>Ga0007854_10000500_pt1 | contig 25419 bp, 27 predicted proteins | sample CryBogCBH12Aug08_FD_60382 | JGI IMG/M metagenome (GOLD analysis project Ga0007854, IMG submission 60382) | Freshwater microbial communities from Crystal Bog, Wisconsin, USA - CBH12Aug08 | ecosystem: Environmental > Aquatic > Freshwater > Lake | place: Crystal Bog, Wisconsin, USA | collected... | reverse complement strand
CTAGGCATTCTGGTTATGGAAAGGACCCGCGAGTTGGGCGTGCTGAAGGCTATCGGCGCATCACGAGGGCAGATTGTGCGAGTCATGCTTGCTGAGGCGTCGCTGATCGGATTGCTTGCCAGTCTTGTGGGCATCGTTAGCGGAGCAGTCCTTGCCTTGGTGCTGACGTGGGTCATCAACAAGGCTTTCTTTGGATGGAGTATCGATCTTGCCTACCCGTGGCCCGATATAGCGTTGCTTCCGCTATGGATGACAGCGTCAGCGCTCGTGGCAGGATTGATTCCCGCCCTCCGCGCATCAATGGTCCCCCCTGCAGTTGCGCTTAGAATGGAATGATTTCCAAGCGAAGAGGCAAAAATTGATCGAAAACGAAATTTATTTAAAAAAGATCTTGCAGGAAATGGAAATCCCTATAAGTTGAGCTTATTGAAAGATTGTTCTGGGGGGAACAACAGGCCGTCGGACCTTTGGTTCGGCGGCCTGTATCTTTTTGAGGGAGAAAGCCGACCGCCATGATTTTCAGCGGTTCCCAACCAAGCCTGGAACAGGCATACTTTGGCTTCCAACGTATCGATCCCTCATGCCGCCCCGCTTCAAAATAACCGAGGATTCGGACCATCCTCCCGCCATGTCTGGAACACCGACGGCATGGCGAACCCTGGTATTGCTGGCACTAGCGGTCGCTTTCGGGCTTTTTTACAAGCCCGTGTTTTGCACGGCGCTCCGGGGAGGTCTTGCGCTTGCCGTCTGGGGATACGGGGGAGAACTACACATGGATCAGCTGGCACTTACGGATGACGGATGGATTCAAGCCCGTGGAATCACCTGCCTCTTAGGGCCCCGCAATCACCGAAGCATTATAAAGTCGACTGGGATCGCGGTGCGCTTGGTCTCGATGCGGCAATTGTTTCAGTCTGCCAAAGCGGGCCCGCAGAGGTTCGTTGGAGAGCTGATTGTGGGGAAGACCAAGGTGCTGCTGGACACCAGGGACGAGGCACATCTGGCAAAACCGCTGACAAATCGCTCCGTGAGGAGCTTGCTCTCCTTTGTGCGCCCGGGCCTGTTCCTCCCCTCTATTTCTTGTATGGTGGAGTCACTGGACCTGGTCATGATCGGAGATCATCACAGGCTGGCAGTGAATGGATTGACGCTTCGATTGCCGGACCGATGGGCCGGCAGAATTTCTTATGCCGACGGGGTGGTGGATGTCGGCAACTGGCATAGCATCCTTCCGAAAGCGACCGCGCCAGCCTCGTGGGAGGGAGGCATTCTGCATCTGGGCATGTTGGATCTGGGACACGAGTTACTCCTGAGGGAAGCGTCACTCCGACCAACACCCGGCGGCATGGATTTCGGGGTGAAGGGAACCGTCGGCCATGGTCTGCTGAGGGGTGACGGCACGTTGGGGATGCCGCTGAATCCGAACCATCTCGAGTTGACGCTTGTGGGGGAGGGGTTGGCGCTTGAGGCCTTCCGCGAATGGATGAAGGATGAGAAGAAGGCAACCGGTGTCATCAGCCAGGCACGCTTGACATTCCGCGGCGATCCTTCCGATCCGGTGAACGCGGACAGTTCCCTGCGTCTGATTGCCCGGGATTTCCATTGGGAAGGGAAAGGATGGGAGTCGCTCCGGTTAGCCGCCAAACTCACGGGGCGCAACCTTACCCTTTCCGAACTCCATCTCCAGCAGAAGGAGAATGCAGTGACGGCTTCCGGACAAAGTCATCTGCCGGCAGATTGGCATGCGGCGCTCCGTTCACCATTCACGGGAAAGTTTCATGCGGAGCTTGAAGATGCCGGAGTGCTGGCCGGGCTGGCCGGTCCAGAGTTTGCCCAACTGGGGGGAGGATTACTTCTCGAAGGTGAGATCTGCGGCGCTGAGAACAAGGCCGAGGGGTACTGCAATCTCACCGGTACCGACATGACCATTAGAAAGCTACCACTCGACTGGCTGAAAGGGTGCATTATCTTTGCCGGCAATCAGACCCAGCTGACCTCTCTGGAGGCATGGAGCGGTCGCGATCATCTGAATCTCAGCGGCCAGATCGCCAACAGCAGACCGCATGCTTACAAGGCCGAGGCACAAGCCGATGTCCGCGATCTGACCAAGCGACTTTCCCAATTGGGAGTTACGACCGCCTCCATCATCGGAGGAGGAGGAGTGAAATTCCGCTGGCAGGGCGAGGGCACCACGGAAGTCCATACAGGATCGTTTCAGACTCAGATTAACGGATGGGTCAGCAAGTGGACGACCACCGGTATGTCGGGAACCTTTGAGGGAAACTATGCACCTGGGAAAGTCGAACTGACCAAGGCCGATTTTAAGCAGGACGACCTGACGCTAGGGCTGAAACTTTCGGCAACTCAAGCAGCTTTCAGGGCCACGGATATCGTGGCTACGCGTGCAGAAAAAGAGTTGCCTCTGGTTAAGGGAGATCTTTTGCTCCCGTTTAATGCTCCGGAATTCTGGCAGAGCGGTGATGTGCTCAAGACCATCGCGATGGATGGACCCGTGGACATCAATCTACACCTCAAGGGGATCAAGGCGGAGGAAATTGCCGGGCTGCTGGGACAGCAAATCCCTTTTGTGGGAACTCTGGAAGGGTCGATCGCCGCGAAGGGAACGCCCGCCAAACCCGAGCTCCAGGCCGCGATGAGTATCCGCAACTTTTCGCCTAAGCAAGGTGGGCCGACGGCGGATCTTTCCGTATCCTTGGTGGCCGGGCAAGGAAAAGCTCGCGCAAAGCTCCTTCAGGAACCCGCGTCCGCATCTCCTCTCTCCGTCGAGCTGGAGGGGCAGCTCAGCTTGGTCAATGATCAGGGAACGCTTCGTATCAGGGATACCGATCAGTCCATCAGCGGATCCGCTACACTCCAACGCGTTCCTTTGGACGGGTGGGTCAGCATGGCGAGGTTGGAGCCCTGGCCTCTTAAGAAAGCACTCATGGATGGAAAAATCAGGCTCTCTGGCTCATGGCAGCAGCCCGTCATGGAGGGCAGCCTGCTTCTTGAAGCTGAGAAAGGAGAACTTTTCAGTTCTTACACGCTGGAGCACCTTTCGATGCCCATCACGCTTTCCTCGGCGAAGGCGGCTCTCGGCCCAGGTAGTGCCGTCTACCGCTACAAGCCACTGACTCTGTTAGGAGAACTCTCCTGGGAAAAGTCCCCTTTGAAAGGTGGTCTTCGTCTGTTGGGGAAGGATTTGCCCATGACGCTTAGCGGCGGACTGGACGCCTTAGCCGATGCGGATCTGGTGCTTGGTGTTGCTGCGCAGTCGACTGTATTAAGTGGATCACTGGCTCTTCACGGCCTCACGGGAGTGCTACGCCCCGATCTTACACCTGCCTTTGCTCCTCCTGCCTGCACGCTTAACTTTCCAGTCAGAGAGAGCTCCCAAGATCCAGTAGGGGAAAGAGGATTGAAAAATCTCCAAGTCGACCTTTCACTCCGGACCGAGGGGTTGGTGATGATGGTCCCCCAAACGAACACTTCCATCGCCTTGGATATGAAAGCAGCAGGATCGGCGCTCGCTCCGTCATGGTCGGGAACGATCCAGGGAAAGAACATGGAGTTTACCCTTCCTTGCGGCACTTTTTTTGCACCGCAAGCCCGCATGGTTCTGGAGGGGGAGCGGCGCATACTATCAGGGGACACCGCTTACGGACTTACCAAGCAGGGATTCAGCGTTCTTTCCTTGGGTGGAGCACTTCCCAATCCCAAGATCGCATATGAAGGAGAGGCCGGAATTATGGCGCCGGATCTTCTAATGGCTATGGCCACCAGACGGGGAGAGCAGTGGAAGACTTTGATGTCGCAAGGCTCATCATGGTGCCGGCAGAACCAGCTGTTTCCACTACCTGCCACAAAGTGGATGACCTCACGCCTGGGCGACTACGAACCCGCCGCCCTCGGCTTCTATGGATCGCCATGGATTTGGGACCTCTCGTGGGGAGGAAAAGGCCAACAATAAAAATTATGGAAAGCATGACAGGACATGGCCGTGGCAGCGCTCAGGCTGATGGGTGGCGGATCACCGCGGAGTGCGGCTCGGTAAACCGGAAAGGGATTGAGATCGCAATCTCCCTGCCCAAGCCGCTCGCTCAGCTTGAGCCCAAGCTTCGAGAAATGATTCAGAAACGAATCGGCCGCGGCCGCATCAATCTCACGGTCTCGCTTGAGAAAGCCAGCGGTTCGGATACGGCCCAGAGCGTTGTTGACAAACAAGCGGCGCGCCGCGCCCTGCAGGAGCTACAGGCCCTGCAGGCTGACTTATCCCTTCCTGGAGAGATTTCGCTGGAGCTTTTGCTCCGATCCCCGGGAGTGCTGAGAAACGGAGGGGAGGAGAACCCCGATGCCGAGATGCTCTGGCCATCGTTGCAGCAAGCGCTTGCCGAGGCGCTGGATAGGATGGTCATGATGAGGAAAAAGGAGGGGGCCCATCTGGTCACGGACTTGCTCAAGCGAATCAAGCTCCTTGAGTCAGCTGCCAAGGCGATCCGCACTCGTGTTCCCGGTGTACTGCGTCAGCGGCGCGATCATCTCAAGACTCGTTTGGAAGAATTGGGACTGCCGTTGCCGGCCAATGATCCCGCGCTTGCCCGCGAACTTGCTTTCATGGCGGAGCGCAGCGACATCACCGAGGAGTTGACGCGTCTGGAGAGTCACTTCACCCAATGTAGAGAGTCACTGAACGGGAGTGAGCCCGCCGGAAGAACCCTTGATTATCTGGCGCAGGAAATGTTCCGGGAGTTCAACACCCTTGGCAACAAGGCGGGGGACGCTTCCATTTCCCAACGGGTCGTGCAATCCAAAGCGGAACTTGATAGGATCCGCGAACAGGTCGCCAACCTCGAGTAATCCGCGTGAATAACCCATCCCACCACTTTCTGCGCTCCGGCATTCTCTTCGTGATTTCCGCACCCTCGGGCGCAGGAAAGACGACGCTCTGCTCCGCTCTCCGGCAGAAGCCAGATTTTGTCTGGTCCGTCTCCTGCACGACGCGCGCGCCAAGGACCGGGGAGATCAACGGCGAGGATTACCACTTTCTATCGCGTGAGGAATTCGCGCGTCTTCTCGAGGCGAATGAATTTTTGGAGCATGCCGAGGTTCACGGGAACCACTATGGAACGTTGAAGGGACCCGTGCTCGAAAACCTGAAGAACGGCATCGACGTTCTGCTCGACATCGACACGCACGGCGTCGACAACATCCGCGCCTGCGGCGATCCCATCATCCTTCAGGCCCTTGCCGACGTCTTCATCATGCCTCCCGACCTCGAGGAGCTCCGCCGTCGCCTCATGCGCCGCGGCACGGAGACAGAGGAGCAGGTCGAGGTCCGAATGAGCAACGCCGCACGCGAGATGGAATGCTGGCGTGACTACCGCTACACGATCATCAGCGGATCGATGGAGGAGAACATCGAGAAGTTTCGTGCCGTCATGCGAGCCGAGCGGTATCTAAGCAGACGCATGTCCGTCGTATCGAAGGGTGGAGCATGAACGGCGAACCCAAGTCCACGGGGAAAACCATCGTCCTAGGTGTCACCGGATCCATCGCCGCCTACAAGTCCGCCGAGACCGTAAGCCAGCTCCGCAAGGCCGGTCACGATGTCTTCGTGATCATGACGCGACGGGCCACCGAATTCATCACGCCGCTCACGCTGGCCACGCTCTCACGTCATCCCGTGCTCTGCGACCTCTCCGAGGAAAACGCAGGAGAGTGGAGGCCGGGTCATATCGAACTTGCCGATCGTGCAGACCTCTTGCTCATCGCCCCCGCAAGCGCGAACACCATGGCGCGGCTTGCGCATGGGTTTGCGGATGACGCGCTCGGTGCGGTCGCGCTTGCGACACGCGCACCACTTCTCATCGCACCGGCGATGAATGGAAAGATGTGGGATCATCCTGCGACAAGAATGAATGCCGAGACGCTGCGCAACCGTGGAGCCGCATTTGTTGGGCCTGCGGAAGGAATGCTTGCTTGTGGATACGAAGGTCTCGGAAGACTTGCCGAAATCTCGGAAATCACTGCGCGCGCGGAAAAAATTCTCGCTGCGCTGTAAGCGAGAGAATGTTCCTCGCGGTCGCGGGGAAATAGTGGAGAAAAAAATTCAGAAAATCCGTTGACGCACATCACCGCGCAACTTATTCACATTCAGCAGTGACTTATTCACAAACTTTTCACATAAGCCGCCCATGCGGAACAAAGGAGGTGGATTGAAATGCCCGTTAAGAAAAAAGCACCCGCTAAGAAGAAAGCAGTCGCGAAGAAGGCCCCCGCCAAGAAGGTGGTGAAGAAGGCCGTCGCGAAGAAGGCCCCCGCCAAGAAGGTGGTGAAGAAGGCCGTTGCTAAAAAGGTCGTCAAGAAGGCTCCTGCAAAGAAAGCCGTCAAGAAGGCCGTCGCAAAAAAGAAGTAAGTCCCTCCCGCCGGAACACCCTTTCGGCGACGAGCTAGAACTTGGGGGAAGCGCTAAAAACGCTTCCCCCAATTTTTTTCTAGCATCGGAATCGAGACTGCATCCGTTCCCCACTCGACCACCAACTGTCCTTCCGCTAAATATTTTTCATGGACCAACTGATTCTCACAACCGCGCGCGACGCGGCCCTTGCCGCCGGTGGAATGATCCGGGGACATTTCGAGAAGGAACTCCACGTTGATTCCGCCGAGGCGCACGATATCAAACTCGAACTCGACCGCCGTTCTCAGGCGTTGATCGAGTCCCTGATTTTGGGAACCTTCCCTGACCATGCCATCTATGGTGAGGAAGGGATTCGCGGGGATCAGAGCGCGTCGGATCAGTGGATTATTGACCCGATCGACGGCACGGTGAATTTCTTCTATGGGATTCCCCATTTCGCGGTTTCCATTGCCCACCGCCGGAACGGGGTGATCACTACTGGCGTGATCTATCAACCGATGACCGACGAACTTTGGGTCGCCTCGCGAGTGACCGGACAAGTCACGCTGAATGGAAGGCCAATCCGAGTCAGCAGTCGCACCAAGCTCTCCGATGCAATCGTTGCCGTGGGAGTCTCGAAGTCAGAGGCTGCTATCGAAAAGGGCCTGCCAATTTTGGGAGAGATGATGCGCTCTGCTCGCAAGACCCGCATGATGGGAAGCGCCGCGCTCGATATTGCCTTTGTTGCATGCGGGCGTCTTGATGCCTACATCGAGAGTCAGATCAGTCTCTGGGATATTGCAGCAGGAATGCTCATGGTCGAACTCGCCGGTGGTAAGGTCGACCTGAGGCCACATGAAACGGTCCCTGACAAATACTCCTGCGTTGCCTGCGGAGGAGAAATTCCCTTCACGCATCTTTAATCCAGTTCCATGGCAAGGATCACACGCAGCGGCATCGGCTACGACGTGCACCGACTCGAGCAGGGAGAGTCGGAGCGCCTGCTCGTGCTTGGAGGAGTGACGCTCCGGCATCCGCAGGGTCTGACGCTCTCGGGCCACTCCGATGCGGATGTTCTCTGCCACGCGATTGCGGACGCCCTGCTTGGTGCCACGGGCCTGCAGGACATTGGTCACTATTTTCCCAATAACGACGCCTCGATCCGGGGCATCTCCAGCTTGGAAATCCTGCGCCGGGTCTCGGCGATCATCGCAGATGCCGGAGGAACGATTATCAATGTCGACTCCACGCTGGTTGCCGAGGAACCCAAGATCGGCCCTTATGTTCTCGAGATGAGGGATAAGATTGCGGGAGCCATCGGGCTCGATTCCTCCCGAGTGGGTGTGAAGGCGACCACGAACGAGTGCTTGGGATTCCTCGGACGCGGCGAAGGCATTGCCGCGCTGGCTACTGCATCGGTGGAAACTTCTTCAGAATAGCTGATGGCGACCGTACAGATCCTCAATACGTTTTCGCGTGAGCTCGAGACCCTCGAGCCTCGCGAGGGCCAAGGTAAAACACTCTCCCTCTATACGTGCGGCCCGACGGTCTATGCCTTCGCGCATATAGGGAACTTCCGGGCCTACGTTTTCGAAGATTTGCTGCAGCGCCACCTTCAGGAGCGCGGCTTGATCGTGCGCCGGGTGATGAACCTCACCGACGTTGATGACAAGACGATCCGTGGGGCCCATGCCGCCGGGATCGCACTCGCCGACTACACACGCCCTTTCAAGGAGGCCTTCTTTGAGGATGCCAAGAGACTCCGGCTTCTTCCTGCCGAAGCATATCCTGAGGCCACAGACTCGGCGCAGATCGCCCGAATGATTGCGATGATTGGGACGCTGATGGAGAAAGGCCATGCCTACCAGGCCGAGGATGGGTCTGTTTACTTCCGCATCGCCTCCTTCCCCGGTTACGGGAAGCTCGCCCGCGTCGATCTGGAGAACCAGCGGAGCCGTCAGCGCGTTGCGAGCGATGAATACGATAAGGAGGCCGTCGCTGACTTTGCACTCTGGAAAGCTTGGGTCCCCGAGGATGGAGCTGTCGGGTGGGAGAGCCCGTGGGGCAAAGGGCGTCCCGGATGGCACATCGAGTGCAGTGCCATGGCGACAGGTCTGCTCGGTGAGACCATCGACATCCACTGCGGAGGCGTCGACAACATCTTTCCTCACCACGAGGCCGAGATCGCCCAGTGCGAGTGTGCCGGTCGTGGCAGCGGCCCCTTCGTCCGGTACTGGATGCACTGCGCCCATCTCATGGTCGAGGGATCGAAGATGGCCAAGTCGTCGGGAAATTTCTTCACCCTCCGTGATCTCTTGGACAAGGGATGGACCGGTCGTGAAGTTCGCTATGCCCTGATCTCCGTTCACTACCGTGGCGCCTTGAATTTCACCATGGATGGTTTGGGAGCTGCGCGGGTCGCACTGGGTCGCCTTGATGCCTGGCGGGAACGACTCACGGAGACTGCTGGAACAGAAATCGCCGCAGAGACACCCGATCCTGCGACGGAGGGATTCTTTGCCGCACTTGATGATGATCTCAATATCTCCAGCGCCCTCGCTGTGCTCTTTGAAACCTTGCGCGTGAGTAATCGTCGGATGGATGAAGGAACGCTGTCGGCCGCCCAGGCCCGAGGACTCGTGAAATGGCTCGCCCGTGTCGATGGTGTCCTCGCTCTGGAGCCCGAAGCCCCCCAATCAATTTCGCCCGAGGTCGAGAAACTGGTGGCCGCTCGCGCAGCCGCACGTGCCGCGAAGGAGTGGAAAAAGAGCGATGAGATCCGTGGCCAGATCGCCGCACTTGGGTGGCTGGTCAAAGATACAAAAGACGGTCAGAAAATTACGAAAGGCTGAAAATTCTCGCGCTGAGACGCAGAGGCGCAGAGAAAAGAAATAAATACCTGACCAATTGATCTCTACGTTTCCGCGCTAGTTTGCCCGGCCGGAGCTACGCATCCGATACGGCTGCGGGAACATACGTATTCCGTGCTTTCATAATTCATCGTTCATAATTCATCCTTTCACCGATGTTCTCCCCTGACGCCCTCCTCGATCTCGACCGCACCGAGCACAGTGTCATCTTCGAGAATGTGACGCACGCTTGGGAGGCACTCGCAAAAATCTCGACCTATCTTCAGTTCCGTCTGAAGCCCGGCATTCATGGCAAGCTGATCGGCAAGCCTTTCATCAGCGGAGCCGTCTATATCGGAGCTGGAACCATCGTCGAGCAAGGGGCCATGATCAAGGGCCCCGCTTGGATCGGTGAGGGATGCGAGATCCGCAATGGAGCCTACATCCGCGAGAATGTTGTCGTGGGTAACGGCGTTGTGCTCGGGAACTCCTGCGAGTTCAAGAATTGCCTCATCTTCGACGAGGCTCAGATCCCGCACTTCAACTATGTCGGCGACTCTATCCTAGGTCACAAGGCGCACCTCGGTGCCGGAGCGATTCTTTCCAATGTGCGCTTGGATCATGCCCCGATTTCTGTCCACGCAACCGAGGGCCCGATCAACACCGGCCTGAAAAAATTCGGTGCTATTGTCGGTGATCGGGCCGAGATCGGGTGCAACTCGGTCTTGAGTCCGGGTTCCATCATCGGGCGCGATACGATTATCTATCCGGGAACGTCTTGGAGGGGAGTATTACCATCCAATTCCATCGCCAAGATGGAGCCTCAGACGCTTAAGATCCTCCCTCGCCAGCAAAGGGATTGATGAGGGCTAGGCTGTAGAGTCACACTGCAGATCGCCTATATCTCCACGCTGAGAAGTCATTGGTCTCCAGAACTTTAGATCCTGTATCGAAGTGTGATTCAAAATCGGGGAAGTGGGTGTCGCCCTCGATTACTCGTGGGACTTTGGTGACGTAGAGTTCCTGCACCTGTGGGAGAAGAAGTCGGTAGATTTCCTCGCCACCGATCACAAAGAGGTCGCGGCCATCAGATGGAACTTGGAGATTATCAAGGGAGCGGATGACAGTGACCCCAGCGGTCTCCGGTATGGTGCGGGAGAGGACGATATTCTCACGTCCGGGTAGGGGCTTACCGATCGATCCGTAGGTTTTCCGTCCCATGAGGATCGCATGACCCATGGTGGTGGCCTTGAAGAATTTGAAATCCTCGGGCAGATGCCAGGGGATTGTACCGGCATTCCCGATGACCCGGTTTTCCGCCATCGCCACAATCGCCTTAATCATCTGGGTTGTTCTTTTGCCGTCATGCGGCGTTCTCGTCCTTCGCGGTATGCCCGATACCGCTACCAGTCCTCGGCCTAGCCTGCGGCCAAAACTCTTGCGCCATCGGGCATGATCTGAATCCCATTCGTGAGTTCATGAGTTCCATATTCATCGCTGCGGTCTTCAACCTAAACGGCGATTGGGGCCTTGATCGCGGGATGAGGGTCGTACTCCTCGAGGGTGAAGTCTTCGTAACGGAAATCCTCCAGCGTTTTCACCGCAGGATTGAGAAGCATCCTGGGCAGAGCACGCGGTTCGCGGGAGAGCTGTTCACGGGCCTGCTCCAGATGATTCACGTAGAGGTGGAGGTCACCGAAGGTATGGATGAATTCCTTCGGTTTCAGACCGCAGACCTGCGCGATCATCATCGTCAGTAGGGCATAGGAGGCGATGTTGAAGGGGACTCCAATGAAGAGGTCCGCACTACGCTGGTAGAGCTGGCAGCTGAGTTCGCCGTTGGCCACGTAGAACTGGACAAGTGCATGGCACGGAGCCAGAGCCATCTTGTCGATCTCGCCGGGGTTCCACGCACTGACGATGTGTCGGCGGCTGTCGGGGTTCTTTTTTAGATCCTCGACGACGTGTGCGATCTGGTCGATCTCCGCACCTTCGGGGGTACGCCACCGGCGCCATTGGGCACCATAGACGGGACCGAGGTCGCCATTCGCATCAGCCCACTCGTCCCAGATGGTGACGCCGTTCTCCTTGAGGTAGCCGATATTGGTGTCGCCTTTGAGGAACCAGAGCAGCTCGTGGATGATGGAGCGGAGGTGGAGCTTCTTGGTGGTGAGTAGCGGGAAGCTCTTCGTGAGATCAAATCGCTCTTGAGCGCCAAAGACCGAGAGCGTTCCGGTTCCAGTGCGATCTTCTTTGCTTGTGCCGTGATCAAGGACGAGTTGCAGAAGTCGCAAGTAGGGGGTCATTGGGGAAAGAAAGGATGAATTATGAAGTTTTGAGGATGAAGGGAGAGGCAGTCAGGCAACATCCAATCAAAAACATCCGAAGCAAGAGCTTAGGCCTTGTAGACGCTTTCGGGATTAAAGAGCGGTTTTTCCTGTGGAGGGAGGTCGTTCCCGGCCTTATCAAGCTCGGTATAAAAGCAGCTGGCATAGCCGGTGTGGCAGGCGCCGCCGATCTGCTCGACCTCGAAGAGGAGGGTGTCGCGGTCGCAGTCGACAAACCAGCGGAGGATCTTCTGAGTGTGGCCGCTCGATTCCCCCTTCTTCCAGAGCTTTTTGCGGGAGCGGCTCCAGTAGTGCATGTAGCCGGTCTCAACGGAGTGCTTGAGGGAATCCTCGTTCATCCAGGCCATCATGATCACACGACCGCCTTTCTCGGTATTTTCCTGCACGATCGCTGGAATCAGACCGCGATCATCGAATTTCAGATTCAAGTTCATGTTCTCATTTCGGAGAGGAGGCGCTTCCGGAGCAAGAAGAATCTCTACCGTGGATTATCGGTTGCGGAGTGACCTCACTTTCGGGAGGATTGGATCGTGGCCATTGCATCGATCACCAGCAAGGAAACCCGCCATCGCGCTCATCGTTTCTTCGAGGAGGCGCCGACGATGATCACCGTGCCGCTGGCCGAGTTGCTGGACAGGTTGCCCGTGCTATATCGCAAGGAGGCTCCCGCCGACCAGACAAGGGGACGCCTGGTGGAGCTGCCATGCAGTGATCTCCTCGCAGGGAACATGCCGCGTCTTTCGCTCGGCCAGATGAACGATCTTTTGCCGGATCTGGTGATCGTGCCCGAAGGGGGTGACCGATCTCAGCCGCTGAATCTGCCGGCCGGCTGGCTGGCGCTTCATTACAGACTGGTGACAAGGTTTGAGGAGATTGTCCCGGAAAAGCAGAATGCCCCTACGCTTGTCACTCCGCTGGCTGCTCCCCTTCCCGCTGAGGAGAGCGCCAAAAAAACAGCGCCGGTTAGAGTGATTGAGGCCGAGGTGATTGTGACCACAAAGGCCGAAGATGCATCCGCCATGGAAAAATCAACCATGGAAACGCCGTCAGCGCTGAACGAGCATCCCGATAAGGTGAAACAGATCGGTGAGATGAAGGGTGGCAATAAGGCCACGGCTCCGAAAAACGAATCTCAACAACCTGAGATTCCGGAAGTGGTGCCAAGCGCCGCACCGAAGCGCGGGTTCTTTGCCTCGCTTCCGATCTTTCGCCGGAATGTTAACTCCAAGGCGGCAGCTCAGGAGCGCGGACTGGTGGTTGTACCTACCGACTCCACGGATGCGCCTAAGCCGCTCTCACTAAAGTCCCTTGAGCCTCTAACCCCCCTCTGGAAGCTCGATCCGCTTGATCAGCTTGCCGACCCAGCGGCACTTCAGGCCCTCTTCATGACGGAGGAGCAGCTGACATTGGACCGTGTCATTGCCATGGCAGGTCAGCTTCCGGGCCTGCGGGCCTGCATCCTGGCCCACGGCAATCAGGTCGTCTGTGCCTCGAATACTCCTCCCGGGGTCGATCTCCAGAACCTGAGCGGGCAGGCGATGACGATGCTGGCCCAGATCCGGGAGTCCTCTTCCAAGATGGGCCTGGGTAATGTGCCCGGGGTGACTCTTCATGCGGATCAGGGAGCGTTGAGCTTTGTTCACAACAAGGAGCTCTGCCTACTCGTCCTACATTCAGACCGGGGTTTCCTCCCGGGGGTGCGCGAACGCCTTCAGGAAATGCTGGGGCATCTCGCCCATGCCGAGGCGCTCTCCAGCGGACCCTCTGCCCAAACCAGTTTGCCTATCTGAAGGAGGGAACTGGCCCTGTGTATTCTTTAGCCTTTTTAATGCTTTCTTCCCGCAACTAGTATTTCGCCATGCTCGAACTCTTGCAAAAAGGCGGCCCCCTCATGTGGATCATCCTGCTCTGCAGCGTGGTGGCGCTGGGAGTCTTTTTTGAACGCCTGGTCTTTCTCCACAAGGCTTCCATCCGCGTCGGAGAGTTGCTCGGGGGTGTGGCCCTCCTGATTCACAATGGCCGCGTGGACGAGGCACTGGCCGAGTCCTCCGCAAGTCCCGGCCCGGTGGCCCGCGTCCTTCAGGCTGCGCTACTAAGGCCCGCTGCCGAGCGGAGCATCCTGCAGTCGTTGACTACCGATGCCGCGCTCCTCGAGATCCCGAAGCTCGAGCGGAACCTGCCAATCCTGGCCACACTTGCCTATGTCACGCCGCTTGTGGGACTGCTCGGCACGATCCTTGGATTGCTGGACGCCTTTCTGATTCTCTCGGCACACGGAGGGTATGCCACGGCTGCGGAGCTTGCCCGTGGCGTCTATCAAAGTATGCTCGACGCCGCAGCGGGTCTCGGCGTGGCGATCCCCGCCTACATCGGACACAGTTACCTGACCGCAAGAGTGAACGACATTATCCACGATATGGAGCGAGCGGGCATTGAGATCGTCAACCTGCTCGTTGATGCCGCCGACCGGCGGAATGGCCCTACCAACGGATGAGGCTTCCCCGTAGCAAGGGAGTAGGAGAGCCCCTGCTTCTGATGGCGCCGGCGCTTGGTACTCTGCTGAGCCTCGTCTTTTTTCTGCTGCTGGGCGGTTATTTCATGCTCCAGCCGGGCATCGCGCTGAAGGTTCCCGATTCGCCCTTTCTTCTGCTTCCTCAACAGGATCCCCTGGTGGTCAGCGTGACCGGGGCGCCGCTTCCTCAAATCTATTACGACCGTCAGGTGGTCTCTCCGCCCGAACTGGAGACATCTCTTCGCAACCTGCACAGAACCGGAAGCCTCATCATCAAGGCGGACCGCCTTGCGCCCTACGATCTTCTCCTGCAGATCATGACGATCGGGGCACGCTGTGGATTCACTGTTGTCCTTGCTACCGGTTCCGGTCCGTCATGACACAGCGGCTCCCCCTGATTCCGAAAGTTCCCCTCACACCAAGGGAGCTGGGGGAGTTGGCCCATTTAGCGCAGCTCGCCTTTGAATGGCCGATCCGCCAGGCACCGCGACTGATGCTGCCGCTTTGCATTCTGGTCGCCGGCATTCTGCAGGCCATGATGATGGTGCTCTTCTCGATCAGCTACCGAGCGCCCTCCGAGAAAATACCCGATGTGCCGCTCTTTTACTTCCTGCCCACGGACAGCGCTGCCGCCCGTCAGTTGGCACCATGGTTGGAAGCCAATGACCCCGCGGCATTCTCCCCACTGCGTGCCGCGCGTGCCGCGTCGCCCTCCCTGCCCCCATTGAAATACAGGCCGAGTTATGAAGAACCACCGCCGGCACTTCTTCCTTTGCGCAGCGAGCCGGCATCTCAGATCGAGCCACCTTTACCCCCAGCGATAGCTTCACACCAGCGAGTGACCACGCAGGGGGTGATGCAGGGAGCTAGCGTGACAGGGACTCGATTCTCTACAGTCGTTCGATGGGAAGATGATCTTGCGTCACGGCACTTGGTAGAGGATTCAAGCCCTGCGACCAGACCGGTCTCGACAACAGGAAACGTTCAGCCAGCGCTCTATGAAGTAGGCGTCGATGCCGACGGGAGGCCCATTCATTGTGTCCTTATGGAAACCTCCGGGGATCCGGCCAGTGACGAGAATGCTCGTGTCTGGATCATGGCGAGGCGCTTTCAGCCCCAGTCTGGGGAATCAATGTCTTGGGGACGCGTTTTGGTGTTCTGGGGGACAGGCTCTAATTCAGCCGTCGCCCCTGCTTCTCCCTCTGCGCTTCTTCCTAGTGCCAAGCCATGATTTCCATCACGCTTTCCTGGTTAGTCTGCTTCTATCTCGCTCTTTTTTTGGCGGGTGTTTTAATCCTCTGGATTGGGTATGAAATTGTCCGCAAACAACACGCCAACATCCTCGCCCGGAACCGCGTTTTTTGCAGGATCTGTGGGTCGCGATATAACGACATATCGAGTGCAGACATCCTCCACTGTCCGGTCTGCGATAGTTTGAACGAGCGAACGAAATCCGAGGGATAAGGCGATGGCAAAGCCACGTTACAGATTTAACCATAGCTATTGGATAGCCCCGCTGGCGCTCCTCTTGCTGGCACTGGTGTTCTTCCTAGTGGTGCTTGTGCGGTGGCTTGAGGGGGGTCAGTTTCGCTCCCTGGTGGAACTCAAGACCACGGAGCGCCTGCACGCCAAGGCGGTGATTGCACCGATCCGATGGGGTTGGTCCGAGCTCTCATCGGACAGTCTTCGGGCACTCGGATCAGCCGCGACAGCACTCAAGCGGGTCGAATCAAGCGGCGTGCACGCCAAGCTGCATCCTGCGGCTCTTTTTCAGGGCCAGCTGGTTGTCGAGGAGATTGCTCTGGACCGCATCGAGATCCATATAGGTCCTGTTACGGAACTTAATAACGAGGTGATCGAAACGGTTGCCAAGAAACCTTACGGTTTGCCGAAATGGCTCCCCACGCAGTTCGTGGTCCAGAGAATCCGGAGCGGATCTGCGGATGTCCTGATCGAGAAACCCAGCGGCGGATCGTTCGACATTCTCGGGACAAGGCTCGAATCCTTGCCGGAGGGAAACCAGATCCGCTTTGAAGCCCATGGAGGGCGTTTGGTGAGCGAACGTTTTCCCGACCTTAAGATCGGGATCGACACAATTCGATGCCGACTTTCCGGCCAAGGACTCGATCTCACAGGTGCCGATCTCTCGTTTCCGGGCGGGGGAGCCCTTCGCTTGGAGGGAAACTTCCCCAGCGATGGAACAGAGGCCCGACTGAAGGGGCATTGGGATAAGGTGAACCTAGCCGCCCTGATGCCGACGCTTGAAGGCCATGTCTTGGGCAGCTTGGAGGGACGAGGCGAGGCCGCATGGGGTCGGGATGGGATCCATTCGCTTTCCGGCACGGTCAGTGCTCATGATGTCACCCTGTCTCAGATTCCGGGCTTGGAACAACTGGCATTCTTTACGGGTATGGATCAATTTCGTCATCTTCCCGTGCAAGAAGCCCACGCCACCTTCTCAGGGGATGCTGAAAAGACTGAATGGCGCGACATCGTGATCGAATCCAAGGGACTGCTCAAGCTTACCGGAGAGGCCGAGGTGAGTAAGGAGGGATCGATTCGGGGATCCTTTCAGGTCGGCATCACCAAGGGAATTGTAGCGATCGTTCCCTTCGCTCGAGGGGCACTAGGCCTAAACGAGCATGACGGCTTTATCTGGATGCCAATGAAGGTCGAGGGAAGCCTCTCCCATCCCAAGGAAGATCTTACCCCGCGACTCGCTACGGTGCTTGCCGCACGCGCTGAAGGGCTCGTGAAAGAAGGGATCCAAGAGGGATTGAACCTGCTGGGAATCAAGTCACCGAATGATGCCCGAGGTGCGACCAATACCCCGGCAACGAATACCGTCAAATCACTCGAACAGAATACTGGGAAAGTTCTCGATACGCTCGGCGGCTTTCTTAAGTAGGAAAGCCTTCCTAGGAACCACGCGATGCAAGCAATTGCAGGGCTTGCGCGAAAGCCTCCTTGGGATCTGAATATAAACTGAGGTTCAGCTCCGGGAAGGTATGCTGATTACGGAACCAAGTCAGTTGCCGTTTGGCGTATTTTTGGGTTGCAGAGACGATCGATGCGATTGCCTCCTCGGTGGTGGTTTCCCCGCGAAGTAGCGCTCGGACTTCTCGCAGGCCGAGTGTCATCGAGGCTGTTGGGCCAACGTAGTCATCCGTCAGAGCTGTGACTTCGGCCTCCACTCCTTGGTCGAACATTGCCTGAACATTTGATGTAATGCGGACACGAAGGTCTTCTCTATCCCGAGTGATAAGCAGGGTGGCTACATTGGGCTGAGCAGGAGTTGAGCCCTTGCGGGAGTCGTCCAGCGGCTTCCCCGTTAGAAGGACGATTTCCAGCGCCCGCTCAACGCGACGGCGGTTTGCCAGATCAATCGACGAGATCGCAGCAGGATCGATAGACTGAAGGCGGGCAGTGAGATCCTGTAACGAAGAGGACTGGAGTTCCGCTCGGAGGACTGGGTCACCCTTGGGAAGGTCATGAAGACCACCGAGCAGCGCCTTGAAATAAAGTCCTGTGCCGCCGACAACGACGGGGCGTTTCCCACTTGCTGCAATATCGCGGATGATGGGCAGTGCTTCGCGCAAATAGCGGCCGGCATCGTAGGCTTCGGCCGGATCAACCGTTCCGATCAAATGGTGAGGAATCGCCCCGCGGGAGGATGGCCATGGCTGGGCCGTCAGGATGGGGATGCCGCGGTAAATCTGGAAGGCATCCGCGCCTACGATCTCGCCATCAAGGTGTCCGGCAAGCCGGAGAGAGAGATCGGTTTTGCCGGCCCCAGTGGGGCCGGCAAGAAGAATTGTTTCCGCAGGAAGCACGGAAACGGAAACCGATGAGAGAACTAGGCCGCCGCGGCCTCGGACTCCGTGGAAGATTCCGAAGCGTTTGCCGTGTCGCGGCGCTCGGAACGCTCACTGCGGCTTTCGGCCACGGCTTTGGCCCCGCTGACCACAAGCTTACGACCCATGTATTCCTTATCGTGAAGCTCGTCGACCGCACGCTTAGCCTCCTCGACGGAAGAAAGTTGGACGAATCCGAATCCTTTGGAACGTTGTGTCTCGCGGTTGCAAACAACCTCGACGTTCTGGACGGAGCCAACACCACTGAAGAGTTCCAGCAGGTCGCTTTCGCTTGCATCAAAGGAGAGATTGCCAACGTAGACGCGGGGCGTCGTGACTTCGATACGCTCGGGCTTCCGAGACTGGCGGGGCGAGCTGCTTTCACGACGCTCCGAATGCTCGCCACGGGGCGTGCGTTGGGGCTTTCCAGAGGACTGGGACTTCTTTTTGCCACCGAGTCCGAGGACGGAGAGGAGCTTCGCAAGGAAACCTTGCTTCTTGGCAGGCTGTTGCTCGCGGCGAGGACGGTCTTCGGCGCGGTATGCGCCTTGAGGACGACCCTGGGATCCAGAGGAGCGCCGGCCGCCACCGCCACTGCGGGAACGACCACGGTTAGGGGAATAATTGGAGGACATGGGATGTGTTGTGTTAAGGGATCCCCGCGATTTGCGGTCTGGGACACGGGGCCGCTAGTGCCGGGGATCAGGACTTGGTATGTTTATCGTTACGTTGTGTTTTGATGCCCGTGCGACTCGTCGTATATGGCCTCCTGTGTGTCCCATCCCTGGAATCTTGCGAAAAGGGGCGTTGCGGAGGCTGTTTCGGCTTTCAATGCCGGGGTAGTTAGCGGAAATCCGCACCACCTTGCGACCGTCGCCGATATCGGACAGATCTTTCTCTCGCACCGAACCGACCGCGAGACAAGGCAAATCGGTTGATAGGGAAAAGAGAGGATGCATCAACCGATGGCTAGGATTGACGCAACTTTCTTTCCTGTGTGGTGTTAATAAGTGGTCATGATCTCTTTTCTCTCCGCCCTGCCTAGACGGCAGCTCTATCTGGGGGGCACCGTTCTGTTGCTAGGCATCCTCTTGATCGTGCGTTGGATCGCGAATTGGGGACTGGTCACCATCCATGCCAAGGATCAGCCCCTTGCCAAAGTGATGGCCTCTATTTCACGTCAGGGCGGCGTTCGTATCGAAAGCTCCCTTGATCCTTCCAAGCTTGTGACCATGGATGTGGTCAAGGTCACCCCGGTTGAGGCATTGGAAACGCTCGCTGGGGTCGCTGATGCCGGATGGCGCGTTGTTTATCTGGCAGCCCCGACCAAAATTGCCATCAATGAGGCGGTTATTTCCTTGAAAGGTACCGGCAAGATCGAGAATTGGGACACCAGTTACTACCCGAGCGGCGGATGGGGAGCCGAGTACGGTCAGGCCATCGATCCGCGATCCCTCGCCATAACGATGGAGGGAAAGGATCCGGATCTGCGAAAATTGCTCGATGAGGCGGCCCAGAAGAGTGGTGTCATGACTGCTCTTCCCAAGGATTGGAGTCCCGCAGTCATGATTCCCAAGCCGGCCAGCGTTCGCCATGCCGTTTCCACCCTTGTCAGCTCGGCCCATGGCAACGTGGCGGAGCTTTTCTTCCTTTCGGAGCGTCCTCGCCGTGGTTGGGGTGGAGGCGGGCTAGGAGATGGAGACGGAGGGCCCGATGGATCTATTACTGCAGCAGCAGCAACTCAAAGGCCCTCCGATCCGCCACTTCAGCTGCCGTCTGTCATACCAGCGATCGGTGAAACCCACGGGGCAACCACGGATAGCCCTCATGCTAACCCAGCTTGGATCGAGCAACGCCAGATGGCACAGATTAAAGAGCTTCCTGCCGACAAACAGGCCGAGGCACAGAAGGACAGGGAAGAGAGAAAAGCCTTCTTTGATTCCCTGAAGGGTCTGTCGAGGGAGGAGCGGATGGCGAAAATACAGGATATGATGGCCAATTCCGAGATGGGGCAGAAATTGCAAGATGCCCAACTCGTGAGACAGGCCCGGCAGAGCGCCGAGAAACGGATCGTGCGGGCCATGAATTATCTCAACCGCAAGGCGGCAGCGAAGTCTTCGCAATAACAAGAGACTTCCGCGATGAAATCCTCCGCCTATCATTTGAAATGTGCACGCGGCTTCTCCTTGGTGGAGTTGCTGGTGGTCATCGCCATCATCGGCATGCTCGCCACCCTGCTGTTTCCATCAATCCAAACCGGAATCCAGAAGGCCAAGGGAACCCAGTGTTTGAGCAACCTCAGACAAATAGGTGTTGCGGTTCAGCAGTACGTGGCTGATCCGGAAAACGGCCATCAATTTCCTCCCATCTATAATGTGAGCGGCTCAAATGCCTCCTCTCAATCCGGGGTAAACTCAAACGCCCCGACCAGTGTTCTTCTGCCCCTGCAATGCCTGGGTACCTACGGGGTCACGACGGCCCTCCTCACCTGTCCAGCAGACTCTGTACCAGACCCATCGTACGGGAGCTATCTCTGGTCACCGGTTCTGCAGTCGGAGCATCCGGAGGATGTTCATGTCTATAACCGCGGCGGCGTCTTTACGATAAGCAAACTAAGTTCGATGACCGTCTGCACCGACAAAGGAATGCCTCATCTCGGGAAGCTGAATGTCCTCCGTGCCGATGGTCACGTGGAGACCAAGCCCTAATGGTGAAGACCTAACGCGTTAGGGATTGGGGGTTTATTCCCAACCCTAGGGAAAAACTTCCTAGACCTCTTCCTCGGCTTTCAGATCCCGGCCCATAAGGGATTTCATCGCCGCCGCTGGAGTTTTCATTCCCTGAAGTAGTGCAAAAACCTCGTCGATGATAGGTGTCTCCACGGCGAGACGCCGTGCAGCAGCCCGCGCGCTCGTTGTTGTGGGGATTCCTTCCGCCACCATTCCACCCATGGAAGCGATGATCAATTCGAGAGACTCCCCGCTTCCAAGCCGGCATCCGACCTGATGGTTGCGGCTACGAGGGCTAAAGCAGGTGACCATGAGATCACCGATGCCACTGAGTCCTCCGAATGTTTCACGGCTCCCCCCCATGGCGATGCCGAGACGGGTCATCTCGACGAGGGCGCGTGTCACGAGGGCGGCCCGTGCATTCTCTCCCAGCCCTAGGCCGTCGGAGACGCCTGCGGCGATCGCGAAGATATTTTTCAATGCGCCGCCGAGTTGAATGCCCCGCACATCACGGCTCGTGTAGGCGCGGAAACTTGTGCCTTGAAAAAGCTCCTGTACGCGCAAAAGCCCCGCGGCATCAGCACAGCCGATAACCCCGGCAGCGGGGATGCCCCGGGCGATCTCACCGGCGAGATTCGGCCCCGAAAGAACCGCGATTGTGGCGGAGGGCATCCGATCCGCGATGACCTCACTCATCAGAAGCCCCCGATTCATTTCAATGCCCTTGGTGCACGAGACAACAAGAGGTGCGCGGTCTCTGCAGAATGGGGCGAGTCTCGAGACGACCTCATCCAGATATTTCGAGGGAATGGCTAGAAAGAGGATTTCGGACTGCGCCGCTACCGCGAGATCTGTCGTGGGTCTGATGGTGGATGGCAAAACCACCTCCGGGAGATATTTGGTATTGATCCCCTCGTTGAGCATGGCCTCCACGTGAATCGGATCATGTCCCCAGAGGTAAATTTCACTGCCTGGACGAGCCATAAGAAGGGCCAAGGCGGTCCCCCATCCTCCCGCACCAAGGATGCTGATCGTGGGGACGCTCATAGTTTTGTTTTACCCGACTTTTTCTCAAAGCGAGGCTCGGTTCCTGCACGCAGACGGGTGATATTGGAACGGTGACGCCAGATGGCCAGCGCGCACATCACAATAGAGACAGTGAACGCCAGCCAATCAGTGCGGTGTATTGCGAAGAGAACACCTACTGCGATTGGTAGAGCAACCGCGCCCGCGATTGAAGCTACAGAGACGTAGCGCGTCGTGGTGAAGAGCAGGATCCAAGTCCCCAAACAGATCAAGAAAGCCACCGGAAAGAGAGCGACCATCACGCCTGCGGAGCTGGCGATCCCCTTCCCCCCTTTGAATCGCAGCCAGACAGGAAAGCTATGCCCCATCAGTACAAAGAGCCCGGCGAGTGCCCCAGGGGCCGATGCAGGAAAAACACCCGCATAGGTTCCCCACTGACCAGCCAGCACAACGGGCACGAGTCCTTTGAGAAAATCGGCCAGAAATACTGTATAGCCCCATTTCTTGCCGAGCACGCGTAGAGCATTCGTCGCACCGATGTTCCCACTACCCTGAGTCCGGATATCGATACCGCAGATCCGACCGGCCAGAAAACCGAACGGGATCGACCCAAACAGATAAGAGCAGACCGCAATCAGGAACCAAGGAGCGAGCGTGAAAAGCACCCTTGGATCTCATCATCCGCAATCGTAGGGACAAGTAAAAAGGTATAAGCTAGGAACCGGTAGTCTCCATGGATGAGTGATACTTTTCTATTTTCTGTGTTATTGTGGGGTTATGAACGTCCGACATCTCTTGCCCGCTGCCCTGTTGCTTTCTATTGTTCCGTTCATGTCAGCTCAGGTCCCTTCAACCGATACCAATACTGTCGACGTCCGCCTCATTGGAGCTGACGGCCAGCCAGGCCCTGTCGTCCAGAGCACCCGTGTCGTGAAGACCGACGCCGAGTGGGAGAAACAACTCGGCCCCTCTGTCTACCGCGTCCTGCGTGCCAAGGGAACCGAGGCCCCCTTCTGCGGTAACCTCCTCGATAATCACAAGGATGGCGTCTATTTTTGCGCCGGATGCGAACTTCCCCTCTTTGCCTCTAGTTCGAAGTTCAACTCCGGCACGGGATGGCCCAGTTTCTATCGTCCCTTCGCAACGGAGAACATCACGGAGATTCGCGATGTTTCCCTCGGCATGGTTCGTACCGAGATCCTCTGCGCACGATGCGGGGGACATCTTGGCCATGTCTTCGACGACGGCCCACCCCCCACCGGCCTCCGCTACTGTCTCAACTCCGCCGCGCTCGTATTCAAGAAAGAAGCCGAGGTGAAGAAGTTGGGCAAGTAAGCTTTGCTTGTCAGTATCCTCTCTCGACCATCCCTCTTGCCATCAGCTTCAGGGAGCTCCACTATTCGCCCCATGCGACGTCACGTGCGCCAGCTTCTGGAACGCCATGCGCCCGGTCTTCTAGAACCCATACGCGCCATTCGGAACAGGCAGTATTTTCACCGACAGTTTTCGTCACTCCAGGCCGAGGTGAGGGAAAATCTTTTTCCGGGCACTGTGCCCATTACGATTCAAAAAGGTCCCTTCCATGGGATGAGATATTTTGACGAGCCGGTCTGGGGATCGATCACGCCCAAGTGGCTTGGATCCTACGAGGCGGAGCTTCATGGGGTGATCGCCGAGGTGCATTCCATTCCCTACGACACGATTATCGATATCGGCAGCGCGGAAGGATATTATGCGGTGGGTTTGGCACTGCTTCATCAACGGGCCCGCATTTTAGCATTCGACACGGATTTCATCTCCCGTGGACAGACAAGAAGATTGGGGCTTCTGAACGGGGTGGAGCAGCGCCTTCAACTCGGCGCCCGCTGCCGCCATGAAGATATTAATCGCCTTTCATCCGGCCGCACTTTGGTGGTCTGTGATATCGAGGGAGGTGAGGCGGATTTGCTGAATCCGACGCTTGCCCCAGCACTCCTCCAAAGCGACATCCTCGTTGAGGTTCATGAGGATGACGAAACGTCCCGATCCGTGGAATCGTTGCTTGTGGACCGGTTTCAAGATTCCCATCGGCTCATCAGGATTGCAGCGGAAAGTCGTTTGGCTTGGATGCAGCTTCAGGCCGGGGACCTGGAGAAACGCCTCGGAAGGACCCTGCTCCTTAGTGCAATGGATGAGCGGCGGTCCAAGGGTATTGTCTGGTTCTGGATGCGTTGCCCGTAAGCGCATCGACAAGACGTTTCCATCAGCAGAAAACTTCCGCACCCAGCATCTCGACACCAACACATGAAACGCCCCCTCCTTCTACGAATGCTTCCAAGTCGCTTGAGGCATTCCGTCTACTACCGGTTCTACCGTGCACGGCATGGAGAATGGCTGCCCCTTTTTGAAAAAGCCACGCTAGCCCTTGCTCCTCATATTTCAATGCATGGCTTAATTCCGGGATGCGGTGTTTCCGGCCCCCTCGCCTTCCTTGGCCTTTATGAGCCGGCACTTTCAACCAGCTTGTCCCGGCTGGCCCAGAAAGGTGGGCTTTTGGTGGATGTGGGGGCAAACATGGGATATTTTTCGTTTTTGTGGACCGCCGGGAATCCCAACGCCCGGGCGATCGCTTTCGAGGCGTCACCGCGCAATATCTCCATTCTGGAAAACAATGTTGTGAAGAATGGGTTGAACGGCCGAATCACACTTATTGCCAAAGCCGCGGGAAAGTCTTCAGGACGCATCGACTTTGATGTGGGACCAACTCACGAAACCGGTTGGGGAGGGATTGCATCACCTCGTGCTTCGCACTCCATCAGCGTGCCGCTAGTGCGATTGGATCAAGAGTTGTCCGAAGAAAACATCGATGTTCTGAAAATCGATGTGGAAGGTGCTGATACCTGGGTGCTGTACGGCTGCGAGCAACTGCTCAAAGCAAAACGAATCCGAACCATCTTTTTCGAGCAGAACAGGCACCGGATGGAAGGGCTCGGAATCAAGCCCGGTGAAGCACAGCAGTTTCTGCGCGACCTGGATTACACCTGTGAACCATTTGAAGGTAACGAAGGGGAGTGGATTGCCCATCCAAAAGCCCTAAATTCGCAGGTTTAATTCAGAGCTAAAGCGCGCTCTCCCTTAAAGCCAATCGAGGTGGTGGGAGAGCATCAGATCCTTATTAAAGTGGAAATATCCACGGAACCGCTTTCCCTCAAGCATCCCCGGCAACCAGTACTGATCATCCTGCCACATGTCGTGGTAAGGAATGGTTGAGGGTTCCATCCAATGGGGGATCGCTTCATCAGTTTCGATCGGTTCGCCAAGGCATCCCTCGGCAGTGAAAACGACACAATAAAGGGCAAGCCCATCGATAAACTGGAAATGGAGCTCTCCTCGCACCGAGAGATTCAGGGGGGTGACGCAAAGCTCCTCCTGAGTTTCGCGGATTGCGGCCTCAAGAGCCGTCTCGCCGGATTCCAAGCGACCGCCTGGCCCATTGATCTTCCCCGCGCCCAACCCGCGCTTCTTTCGGATCATCAGGATCTGCCCATTCTGTCGAATGAAACAGAGGGAAGCCCTCATCGTCGGCCGCCAGTTCTGCCAGAAATCATCCATGCGCTTTTTTATCTAACCAGCTCATGCGGTGCCAGCACCGTGACACGGATGGCACAAATCCCCCCTTGACCCCGCCATCAGACATCGCACCATAGAGGTTCATGGAAAAAGGG
>Ga0007854_10000497_pt1 | contig 25503 bp, 20 predicted proteins | sample CryBogCBH12Aug08_FD_60382 | JGI IMG/M metagenome (GOLD analysis project Ga0007854, IMG submission 60382) | Freshwater microbial communities from Crystal Bog, Wisconsin, USA - CBH12Aug08 | ecosystem: Environmental > Aquatic > Freshwater > Lake | place: Crystal Bog, Wisconsin, USA | collected... | reverse complement strand
ACTGGTAGATGCAAGGCTTCGGGTGCTTGACGGACGGAGCGGTTACAGTTGAAGCAATGCAAATTGCAGTCGTAAGTGATGTCGAGTTCCAACAAGGATCGGCTGCGGCGATATTGCGGGCCGAGCCAACGCGTGAGCCACTTTGAAATCCGCACCTGCCGCCAGAGCGCCCGCAACCGATACCAGCGCCGCGCCAGCCACAGCCAGTTTGGTGGAATCTTCCGGTCGGGGAATGATGATTTACGCGCTTGGTCTTTCATGCCTCAACTCTGAAGTCGCCGCGAGGCAAGGAATGCGGCGGTTGATCCGCTTTATCCTCCAGAATCTCATCGCGACCGAGGCCAAATAATTCCTTTGCCCGCGCAAAAAATAATTTAGTTTCCGCCGGACGCATTTCTGAACCATAAATTTGCCAGAACCAACGCAAGCCCCGAAGTTTTACCAGCGAACGCGGCGATGAAAGTGTCGGTGCTTTTGTTGTGAGGTGCCAGGTTGAAGTCCATTGACCGGTGTATGCCACGCGAGTTCCCGGCCACCGCAACAGTCGTATCGCCAAATCACGGTCATTCAGGCTAGGCAAGCCATCACGGAATCCGCCCACCGCTTTCAGTGCGGACAAGGCGACGAAGGTGTTGGAACCTTGCCATCCCGGATTGCCGGCAAGAAACATCCCGTCAGTGAGGCCTTGCGTAAGTGAGCGGGGACATTGCACGCCGTCCTTGACCATACGAAGTCCCGATATGACGGTGTTTGCTTTAGCCGATGCAGCCATGATCAAATTAGCGCTCAAATGGTTTTCATCCCACGCATCGTCGTCATCGAGTATCGCCACATAGCCATTGAAATTTTCGCCTGCTAGATAATCCAAGGCGGTATTCCAAGCTCCCGCCGCGCCGCCCGCCCGGCAGTTTTGCAACAAGACAAACTCTATTTTGCCAAGAAGGGATACAAAGCCGGCAGTCACCTCCAATGGTATGGCACAGCCATCGGCCACCAGCACCACGACTAGCGGAACGAGCGTTTGCCGTCGCACCGAAGGCAGGCTGACCGTCCGAAGCATTTCCAACCGGCCACAGGTGGCAATCACTACGGCACATTCCGGGTTTATTTGAATATCCTGAGCCGGGTTGTTCATCATGATGTGCTAATGCTATGCCAGCTTCACGTTTGTGGTTCGCATGAATAATATTTCTACAGCCATTCAAGAAACGGTGAATACGTTTTTGGTAACAAAAAAATGCGCGGGCAGCAAGATCATGGTTTTTGAAATGACTGCGGTTCAACTGGCTGAATCACCACAATGTTCGCAAGGAATCAATGGCTTGCTGTCAGGAATGCAGATGGTCGGCGCTTTGACTGGCCGGCTTGCTTCCAGGTATTCAGCAACCGGCCAGACAAATCGCCTCAAGTGAAACCTAGACGGTCACGCACTCACCGGTCGTTCTAAAACCGCGCTCAACTCCGCCGTCGTCCGTTCATTTCACTCCCGACCTGCTTCGTTTCGCTGCCGGTTTCAGAACGCTCGTTCAGTGCGGTTAAGTGACTCGCCATTGTGCGCGAAAAACTGGCCAACAGGCCGCACGACTGATGCGTAAGATTCTGCGGGAGGGTTCACACGATTTGTGTGAATTGGAGAGTGGACGCCTCACCCCTTGAATTTTCAAGGCTCAATTGTCCGCGAATTCGTCGCGGCTTGGCCGGAAGAATCCGCACCACTGTCCGGCGTAATGTCCACGTCCAGTCCGTATCCACGTCCGTGGTCAGTCCATGACCGCGTCCAGTCCGTGACCAGTCCGTAGCTTGTCCATATCCGCACTCATTCCACGTCCAGTCCGTGACCGTAAATTGCCCGTGGTCAGTCCGTGGCCGCATCAGTCCGCGACCACGACCGCAGTCAGTCCGTGTCCGCGCACAAAACAAATCCGCAACTTGTCCGCGAATAAATCCTCACACAGTCCGCGTCCAGTCCATGTCCGTGACCAGTCCGTAGCCGCAGCCAGTCCGCAGCCGCGCACAATCCGGATCAAAATTTCCGTGGCATTTCTTCGATATGATCGCCCGTTGCAAACAAGATTGCCTGCTTGCGTCTGAATACCGGCTCAGCGCAAAAGCGGCGACCGGCTCACCGACGCAGTGAATAGATGGGCGAAATGATTGTCAGTTTCAAACCTTGATCCTTTCCCCTCGCCGACGTTGCGCCCGTTGCAAAATTTAACTACCATGACCCAAAGTTTAACGCCATGCAGCCCGTGGAGTTGTTGCCGTCGAGAATACCTGCGCTGCAAGGCCTGCGATGCCAGAACTGTGGAAAAAGAGCAAACAACGCGAAAGCAACGGATCGACCACCAACTGGCCCGTGCCGGTTGGGGCAAGGGATCGCTTTCGTTCGTCGAGGAATTTCTCCTCAAAGATTCTGAAATCAAGGACCCCACGACACCATATATAGCAGGCGACGAGTTCGTGGATTACGCGCTACCGGACGCTGCCCGCCGTCCGCTTGGTATCGTCGAGGCCAAAAAATCTTCCCGCGACGCGCTGGAAGGTGAGCGCCAAGCTGCTGACTATGCTGACCGCATTGAGAAAATCTATGGCATTAGTCCGTTCATCTTCCTTGCAAATGGCAAAGAAATCCTTTTTTGGCATCGCGGGCTTTATCCGCCTCGCAAGGTGAGCGGATTTTTCTCTCGCGATGACATGGAGCGCCTTGCCTTTCTTGACCGCTTTCGGGAGACGTTGGCGGGTGCCACACCTCGTCAGAGCATTGTTGATCGCGATTACCAGCATCATGCCATCAAGGCGGTCGCGGAAAATATTTCCAAGGCGCATCGCCACTTTCTGTTGGTCATGGCCACCGGCACCGGAAAGACTCGCACCGTCATCGCGCTCATCGAATTATTGATCCGTCACAAATGGATTCAACGGGTTCTTTTTCTGGCCGATCGGCGTGAACTCGTGCGTCAGGCGGTTGGCGCTCTCAAGGAACATCTCCCCGACGTTCCCTGTGCCCGTGTCGAGGATGGGGTCGTGGATGCTGCGGCCCGCATCCATGTGGCTACCTATCCCGCGATGCTATCCGCGTATGGCAAACTTTCGCCCGGCACCTTTGATTTGATTATTTGCGACGAAAGTCACCGTTCGATATATCGTCGTTATCGGACAATTCTCGAACACTTTGATGCGATTCAACTCGGCCTCACCGCCACGCCGGTTGATTTGATTGACCGGAACACATTCCAGCTTTTCAACTGCCCTGATGGTTTGCCTACGTTCCTCTACGATTATGACACCGCCGTGCAGGACGGCCACCTCGTTCCGTATCGTCCAGTCCATGTGGCGCGCACCCGCTTTCAAATCGAGGGAATTCAGGGTGGACAGTTGCCCGCAGAACTCCAACAGCAACTGGTGGAGAAAGGCATTGATCCAGAAGAACTCAGTTTCGAGGGCACTGAACTTGAACGGCGCGTGACCAACAGCGGAACGAACGACGCAATCGTTCGGGAGTTCATGGATCACGGTATTCGCGACGCGATGGGCACGCCGGCCAAGACCATAATCTTCGCGGTCAGCCATCGTCACGCCATCGAGATTTACCACAGCTTTAATCGCCTCTGCCCTGATCTTCAGCGGCGTGGATTCGCCAAGGTGATCGACAGCCACATGGAGCGGGCCGAAAAAACGCTCGACGATTTCAAGCGGGCCGATTTTCCTCGCGTGGCTATTTCCGTGGACATGCTCGACACCGGCATTGACGTGCCGGCAATCCGCAATCTGGTTTTTGCCAAGCCGGTTTTCAGCAAGGTTAAATTCTGGCAGATGCTGGGACGCGGGACACGACTTTGGAAAGACCCGTTGACCGGCGAACGAAAACGCGACTTTCTTATCATTGACCACTGGGACAGCACCGAACGCTTTCTGGTGAATCGTGAGCAGGGACATCTTCCCGGCGCAGTTGAACCGCTTCCCGTCCGGCTATTTCGGACGCGCCTCGACGGTATCGATCTTTTATTGGGTCGTGGCGAAACTGATTCCGCCTCTGCCATCCGTCAATGCCTGCAAGCCCAATTGGCAACTTTGCCAGCGGACAACATCCATGTGATGCCGCAAATTGAAAACCTCGACCGGCTCCGCAATGATCCGGCTGCTTGGCAACCGCTTGATCAGGCACGCCGCCAGCAACTCACCTTGGTCATCGCTCCATTGCTCCAATACGCGGAAGGCGGGCGTTACGAAATTCTCCAGTTTGAACTGCTCTGTGAGCGTTTGAATCTCGCATATCTGCGTGCCGACTCCGACGAGATTGAACGCTTGCGCGATGGTATTACCGACCAACTGGAACGGTTGCCGATGGATTTGCCAGAAACTCGCCCGCACCGTGAAGCGCTGGCTTTCGCTCTCAGCCCAGGTTTCTGGGAGCATTTGGACGTTGCCAGAATCCGCACGTTGCACGATACGTTCGCTCCACTAACGCCTTTGCGTTCCGTCCGGGAGCGCGGCGAAGTCATCCGGCTTACACTGCCGGATCGCGTGACCCAGCGTCATTGGATTCTTTACGGCCCGGCGGGCGAAGGCGCGTTTGTCGAAACCTATCGCGCCCAGGTCGAAGCATTCATTCAGGAACTCGCCGAGAATTCTCCGGCGCTCCAACGGCTCCGCGCTGGCGAGAAACTTACACCCGATGAATTGGACGAGGTCGCTCATCTGATCGAGCGTCCCGATTTATTTATTACCGAATCTCGCCTGCGTGAAGCCTACGAACTGCCAAATGCCTCGTTGAGTGATTTTCTCAGTCATATTCTGGGCGTTGCCAAGTTGGCCAATCGTGAGGAAGTTGTCGGTGCCGCCTTCGACGATTGGGTAAATCGGCATCCGCATCTGAATGCTGCACAAATTCTTTTTGTGCGGGCGCTCCGCCGCGAAGTCCTGAACCGTGCGCGCATCGCATCGCTGGACTCTTTGCGCCAGCCGCCTTTTAATCGTTTGGGTGATCCCGAAAGTCTTTTCTCCATGTCCGAACTAAAAGAACTGCTCGCCCTTGCCGCCTGATTTTATTTTATGCTTTCACCACAACTACGCAGCCAGGTTTTCAAGCTCTGGACCCTTTTCTGGTCGGCGGGCATGTCCAATCCACTCACCGCCATTGAGCAAATCACCTATCTGCTATTTCTGCGTCAGTTGGAACGCTTGGACCGCGAGCGTCTTGAACGCCAGCGTCAGGCCGGCGTGAAGGAACCGCTTTCCATCTATCCTGAAGGTCAAAATGACAAACGCCGGTGGTCGGTTTTCAAGCATCTGCCACCGCAGGAACTTCCCAACCATCTTGGAAACGACGTTTTCCCTTGGTTGCGGACTTTGGAAAAACTGCTCAAGGAACAAGACGAAAAGATCAATCTCATACTCGCCCCGCCATTGCCAGGGAAAACAAAATCAATTGGGCGGATAATCAAAGAAGGAGAGAAAAAGTTTGCTGGCAAATCAATCACCGATTCCAGCGACGACCCGTTGTTCGATCTTTCCAACCGCCTCGAAGACGCCTATTTCGTCCTCGACCGCAACAAGCACGGCACCCTCGCCGAAGCGGTCATTATCATTGACGGTCTTTTTGCCGGACTTGATTCCAAGAGCGGCAACTACGATCTCATGGGTGACATCTTCGAGTATCTGCTCGATGAGATTGAAACCTCCGGCAAAGCCGGCCAGTTCCGGACGCCGCGGCATATCATTCGATTCATGATTGATTTGCTCGCCCCGGATATGGTGTCCGGCGATGGCGATGGTAAACACCTTACCCGCATCATGGATCCGGCGTGCGGCACCGCCGGATTCCTGATTAACACACTTCTTCACTGGCGGGTTCAGACCAGCGACGCCAAGAGCATCCGGTGGGAATGGGATGGCACGCCGCATCACGCGCTGGGAGGCGGTGAATTCAAGCCGGAAAAACTTGGCCCGGCGCTCACCGGCAGCGACAACGACCGCACCATGGTCCGCATTGCCTGGATGAATCTTATCCTCCACGAACTACCCTATCCGCAGGTTTTCCAGCGTGACGCGTTGAGCAAAAACAACCCCGATCCCGGCGGTTACGACTACATTCTTGCCAATCCTCCATTTACCGGCAGCGTGGACAAAAGCGATTTTCATCCACGCTTTGACCATGGTGATGAATCCACCACTAAAAGCGAACTGCTTTTTCTCTGGCTAATTCTCGCCCAATTGCGCACCGGTGGCCGTGCGGCGGTCATCGTTCCCGATGGTGTGCTCTTCGGTTCTACCAAAGCACATCAGAAACTTCGCCGTGAACTTCTGTTTGAGAACGAATTGCAGGCGGTCATTTCATTGCCCGGTGGTGTATTCCTGCCCTACGCCGGTGTAAAAACCTCAATTCTGGTTTTTCAGAAGGTCGGCGAGACCGGCCCCAAAGGGGAACCACGCACGGACGAAGTATTTTTTTATGAAGTTGAAGACGAAGCCCGAACGCTGAATCAAAAGCGCGATCCCCGCCCCGGCCAGTATAACGACCTTTGGGATGCCACAGTGAAATTCCGTGCCTGGTATCAGTGCCTCACGGGCCAAGGCACCTCCAAGAAGCGTGAGGAATCGCGAGCTATTGCAAAGTCGGAAAAGGCGTATTTCCAACCAAGTTATTGGCGCGAACGCTGGCGTTTCGTGGATGACACTTTCCGCAGCCTCTACCCGGAGGCGGCAAAACGTGTGACTCAGAACCACGCATGGCCGCTGCAAGATTTATTTCCGGGTTGCCCTCGCAATCCCGACGAGGCTGAAATCAAAGTGATTAATCAGGAAATCCCGCGCCTACAACGTCTGTTGACCGCACGGGCACTGGATGCGCTGCGTGATTTGGCACAGACGCCCAAAGATCGCCGCCCCGCCGATCCTGTCGAACACGTCCAGAAATCGTTCGACGGTCTTGCTCGAACTTTGCAGCGCCAGCTTTCTCGCCGCCCGACTGGCGAACTAGACTGGCTGGATCGAGACAATCAAGGCGGCCAGTTTGGGCTGAATGCACTCCGCCGCGCGTTCGATTCTGTAACGGCGGAGATCCGCAAGCAACTGCCAGGTTGGATTAAAAAATCACCGACAGTGCCCAAGGGCGCTGGCGAAGCGGTTGAAATTGAAAGTTTGCTTCGGTCATTCGGGCAACTGGATGGTTTCGATGTCTGGTGCCAAGACCGCGATTTCAAAGACATTTCACCCCGTAAGGTAAAAGAGATTGATCTCTCACCCGAGATGAAGGCCCGCAGTTGGGTGGTAAAAGTGCGTGATTGGGCACGTTTCGACGATTGGGGCACGGAGGGCGTCAAGGGCGAACCGACCAAACAGCCGACGCACAACGAAAAGGGAATGGTGCGGGCCGATTATGTGGCTGACCTCCGCAAGCGCGGCGCATTTGATGACCGCACTGGTGAAGTGACCGAGAAATTCCGTGACCGACTGGAGTCCGGGTGCATTGAAGAAGCAGGTTTCAACCTTGGTGCCGGTCGCTATAAGCCGTTTGACCTCACGCCCGAAACACATCGTTCACCCAAAGTAATTCTTAACGACCTACAAAAGCTGCACGGAAAATTAGGCGGTAAGCTCCAGCACCTGCTCGACCTCGTGGAGGATCGGAAATGACCTTGCCTGACAACTGGAAGCTCGTGCCAATCGGCATGCTACTAAAGCGTAGATTAGAGCAAACTCAGCCCAGTGACCGACCGACACATATATTTAACTTTGTCGGATTAGAAGATATCGAAGGACGAGGCACCGGTGTGGTGCATCCTCGGCGACTGATGGGGGCTGAAATTAGAAGCGCAAAATTCGCATTTGAGCCGGGTGATGTGCTTTTTGGCAAGTTGCGCGCTTACCTCAACAAGGTATGCGTAGCTAATGAAGCTGGTGTATGCAGCACCGATATTTGGGTATTGTCTCCTACTCGTTGGATTCTTCCGGAGTTCGCGTTCGCTGCATTGTCGAGCCCTTGGTTTATTCGTCGGGCAGAGCAAGTAACGCAAGGAGGGAGCCTTCCCAGATTAGACGCGGGAAGCTTCGATAGCTTTGAAATTCCATTACCTCCCATAAAAGAGCAGGAACGGATTGTAGCGATTCTGCGCGAAGCAGCGGAATTACGTAGCTTCGGCACCCAAGTTCGCGATGCAGCCCAGCAACTCATACCGTCAATCTTCAACGAGATGTTTGGTAGTGGTCACCAAGGCTCGAAGCAAAGACTTGATCAATTTGCCGAAGTTGTTTCCGGTGTCGCCAAAGGACGTAACGTAATGGGGGGAAACCGTGAAGTGCCGTATTTGCGCGTGGCCAATGTGCAAGCCGGAAGGCTTGATCTTTCGGAAATTAAGATGATTCCTGCAACTGATTCAGAGATCGAAGACCTCCGCTTACAGCCTGGCGACGTTCTCCTGACTGAAGGCGGGGATTTTGACAAACTCGGCCGCGGTGCAATTTGGCGCGGGGAAATCCAGGACTGTATTCACCAGAACCATATATTTCGAGTCCGGCCTCATGCTGGCAAACTTGACCCCGTGTTTTTAAGCGCATTTTTGCAATCTGCTGCTGGCAGACGGTTTTTTTTAAGAGCCGCCAAACGAACGACGAATCTGGCCAGCATCAATATGAGCCAGCTTCGCGCCCTACCATTACCAGTTATCCCATTTCCACAACAAATTAGGTTCCGCAAACGCGTTGAAGCTTTTGACGCTGTAATGCAAGAAAATGCCGGCTTGGATTCATGTAATGAGGAGCTTGCCGCTTCACTCAACGCCTATGCCTTTACTGGCGAGCTAACCGCTCGCTGGCGTGATAGCTATCGCTCCGAACTCGCGGTCCAAGCCCGCGAACGTGACACCGCGTTGCGTGCGCTCGGCTCTAAGTTGCCAACCGTGCCCACCGAAACCATTGCCGAACGTGAAAGCCGAAGCGGTGCTCGCAAGGAAGGCGCATTCGCCGAACTCACCGCCCAGCAAGAGGCCTTGTTGGAAGCCTTGGAATCTCTTGCCCTACGCACCGCCCAAGAATCTGTTTCATCCGGCGGAGCTAACCCCCGAGCACATGCCGTCTTTACCCCAGCCTCACTCGCCCCGGAAGCGCCTAACCGACTTCGCCATCAGCCCGATCTTATCCGTCGTGAATTAGAAGTTTTAGCCACGAGGGGGCTTGTATTGCGTGTTAGCCGCCGCAGCCATCGTGAAGCTTACGAGCCGGATGCCTTCGCCGATTTATATCGTCTGCCGGCGAGTTTACTTCACACGAAGGATTTCAAGGTCGAGCCGGGTGGGATGGTTCAGGAGGAAAATATTCGCGACAACGAACTGTTGCAACTTGCGACCAAGCTGGGCGGTCGCGCTCCTATATGAGACTACGTTACGTTGCTCTGCCGGAATATGGGCCGCTTCGCGACCTGCGCATCGCTTTTGGTCGTGAGACGCTGCTCCCCGGTCGCATCGGCACGCTCAATTTCATCGTCGGGGTCAACGGCACCGGCAAGTCGCATCTGTTCCGCGCCTTGTTTGAAATCTTTCGGCACTTGGAAACCGGCAAACTGCCCACATTCGCGACCACGGTGATTTACGACCACGAGGGTGGCAACTCCCGCACCGCCGAACGCCGCACGGTCTTCTTTGACTACAATCCATCGAGTCCGGAGAAAAGTTTTTTTCTCCATGTTCCCGCCCTGAATGCGGATTGGACTGTCGCTGAATGGGAGCAGCGGCTATCAGTGCTGCGCAGTGGAACAATGGCCCAGGGCGAAATTCGTCTGCCGCATCCCGCGCTGGCGGAGGGATTGGTTAGTGCTGGCACCAGCACATTGCCGTCGTTATCTGCCGCCGATATTCGGTCGGGCATTGGCAGTCTAGCGGCATATTTGCCCAATAGCGTCATCGCCTACACTTCCGGCTCACTGGTGGAATGGCATAAACTAACAACGCCGTGGATGGCGGGCGATGATCTTCCCGAACACCGCGAAGCGCCCGACCTCTACGACGAACGACCGGCGGACTGGAACACGCGAAATGAATTGGTGTCCGCCGATGCCGACTGGCGGGACGAACCAATGTCTTCAGATGAACGGCAGAAGTTCCGCACCGGCCTCTTGCGTCGTGAACCGTCCGGTGAAATCTGCCGGCTCATCGGCTCAAACGAAATGCACCTTGCTGCCGCCGCTCTCGGTGTGTGGCAGGCCGCGCATGACTTCCGCACGAACACCACCGAAACTCAGCGTGACGCCTTTCGCCTTGCCGAGCGCGAGGCATTGTCAAAAAAGGATCGCGGCCAAGGTCCGCGCCGGATGTTCCGTTCGGTGGATTGGCTCTGGGCGACACATCTCTCGCTCGTGCTCGACCCGGCGCAGCGTATTCCGCAATTGGCCACCGATGAATTGTGGTTTTGCCTTCACGCCTTGGCCGACCGCGTGATGCAGCTTCCGAATGGCATGTGCCAGTTTGTAATCCGGCTCGCTCCCAATGAGCGCGCTGATTTCAACAATGTTTTTCCAACCTACTTTAAGGAGATGGCTGATTTGCCATCGGGTTTGGGCGCGTATCTAAAAAATACCGCCGGGTCTGTCAGCGGAGCCGAAACACTCGTGCGACTTTTTTCCGGCACGAATCTGGAATCCGGCCTGCTGCCATTTTTCTCGACGCTACGCGAATGGCGACGAGAAGGTTTTCTTGAACGTGCCACGGTCACAGTGCGCCGCATCTCGCGCGATGACATTCTTTCTCTTGAAAGTTTTAGCGACGGCGAGCAGATGCTCCTCGGTCGCTCTGCGCTGCTGTTTTTACTACGCAAGCAAACAGACAGTCTCCTGCTGCTCGACGAACCCGAAACTCATTTCAACGACGCTTGGAAACGCGAAATCGTGGATTGGGTGGACGAATATGTTTTGAGCGAAACTGCTGCTCAGGTTCTCATTTCAACCCACACCAGCATCGCGCTGACCGATGCTTTTGCGCAGGAAATTGCAGTCTTCCAGAAATCTGATGATGCAAGCGTGGTTCACTCGGTTGCCGGTGGAACCTTCGGCACCGATCCCAGTGAAATTATGACCAACCTGTTCGGTGCCGAAAGCGGCGTCGGCAGTCGTTCGCTGCGGCGACTCGATTCTCTTCTAAAACGGGATTGGAACATAAACCAAATCGGCGAGTTGGAACAACTCCTGACCAAACTCGGAAGCAGTTTCCACCGCGCCGAATTACGCGCCAAGTTGGCCGAACTCAAATTGAAAAGGGATCAACCAAATGGCGCTGCATAGATTCCAGCTCCCGCCTGAATCGCGGTTGCTCTGGCAGATTGTCGGGCTTCAGCAGCGTGTATTTATCGCCCTGTGTAACCCGGCATTGGTTCGTGATGATATTGATGCTGCCTGGCTACGGGGGATTTGGCCCAATCAAGACCCCGGATGGGTGAATCGTTTTTCCCTTGGCGGCAAAGAATCCCCGTTGCTTCCACTCCGCGTCATCGCCCGCGCACCCGTCGGCACACGCACATTTATTTTGCAACAATTCCGCCAACAAATTCGCGTGCGTCAAATTTTTGATTCTGGCGGCGCTGCGTTTCGTGAGCTTCCGGCAATTACGGAGTCGGGTGGAAAAATCGCACAGGCCGTCCGGGAATTCTGCAATCGTTGTTATGACCGTTTAGGGCACGATACCCAACGTAACTGGCCCGGTTACGCATTTACCGCCCCGGTAAATATATCTAAATCTACCTACAAAACCGCTTGCTCCACGGCCAACGCGCAGCGGCTTACTGTGTGCCCGTATTGCGATGGACAGAACAACGACGCCGAACTGGATCATTATTTCCCGCAATCCAAGTTTCCTTTTCTCTCTTGCTTGCCTCTAAACCTCGTGCCGATTTGTTCATCGTGTAATGACGCAGCAGTTGCCAAGGGGAATGATGCCCCGCTGACCGCAGGGCCACCGCGATCAACTGCCGAGTGGCTGCATCCGATGTTTCGCCCCGCCAGTGCCGCTGCATATATTGAAATCGCAGGACCACCGACCACAGCCAACGTGGAACTACGTTCCCCTGATCCAGCCGAGCAGCGTCGGCTACAAAACCACTTCAATCTCATCAAGACACTTGGCCGGCGGTGGCGGACGGAGATTGTTAATTATTGGAATCTCGTGCCGGGACGTGTGCAACGAGGCACCCAGGCAGGTATATTGCCTTTGGCGGTGGTTGCTTCCGCGCTCGCCGACCATGTTGCAGAACGCGGTCGTGATCCACACACGATGGTAAAGGCTGCCGTTTGTCGCGCGGTTCAAAACAACCGCGCTGGCTATCAAATAGAAATAACAGATTCAAATCCACCACGATTGATACCCTCGTAACATAAATGCGATACGGACAAATATCTTATCGGTAAACCAGAATCACCCATGCCCCACTCATTGCTAATGGATAATTGGACCCTGCAAAATGCAGGGGAACTGGTTTGCCATGGCCTTGATGGTGACACGGCTCATGATTTGGTTTTTTCGTCGAACGGTGCGGCGTTTCATTATGCAGAGGTCTCGCAGGATGTCATTCGGTTCGAGGCGTTGTGTCAGTTTTTGAGCAACATTGTTTTCGCAGACAATTTGTTCGTGGATGCTGAATTCGCCAGCACTTGGATAAAATATGCGCCCATTAAATCGGTGCAGGAACAGGGCATTCTGGCTACCAAACCATTTCGGGATGTTTCTGACCAGTGGCTTTTGCGCCGTGAAACCATCGCCGATGAGTTGTGCGTCAATGCAGCTTTGCTCAAAAAGCACCGCGCCAACAAACGCAGCTATTCTGCCAAGGGAGAATCCAGCGACCCATTTTTGGCACAATTGCTATGGGGCGGTGCCGGGATGCTGGCGCGGGCGTCGTATTTCGGTCTGCCCTATGTCCCGCATCCGTCCCGTGAGCGGCTTTTTCGGCGCACCCGTTTCCTGTCTGGCTCGTCCTCAGCCGAAACGCTGGTAAAAGATTTTATCACCACGCAGCGCCTTAAATTATCCGAGCAAGTGGATGGCAGCGGTTTTCTCGCACGGATCAATTTGCCCGCCGTCGCCGTCATCATTATCGAGAATTCAGCCGACCTGTCGGACATGATGAAAACCGCCCTGCAAGTCCGGTGGGAATATCGGCATTTGCGGAACTGGCTGGGCAAATTCCAAGTCGCCCTCGATCAAGAGAACACCAAGGCCATTTTATCGGAGCGCAAGAAACTGGAGAGTGTCGCCCGTCATGTGGATTCCTACATCACGCTGACACCCGCCGGGGATACGACCCTGCAATTTGGCTTGGGCTGGCTGAAAGTAGCCACCAAGGCGGGTTCGCCTGGCAATGCCCTGAAAAATATGTTCGGCGTCCGCGCCGAGTTGAACCGATTGATCCTCGCCCCTGCCGGCCGCAAAAGCCTGAAAAAATTCCTGCGGATGCTGGGCGAAGAAAACACGAGTCGTGGTTTGGCCTTTCAAAAAGCCATGCTCCACCGTTCCAGCAAGCTGCCAAAAAACGAACAAAATTGACTATCAAAAAGGAAAACTATGGCACGCGAATCTAAAAATAATATTTTGCCACCGATCATTGAAGCCTATCAGCAATGGATCGCGAAATGCCTCATCGCCGACGGCTCTATTCTCTCCTCCGGTGAGTTGTGGACACCCGCAAACATTGAGGAGGTCAACAAAGCCTTCGTCGGGCATCCTGATGAAGGGGATGATAATTTCATGACCAAACTTTTGGGTCAAATGAAAGACGCCTCGCCTCCGGCAAAGAAATTGATGGCTGAAATGCTTTGGGCGCTGCTCGTTTTCCCCACCTCCATCCTTGTTCCTGAAACCAAGCGCAGTCATGTTCAAACCATTTGGGCGCTTTCCGGGGAAGAGTTGTCTGGTAATCATCCCATGCTCAGTGACGAAGTGCTCGACGGTATTGGGTCCGGCGGCACCGCCTACAACCGATACCGTCCGCTCGAATTGGCTTACTTGATCAGGCTGGTAGGCGATCTGAAAAAACTGGATCGGAATGGCCGGCAAAAACTTTTTTCTAGCTACGATGATTTTACCGATTGGATTGAAAAAATTCCACGGGACGGTGACCGGCAGTTCCGGCACATGTTAAGATACGTCGCGTTCCCAGATATAGTTGAGCGGATGTCGTCGAATGGTGAACGCCGGGCGGTTCTGGCGGGGTATGGGGTCGCCACGGAAAAGGAGACTAAAAATTGGAGTGATCGGCAGCTTGATGAATCCCTGCTCAAGTTGCGCAAGCAACTCACGGAAAAACACCCCGGTGAGATTCTGGATTTTTACGAACCCCCATTGGCGGCAAAATGGCGGTCAAAAGAAGAATCCCAAAATTCTCCGATGAGCCTGCGGGAGACAGATGAAAAAAAGTCCGCTGTAGTTCCCGGCGCAGCGGTGCGGCCCGGCATTGCTTGTTGGTGGCTGAATGCCAATCCAAAAATCTGGGATTTCCGACCCGCCCCGATTGGTTCAGTTCAGACTTACACGTCCTACAACGAAGCCGGTAACAAGCGCCAGAAATTCAAATATTTTGCCGCCGTTAAACCCGGTGATCTGCTCATCGGCTACGTTACGACCCCGGACAAGGAAATCGTCGCGATTTGTGAAATCACCAAGGCATTGCATGGGCCTCCCGGTAAAGAGGCAATTGAGTTCCGAAAGATTGAACAATTTTCCGAACCGGTCACTTGGGCAGAATTGCAGTCCGTCCCGGCATTGTCGAAATGCGAGCCGATTTTGAATAATCAGGGCAGTTTATTTTCCGTCACGAACGATGAATACGAAGCCATCCGCGCATTGATAGATGAGCGAAACCTTGGCACCCAACTCCCCAAGCCCGCATCGTTCACCAAAGCGGATGCGCTCGCGGGCCTCTTCATGACGGCTGCCAAGCACGACGAAATTATCGCGCGCCTCAAGCGCAAAAAAGCGCTAATCCTGCAAGGGCCACCGGGAGTCGGGAAGACATTCGTCGCTCGCCGGCTGGCTTTCGCCATGATGGGGATGAAGGATGTTCGCCGAGTCGCGATGGTTCAGTTCCACCCTAGTTACGGTTACGAGGATTTTGTTCAGGGATTCCGCCCAACCCGAACCGGCTTGGAGCGGCGCGACGGCGTGTTTTACCAATTCGTGCGGCTGGCCCGTAATGACCCCGGCCGGGATTGGTTCTTCATCATTGACGAAATTAACCGTGGTAATCTGGCCAAAATCTTCGGCGAACTGCTGATGCTCATTGAGGCCGACAAGCGCGGTCCAGAACACGCCATCCCGCTGACGTATTCGGAAAGTCCTGATGAAACTTTTTATCTACCGGCAAATCTCCACTTCATTGGCACCATGAATACAGCCGACCGCTCGCTCGCCATGGTGGACTACGCCCTACGTCGGCGTTTCGCCTTTGAGACACTTGACCCCGCGATGGATTCTCCCGCCTTTGCCACCTGGCTCAAGGAACGCAAGGCATCCGATGCCCTCATCGCGCGAATTCGCGCCAAGATCGGAAGTCTGAATGAGGTAATTACAAACGAACGCGACCTTGGTTCCCGTTTCCGTATCGGTCACAGCTTTTTTTGCCCACCGGACGGCCATGCGCCGGACGAAGCTTGGTATCGCGAAGTCATTGCTGGCGAAATCCAGCCGCTGCTGGAGGAATATTTTGATTCCCCTGATCGGGTGGAAAAACTCGTCACTGAATTGTTGGCCTAGCAGCGCCTCCAGACATGACTTCCGGTGCTAACATGATGGAATCTGCTGATACCTCTGGACGTGTGAATACTCCAGCGGTGCCGGTGACGTCGGTTGGCTCAGAAATTCCCGTTACCAACATATATTACCTGCTGTGCTACGCGTGGGATGTGCTGGAGGAAAAAGACGCCCTTGCCGATGTGGACACGTTGGATTCCACCGACTTGATTGACTTGTTCGCCCGCGTGCTGGTGAATGGCACGCGCCGCCTGCTCCGGCGCGGGTTGGATCGCGGCTATCTTCCACGCGAGGACGAAATCTTGGGCGTGCGCGGCAAACTGCTCGTCACCCAAACTCTGCGCCATAACCTCCTCCGCCATGGCCGCGCCGCCTGCGCCTGGGATGAACTCGAATATGACACGCTGCCGAACCGGATTCTGAAAACGACACTTCAGCGGCTGCATGACGCGGAGGAACTTCACGCCGCCACGCGCGCGGACGTGCATGATCTGCTTCGCTGGCTCGCCCCTGTCCAATGTCTGGAACTTCACGGCGAGCATTTCCGGCACGTCCAACTCCACCGCAATAACCGCATCTACGCCTTTCTGTTGCACATCTGTGAATTCGTCCATGAGCACTGGCTCCCTGCCGAGCACGGTGGGGCGCGACGCTTCCGCGATTTCCTCCGGGACGCGCTGCCAAAGCTATTTCAACATTTTGTCTTCAACTTTTTCCAACGTGAACTCGCCGGCCAATGGCAGGTAACCAACCCCCATATCTATTGGCAGTTGGATGAACCGAATGAAGATGCCAGAGCACTAATGCCGCGCATGGAGACTGACGTGTGCCTCCGTGGTGACGGGCGCGCGATCATTCTGGACACCAAATTTTATGCGCAGGCGCTCAAGGCCGGTTCCTACGGGACGCCCAAGCTTTCATCGGCCAATCTGTATCAAATTTTCACGTATCTGCGTCAGCAGTCCAATAAACCAGGTTGGGACCAGGCCGAGGGGGTTCTGCTTTACCCGCGCACCACGCGTGATTTCTCGGTTGAATTTATTACGCACGGCCACCGCATTCGCGCGCTGACACTCGATCTCGCGGAACCATGGCAAAACATCCATCAGCAACTCATGGGAATAGTATCCAATGAGCATAGCTGTCTTGTTTGACCAGTTCCAATTCGCTCATTCGTGCGGTTGGCTATTCATCAACTGGGAGATATGCAGCCCATTCCTGACGCGCCTGTCTAGCCTTCTGTGCTTCTGCTTTTTCTTGCCGCAAACCAGCTTCGATCTTTTGATCCTTAAACTTGGCTGGAAAATAGACTTCCAGGTCGCGCAGAAAATGCTTTTCCAGATATGCCTCTACCGACCCGTAGCTCCGAATGTGCGAGTAAAAAGTTCCGAGGGCTGGATATTGAGAGCCTTTGTGCAACCGTTCCCAGACTTCCTTTTTTGAGAGGTCAGTAAAACGATCCACAAAGACCGGCAAGAAACGTTTGCGCGCTTCATGTTCGGCAGATTTTCTCGCTTCTCGTGCCTTAGCTTCGTGCGAATGGATTATGGCCAAGGCCTTTTCATGCTTTTTTTGACAAGTGGAGCAACAGATTTGGATTCTGGTGCGGCTTCTGTTCCAGTCATCCGCTTCGCTGATGCTGACAAATTTACCCTTACCACAAGGGCATTTGCGATCTGATCTTCCAATTTCGTCCCAGCTCATTTTTGGTATATGTGAGTTTTTGTGATTTACCAATATCTCGCCTTCCCGGGAATGACACATCGCACGCCACCGCGAGCATCAGGCACATCGCCAACGTGTCGGGGAATGACGTGAAAATGAAACTGCGGCATCGTTTGCCCCGCCGCTTTGCCGTCGTTGACACCCAGATTGAAACCTTCCGGTGTCGGTGACAAGGTCGCTTCCAGATGTCGCTGCGACCATTCCACCCATTCTAGTAGTCGTGCTTTTTCTTGTGCGTTGAGTTCCCGGAATCTCGTCAACGGGCGATGCGGGATGATCAGCGTATGACCCGGCGATACCGGAAATTTGTCGCTCACCACGGCAAATAGTTCATCCATCGCCAGCACTCGTTCCGGTTCAATCAAGCCAAACACCGGCAAAGTCAGGTCGTTACCCGCGTCCGGATGGCGTGTGGTCGTTGGCATCGTGGCGTCAGTAGGTAGTGACCAGATGTTCCTCGCGCCACCGCAAACTTTCCAGCGCCGGATAAAACTTTTCTTCGCCCGGCGGAATCACCGACTTGCCCGCGATGGCTACCAGATCGCGTTGTCCCTCGATGCGGTCATCCAGCCGTTCCTCATTCACGCGCCAGATGCCAGCGCGCTTTTTGCCATCGGGCACCGGCGCAATCAGGTGACGATCCATTGCCCAATGGTGATTGGGACACAAGGCCATGCCGTTCGTCGGCTTGTCGTTCCGGCTGACATTGAAGGGAATCAAATGGGCCGCCTCTACCAGCGAAACCGATTGATCGAGCAGCACCCGCACGCCACATGCCGCACACCGATAATCGTAAATGTCCAGAATTGTCCGTCGGAATGCCCCGTCACGGCCCGGCGGCAATTCTTCCCGGAGCGCGGCCACGGGTTCAGCCGCGCGTCCAGCGACGGTGATGGCGGCGAGCTTATCGCGGTCGTCGGGGAAGTAGCGGGCAATCAGCGCCTCACGCAACTGATGGCGCGACATTGGATCATTCAGCAACTGCCACATGCCATCGTCGAATTTTCCGTAGGCCACCCGGCGGCGCAATTCGGCCACGCTGGGTGCGCCTGTCGTTGCCCCTGCTTGGTAAATGTCACGTTCGCCAGCCACTGGCACAAGCCGCCAGAATTTATCGCCGCACAGATGAAAGAACGGATTCTGAATCGTCGGCTGGTCGTTTTCCTGGCGCACGACCGCGAAGTATCTTTTGAAGGTCGCGACCAGTTCATCGCTCAACGGCACTTCATTCCGAGTAATGACGCCGTGATCCAAAAGATCAATGATACTGAGCAGCAATACGGGCTTATGCGGACGCTCATGCGAACCGCTTTTATCGCGCCGGAGGTTGTAAAGCCGCTCCAGCCAGTTTTCCCATCCTGATTTGCTCACGGCCATGCTCTATTTTTCCCATAAACGCCGCGCACATTAAAGCCCATTCCCAACTCGAAACGACACCGGCCTAGTTTGGTATCCAATTCAAGATTTCCATCACATCGCTTCCGCCACCGCGATGTTTTGAAATTCCGTAGAAATTTCAGCGTGCTTCACTTTCAAATACTTGGCCACCCGCGTGTTTTTCAGCAGGGCTTTGATATAGGTGGAGGCGGTTTGCAGGGTGAACATGTTTTCTTTGTAATTTTCCGTGATCGCTTTCATGCCGCTTTCCAGCGTCTCCATTTCCTGCTCCATTCTGGCAATCGATTTGGCAGTCATACCTTTTTTCTTTTTTGGCTGGTCGGCGGCCACGTGCAACTCCTTGCGCGTGACTAAGACCAAACCCTCGGCATACCCGGCATGGTAATTATTGGCGTCAATCATCAGCCGCGCGATTTCCACCTGCCGCTCGCCCGTCACTTTTTTCAGCAGCCGGATGGATTTGGGCGGAATAGGTTTGTCTTTCAGCAATTCCACGGCTTCATGGCTGATGCCGATTAACAGGTTCAGCGAGGCTTTCACCCCCTGTGGTGAAATGTTTAGTGCTGCTGCAATACGCTCCAAACTCGCGCCATTTTTCACTGCCCGTGAAATCATTTTATGTTCCTGAATCGCCGGCAACCGGCTGATGCGCGCGTTGTAGGTGAAACCTTCATCGTCGTTGGCGATGATGCAGTCGGCCGCAGTCATTCCCAATTCCTTCATCGCACAGTGGCGCATGTGTCCGTTCACCAGCATGTATTTCCCCGGCTGGCCCTTTTGCGGAAAAACCACGAGCGGCTCAACCAATCCAACGACCTTGAGGGAGGCCAGAATGGTTTCGTATCGGTTGGCCTTTTTTTGCGCTTCGGTGACTTGCCTCACCGGCAGGATGTTTTCCAGCGGCAGCCGGATTTTCTTCATCGCGAATCCAATTTTTGCGTTACTCATGGGGTTGGTTTTATTGGGGGTGTGAGTTTAGACCAAAGATATTTCGGCATCGTCTCCAAGGCTTCCGCCCTGAGCAGCGTCAGGAAATGCTCATCGGCCACAAGCTTGTTGAAGGCCGTGACCACATTTAACAGTCGCGCATCGCAAATCCGTGATTTTTTAATCATCAGTTTCTGGCGCTCGGTTTCTTTACGGAAGTTGGCCACAATCTTTTCGGCGCTGGTCCGACTGCTGCGCGGGCCATCTTTATTTTGCTTCCCCAACAACCGCCGTTTTTCAATCAGGCGCTTGACCATGCGCAGGGACATATAATTCAGTTGCTTGCCCTCGTAAGCTTTGAGCAGTTCTCGCTGCATTTCTGGCGTGTCCGCTTTGGAGATGCCAATGGCGACCCACAACGGAATTTTCCCCGCGAGCGCTGCCAGGAGCAATCGCCCTTCGCCCGCTTTTTTCAAGGACAGCAACCCGCTGACCATCGTGTCGGAAATATCCAATTTCGCGCTAACTTGATGATTGTTGTAGCCTTCGGCGCGCAACCGCTCGATCTCGCGAATCAAGTCCATCGGCGAGGGATAACGGCGCGCAATGTTTTCCACGAGGCTGTGGATCAGCCGTTCCTCTTTCGTGATTTCCACCACAATGGCCGGAATGTCCTGATGTCCGAGCGCGATAAATGCTTCCATTCGTCCTTGGCCACAGACCAGGTCATATTTCGGCCCCGCCGATTCGTTGTCCGCCCGCAGGCTTACAGTAATCGGCATCTTCAACCCCAGCGTCTTGATGCTGTTCACGATCACCTCGAATTTCTTCTGGTCGCGCTGGCGCGGATTCAGGATATGAATCTCCGCAATCGGAATCATTATCACTTCATCATTCATATCGCTTCCTCCAAGTTGACGCGCTCCGCCATGCCGAAAAAATACTCCAGTGTGTCGCAGCAGTATGTGTCCAGATAAATGCCGTTGGCTTCGGCCACGCGCAGGTTTTCCCATGTCATGTCTATGGCCGGCAGCACATAATAATCGCGGATGCCTTCGTTCGTGGCGTCCATCCGCACAGCGACCGTGATGTCCGGTCGGGCGCTGGCATCCAGCCGGATCAGCCAGCGCGACGAACCCGCGCCGGTTTCCGTGTGCCGGCACAGCACGATAGACACGCGCATCTCATGGTTCACTTCCAGCAATTCGGTTTCCGTGTTCCAAACCGCGTGCGCGCCAAGCGCCGTGATTTGCTGGATGACTTCCGCCACCAGTTCGGGATGGCGCTTTCGTAACCGCCGGTTTTCCTCGATGAAACTGAAATCAATGCCCGGGTTGTAGCCAATCAGCCGGTAGGCGTTCACCAGCGTGCCGAAGCGATGGCTGAACGCCGTGCTCGATGGCAGGTTTTCCGTCTCGTCAATCAGGATGCCCGAAATGCGGCCGTGTTTGCTTAACACGGCGCGAAGTTGATCCAGCATTTCGTCATCACTGTATTTCCGGCTGCGGGCCAGAATGATTTCCTGTGCCTTGACGAATATTGCGGGCGCGACAATGCCCGCATAAACACCATCAGCGCGCACCCAGTCCGCTGGCGGATTAGTGACGTGCTTCTTTTTGAGTTTGCAGGATGTCCGGGAATAGACGTTGTTGCCGATGTATTTTTCATTCGTCAGGACTTGGTGCACCGTCCCCCGATTCCACGCTCGACCATAGTCGGTCAAGATGCCTTGCGCGTTCAGTTCGACGGCGATCTCGGATTCCAATTTTTCGTCGGTGATGAACCGCTCATAAATCCATCGCACGATGGCAACCTCCTCGTCCGGCCCGGCAACCAGCACCACGCGGTCGGTCTGGATGCTTTTTTGTTCGCCCATTTTTAGCTCGGCCTTTTTCACGCCGTTGGCATCCACCAAGACCCGGCGCAACCCATAGCCCGCCGCGCCGCCCTGACGAAATCCAAGTCTCACCAACCGGCACGCGCCTTGATAAACTTTCGTCGAAAGTTCCCGGCTGTATTCGCCCGCCATAGTCCGTTTGATGCCCTTGATGATGGTGGACACCGGACTGCCATCGTTCGTGAATTGCTCCGCGCAGTAGTGGACAAACACTCCGGCTTGCTGGCAGGCATATTCATAATAGGCGCTTTCATCCGGGTTTTGAAATCGTCCCCACCGGCTCACATCATAGACCAAAATGACACCATATTCCGCCCGGCCTTCCCGCACGTCTTTGAGCATTTCGCCCAGCGACTCGCGGCCCTCGATGTTAAGCCCGCTTTTGCCTTGGTCCGAATACTCTTTGACAATGGTAAACCCCTGCTTCTTCGCGTATTCGCGGATTACGTCCATCTGGTTGCTCGTCGAATACTGCTGATGCTCCGTGGACATGCGCACATACACCGCTGCGCAGTTCGCCCACTGCTCTTTGTCGGCCCGGCTCATGGCTTCTTGCCGCCTTTCACCCCATCCAAATAATTCATCACGACTTCCAGCTCCCGCCGCTTGGCATACTTGCGAATCTCCGCCATCTGCCGGGCTGTCAAAAGCTGCGGAAGCCCTGATGACCAGCGCGCATAAGCAGCAGTGCGCTTTGGCTTTGGTGTGTGCTGGCGGTTGTAATACATAATTTTGTGATGCCTACCGGCCAAAAGCTGGCAGGCATTTTTACATGATGGCAGATGGTCGCGACCCGCAGCTATGAAATCTTGTAGCGCAATCTATTTTCGGCGACCGGCTCGCTTCCAGTAGAACGGATGCAACTTTCGCCAGGCCCGGACTCGCTCCACTTCATCCGGGCCGCACCAATGACTTTGATTTGTCGGTTTCGATTGCCACCGCTTTTGACTCGCTGCCTTGCTGGCCTTTCGGCACTTGAATTTCAGACAGAACTGTTGGTGATGGTGGTTGCGGGGATCGGTGGTGAACCATTTTTTACAGCAACGACATTTGCGGCGGTGATGTTTCATTTCAAACACCACCGCCCGTGATTATACTGGAAAAATTAAAAAGTTAAATGTGTGTCGGCGACGTGGAGAAAAACGGAACAAAAATGCGTGTTGAATTTCGCATCCGCACACCGAGCGTGCCTCGTGCCTCCATTATATGGCTCGCTCACGCCGTCAAGGTAGTGCGCCCTGCCGCCCGTCGCCTCCACCTTGACCGCGTTCGCTCCGCCAAGGGATGGCACTTAGGAATCACGCTCGGAGTCTGCATGTCTGGTTTTGAAACCTGACCTGTGTGCCAGCGTCAAGTTGCGGGAAATTCCAGCGGAAAGATTCCCTGCTTCTCAATAAAACCGACAACAGTTTTCAGCGCGTGTTCGGCTTCATCAAAGGGAACCTTCCGCAAGCTCGCATCGGTCTCGTAGCGTTCGCGCGCCTGTGACCAGTTCTCCATGAATGATTCCAGTCCCCGGCAATCCACCAAGCGAGACTGGCAGGCCAGTTGAAATTCGCGGCCAGCGTCGGTCCAAAAATTCGCATCCGATACGGGACGTGCGCGCAGAATCCGGGCAATGTCGTGCAGGTCCTTCACCCGAAATTCTCTGTCGCCGCCCTGCATCTTTCGCCGGTAAGCCGGAAGCGACGTAAGATATGCCCGAAGTTTTTCGCCAGCGATGCGGTGCAGGGCATAAACTCTTGCCGGAATCCCCTGGACGTTGAGCGTCTCAACCGCATCCGGGCCAAGTGTCTCCGGTGCGGCCACATCAATTTCCAACATCGGCAGGCCACGGACTCCTGCCTTGCTGTTGTCTTGAACCTCGATCCGCAAAAGAAACGCATTCCATCCACGCAGGTGGCCTTTCGGTGGCCGGCGATCCACATTTACTCTGCCCAGCCTATACTTGACCGGGTTCTGACGCTCGAAATGGCGGCGTAACGCCGGTGGAATTTGTTCCTCCAGAAAACTTGCCTGCGCGGCGAGGTCTGGGGTGGACGCAACCAACTCGGGTGCGATGTTGCTGTCAATATCGAGCGACTGCCGGCTGTCCCCAAGATGCAGATTCAAAATCCGTGCGCCCTTGAAAATAAGTGCATTGCGGAGTGGCTCCCAGGCGATTACCGCCAGAAAAACCTCGTTGAGAATTTCGTTGATCCAGTGCTCTCGGCTTTCGCGGTTCATTTCAATCAATGGTTACGGTGTCCGAACCTTCCAAGTTTTGTTCGACTCCGGGAATTCAAAACCAGCCAAGAGCGGAATTTCAGGAACATCTTGTGTCAGCAATCGGTCTCTGACTGCATTCAGCCGCTGACCCAAAGTTGATGCTGTAAAATCAGCGCCGATCATTTCCAGAACAGCGCCCACGCGCCGGTCGAGATCATCACGTTGTATTTTCGACAGATGTTCGGCCATGCGGTCAGCGTCAATTTGCTTAACACCAGTTTCCCATGACTCCAGAACGACCGCCTCACCACCGCAGCGAACCGGTTGCATTAGTGTATCCAGCAGGGTCTGCTCCAGTGTCGTGATTCGCAGCCAGCAACGTGGTGACACCACGCGAAACTGGATGCCGGGAACAAGTGAGGCATCGCGTTTGTTCAGGTAATAACCAACATCCTCAAAATGGAAAATTTCTGTCCCGAGCGGGTTTCGCTCCACGGCTTCACCCGCCGGTTCTGGTTCGGTTGCGGCAACCGCCGCCAAACTTTTTTTTGCCTTCGGCGGGTTGAGCCGGGCGACATGGTGATGCGCGACAACCTGGGTGGTCAGTTCGTAATAATTGATGGCACTGAAATAACAGACGACGCCGTCCGGCAAATATGCCTGAAGAAGTTCCAGCGGATAAATGGGTTCGCCTTTTCCGGCTTCCATATCCAGCAGGAGGAAATCATTCAACTCAGCGTCGCTCGGAGATTGCACCTTGATTGAGTGTATCCAGCCCATCCGTTTGAGCTGCTCAATGACCACATGAGCCGGCGGGAAAGTTGTCCGCAACACTTCCTGATTTGATTTGGTAATCGCGCTGATCTCGCGGCGGAGGGTGGAAAGTTTCCAGCAACGGGCAGTCAGTTTTTTTTCGCTGGCCACTGACACGCGATCCCCCAACGTCCGCAAAAAGACCTCCCATCGGTCCATCGGAACTTGTGTTGGCGGCTTAATGGTTTTCACAGTATCTTCCCCGTATGCTCCTATGGAGCATACGGGGAAGATACTGTGTTGTCAAGTTGCGGGGAACCGGGATGACTGTTAAGACTCAATGGATATACGCTTCCGCTGGCTTCTTGAAGCCAGCGGAAGCGTATATCCATTTGAACGGTTTGTCAAGTTCTGTTTGAAAGGATCAAACAAATGAAAAAGTGCCAGCAAAAGTGCCAGCACGGACACTTTTAACGAGGCTAAAACCGGTAAGAAAAGATATGGCCGGATATGGGTTGACAATTAACACAACTCGTTTATAGTCAGACAGTCAGCGATGCCATAGACGATTGATTTCGAGTGGCTTGTGGAAGACGAGACTCGGTCGATTCCGACCCTCGCCTCCATCGAAAAAGCCTGTAAATGCAGGTGATTTTGGAGGACAAAGCGTCGAGTTTCAGTGAATTCTTCAGTGACCGGACTACTCCGGCACTATTCGGTTTAATTCACTTTAACTCTGCCACTACTCGCTAAGCGCCAATCGTCCCGTTCTGTCCTCGCACCGTGATGCTCGGCCCAATCGTCAACGTCGTCCCCGCATTGGGTAGCCACAGCGCATTCGGCTGCTGGCCATGATACGCATCGCAGGCG
>Ga0007854_10000496_pt1 | contig 25513 bp, 32 predicted proteins | sample CryBogCBH12Aug08_FD_60382 | JGI IMG/M metagenome (GOLD analysis project Ga0007854, IMG submission 60382) | Freshwater microbial communities from Crystal Bog, Wisconsin, USA - CBH12Aug08 | ecosystem: Environmental > Aquatic > Freshwater > Lake | place: Crystal Bog, Wisconsin, USA | collected... | reverse complement strand
ACTAGGGAAGCGGCTCCACCTCGTGAAGCAGGCCGTAGTCCACGGCGATCCGGTGGTCGTCGATGTCGGTGTAGATCTCCACGAAGCGGTGGCCGAAATGGATGTCCCGCCAGGTGTAATGGTGCTGGCTCTCCACCGAGGCGGGGATGACCGTGTCGATGCAGACAACCGAGGCCATGATCCTGGCGTCGCTCTCCTCCAGATCCTTGGGGCCCTGCCCGTAGAGGGGGCTCTTTTCATCGATGATGTGCCGGATGGTCAGCGCCACCGGGAAGGAAATGAGACGGTCGAACTGCAGGGTGAGGGGATAGAAGCGGCGCATCTTTTCCCCCTCCCTGACCATCTCGTCGCGGATGAACATCACGCGGAACTCGGCTTCCGCCATCGCAGTGTGCCTGAGGTTGGCCACCCGCAGCATGAGCGCCGGCTCTCCGTCAAAGGTGCCGACCACCATGCGCTTACTAAAAAGGATGCGCGCCGTGGGCCGTGAAAAGCGGATGAAGATCAGGCCGGTGATCACGGCCATGCCGAACATTCCCGTCATGATCTCGATCGTTGAAACAACATGGCCGTAGAGAGTCTCGGGATAGAGATGGCCGTAGCCCACGGTGGCGAATGTCTCGATGCTGAAGAAAAAGGCGTCGGAAAATGTTTCCATGCCCGAGATGCATGGGCGGCCCAGATAGTAAAGAAAACTGAAGAGGAGGTTGATCACCAGGTAGAGCCCCAGGATGAAGGAGGAGAACTCCATCCAGTTCATGCGCAGCATCCAGTGGTAGAAATCCCTCAGGTTGCGCTTCTCGACATTGAGCCGGTGAAACTCGGTGTCGCCGGAGCGGATCTTCACATGTGCGGTTTTCTTCATTCGCCACTCGGCAATAGCAGGGGGAGATAACACGCAGGAAGAACTTTCCGCAGATGCATTCCCGCGAAGTTCCCTTCAGGTTGACGAGAGGGAGGATTGGGAGGCCCGCCGGGGAAGCATAACCAACAACATGTTGTTGCCTTCTGCCCGGGAAGTGCGGGGGGTATTGAAAAAATCCGTGCCGCCTTCGAACCACCCGAGAGAGTCAAAAAAAGTGTTGGAGGGAATCCTGATCTTGGCTTATGAACAAGGCCGATGAAAAAACCCTCCAAAAAATCCACAGCAAAAAAAGCGCCCGCCAAAAAAGCAACAGTCAAAAAAGCAAAGCGTAAGCCGAGCGCGGCTTTCATGAAGCCTGTTCAGCCCGATGACAAGCTTGCCCAGGTAGTGGGAGCAAAGCCTCTTCCACGCACCGAACTCACAAAGAAACTTTGGGAGTACATCAGGAAGAACAAACTTCAGGATGCGAAGAAGAAAACACTCATCAATGCCGACGACGCCCTGAAGGCCGTGTTCAACGGCAAGAAGCAGGTGAGCATGTTCGAGATGACCAAGCTGGTATCCGGCCACGTCAAATAGTTTAACTTCCGACCTGTTCGGATTTCTTGTTGGGGAGGCATGTTAAAAGTGCCTCCCCAATTTTTTTCCCCTCAACCCCACACCGTCCGCTGAGCGTTCTTTGAACGTCCGTATCCGCATCGTCGGCATAGAGGCGCGCGTGCAAGGATCCATTTTTCCACGCTTCTCATCGTCACTTTTCGGCATTGCCTCATACCGTGTCGCTTTACCTCGGGGATGTCGGCGGCATCCATGAGCAGGCAGGGAGACGCTGTGCGACGGGCTTTATGGAGAAGCCGTTGATTTGGGCGGCGTTTGTCCCGGTTGCTGTTGAACCGAGGAACCCGACAAGAGAGGTGATAAAAGAAAAGACAGTGTCAGGATGAGTTGTTCTTTCATGAAGCAGGACTTAAAATTGCCGGGATGGAGAAGCAGTTTGCCGTGCAAACACCGCCTTGTCGGTGAACTGCAGCGCGCTGAGGCGATTAGGAATGGGAAATCCGAACTGCGCTTCGGTAGCAGCAGAAGACGCTAATCAGAGCACCAATACCGGTGGGGATAAGGGCAGTAACGAGGATTGCCCAGCAGAGAGCCTCCCTGACTCTGCCTCTGGAAACATGGTAAAGACCGGGCAGGATCAGACTGATTGCCGGAGTTACTCCATGGTCGGGGGAAACGCTCATATGAAAAACATAGCATGGAAATGGGAGGATGATCAAGCTGAGCAGCCTCAGCATTGATCTAGATTCTTAGTCGCTTCCCCATATATTGCAGTTATGGAGATTCATTTGGTTAAAATTCCCGGCAAGGATTTATATCAGCACGAGATTCGTCTAGACCTTAATTGTCATATCGAAAGGGGGAGGGGCGAAAGGTGAGACTGATATTGCCCTTGCAAGGGTGATGCATTCGGGTTGCAGGAGATCGGAGTCTGGTAGGCAGATGCTCCTGAAGCTAGGAAATCGGGTCAACCTGTACACCCAAATGTTCACCGAGAACTTTTTACAAATTAAGGTGTGCCAGTGTGCTCTACAGAGTAAAGCGACCCAAAGCCCGATCGCAAAAAAGTTTTGAACGAATGTAGTAATTGTAAAAAGTTCTAACGAACACATACAGAGTGGGGGCTGCCCAAAAAATCATCCCGTATCTACTTTTTTACTCTGTTAATCCACATGTTTTCCACATCCCATAAGAGGTGTTCCACCTGTTTCCGGCTATTTCCACATCGTAAAGACTTCTCAGTGAAAGCTCACAACCTTTAAGAATCCTCCTCTGAGTTTCCACGCTTCCATTATTCATGACATATATTATCTGATGTTATAGAAATGCAGATAACAGGGTGAAAGTATTGTCTGACGAGCATATTTCTCCTTTTATCCCTCTTCCAATGAACTCCAGGCACGAATCAAACACGAACCGCATCGACAGGCTCTTCACCGGGCTAAGGCTTGAAAAACGCCCTGCCATGATTGCATACATCACCGGCGGGGATCCCACTCTGGCGGCAACTGCGAAAATTGCCTTGGAATTGGAAAAAGCCGGGGTCGACATTTTGGAACTCGGAATACCCTTTTCTGACCCGCTGGCGGATGGCGAAACGATTCAGGCAGCCGCAGGACGAGCCCTAGCCGCCGGTTCCAGCGTTCAAGGCGTCCTAGAGCTGATCCACGAAATCCGCAAAACAAGCCAGATCCCGATCGTACTCTTTGCGTACCTAAACCCAGTCTATACCTACGGATTTCGGAAATTTCAGACTGACGCGGCAAAAGCGGGCGCCGACGGACTTCTTCTTCTAGATCTCCCACCGCAGGAAGCCTCGCTTAACGAAGAACTCTCATTTTCCGGAGAACTGAAATCCATCCGACTCATCGCCCCTACGACTCCTCCAGAGCGCCTAAGAGAAATCACCAGTGGCGCTGAGGGCTTTATCTACTATGTCTCCCGTGAAGGAGTCACTGGAGAACAGTCGAGCCTTTCAGCCGACATCGCTGGACGTGTTGCAGCAATCCAAGCCCTGACCAAAGTGCCCATAGCCGTCGGGTTCGGAATCTCCAACCCGGATCAGGCCGCTTCTGTCGCCCGACTTGCAGACGCAGTGGTAGTTGGCAGCGCCATTGTCAGACGCATTGGTGAGATCGGAAATGTCCCCAATCTCCCGGAACAGATCGGGAAATTTGTCAAACCCATCGCCGAGGCCGTTAGGAATCAATCTAATTTTCCCCTTGGTCGGAATACACCGTGAGTCAATCTACGATTCGCAGAGTTTTGGCGCTCGTTATGGTTCTTGTAGCCGGTTGCGTGGATGCCATCGGATTTATGAGCACCAATATTTTCCCGGCCAACATGACTGGCAACGCGGTACTTATCGCCGTTTCCTTTGCAAATCCATCCCACCTTCTTAATGCCGCCGATCCTTCTTTTGCCCTAGCAAGCTTTTGCTGCGGCTGCTTTCTTGGGGCAGCGCTTATCCGCAAGCTTCAAATTAGGCTTCTTCAAAGGATTAATCTGGTCATCCTCTGTGCCGGATTTGCAATCTTGGGATGCGCGTTTACCCTGCCGCATCAATCCGGCCCATTACCCATCAGACATCTTCTCGCTATTTCCTTTGCCATGGGCCTGCAGAGCGCAGCAGCACTCGTAATGAATGTTTCCGGCGCAGGAATCACGACCGTGATCACCAATACTCTGACAAACGCCATTTCAAAATCCATTGCGTTTCTCAGTGCTCTTCTATCAGGCCAAAATCCATCCGCCTCTTCCTCACCGCAATTTCCTATTCTGGTCTTTGTCACATATTTTTGCGGAGCGTTTTTCGGCGTTTTCAATTGCCATCTTCTCACGTCAACAGTGATCATTTTTCCCGGCCTCCTTCTCGTCGGAGTGGCTTTCTTCTCGGAACTCTTTTTGAAGGAAAGCTGTCAGCAGGGTTAATTCGGCTCGATCATAATTCTAGGTTCAGGCTTGACGGCGATGCAGCTGATTTTTCCATTCTTCTCGTTACGGGCGTGACTCCCGGACGGCATATAACAATACTTCACAAAATGATCATTGAGTTCACCAAGATGAACGGCGCAGGGAATGATTTTGTCATGGTTGACAACCGCAATGCCTCGCTCCTTCTTGACCGCGAGCGGATCGCACGTCTTTGCGACCGCCATCGGGGCATCGGAGGTGACGGACTTCTTTCACTGGAGGGAACTCCCGACCTGCTTCAGATGCGCTACTACAACGCCGACGGCGGAGAGGCTGAGATGTGCGGTAACGGTGCGAGGTGCTTTGCGCGTTATGCAGCCCGTCTTACAGGCCAGGAAACGGGTTCTCTCTCATTCATGACTCAAGCAGGGCCGATCTCGGCTGAACTCCTTCCTGACAATCTGGTGCGCATTGGAATGGGCGACCCGCACAGTGTGCAGTTGGCACACTCGCTGCATGTTTTGGGGAGCGACAGGGAGATCCATTCCATCAATACGGGAGTACCCCACGCCGTTCTCTTTGTCCGAGATCTGGAAACAGCACCCGTACTTGAGGAGGGACGAGCCCTGCGCCGCCATCCACGCTTCTCCCCCGCCGGAACGAATGTTAATTTCGTCAAGGTTCTTGCACCTGGCTCCCTGGCGGTACGCACATATGAGCGCGGCGTAGAGGACGAGACCCTTGCCTGCGGAACCGGCGTGGTTGCTTCCGCGTTAATCCATCATTTTCTTTCCAGATCCCCTTCTCCCGTCACCGTACGCGTCCGAGGCGGAGAAACATTGGAGGTGGGTTTCCGCATCGTCAACGGGCACCCCTCCGCCGTGACGCTTGCAGGACCTGCGGATTTCGTCTTCAACGGACAAGTCAACCTGTAAATATAGACCTTTTATCCATGACTACGCCCTCTTTTGCAGGAGTACACACTGCCCTAGTAACCCCCTTCCGTGGAGATCGTCTTGATGAAGACGCCCTGAGGGAACTTATCGGATTGCAAGTGAGCGCCGGTATCTCTGGCATTGTCCCCACCGGAACTACTGGGGAATCCCCCACCCTCAGCAACGAGGAACATCATCGGGTGATTGAAGTTGCTGTCTCTGCAGCCGCAAAAAGAACCCTTGTGATTGCCGGAACGGGATCGAACTCCACCTCCGAAGCAGTAAATATGACGATCGAGGCGGAAAAGTTGGGAGCTGACGCAGCCCTTTTAGTGGCCCCTTATTACAACAAGCCTTCCGCTGAGGGCCTTTATCGCCATTTTAGAATGGTCGCTGAGGCGGTTTCCATCCCAATCATCCTCTACAGCATTCCGAGTCGCTGCGGCATCGAAATCCCTGTATCCGTGGTAGTGCGCTTGGCTAAAGATTGCCAGAACGTGGTGGCAATCAAGGAGGCCGGAGGAAGCGTTGAGCGTGTGAACCAACTAAGAAATACCCTGCCGGATACTTTTCAAATCCTTTCAGGGGACGACTCCCTTACATTGCCTTTTTTGGCTTCCGGAGCGGTGGGAGTCATCAGTGTGGCCTCTAACATCATACCTAATGAGGTAATTGCTCTCGTGCAGAGCTTTTTAAAGGGAGACCTGGCAGGGGCTCAGAACATGCACAATAGATATTACCCCCTTTTCCATGATCTCTTTATCGAAACAAATCCAGTGCCGATAAAGGCAGCGCTTGCTCTCATGGGAGTCTGCACAGAAGATGTCCGGCTTCCTCTTTGTAACATGACTGACGGGAATAAGATGGCACTTGTGAAGACCCTTCAACTTACAAAAGTTATCTAATTATAATATACTTGTATGAAGACACTTAAAGTTGTTATTTATGGATCCAAGGGAAAAATGGGGAGTTCCCTAATCCAATGCGTGAAAGAAAATCACACGTTGGAATTGGCCGGCTGCATTGATTCCGGCGACTCATTGGAAGCAATCGGATCCTGTGACGCTGTAATCGACTTTAGTGATGCGAGCGCCACTCTGGCGGTCCTAGAAAAATGCATTGAGTCAAAGAAGACCATCGTCATCGGAACGACGGGACATAGCACAGAACTCCGCTCCCGTATTTTCGAGGCATCAAAGAAGATACCGGTCATCTTTTCTCCCAATTATAGTGTTGGCGTCAATGTTCTCTTCTGGCTGACAAAGAAGGCAGGAGAAATACTAGGTTCTGAATACGATGCGGAGGTTATCGAAATGCATCATCGCTTCAAAAAGGATGCCCCGAGTGGCACGGCACGGAAACTTGCAGAGATTTTGGCTGATGTTCGTGGCCTTGATTACGAGAAGGATACACGACACGGACGCGAAGGTATGCCCGGTCAACGCACAAGTAGTGAAATTGGCATCCACTCGGTTCGTGGAGGCGATGTTGTCGGGGATCATACCGTGATGCTGGCATCCCCTGGAGATCGCCTAGAACTGATACACCGTGCATCGAGTCGTGAATCATTTGCAAGAGGAGCCCTCAGGGCAGCAATCTGGGCGAGAGAAACTAAAAGCAACCAACCAGGCCTGTACGATATGCAGGATGTGCTTGGTTTGCGCTGACAAGCTGAATCCATGCGTGCCGGCATCGCCATCGGCTCCAACTTGGGCGACCGTCATGTCCATTTAACGGAAGCCATCTCTAATCTCTACGCAATTCATGAAGGAGGCGAATTTCTCTGTTCAAATCTTCATGAAACCGACCCAGTGGATTGTCCTCCTGACTCACCCGCCTTCCTTAACGCCGTTGCTGAATTGGAAACTTCTCTTTCGCCAAAGGATCTCCTCTCACGCTTAAAGGCCATGGAAGTGGAAGCCGGTCGCCCCGAGACTCATACTTATCATGCTCCTAGGTGTCTAGATCTGGATCTTCTCTATTGCGACGACATGTCGCTACAAACACCTGAGCTTGAACTGCCTCATCCACGCATAACAGAACGCACTTTTGTCTTGGCTCCTCTCGCTGAAATCCGACCCTTTCTTCAACTCCCAGGATGGTCGAAGAGATGTGAGGATTATTTAAAGTAAAAAGGTAATAAAATAGTCTTATATACTTACATTAAGATAATTATGAATATTACTGATTTGTTGAAATCTCAAAAGCATTCAGGCCTAAAACAAGCTTGGTTGACGGCTTATGATTATCCATCCGCTCGGATTCTTGATGAGTCTGGTATCGATTTAATCCTTGTTGGAGACTCTCTGGGAATGGTTGTCTTGGGACATTATGACACTATAGATGTTACCATGGAGGATATGATTCACCACCTCAAGGCTGTAAGGAGAGGCGTTAACCGTGCGATCGTCGCGGCTGATCTACCTTTTAACACTTATGCAACAGCCGATGAAGCAGTTGCAAATGCAAGGCGCCTTGTTAGCGCTGGAGCTGACGCCGTAAAGCTGGAAGGTCCTCTTACCGTGATCGTTGAGGCGATTACTCAGGATGGAATTGAAGTAATCGGACATCTTGGCATGCTTCCACAACATGTTCGTGAAGAGGGCGGCTACCATAGGAAGGGCGGAACAGATGAAGAGGCTCGATTCATTCTGCAATCAGCAATTGATCTCCAAAAAGTCGGGTGTTGCGCCATTGTCCTGGAACTAGTTGATCCCTCATTATCGACTGTGATTAGTAAAGAACTGGACATCCCAACTATAGGGATAGGGAGCGGATCGGGATGTGATGGACAAATTCTTGTTTTACCCGACCTTCTTGGACTCCAACCATGGTTCCGTCCTCCATTTGCTGAACCAAAGGCTGAACTTGCAAGATCCTTCAAGGAAGCAGTCCATGAGTATATTGCGGAGGTCAAAGCATGAAGGACGGTATCCAAGCGAAGGCATCAGCAGGTCGCAGAGTGGTGTTGGCCGGCATCTTCCTTAATCTTCTACTATCCTTTGGCAAGATTACCGGCGGTATAGTCGGACGCTCAAACGCCCTTGTTGCCGATGGTGTAGAGTCCCTTCTGGATCTCTTCAGTTCCCTTCTGATCTGGGTCGCACTCAAATACGCCGCTAAACCACCGGACGAAGATCATCCCTACGGTCATGGGAAGGCAGAATCACTTGCCTCCCTCATCGGCGCTCTAGTTCTCGGAGTCGCAGGTTCGTTAATTGCTCATTCCAGCATACAGCGTCTAATTGCCGTGGCCCACGGCCATACCCATCACCTCCCCTCCCCTTACACGCTGATCATCTTGATAGGAGTGATCCTGATCAAAGAGACCCTCTATCAGTTTATGGCCCAGCGCGCGCGGAAGATCGGAAGCAATGCACTTCTAGCCGACGCATGGCACCACCGTTCCGATGCTGTGACCTCAATCGCAGCATTTATAGGCATCTCGATAAGTCTCGTCGGAGGACGATCCTTTGCCTCAGCCGATGACTGGGCAGCCCTTTTTGCCTGTGTCGTGATTTTCTATAGTGCATACAACATGCTAAAACTCTCGCTTGGCGAGATGATGGATGCACAGGTTTCCCGGGAAGCCGAGGCGACGATCATGGCCGAAGCTTGTTCGATCCAAGGCGTCGTGAGTGCTGAAAAATGCAGGGTTAGAAAAAGCGGCCTTGCCTATCTGGCGGACCTTCACATCAGAGTCAGCGGTGATATTTCCGTACGCGAGGGACACCACATATCCCATGCAGTGAAAGATCGCCTCATGGCTTCGCACCTACCGTTGGAAGACGTGACCGTTCACTTGGAACCGGATAAGTGATGTGCTTAAGTACTAGTCTTCTCGGGTAAAATTTTGTTGGTCCGATTCCGATAAATCCAGTGGCCTAATCGCAGATCCATTTGATGGAAATAACATCGACTGTTATTAGTGTTTTTCCATCTCCATCGCACGCCCATTCATGCAAGGGGCCAGATAGCAATGTGAACCAACAGAAATGAACCCATGATTCCGTAAAAGTCTCCGGTAGAAAGAGGCAGACTTGAGGCCTTTAGTGGGAAAATCTCCAGTCAGAGAATCCCGATCAGTATAAAGTTCAAGAAACGCAACACCCGATGTTCGGGTCGCCAATGTCGCCACTCCCTTTTTCAGTTCCTCATGTGATAGGTAGAAGAGCGTATCGCTACAGATGACTAGATCGTAGGAGTCCTTGATGCCGCAGTCATTAAGAGTTCCGAAGGTTCCTAGGGTGATGTTGCGATGTTTGCCGAAACGATCCACTGCATAGCGACTTGAATCTACACCGGTATAACTGATTTTGGGACGAATAGATCGAAGTGCCGGCAGCCAGTTTCCCTCTCCGCAGCCGACATCCAGAACCGTTTTTACGGGTCGTTCTAAATAATATTCAGTAATTGATAGCGCCAAAAATGCTTTGCGCATGATCGCCGTATCCGACTTTACACGTGTCGATGGGTCACGATACCACCGGTCGAAATATGACTTGTCGTATCGGGCGTGGTCGTCGCCAATATTTCTCTTCATTGTATCTTTGACCAAAAGCCTATTGGGATAACTTGCAGCCCCATAAATTCAAGTCCTGTGTCGCCGTCCCAAGACTACGTCAGTTACCATTGATCACTCTCCGATAAAGGAACAGACATAGTTGCAAGGTTCATCTGTGACAGTAATCGTAAATCCGGAATCAGCAGGAATTTCAAACGCCTGACCAGCCGAATAACTCGTGCCCTTGTCACCTCCGTCGAGCAAGACTTGCGCCTCACCGTCGATAATCTCCATTCTCTCCGATTGACGGGTTCCGAAGTGGTAATGTCCGGGGAGGATAACTCCAACGGTCTTCCGCTCCCCATTCGCCATGATGAGGGTGTGAGAAATGACACGGCCTTCAAAGTAGATATTAGCCCTGACGTGTACGGTTGCATTGGTTAACTCCATGCTGAGGGTCATCGGCTTAGGACTGCTAATTTGCAAGTCTAAAAAGGTCCACTTCTCGAGCACTCCTTTAACAAAAGCAGGGAGTGGAGGCCTGCAATCGATCCAAAAACTCAGCGAACAGACAGGGGGAAAATCCAGGGCCAATCAAATCCATTTTTTCTGTGCGCAACCTGCGCATGTTAACTCACGGCCCCAATATCCCTTGATAAAGTCTCCCTGTGCGCTCCGGATCCTCCGATCCGCTTGAAGGTGCGGGATCCAAGGAATCAAGATGCCAGAGAATGGAAGCCTTTCGGGCGATATCACTGCTACTATCCATGTGGGGGATGACCTTATCGCCCGCAAATCCCTTTGAAGAGACGTTTGTATCGTTGTGTAATGGCGAAGCGTTATCAGTTTTATGCAGAGCATAATGACTTCGGACAATCGTGCTGGAACCAGAATTAGTATCGTTGGTCGAGGCAAGCAACCTGCGTTTTTCTTCAATCATTTGCTTCAGTCCCTCAAAGGCGGCATCGGCTTGAGCTACCACATTCTCTCCGGAATCATTTTTTTCAGCTACAGGGAGGGAATTTGTTGCGATGTTCTCCAGTGGATAAGTTCCTGGGTCATTGGTTGCATCGCTACCTGTTCCAAGATTTCCTCCCTTTGCCCTTTCTAGACGGGCCATTTCTGCATCAACCTTTGCAGTGTCATCCTGAGCATCGGCATTATATTTGGCTCTCTGTTGATCAATTTTTTCCGCTGCATTTGCGGTTTCGGCATCAAGCATGGATCGAAGATAGTTTTCCATTGCCTGTGGTGAAAGAAGCACCCGTTCCATGTTCGTTATTGAAGAAAGTAGTTCAGGTCTCCTTGCTAACAAGTCAGCCCTCATTGAAAGGATTCTGGCCTTCTGCTCATCCTCCTTGGATGGAGAAAGAGCCTTTTTGACTGGCAGGTTGGGAATGCTGTTGTCCGATGTTAGGGGCCATTCTGCATAAACTGTGGCACTAACAGTCAGGAACGGAAGAAAAAGCCATTTCTTCATGCAGGCATAGAAATCCCGATACTCCGTTCAGTCAATATACCGAGGATATTTTTGCGCTCCCTCAATATCTAAGATGCTCTAGAGAGATGTAGGAGCACGCATGGGTTTTGGGGTAGAAATCATACCACCCTGAAGATCCGGTTGAGTCGGAGGAGTTCCAGAACTGCACGAACTCCAGGTTGTGCATTAAGGATTGTTACCACCTCATCAGCTGCAGGCAGTTTTCGGTAAATGTTGAGAAGAAGACCGATCCCGGAACTGTCAATAAACTGAACAGTGCCAAGATCAATTTCCGCACGAGTGACAGCAGGATCAAACTCCAACTTTAGCTGTTTCTTGATTTCCACGGAAGATTGGGCGTCGAGACGGGGGATTTTCACAGAAACGTAAAGAACATTTCCTGAAATTTTTGTGCGAAATCCATCTTCCATACTCATTTTTTAAAGACTTCCCAAGTATCTATCAATGAAAACCGATTAAACCATTGTATATATAGTCCAAGGATCATTTTCGACCTGAAATGAGAGTGACTAAAATCGCTTTCTTTTGAAAAAAACAACCGCTAGTATCGAATCTACATTACCAACACTGGGAACATTTACCCGTTAGACTTTCACCAGAACGCATGAATCCAGATCAGCTGAAAGAGCGTTCCAGTACCTGCACACCAGAGTACACGATCGATTACTGGATTCGCAGTTCGACTGCTGGTGGGCGCATTCGCCTTCAACTTAGACTGCAGACAAAACTCTGGGCATGGAAATCAGTGATTTTCTTAGCTCACGGAATCAAGCGTTTATTTGACATCTTGATTTCCGCATTAGCCATTCTTCTTGCCTCCCCTCTATTCTTCGTCACTGCCTTGCTCATTAAACTTGAAGACGGCGGCCCAGTATTCTTCAAGCAGACAAGAGTGGGTTACCGCGGCAAGCTCTTTACCCTGTGGAAGTTCCGTTCAATGGTCATCAACGCCGATGAAGCTAAAAAAAGCCTGCAAGCACAGAACGAGATGAGTGGTGGGATTCTCTTTAAAATGAAGAATGATCCAAGGGTTTCCCGTATTGGTAAATTTATTCGCAGGTTTTCGATCGACGAATTGCCCCAACTCTGGAATGTGCTTCTTGGCAATATGGCTCTAGTTGGGCCGCGCCCGTCACTTCCGATAGAGGTTGCGGAGTATTCTCCCGAAGACCGCCAACGACTGCTTGTCAAACCTGGAATCACCTGTCTTTGGCAAGTCAGCGGCAGAAGTCAGATAGACTTTGCGGGGCAGGTTAAACTTGATCTGGCCTATATTCGCTCAAGCAGTCTCTGGACCGACCTGAAGTTACTGGCAATGACAATCCCGGCTGTTCTCACCGGCAAGGGAGCTTATTGACCTACATGAGGCCTTGGCTTCTTATTGCCCCCGACTGGGGCAAGCTGGATACGATTTGGCGGTCCCAACAGCCTTTTCCGCTCTGGCCCGTATGTGAGAAAACACTCCTTTCCTACTGGTTGGACGAAGCAGTTAGACAAGGCGTTCCTTCCTTGAGCATCGAAGCAGTGGATCGTCCTGACTTGATACGCAACTGGCTTGACAAACGTGATCTCTGGTCACGGTCTATTGAGGTTCACTCCGAACCCGGTGACAGAGAAGACCGGGATTGCTTTATTCTGCACGGCCTTCCATATCAGGAGAATCTTCCTTCAGTTGAATCGGCTAAGGATTTGATGCAGCGCTGGTATGAACTTCAGGTGGAGTCACTGAAACGAAGGTCCAGCGAGATGGTTCATCTCGACCATGAATACAGACCAGGTATCTGGTTTGGACCAGGAGTCAGGGCAAGTGCCGATGTAATCTTTACACCTCCATGCTGGGTTGGAAGTTATGCAAACATCGGCCCAGGGTGCCGAGTTGGGCCTGAAGCCTTTATCGGATCAGGTGTCTTTCTGGATGAAGATGTTGAAATTGAGAGCTCTATTGTCTGCGAGGATACCTATGTCGGCTCCCATACATCTCTGAAACAGATGGCCGTTCAAGGAGGCCTCCTAATAGATATTAAACGCGGCTTCAGCATTGAGGTTGTCGATGATTTTGTACTCGCCTCATTAGGGTCACTTGCATCGAAACCGATCTTGGCCGAGAGAATCCTTGCCTATCTAATCGCCGGGCCTTTGGAAATGCTTGCCGGAATTATAAATAATGGAGTTCCGCCGCTCGAAAAAAATGTCCATCTGAGTCGCTCGCAGACTACGACTTTACGAACCTATAAGAAAGGACCTCTCTGTTTGCGCCGTTCAGCTTGGCTCAGATTAGTTGCATCGGGCAAGATGCGTCTTGTGGGTGTCCTCCCCCGGGATGAAGAAGACTGGGAGAAACTCACCCCTGAGACACGTTCTGCCATCGAGAAGGCACCTGTCGGAGTTTTCGCACTCTCTGATTTGTATCGCTGCCATTCCCCCAAAGAGTCCGAAGAGTGGAGGCATGCATTTTTTCAGGCTGGTGTAAGCAGCGGACGAGGTCAGGACCTTGTGTTTAGATCCATTCTGAAACTTGCCTGCACAGTTCCTCATGACTGATGAAATGTGAACTCAGTTGCTGCCTTGAGGTGGAAAACCCTGTAATGCAGGATATTCCAAAGGCACTTGAACAGCTCGTAGGATTTCTTCGCGATAATGCAGTAGGTGACGATCTCTTTATTAGCCAGTTTGAACTGGCTGCTGCCGAAGCTATCAACAATGCAGCCGAACATGGTTGCGCGAATAGCAAGAAACGGTTTTTTCAGGCACGTCTTTATCTGAAGCCGGAGTATGTAGAGCTGCGTGTAATCGACCCCTCGGACTTTGGTGGATGGAAAGAGGATCCAATATTGCCGGATGATCCACTTTCCGATGGCGGCAGAGGGTATTTCATCATGAAACACATGACTGATGAACTGATTCATGAGTGGGAAAACGGATGCCATGTTCTGATTTTACGTAAGCGATTTAATCAATCCCCATGGAGATACAGTCCAGGCCGCGCTGACAAGATGGTTGCAGAGATGGCGGACGAAGTGGTTTCAAGCTTTGAAATGATCAATACGCTGGTTGATCTCGGGGAGTGGCTAGCCATGGCCCCGGACAGATCTTCGTTTTTGGATGGGGCTCTAAAAAAGTTATGCACGGTAACTGGTGCAGACACAGCCTATGTACGTATTGAGGAGAAGAAAGAGCTCCGTCTTTTGCGCCAGTGGGGGGCATCCCTCAAAGTTCCGGATCGAGCCGTAAAAATAATTGATCCGAGCATCGAAAGTCATGTTTTCGTGACAGGCAGGGAGATAACACTTCCAGAGGATTCCCTGATCGCGAAAAATGATCCGATTTTTGGAATAATGCTCAGCGAATTTGTAAGCCCCGTGGTCTTTAAGGACAAGTATCGCGGGGTTTTAGTGATGGGTCGTACCAAGCAGGCGCCCTATTTTGATGCTGGACAACTCAAAGTTGCGAGGATGGTAGCCGATTACATCGGCATCATTGTTACGTTGAGCGAACTCCAAAAGCGTCATACATCCGACCAACTCGCACTTCGCGATCTGGAAATCGCATCTCAACTTCAACTTTCACTCATGCCGAGCGCATTTTCTTCATTTCATGCGCTCGACCTTTACGGCACATGCCGTCCAGCCCTCCAGGCAGGTGGAGACTATTTCGATATTATTTCATTGCCTGACACTTCACTTCTTTGCGTTATCGCTGATGTAATGGGAAAGGGACTGCCAGCAGCCCTGCTTTCAACAATGCTCAGGACCAACTTGTATGCGATAGTTGCTTCCGGAGTGTCTGATCCCAGTGAAGTCATTTCCAAGATCAACCACCTCATGAGCAAGGATCTCATGAAATTGGAAATGTTCATCACGATGACCTGCGCATGGATTTCGCCTGACCGCTCAATGATCTACAATGCTAGCGCAGGTCACCTGCCAACGATTTTACAAAAGGCAGGAGGGAGAATTGATGAAATTGAGGGCATGGGAATACCTCTCGGCATCTTCCATGACAACGTTTATGCTTCACAATCTATCCCATTTGAAATTGGAGACCGGATGTTGCTCTACACGGATGGCATTATTGAAACCATGACTTCCGATGACACAATGTTCGATCTGACAGGACTAAAACGGTTTCTGAAAATCTCTCTTGATAAAAAATATTCATCACTGGAAACCGTGGCCGGGTTGTTAAATGAGATCGAAGTATTCTCGGAAAACAAACCTGCTGCAGATGATCGAACAGTAATAATTGTCTCTCGAATGCAATGAATCCAATACCTCCCCCGTCCATCCTAATCGTAGACGATCAGGAATTGATGTTCCGTATACTACAAGCAACCCTGAAGACGCTTGGGGCAAAGATTTTATTCGCGAAGACAGGGGCAGAAGCACTGTATCATCTGATGGAGAAAGATACACCAGATGCGATCATTCTTGATTACCTGCTCCCGGATCAAAACGGAATTGATACCCTCCGAATGATCAGGAATCTACCATCTGGCAAAGAAATTCCTGTGCTCATGCTTACCGCCCGTGATCAGTCGCTCATTAGAGAAGCGGCCGAAGGATTGAATGTGAAGGCATTCATGACCAAACCATTTAGCCCAAACCTTCTCCTCCAAACGGTTAAGGAGATGCTCAGCGAACAATAAAAAATGTTCTTTGACCTATTCTGAAGGTCAAAGAAGGATGATTTCAGCAACAAAACTCCTCTCCCTTTTCGTTCATTATACTGCAACGATATCCTGATTAATTCGTTACTTATGCGATTCTACACAAAGCGCAGGAAGATGCCTTCAATCACGGTTGTCTCCCTGATTGATATTCTGGCGATCCTGCTGATCTTTTTTATTGTAACGACAACCTTTCGCGAGAAATTACCTCAACTTCAAATCAATCTTCCCGAATCCAAGTCGGCAGCAGTAACTACTAGTGAACCGAAGAAAACAATCCTGCTGCAGATCAAGAACGCAGATACGATTTTATTTGATAACAAACCTGTCACCCCTTCCGATCTTCCCGCTGCCATCAGGGTAGTCCAGCGTGAAAACCCCGGATGTTCCATTACGATGCAAGCCGACAAGGCTGCCCCCTTCGGCACGGTCGTCTCAGTATTGGATGCCCTTCAGGAAGCTGGAATAAAGAATGTGCCAGCCGTTGCCAGACCACTCACCAAGTAATACTGATGAGCGCCAACGATGACCGCAATGAGTCTATAACCAGACCTCTGGAAATTCTGAAGTATGGGCACCCGGCACTTCGGAGCAAGGGAAGCAGAGTGGAAAAAATTGACTCCTCCATAAGAAAACTAGCAGAGGAAATGATCGTCACCATGTATGATGCAGAAGGCTGCGGCTTGGCAGCACAACAGATTGGCCGATCCCTCCAGTTGGCTGTTATTGACGTGATGCCGGCTCTTGAGGAACGCCCTAGTAGGGCTTGGATGGACGGTTTGGAAGTGGAACTGGAGCCTCTTATGCCTCTTATAATGATCAATCCTGAAATCATCCCTGTTGGGGATCATCATAGCCGCGATGTCGAGGGTTGCCTCAGCATACCAGGACTTCATACCGAAGTGAATCGACCCACGAGGGTTTCCATTGTTTGTCAGAACCTCGACGGAAAACGGATTGCTCTTGAAGCCGAAGGACTTCTTTCGAGGGCAGCCCAACACGAGAATGATCATCTCAACGGTATCCTTTTCATCGACCACCTCACCCCTACGGAATTACAGGAGCATCAACCCCTCCTTCGCAAATTACAGGCGGAAGCCACAGGGTTTTAGCAACTCCACTCCACCGAACTAATTAGACAACGCACACAATGCTTCACACATCAAAGTAAATTCTATCCTAGCGCGTGTTAGTCCATTTGTTTCGGTAGTGGTTGACATCACTCGCTCCTCCGTGTCTCTGTAAATTGCCTAAGAATATCCACCCATGTTGCTATCCAGTCACTATTCCACACTTCTCGTCATCCATGGAATTCTGCGGTGGTTTGTGCTCTTTGCAGGAATCGGTACGGTCATCGGATGCCTTCTAGGAATTTTCCTTAATCTTCCTTTTAGACCGGCAGGGAGAATTCTTGGCCTGATTTATGTCTCGCTCGTAGATACGCAGTTTCTCGTCGGCGTGTTTCTCTCCATTGCCAGCCCAATTGTACACTACTTCTGGACGAATCCAGAAAGCGGGATGAAGTCACATGATCTGCGGTTTTTCGCAGTCGAACATACTGTTATTATGCTGGCTGCTCTGTCGATTGCCCACATCGGTGCCGTGCGTAGCAGAAGATACCCTCTCTCCTTAAAAGCCTACAAGTCCGCAGCCCTATGGTACGCTGTATCCCTTGTGGTTATCATTCTGGGTATTCCATGGTGGCGCCCTTTGCTGAGGCATTGAGGACGTATCTTCATTAATTGATACCCTGAATCCATACTGCCGGTATTTTTACTGGAATTGTGGAAGTCCCGATAGTTTCGCAAAGTCTTGCGATGATATGGGCTTCCGTTCGTAGTTGCGCCCCCTGAGAGGGGTGGCGCTTGTGGAGGAATTCACCCTCAAAAGCCACTCACGATTGAAAGGCTTTTCCAACATATCCATACGGTTTGAAGCAATCGTTGTTTCTGTTTTGTCTCCAGTTGGCACTCCGGTGCCGATAAACCAACCTGCAAGCGCCAGCGTGACCCTCACCGCAGTTGAGCGGGTATAATTAGTCAACAGACAAGGAAGGGCGTCAGGGACACTGACCGGTTCCCACTCGGAACGGAAGGTTTCCAAGTTCCACATTTCTGGATTGCGAGATGGCGAATATGGGTCATGGAAGATCGACTGGGGAGGTGGAGCCAGATGCAGTTCCCGCGAAAAATCCCCGCGATGTAGTTGCCATAGGAGATGAGGAAGAGGATACGCAGATCCCTCTGCTAGCAGACACGCAATGCAGTCCTCCCAACCTTTGAGATAACCCAGATCGTCCACATGGTTCAGTGCAAACTCAAGAACCTCAGTAGAGATTTCGAAGCTGTGAATCTCCACAGGAGACTTGCAGTACCTTAACGACTCAATTGCCATGATGGCATTAGAAGCAGGCCCTAAACCTACATCCCAAATTACAAAGGGAAGCTCATGCTCCCATTCCCCCACCCGTTCCACAATCCGCTGCTGCTGGATGTGAAGTTCATTGGATTCAGTTCGTGGGTCCGTACCGACATGCATCGTCTCACCGTGCAAGATTGAACGAATGCTTCTGGTGCCGCCCCTGAGCGTAACCAACTCATAGTTCTTCAAGTGATCACGCCCTTTCATGAAGGCGTGCCTGCCATATCCAGTTCCAAGGGACGGCACCGTGACTTAGTACCCAGTCATGAAATTTCCTGAGAGACCATCCCTCCTTGTCGACTAATCTTGATTTAATCCGTTCCAACTCCAACCTTCCCAGCAGGTAGCTCATTGGAACTGAAGGCTGTGATGTGTACCAGTTAACATCGGTGCGGGCCCGAGCAGTCGTGAAACCCACGCCCTTGACAAGCATCTGGGCAGCCTGCTCATGGGTGAGGTTGCCGGAATGGAGTCCAACATCAATTACAATGCGCCATGCCCGCCAGAGAGCATCATGCAATTGCTGAAGACGGGCATAGGGTTCAGTGACCCACTTCTGCTCTACGGCCATTTTTTCGCACCACATTGTCCACCCCTCGTAAAATATTGAATGGGAACAGAGACGGCGGATACGACTCGGATGTCGGTTCTGAATCGAAAACTGAAGATGGTGTCCTGGGTACCCTTCGTGGGCACAGGTTAACTCAAAACCAAAATGTTGCCGCTTCTCACGAAGCGCTGCAGTTGGGGTGTGTTTGGTGCTTCCAAGGTCATTAACCCAGAATATACCTCGCTGCCGTCTTTCAAACGCCCCGGGTGAACTGTAGGCGGCTATTGGAAAGTGTTCCCTCATGAAATCGGGCACGGGCATAACTTTGAGGGATTGACCGGCAGGAAATGGATAAAGACCGCATTCAATCACTCGATTTTTCCATTGTTGAGATGAGCGGGTGTAGAGATCCATCAGGGACTCCGCCGGATTCCATGCATCACGAGCTCCCTCAAGGATAAGTTTGGCTGATTTACGGCCGTGTTTTCGGGCTTCGTTCTCGAGTTCGGCCGAGAGTTTTGTTATGAGGCGATATCCAACAGCTTCAATTTCTTCAAGACTCCAATCGAGTCCGCATCGCTCCCTGACAAGAAATTCAAAACGCTCCCGACCAAGAGAAAATCCTCCTCGCTTCCCACTCTTGATTTTAGAGATGGCAACCGCATAGTCATCAAACGCGGAAGCCGCTCTTCTGGCTAGGTCAATACTCCGTCTCTTTCCTGCAGGGTCGGTGGAAAGCGTTGCAAGTGTAACGCCAAGAGTATCCACAAAAATCTTTGCGGATCTTGCGGAGCGTTCAGCCAATTTTGTCCAGAGAGGTATTGGAAAGCGTATGGCCTCCGCCCCCTTTTTCAAAAAAGGAGGGATTGCAGCCAGCCGAGACTCGATGACCTGTCGTGCTTTTGAGAGATCATCTGAGTATCGAATCACAAGTTCAAAAATGGCACCAACTGCTATGTCGCAGCACTCCTGTGGATTTGTCCGCCAGCGCTCGATATCCCTGCTATTGAGCAACTCAGTACGGAGCAATGAAAGGAAACAACGCCGGTCTAGCCAGTCATCACCCTTTAATGCATTCCCTGGGAGGGCTTCGGTTTCGGCCAAAAGCTCTTCCAGAAAAGCATTCCTCTCACTCCGAGTTTTTACATCACTTCCAGCAAGACGTCCCTCAAAACTGGAAAAACCGGATGAACTTCCCCACTGTGGAAAATCGGAACAGGTTCTCTGAATATAGAGTTCACCAAGTGAACGGAGTTTTGCTGCTTCCTTCATTCTTTGATTGGAGTTGTCGAAAGAAAGGCTTCCGCTGCGTTGGTACAGTCTGTGATTGATGCTAAGTCAGCGACTTCACTCACGCATTGCATATAAATCGGGTTTCGTATCCGCCATTTATTGTTAAAACTAAATTATCTGCTGGGAGTACCACAGTTGCATTGTTCAGGGTTCTAGGCAAACGCAGTGCAAGGGGCAGAACCATGAAGTTGGTGAATGCCTGCCGCATGCCTACATTTGTTAATATGAAAGCTTACTGCCATAGATGTGATCCACAACATAGGAAAGCAACTCCAGACATTATCCAACCTCAAGAATCAGTCTTCTAGCATTTCGGTGTTTTAGCTTTTTCAGCAACCCCTACCATCGTTTAGAAAGGAATAACCGACATGAACCAAGATTTGACGACGCAAATTCATGAGATTGGACGCTCAGCCCGTGCCGCCTCACGAGTTCTGGCTAGCACCTCTTCCTCAACAAAAAACTCAGCCCTTCTCGCAATGGCTGAGGAACTATTGCATCAGAGCCCTGCAATTCTTGACGCCAACAACCGGGATTTGACAGCCGGAAGGCAGAAAAATCTTTCAGAAAGCATGCTTGACCGTCTCCGGCTTGATGAGAAGCGCGTTTTCTCGATGGTCGAGGGAATTAGACGCGCGGCATCACTTCCCGATCCTGTCGGAAGAATCCTGCATTCATGGAATAAGGAAAATGGACTTAACTTCCAGAAGATCAGCGTTCCGATTGGTGTCATCGGAATCATCTATGAGTCTCGGCCCAATGTGACAAGTGATGCAGCCATCCTCTGCCTCAAAGCAGGCAACGCCGTCATCCTCCGAGGTGGAAGCGAAGCTATTCATTCCAATATTGCCATCAATGCATCCCTTCAAAAAGGCGCTGTCGGTGCAGGATTACCGGCCGAAGCCATACAGTTGATTCCTGTCACCGGACGAGATGCAGTAAGAATTCTTTGTGAGATGGACGAGTTTCTTGACTGCATTGTGCCACGTGGAGGCAAAGGACTGATAGAGAATGTGGTCAGTCACGCACGAATGCCTGTCATCAAACATTACGAGGGACTGTGTGCTGTCTATGTGGACAAAGAAGCGGATTTGAGCATGGCGAGGGAAATTACTCTAAATGCCAAATGCCAGCGCCCTGGGGTGTGCAATGCGGCAGAGACACTTTTGCTCCATCGTAAGATTGCTGCAGCATTTCTAAATGATGGAGGAATGTCGCTATTGAAAGAGGGCGTAGAGCTACGTTGCGACCATAATACACTCTCACTATTTCCGCCTGCTTTGCTAAACCTATATTCTTCTCAAGTCAGGACTGCATCAAAGGAGGATTTCCTGACTGAATTCCTAGCTCCGGTTCTTGCAGTAAAGACAGTTGAATCGCTCGATGAAGCAATTACGCATATAGACGCCCATGGCTCCCACCACAGCGACGCTATTGTCACCGCAGACACCAAGGCAGCCGAACGCTTCCTGCAAGAGGTTGATAGTGCCACTGTCTATTGGAACGCCTCCACTCGTTTTACCGACGGTGGCGAGTTTGGCTTCGGCTGTGAGATAGGAATCAGCACGGAGAAACTCCATGCTCGTGGCCCAATGGGACTCGAGGAGCTCACCAGCTACAAGTACATGATCCGAGGGAACGGACAGATTCGCTGCTGAGGGACAATTCCAGATGATGAAAACGATCCGGATTCTCTATGATGGAAAAGTACAAGGTGTGGGATTTCGCGCCTCGGTTCTTTCGCTGGCCAGGGGTTATGATGTTAAGGGCTGGGTAAAAAACCTTCCTGACGGGCGAGTGGAGGTAATGGCTGAAGGTGACACTTCGGAGGTGGATGACTTTATTCAGGGCATCAGGGAGAGCCACCTCGCCGGGCACATTGAGAGAGAAGAAGTACTACCCGTGACTCAGGAATCTCGTATCCGTGGTTTCACCATCGTAGCTTAAAATGGAAAACATCCCTGCAGTTAGAATCCGAAATCTCGAGAAGATATTTCCCATACCCCTGAGGCGGCAACGTGTTGTGGCATTGCGTGGACTATCCCTCGACATCCCAGCAGGTCACGTCTACGGCCTATTGGGTCCGAATGGGTCAGGTAAAAGCACGACCCTGAAAATCCTTCTTGGACTAGTCACTCCCACATCTGGAACCACCGAGGTTTTCAATGTACCAAGCAGCCTTGTTTCAAGTCGTGCCGATGTGGGCTTTCTTCCCGAAAACCCATATTTCTATAAATTTCTCACGGGGGCAGAAACGATATCTTTTTATGGAAAACTTTGCGGCCTTGGCGGACGATTTCTTAAGGAACGTGTGATCGAGCTCCTTGATCTAGTCGGTTTGGCGGATGCAGGTGGACGTCGCATCAGCGGCTACTCGAAGGGAATGCTTCAGCGCATCGGACTCGCCCAGGCTATGGTTCATGACCCTCGCCTTCTAATCCTTGATGAACCAACAGCTGGAGTCGATCCTGCTGGCTCTCGTCAAATACGTGATTTGATACTGCAGCTAAAGGCCCGCGGTAAGACGATCCTGCTCACATCACATCTTCTGGAACAGGTGCAAGAAGTCTGTGATCGGGTGGGCATACTCGCCAAGGGACGATTGGTGCGTGAGGGGTCACTTGATGTTCTCACCAGCGTGACCGGTCAGACCGAATATCTTATCGAAAATGCCGTTCCGGAACTTCGCGATGAAATTGCTAAGCTTGCTGCTTCCCATGGATCTCGCCTTGTCGCAACCCGCATGCCTCAACTTGATCTTGAAACGGTATTTCTCAGAGCCACAGAGAAGACGGAGACCGAGCAGGAACGCTGACCCCTGCTCAGAAGATTTGCCGAAGAATTTATAGAAACTCACTGAGTATTAGTAGTTTTCTGCCAAGAATTGCCTTAACGATGAACTTCTTTGTCACCGGAACAGATACCAACGCTGGAAAAACATTTGTCACGGCCCTTTTGACCAAGAGTCTTCGCCAAGCCGGGTTCGACACGGTAGCGATGAAGCCCGTTTCCTGCGGAGACCCCGGAGATACCTTGCTGCTCCGTGCTGCGGGTGACAATGAGCTCACCTTCGATGAAGTAACCCCCATTTCCTACAAGGCCCCTGTCGCACCCATTGAAGCAGCACGACAAGAGCGAAGAACATTCGACCCCGCAGAAGCATTACGTGTCTTTAAACGACTCCACAAAACTCACACATCGATCCTTGTTGAAGGAGTCGGCGGGTGGCTGGTTCCCCTTTCTAAAAACTATTCATCGGCTGATCTGGCAAACGCAATCGGCCTTCCGATCCTTCTTGTCGCGCGTAATCGCCTGGGGGCAATAAATCATACTCTACTTACCTTGGAGTCGATCCAAGCCCATGGACTGGTCTGCGGAGGGATAATCCTCAACAATCACCCCCTAGACTCGAATGATATAGCCGCTGCAGGCAACAGGCTTATTCTCGAACAACTCACGCAGGTCCCTATCCTCTTCGAAATATCACCGGGACAGTCGGAACTAGAGCTTGCAGTGGCCTGAAAAAGCTCTGTTTGCATACTCGACAGTTGCAGTCCTCCATGACATCCATTCGCGATGCGTTCTTCCGGCCCCCAGATAGTGTTAGTTCGCCATGGCGAAACCGAGTGGAGTAAAGATGGAAAACATACCTCCTATACCGACATCCCTCTGACGCTAGAAGGTGAACGCCAAGCATCCTACTTGAAGTCGGAATTAAGGAATTGGGATTTCAAACTTGTGCTCTGCAGTCCCCGCAAGCGTGCGGTGAGAACCTGTGAGCTTGCAGGATTTCTAGATCGAGCCGAGAAAACCGATGACCTTTCAGAATGGAACTATGGTGATTATGAGGGGATTACAACTGCGGAAATCAGGAAGATTGATCCTAAGTGGACAGTATTTACTCGCCCTACACCCGGGGGAGAAACACCAGAACAGGTAGCAAATCGTTGCGACCGGGTGATCTTACGTCTTAGAAACATTCATAATGATGCTCTTATCTTTGCCCATGGTCATGTGCTGCGTGTTCTAATCGCACGTTGGCTCGAACTTCCGCCTATCGAGGGCCGTCATTTTGTGATCCAGACTGGCGCTTTAAACATTCTCAGCTACGAACACGAATCAACCGTGCTAATCTCACTAAACGCAACCACTTTCCGAAACGACTCCCGAAGGTAAAGATACCGCTGACACATTCGAAAGTCGTCTTTGCTCTGAGATCATTCTCCTCCTAATCCTGTGTTCATCTAAAAGCACCTGATCTTACTCAATATTAACTTTAGAACGCTGAAACATTGCACTGGAAAGCTCACTCCACTTAATCTGCACAGTGTGTTCCAAGTAATCTTCAATCCTATCAGCGCAGGGGAAATGAGTTCCCTGCCTAAAGACCTACAGCTCGACTTGCTAGCGGAATTCCAAGTTCTTCCCGAAGATCTTAATTCACTCAACGGTTCACAGTTCAGCAAGATACAGAGAGAGGGACGCACGCTGCACCGTTTTCGCTGTAGGGATCACCGAATATATTTCGAGAGGCATGCTGAAGGGATTGTAATCCACAGGGTTCTCCACAAGAATACGATACGCGATTTTCTCTTTCGCTCAAAGCTGCCGATGACCGACGATGATGAGCAGGCGGAAGCATCCGATCAGTTCTGGAAAATGATCAACGAGGCTCAGACTCCACGCGATTCGGATAAAACTCCCCTCTAGGGAGGTTTCACGATGCAACTCTATTCCTCTGAAGAGGAGCGACAGGAGGCATTTCCCGTAGTGCAGAAGCGGGTTTTCCTCGCCCATGCCGGAGTGACAGCCCTCCCTTCCTGTGCAGCAAGGGCAATGTCTGAATACATCACGGAATGCAGCCGTGAACAACAAGAGTTCCGCGATGTTCTAAAAGAGGTGGCTCGCGCTAGGAATGATGCAGCACTCCTTCTTGGCGTACATGCTGAGGAGATCGCACTTCTTGGCCCAACATCACTTGGGTTAAGCCTTTTCGCCAACGGCATTGCTTGGAAGAAAGGTGACGAGGTGATAGTTTATGCAGACGATTATCCGGCCAACGTCTATCCTTGGCTCGAGCTTCAGAACCGCGGAGTCAGAATAAAATGGTTGGAAGTTGATGCCCTTGGTCGCATTACCCCCGATGCCGTAGAGTCATGCATTACCTCGGCTACACGTCTGGTTGCACTTGCATCATGTCATTTTCAAACCGGATGGCGTATCGATATACCGGCGATCGGGTCACTCCTGCGCAAGCGGGATATTCTATTTTCGCTGGATGCAATCCAGACACTCGGCTCCTTTTCC
>Ga0007854_10000493_pt1 | contig 25674 bp, 20 predicted proteins | sample CryBogCBH12Aug08_FD_60382 | JGI IMG/M metagenome (GOLD analysis project Ga0007854, IMG submission 60382) | Freshwater microbial communities from Crystal Bog, Wisconsin, USA - CBH12Aug08 | ecosystem: Environmental > Aquatic > Freshwater > Lake | place: Crystal Bog, Wisconsin, USA | collected... | reverse complement strand
AGGCTTGGACTCGCTTTTATGCGCGAGCGCGTTCGTCTGCTCGGCGGAATTTTTGAAATTGACTCTAACTTTGGTCTGGGTACCTGCATCCGCGCCCGACTTCCTTTATCTACCGATGAGATGCTATATGTCTGATACTATCCGCATTCTGCTTGCAGATGACCATCCTTTATTCCGCGATGGAGTTGCTCACTCGCTCAGTGTTGAACCGGATTTCGAGATCATCGCGCAAGCCGAAAGTGGCGAAAAAGCGGTGGAATTGGCGAACGAGTTGCATCCTGATATTGTCTTGCTTGACGTGTCAATGACCGGAATAGGCGGTATCGAGGCAGCCAGAAAAATTGCTCTCAATATCCCTGGTGTTAGAATCATGATGCTCACCGTGTCCGAGAACCGTGAAAATTTGATGGCTGCCTTGAAGGTTGGTGCGCATGGTTATGTTTTAAAAGGCGTCTCGGCAAGTGAGTTGCGTACCATCACGCGCAGGGTTGCCTGTGGCGAAGCTTATGTTACCCCCGCGCTGGCGGCAGACATGCTAACCGAATTTTCCCAGCCTCACCCGCTTGATTCATTTTCAGAACTCACCCCACGGGAGGTCGACATTCTGCAACTTCTCAGTCAAGGACTGACAAACCGTCAAATAGGTGAGCGCATGTTTCTTGCGGAAAAGACCGTGAAACATTATATGACGAGCATTCTGCAGAAACTGCATGTACGTTCACGGACTGAAGCGGCTGTTATAGCAATGCAGCATAGTACATCTGGCCATAATCAGTAGGACGCCAAGAGATGTATAACCCGGTTATTTCAACCCCCTGAGTTTCAGCGCCCTTTGGGGAAAGTCACTAATAAGAATGTCCACTCCAAGCTCCAGTGCCAAACCGATTTCCTGATCGCTGTTACAGGTATAAACAGCGATGCATTTACGTTGAGTTTCCAGCAAAGTGACCATCGCCTGATCAAGCCTTGAAATAGGCAAACATAATCCATGCAGATAAGGCTGCTCGTCTAAAAGACGTTTAGCGTCGTCAATAGTCTGGTTATCTTCAAAATTATAAACCAGCAGGGCATCCGGCCTATATTGATGGCCATATTCCAAACTGGACAGATTGAATGAAGAGACTAAAATCCTGTCATCCGTGATCGCCCCGACACGATCCAGAATTTGTCTGATTTTTATTTGATGCCGCTCAGGCAGCTCCCATTCCCGATTTTTGATTTCTAGCAACAAGCGGCAACGAGTACGATATGCCTCAAGAAATTCGTTCAGGCTCATGATACTTTCTTGGGATAGTTCCGATGAATAGTGAACGCCGAAATTCATCTCCCGCAGTTGCGCATAATCGAAATCATCAATATGTTTATCAGGCAGCCCGACTTTGCCCAGAAAACGATCATGCCAAAGCACAGATACTTCGTCGCGGGTCAGTTGGACATCTGTTTCCATACCCTCAATCGGATAGACCAGCGCTTTGTCAAACGCAGAGCGAGTATTTTCCGCAGCTTCTTTATTGGCGCCACGGTGGGCGAATATAAAGGTATTTTTCATTCTGTACTAATGCTCAAAGCTCAATGTGAATGCCCAACTGCAACTGGACTCAAGGAACATTCATGCGTCGTCGTCCCCAGTTCGATTTGCAGGGTACTATGATGAACCGAGAATTGGTCCTTAAGGGTCTGCATGATTTTATCCATATATAAATCACCGGGATACCCGTCAGGAATCACCAAATGAACGGTTAACGCATTTTCTGTGGTGCTCATGCCCCAGATATGCAAATCATGGATGTCTGTCACCCCGGCGCATTGACGCAGGTAGGCTTCAATTTTACCCACTTCAATATTTGCCGGAACGGCACTTAAAGCCAGCTGAGCCGAATCGCGCAATAATCCCCAAGTCCCGACAACAATCACGGCAATGATGATTAAACTGATTACCGGATCCAGCCAGTACCAACCCGTGTAGATCATTACAATTCCGGTAATAACCACACCTATGGAAACAGCAGCATCCGTGGCCATGTGCAAGTAGGCTCCGCGAATATTTAAATCTCCTTTGCTGTCTTTCATGAAAAGCCATGCAGATAATCCATTCACGACAATGCCGACAGCTGCCACGAGGGTAACGGTGAGCCCAGCGACGGCGGGCTGTTGGGAAAATCGCTGAATGGCTTCCCAGGCAATTGCCCCGCAAGTCACCAGCAGGAATGTTGCATTCGCCAATGCAGCCAGAATCGAGGTGCTCCGAAGTCCATAAGTAAACCGTTCATTTGGTGCTTTGCGACTCAGAATCGCTGCGCTCCAGGCCAGTATCAGACCTAACACGTCTGACAGATTATGCCCCGCATCCGCAATCAGAGCCGTTGAGTTGGCTATAAAACCAAAGACAAATTCCAGCACCACAAATACTGTGTTCAGCACAATGGCTATAACAAAGGCTTTGCCATGATTGTTCGGATCGCCATGATGGTGATGTCCGCAACTATGAGAATGCATGCCATGGTCATGGTCGTGCACATGGTCGTGTTCGTGATTATGTGCCATTAGTCTGCTTCCGTATGTGGCTCTGCAATGTGCTCCAGCATATCGGTCAGCACCCCGGAGATGTGCCGGTCTGCTGCGGCATAAAACACCTGCTTTCCGTGCCGGTCAGCTTTGACAATGCGCGCTGCCCGCAGCAGTCTTAGATGGTGACTGACCAGCGAATTCCCCAAGCCAAGCTTGTTCGCGATATCGTTGACCGCAATCGGAGTGTCAAGGCAGGACAGCACAATTCGAAGGCGCGTTGCATCCCCCAATAGGCGAAAAAGGTCTGCCAGTTCGGCAATATATCCATCAGTATCAGATAGGGACATTATTCATACAAGTAAATAGGTGTTCATATATTAAGTTGTTTGTAGGATAATGGCAAGAAAAGCATGGCGAAGTGTGGGAGCGGCACAGTAGCAGCAAATTTAAATTGCCAGAAATTTAATAATTATCAAATAATTGGTTGCAATGTAATAATGCTGTAACATTATTTGCATATTGTCCGTTTAACCGATTTGATGATGAGATTTTTTAATGTCAAGGTATTGCAACTCACTCAGGACGCAGCAATTCATAATTTTTTTCCTGTCAGGACTCTTTTTTTCACTCTCAGGCTATGTAATGGCTGAGCCCAGCGAACCGCAAGTTAATGCATCTTCAAATGTCACTGAAGCAGCAACTCAATTGACATTTGCTGCCCCAAAAAATTGGGGAGTGTATGGGCAATTCACGGGTGTCAGTCAATATCATTCTTCGTTTACCGCGCCCTACTCCGGAAAAAATAGTTTGGGCCCCGATAGTGCAATCAGCACAACAACTGATTTGACGCTGTTTGCCGGGATGCGCCTCTTCGACGGAGGCGAACTTTGGATTAATCCTGAAATAGATCAGGGATTTGGCTTGAGTAACACCGTCGGGATGGCTGGATTCCCAAGTGGCGAAGCCTACAAAGTGGGTGAAAATATTCCCTATCTCCGCTTGCCAAGGCTATTTTACCGGCAGGTGATCAATTTAGCTGGCGATGAGCAAACCCTTGACTCCTCTGCCAACCAGTTGGGACGCACTCAATCGGTCAATAATATTATAGTTACCTTGGGAAAGTTCTCGGTTACTGATATTTTCGATACCAATAGCTACGCCCATGACCCCCGCGCTGATTTTTTCAACTGGTCGATAGTGGAATCCGGTGCATTTGACTATGCAGCTGATGCGTGGGGATTCACCAAGGGGCTATCCATCGAATGGACACAGTCGAAGTCTACCATTCGCGGTGGCTTTTTCGCTCTATCGCAAACACCGAATACCACCATATTGGATCAGACTTTCACCCAGCACGAATGGGTGGGCGAGTTCGAACAAAGGGTTCAGTTCTCGGATCATCCGGGGAAAGTCAAAATTTTAGGTTTCATTAACCAGGGTAATATGGGCAGTTACCAGGATGCCTTGCGACTCCAGCAACAGTCAAATAGTTCGACGCCTGATACCTCACTTGTTCGCCAATTCAGTTCACGCCCCGGGATGGCAATTAACGTCGAACAGGAAGTTTCTTCAGTTCTCGGCGTTTTTGGACGCACAAGTATAAATAACGGAAGCAAGGAAGCAGATGATTTTACAGAAATAAATAAATCGATTACCGCCGGACTCTCGTTGAAGGGCGATCACTGGGAGCGTCACGATGATACATTCGGCTTGGCTGCCGTTGTCAACAGCCTGTCCAGTGATGCGAAAGCCTATTTTGCAGCCGGAGGAATGGGCATCCTGATTGGCGATGGGCATATGAAATACGGTCCGGAAAAAATCATTGAATCCTACTATTCCTATTCAGTACCTGCGGTTGATCATTTAATGCTGACTTTGAACTTTCAGTATGTCGTTAATCCGGCATACAATCAGGATCGGGGGCCTTTCTCGATTCTTGGTTTTCGCTTGCATAAGGAATTTTGAGGTGAGTTGAAGCATGCCAAAAAAACAACAACATGATAAAAAATAAATTATTTTTCCCCCGGCAGATCGTCGATGCAGGAGGCAATCGTTGGGATTGGGCCATGTTACCTATGGTACTGGCGTTGCTGGTCTTGCTGGCTTACGGCGGGGGGCAGATGGCCCGCCCTTATCAGTTGGGGCAAACGCTTTCGATTTCACTTGATCCCTCAAACCTGCCTTATTATCTGCTCCGAACGACGATGCGCATGTTCATTGCCTTGGGTGCGTCTATCGTGTTTAGTTGCGTATTTGCGGTTCTGGCAAATAGGTATCGCGCTGCGGAAAAAGTGATGGTTCCAATTCTGGACATTCTCCAGTCGATTCCCATTCTCGGATTTTTATCGATCACGGTGACCGGTTTCATTGCATTGTTTCCCGGCAGTTTGCTCGGTGTTGAATGTGCGGCAATCTTCGCTATTTTCACCTCTCAGGCATGGAACATGGCATTCAGTGCCTATCAGGGGTTCCGCACTGTTCCCGCAGAATTAAAGGAGGCAGCGAGTGTATTCAAGCTTTCCGCATGGCAGCGATTCTGGCGATTAGAGCTGCCCTTCGCCACGCCGGGGCTGCTATGGAACATGATGATGTCCATGTCGGGGGGCTGGTTCTTCGTGGTTGCCTCGGAAGCCATTTCGGTTTCCAACCAAAATATCAAACTACCGGGCATTGGTTCCTATATTGCTCTGGCAATTGAGCAACGCGACCTTTATGCCATTGGCTGGGCGATCGGTGCCATGTTAATTGGCGTACTGCTATACGATCAGCTTTTCTTCAGACCACTTCTGGCTTGGGCAGACAAATTCCGTTTCGAGGAAACCGGCAGCGAAACTGCGCAGGATTCCTGGTTGCTGGCCTGGTTGCGACGCACCGAGCGCACCCAGTCCATCGTTGATAAATTTGGCAAACTCCTTGAGCGCTCGTTTGGCACCTTCCGATTGCGATACGATGGCACATCGATTCGCGCCCAGCCTCGGCATGTTTCCGTAATGCCTCAACGCATCTGGGACGCAGTGATTGCCGCCGCCGTTTTTTATGCCCTGTGGACACTGATTACCTTTATTCGCGCGGAAGTGGGTTGGGGCGAGGTGTTGCATGTTTTTGTACTCGGGTTTTACACCATGTCCCGTGTGATCATTTTGATTGCTCTTGCAGCAATTGTGTGGGTTCCTGTCGGCGTGTGGATAGGCATGAACCCACGGCTTGCCGAACGAGCACAGGCGATCATTCAGTTTCTGGCAGCCTTCCCGGCGAATCTGATGTTCCCCATTGCCGTCTTTTTATTGGTGCGATTCAGCCTAAATCCCGATATTTGGCTGTCTCCATTGATGATTCTGGGAACGCAATGGTATATTTTATTTAATGTGATTGCCGGTGCATCGACCATCCCAACAGAATTGCGTTATGCGGCGCAAAATTTCGGGCTTACGGGGTTGCTCAAGTGGAGACGCTACCTTCTTCCTGCGATTTTTCCAAGTTTTGTCACCGGAGCCATCACAGCCTCGGGAGGCTCTTGGAATGCCAGCATAGTTGCCGAATATGTGACCTGGGGTGATACCACGCTAAAAGCCCACGGCCTCGGCAGCTACATCGCCGAGATGACCGCAGTCGGTGATTTTCCAAGGATTGCCCTGGGGATAGGTGTGATGTGTATATTTGTAATGGGATTTAATAATTTCGTTTGGCGGCGGCTATACCGCATGGCCGAAAATCGTCTGCATTTCTGAGGAACCATACCTTGAGCACTCCTATCGTCGAACTCAAATCTGTAGGTAAATCGTTCCGCTCGGCAGACGGTTCAGCTCGTTCTGTCCTTGAAACCGTTGACTTCACTCTAAGCGAAGGCGAGATCGTCGCCTTGCTGGGAAAATCAGGCTCGGGCAAATCGACTATGCTACGCATCATGGCTGGTCTGATCCCGGCCGACACTGGCCAAGTACTTTATCGCGGCTTGCCACTCTATGGACCGGCCGATGGTATCAGTATGGTATTCCAGTCCTTCGCCCTATTTCCGTGGCTGACCGTTCAAAAAAATGTTGAACTGGGACTGGAGGCGAAAGGTATTTCTCCTCATGAGAGAGCTGAGCGGGCTGAAGCTGCAATCGAATTGATCGGACTTTCCGGCTTTGAGGGCGCGTTACCAAGAGAGTTGTCGGGAGGGATGCGGCAACGGGTCGGCATTGCTCGTGCGTTGGTCATGGAGCCTGAGGTACTCCTCATGGATGAAGCCTTTTCTGCGCTTGATGTTCTGACCGGTGAAGGTCTGCGCGAAGACATCCTGGAGCTTTGGGAAACTGGTAAGATTCCCACCAAGGCAATTCTGGTTGTTTCCCACAATATTGAAGAAGCAGTGATGATGGCGGATCGTGTTCTGGTTTTCGCCAGCGACCCGGGGCGAGTACGCGACGAATTACCGGTCACTCTTACGCGTCCACGCGAAGTTGAAAGCATTGAAGTGCGTGGCCTGATCGATAAAGTTTACGGCCTGATGACCGTTGGCACCGCACGCAGCGGGCGTGTAACCGGCAAAGAAATCAAATTGCAACTGGGAGACAGATTGCCGGAAGCGGAAATTGCACGCATGGAAAGCATACTGGAACTTCTCGCCGAAGAGCCTTTCCTGGGACGAGCCGACTTGCCGAAACTTGCCGAGGAATCGGAGTTCAACGACCAGGAACTGCTTGACGTTTCTAGCGCACTGACATTGCTGGGCTTTGCCCACCTCGAACGCGGCGATATTATTCTGAATCAACTCGGCGAACAATATGTCCACGCCAGCAATGCCGAGCGCAAGGTAATCTTTGGTCAACAGTTGCTGGAGAACGTCCCTCTGATAGCCTATATCCGCCAAGGACTGGTGCAAGACCCCTCGGGTGATTTGCACGAAGATCTGTTCCTCAGGCTCCTGCGTTTCACCTTGAATGAGGGTGATGCCCACTCCGCCCTGCGGGTCGCCATTGAATGGGGACGCTACGGGGAACTATTCGAGTACAACTTCAATACCGGCGTCCTGAATATGCCGAAAGGCGAAGAAACAGAAGCAGAGTAAACTTTTTACAGCCACCCACAATTAACTCTGTTAAAGTTCAGGTACTGATGTAGCGCTCCATCTGTTCGATGATGAAACTTTGATCGGATATTTTAGCTTTGACCAAGTCTCCTATCGAGACGATGCCAAGGATATTCTTTTGTTCGTCGAGTACGGGCAGATGACGCAAAAAGCGTTCGGTCATCAAGGCTAATCCCTGCGAAATTTCCATATCAAGAGTCACGAATCGCACCTCTTTTGTCATCACCTCGCTTACCAGTACCTCTCTAGGGTTTCGGCCGGGTGCCGTTACCTTATGAAGGCAATCGCGTTCAGTGAAGATTCCAACCAGGTTGTTTCCTGTAAGAACCATAACGGCTCCTATATCGCTGTCACGCATTAACTCTACAGCGTGCTGAACAGTATCAGTAGGCGCAACTGTTGTAAGCGGTTTTGTTTTCTGAGCAAGTATTTGTTTAATTTTTATCATGTTGCTTCCCCCCAAAGAGTTTTGCTTATAGAAATATCTTTGATCGCCACACTACAGCAAATTAATTTTCAGCTTACCATGCATAAAGTTATTCCCATAAGGGCAGTAAACTCAATTGCACTTAACGAGAGTATCCGCTTGTTTTGTGGTCACAGTCAATCGTCAAATTTAAGTAAAACATTCCTGATTAGATAACCAACTGTGTTTCCTATCCCTCAAGTTACTGTTACATCATGCAACAGTAACATTATTGTAACTCATACAAATCACGATTCAAATTCGGTGTGCTTTTGACAATGCTGAAAGAATTTGCAAAAAACAGTCAATTAAAATATAAGATTACGCTTATTAAGCAGGTCAAAACTGTGCTGAAATTTAGGGGGCAAGCGGCATGACTAGGTTTGAACTTTCAGTAAGCTTGAATAGTATTTCCAGTCCAACCTGCAAATAAAGCATCCCTCTATGAAAGGCATAACAGATAGACGCCAGTATCTTGATCGGCCTTATCCGATCAGCTTACTGGATAGCCCGGAATGATATAACAGTGCTCACTTTAAGACGGTAGCTACCAAACCTACGAGACTTGCTGTAAGAAGTACAAGCATTGGTAGCGCGCTAAGTCCAAATCCTAGCGAGCGTGAGGCTGGCTCTTTGATGTAAGACCTAAAATAAACAACCCGACCAACCAAATACACTGCTCCGACAGGAGCAATCCATGCTGGCGACCAATATTTTGCTGCCAAGTAAATCGAAGGTAAGAAAATGACCAGTAACTCGAGCGTGTTCATCTGAACCCTGTAATAGCGTTCGAATATCTCATTTCCAGTTGTTGCGGGGGCTTTGACTCCGTAGCGCGAACGTGCACGCCCCACAAATATGCTGAAAACAAAGTACTGGAAGAGTGCGGCTACGACTACAAAGTCAATCAATAGCATAAATAAACCTCTCAACAGTTGAAGAATTTATAAATCCGTTATTGTGCTCACGATTGATTGTTGTTCAATCAACCGAGTGGGATCACCAAAAATCTGAATATAAAACCCATTCGTTGCCGCCCTTCAGTCAGTAATTCAGTAAGGTCTGCGCGAGTCATGTCAGGATGGTAGTTATGTGGGCTGGCTATAATTCTACAATAACTTGAAACCTTAGTCCTTTCTGATTATATGAATGGATCATTATTAATAATAGTATCAACCTTGCTCATCCGGTTTATTGCCAAAAGACTATAGTGGGTGCAATATCGCCTTAAGGGGGAGTCCGGGGGTACCTGGCGGCTTTGCCACGTTAAACGTTTGTCCGGCACCACACTTACGCTCAGCGAAACGCATTGCGCCTCATAGCAAACACATTCTACGATGGCTTCGTTTGCAGACTTGCTCGCACCCTCTCAGAGATGCGATCATATTAACCAATTTTAACTTTTACGAACCAAAAGACGATAACGGCTTGTGGTGCTCCAGTTCTCTAGGGCCATTTATGAATATTTCTCCGTAATTGAATTTGAATCGTATGTATCTCGAAAGTAATGATGAATTCAGTTGATCCTGTTTTTGGCTTAAAAATCTGTGCACTCAGAGAAATTCCTGATGGTGGGGGGCGTATTTTCCAATTTCCCACTGAACAAGGGGAGCACTGTTTGTTGGTTTTGCGCAGTGCAGGCTGTTGTTATGGTTACATCAATCGATGTCCTCATTTTGGCATGCCGCTTTCCGCATGCGATTCTCAACTTATATTGGAGTCAAACCGCTGGGTTAAATGCAATGTTCATTATGCCAAGTTTACTTGGCAGGACGGGTTATGCGTGGCAGGAGATTGCGAAGGAGAGTCCTTGCAGAAAGTGCCTCTCGAAATTCATAACGATCAAATCTGGGTATTTCAAGCAGTTACCCCAAACGAAGCTCCAATTCCTGCTGTCAAGGCCATTGCCAAAGCCCCCCAGAAGGTCACCCGCACGGCAGCAACAAGCACAGAAGCGCCACCGGCATGTGCCGCCAGTGATCCTGATAGCGCGAGAAACAAAAGTGAGGCGCATGAAACAGTCCACATGAGCGCAGATACCGGCACCAAAATGACCATCAAGAGAGGTAGCAAAGCGCCAACTGTAAACGACCCTGCCGACGCCAATGCGGCTTGAACCGGACGTGCGGTCAATGCATCGGTATACCCAGCTCGTCACGCGCATGTGCGCCGATGGCATCATGCGCCATCAACCGGGCAGCGACCAGAGAAGCCAGTTCTGCGTCAAGTCCACGCCCGACATAAATAGTCGTCAATTCCGCTTGCTCGTGCTCGGGATCAGCAGCTAACTCCTTACGCTCCCGATTCAAATCGGCATGCTCGGTATCAGCCTGCGAACTCACTGAAACATATTCACCCGAGGCCATCGACATAGCTCCCGCAACAAGACCAGCAACGCCAGCAATCAGGATACTCTTGGAGCTCGCGCCTGCCGCCGCCACACCCAGGACAAGGCTTGCTGTGGAAACAATGCCGTCGTTTGCTCCAAGAACAGCTGCACGTAGCCATCCGATGCGGGATGTTCTGTGGTGCTCAATGTGTCGCATAACGTCTATTCTCTTTTTTCTGCTGCAAAAATTGATATAGGTAGTTTCAAATTGCCTAATTTTTCACTAACGGGTTTTCCTGCATCAGCAGGCTATAACCTTTATTCATCGAAGCCCCGTTTCGGTTCTCAGCTACGCGAAACTGTAAAGTGCCCCGCATGACATCATGGAGATAAACATTATGCCGATCTTTTTTGCATTTTCAGGAATGAAATTGGATGGGAGATACGTCTCACAGGCAGGCTTCAGTGACGATGCAATAGGCTTACAAAAGCCTTCTTTAAAGTCTCCAGCTCAGTAGAGCGTTCAAGGGTGGTTTGTCCAAGCATCTCGTTGTAACTCTCCAGCAATTTATTGGTGTGTGCAATTCCTTTGTACAGCAGCCTAACTTCCAGAACGTTGCGTATGCGCATCTTGAGTTCCAGCATGTCAAACGGTTTGCTGATAAAATCTTTTGCGCCGGATGCCAACGCCAAATGTTCGTGGATCGGGTGGGCCGATATCACAATTAAAGGAAGGTAACCATTCTTTTCGATTTCCTTCATGCCTTCCATCACCTGAAAACCATTCATGCCGGGCATCTCAAGATCTAGCAGAATCAGATCATAGTGATTGTCTTGATGCAGTTTGTAGACAACTTTAGGATCCATCGTTGATGTAACGAACCGATAGCCGGATGAACGCAGCATTTTCTCTAGTAGAAGTACATTGGCTTCCAGATCGTCGACGATCAGTATGCTGGCATCAAGTATTTCCTGTTCGCTAATCATCGTTGCTCCCGCCGGTTTGATCTATTGAAAGCCTATTAAATGTCTTAATGCGCATGACTGATAGCGTGACAAACAGATATTGCTTAATCCAGTAGCGTGCCGGAAAGTACATCTGGTTATTTAAACCACGACTGTGTTGCCGCATGCATTTTTCTCGCCTGACTCTCTATTGCTTTCAATGCTTTTGCTGTATCCTCCGCAGCCATCTTTACTCGATCAGCCGCCGCATCTGCCGCTACAAGTATCACTGCCTCCCGTGCCAAATCTACCGCTTTAATCGCACACCACCTCGCTTCCTCAGCATGTTTTAATGCCTGCTCCGCAACAGCCAGTCTTTCCTGTGACTGTTTCACTAAGACGTTCTTGACGGTTATATCTTCATCATCTTCAAGTATATAGTTTGGAATAATAATCATGTCCACCCTCGTTTTAAGATTATTTCTTTGTCACTTTTGGTATTGCGCAGGGTTTTCTTAGCACATCTTTTGCGCTAATACGGTGCAATATTGAGCGATACTAAAACAGAATGGAGCGCTTTACTGTGCGGCAACAAACAAATTATGTTTTTGCACGAGAGTTGGTAAGAAAATCTCAGCTGCAGTGCATAGCAGTTGTATATGCCTGCAATCTTGGTGGAAGAAAGTGCCTTAGTCGCAAAACACGCCATGTTTGGCGCACGTATAAAAAATGCCCACCAAAATCGGGTGGGCATTGGATGTTACTGTGAAAAGACTAGGCAGAGACAAGATATCTGTCCAACAGAACCATTTTAGGCGTCCGTGAATAAGGCTAATTGATTAGTCCCAAGATAAAGCGCCACCTGTCTGATATTCGGTGACCCGTGTTTCAAAAAAGTTTTTCTCTTTTTTAAGGTCAATCATTTCTGCCATCCATGGGAATGGATTGCTTGCTCCCGGATACAGTAAATCTATGCCGATCTGCTGGCAACGGCGATTGGCAATAAAGCGCAAATATTCCTTGAACATTGCCGCATTCAGGCCAAGCACCCCGCGAGGCATGGTGTCTTCGGCATAGGCGTATTCCAGTTCAACTGCTTTGCGGAAAATGGTTTCAATTTCCTTTTTGAACGCTTCGGTCCATAGGTGCGGATTTTCGGCTTTGAGCTGATTGATCATGTCGACACCAAAATTCAGGTGCATAGATTCGTCGCGCAGAATATATTGATATTGCTCTGAGGAACCGGGCATTTTATTCTGGCGTCCAAGCGCAAGAATTTGCACGAATCCCACATAGAAAAATAATCCTTCCATGATGCAGGCAAACACAATCAAGCTCTTCAGTAGTTTTTGGTCATTTTCCGGTGTGCCGGTTTTAAATTGCGGATTGGTCAGTGTGTCAATGAACGGGATCAGAAACTCGTCTTTGTCGCGGATGCTGGGTATTTCATGGTACATATTGAAAATTTCGCCTTCATCAAGCCCCAAGCTCTCAACGATGTACTGATAGGCATGGGTGTGAATGGCTTCTTCAAAAGCCTGGCGTAGCATGTATTGACGGCACTCGGGAGAGGTAATGTGACGGTAAGTTCCCAACACAATGTTGTTGGCCGCCAAACTGTCGGCGGTGCTGAAGAAACCCAGATTACGTTTGACCAGTTTCTGTTCGTCCTCGGTCAGTTGTCCGGTTTTCCACTGGGCAATGTCGGCGGTCATATTAATTTCCTGGGGCATCCAGTGATTGGCACAAGCGGCCAGATATTTTTCCCAGGCCCATTTGTGTTTGAAAGGAACCAGTTGGTTTACATCGGCGCGTGAATTGATAATCGCTTTATCTTCCACACGAATCCGGTTGGGGTTGGTTGCTGCAATAGAATAACCATGATCTTCCAAATCGTCCGTTTTAATCGCGGACTCAGCGAAAGACGCCCCTAAACGCAGACCTGCTGGCAATGCGGCAGGAATAACGTCATCATCAAATGTCAACATGCTGGTTCCCATATCTTATTTTCCTTGTCCCAATTTTCGATTATATTAAGTTCAGAGCTCACTGACAGGACTCGCACTCGGGATTGTCAATCGAGCAGAATTTAGCTTCCTCAGGCGAGGCCACAATCCCCGCCGTGCCTCCGGTGCTGGATACCGCGTTGAGTGATCCGGCACGCGAGGTGGATTTTTCGGCCGAAGTAGCTCCCATCGTGCGCAGGTAATAAGTTGTTTTCAAACCCCTTACCCAAGCCAGTTTATAAGTTTCATCCAGTTTGCGACCCGACACACCTGACATGTAGATATTCAATGACTGTGCCTGATCTATCCATTTCTGGCGGCGCGAGGCAGCTTCAATCAGCCATTTGGGTTCCACTTCAAATGCAGTCGCGTACAGACTGCGCAATTCAGCCGGAATGCGGTCAATCTTGCAAAGACTACCGTCGAAGTATTTCAGATCAGAAACCATCACTTCGTCCCACAATCTCATTTGTTTGAGGTCGCTCACCAGATAATCGTTAATCATGGTGAATTCGCCGGACAAATTCGATTTTACGAACAGGTTTTGATAGGTGGGCTCGACACTGGCCGACACCCCGACAATATTGGAGATGGTGGCTGTAGGAGCAATCGCCACGCAATTGGAATTGCGCATACCATATTGTTTGATGCGTGCACGGAGTGTATCCCAATCCATGCTCACGGACGTATCGACCTCGACAAAACCGCCGCGTGATTCGCGTAACAAGTCCAGCGTATCTTGCGGCAAGATGCCCTGATCCCACAAGCTACCCCGATAGGTAGCATAGCGACCGCGTTCTTCGGCCAACTCTGTCGATGCCCAATAGGCATAATAGCAAACCGCTTCCATCGAGCGATCGGCAAATTCCACAGCTGCTTCCGAGGCATACGGAACACGCAGTTGGTGCAGAGCATCTTGAAAACCCATGATTCCCAAGCCTACCGGACGATGTTTGAGGTTGGCGTTACGCGCTTTGTCGACTGCGTAATAATTGATGTCAATCACATTGTCCAGCATGCGCATCGCAGTGGTAATCGTGCGCTTGAGTTTGTCATGATCCAACTGGCCGCATTTCTCATGGCCTTTGGGATATAAATGCGCCGCCAGATTGACTGAACCGAGGTTGCAAACTGCAATTTCCGACTCGGACGTGTTCAATGTTATTTCAGTGCACAAATTAGAGCTATGCACTACACCGATATGCTGTTGCGGTGAACGCACATTGCATGGGTCTTTAAATGCAATCCACGGATGGCCGGTTTCAAACAGCATGGTCAACATCTTGCGCCACAGACCGGCAGCCTGAACCTTCTTGAATAACTTAATCTCGCCGCTAACCACTTTGGCTTCATACGCCAGGTAAGTACGGTCAAATTCGACACCAAATTTATCATGTAGGTCGGGGCAGTCTGCAGGTGAAAACAGCGTCCAATCGCCTCCTTCCATCACGCGCTTCATGAACAGATCGGGAATCCAGTTTGCCGTATTCATGTCATGCGTGCGGCGGCGATCATCGCCGGTGTTCTTGCGTAATTCAAGAAACTCCTCGATATCCATATGCCAAGTTTCCAGATACGCGCATACCGCACCCTTGCGTTTGCCGCCCTGATTCACTGCCACAGCGGTATCGTTCACCACTTTGAGAAACGGCACCACGCCTTGTGATTTTCCATTGGTACCCTTGATGTGGCTGCCCATGGCGCGCACCGAGGTCCAATCGTTACCCAGTCCGCCCGCATACTTGGCCAGCAAAGCATTTTCCTTGATGGCTTCAAAAATACCATCCAGATCATCCGGCACAGTTGTCAGATAGCAGGAGGACAGCTGCGAACGGATGGTGCCGGAGTTAAACAGTGTCGGCGTCGAGCTCATAAAATCAAAACTGGACAGTAAACGGTAAAACTCAATGGCGCGCGCTTCGCGGTCGATTTCACGAAGTGCAAGTCCCATCGCCACGCGCATAAAAAAAGCCTGCGGTAATTCAATGCGTGTCTCATCAATATGCAGGAAGTACCGGTCGTACAAGGTTTGAAGACCCAGATAGCTGAATTGCATATCTCGGCTCGCATCCAACTCTTTGGCCAGACGCTGTAAATCGAAGGTTCCCAGTTCTTTATCCAGCAATTCGGCTTTAATACCGCGCTTGATGAATCCGGGGAAATATTCGGCATAGTGATTTGCCATATCGGTTTGCAACACTTCTTTACCCAGCACTTCGCAGCTAATGTTATTTAGCAACAGGCGGGCCGTTACAAAGCCATAAGCCGGGTCTTGTTCCAGCAACGAGCGTGCCGACATGATCGTGCATTTGCGCACTTCTTCAATAGGCACACCGTCATACAAATCCTTGAGGGTAAACTTGAGTATCTGGTCGGGGTCAACCACCTCGCCCAATCCCGCGCAAGACGCTTTGATGAGTGCTTGCAAACCTTCCACATCGAGAGGACGAGATACGCCATTTTCCTTTACATGCAGCACATGCGCGGGTTCGTGTTCTTTTTTCGATTTGGCGCGCTCGCGTGTCCGTTGCTCTCGGTACAACACATAAGAGCGGGCAACGTCATGCTCGCCGGAACGCATCAGCGACAACTCGACCTGATCCTGAATATCTTCAATATGCAACGTGCCGCCATGGGGTTGGCGTCGCACCAGCGCATTAACCACTGCCGCCGTCATTTGTTCAACTAGCTCGCGCACCCGCGCGGAAGCCGCTCCTTGCCCGCCATTGACCGCCAAAAATGCTTTAGTCATGGCAATGGAAATCTTTGCCGGCTCAAAAGGCACTACCGAACCATTGCGGCGAACTACCTTGTACTGGTCAAACGGCATGTTATTTGGGGAGTGAGCGGATTCAGAAACATCACGGACGGGCATTGAAGCAGAAGACAAAACACTTTCTGTGGCAAGCAACATAAAACTCCCCTTAAAACAATCCAAAAGGCTAGCCTTACCCACCCAGGCAGACCAGCTCAAAAAACTAAAAACCACTAGATGTAGTAGTTTTCCCCCTTAATTTAGCTAATTCTAGTGGATATTTAATTTTATGCAAGCAATATTTTGAGCAAAAAAGCTTGACTTTGCTAACCTGATAATTAGGCAAGAAATCATTATCTACATGACAAATTCGAGTCTTTAAGATACCTCCTTCACGCTTGTTTTATTAACACGAAAACCGCCTGCGATTCAAAATAGATAAATTCATAATGCACCTGGAAACAATTTTTATCGATTGCTGTTTACTCTTTGCAAACCTTATAGTTATCTCCAAATTCCATCTTTACAGAATAGTTATTATTGGGTAAAGTGAGTATGTTACCAGTCAAAACTGGGGCGAAGTTGAGGGAAATAGTTTTGGAAACCACGGTTCGAAACCGGCTGAGAGTTGCCACTCACCCTTATCATCTGCAACTTAACAGACATACTTTGCTATCCAGATTGACTCAAAGCGATCTTGAATTGTCAACTTATCATATGATTCTTATTGCCTATTTTTATCTTTACAAGGCTGTGGAAGATCGCATCAACCAATACCTCAAGTTGCACCCAAACTGCTTTGAATATTCAGAACGTAACAAGCTTCCCTGGCTCAGTCATGACATTTCATTCTTTCATGATGATCTGCGGGAATTAGATTATGGAAAGCAGCCAATAACCACTTTTCCCGAGATTGAGAATACCGGTCAGCTAGTGGGTGTACTATATACTCTTGAAGGTTCGACTTTGGGCGGGCAGGTTATTTCTCGGAATCTCGCTGAAAATCACGGATTCACTCCCACCCGGGGTGCCTGTTTTTTTAATGGTTATGGTGAACGCACCTTAACCATGTGGCATGATTTTTTATGCTTCGCAGAATCCATATCCGAAAACAATAATGCTTGCCAGACAGCGATAGAATCCGCTTGCCAGACCTTTCAGTTATTCGAACAGGCACTTAATGGCATTATCCATGAAGAGTGCCTGGTAGCTATCACCTATCATGAATAACTTAAGCGAAAAAGAGTTCGAGCTCGCACTGCGTCAATGTGAAACCGAGCCTATACACCAGATCGGCACTATTCAGCCGTATGGCGCAGTATTGGTGGTCAGCCCGGATAGCCAGCGCGTTGTATTGCAAACTAGTGAAAACCTTGCAGATTTTGCCGACATGCCAGCCGGCGACACATGCGGGAAACCGCTTGCAGTTCTGCTTGGTGAAACAGCAAAAATTCAGGTTGAAAAACTAATTCGGGCTGCTGAAAAGAAATATACCGCAACAGGAATCGTCAGCGTCAGCAGAAATCATGTTCCCCACGACCTGCCTTCGCACGTTTATGCCTCTGAAGGAATGTTCGTTATTGAACTGTCTCATGACGAAATATCCCAGCATGATGGAAAATTAGCCGAACTCCTTCTGGAGTTTCAACAATCTTTGCTGAGCTCTGATTCCGATTCGGACATGTACAAATACTTGGACGAAATTGCCACTTTCGTGCGCAATCTAACCCACTATGACAGTGTCATGATCTATCGTTTCGACGCCAATTGGAATGGTGAGGTGATCTCCCAGGATCGTTCGGAAACGGCGCCCTCGTACTTGGGAATGCATTTTCCTGCCAGTGACATTCCACCACAAGCGCGACGACTCTACGCCACCAATCTGGTGCGTGTTGTAGCTGATGTTGAGGCGAATCCCGTACCCGTCATGCCCGTGCTGAATCCGGTCACACGATTGCCGCTAGACATGACCTATTCGGCATTACGCAGCCTATCCCCTATACATATTGAATATCTACGCAATATCGGGGTACATGCATCAATGGTCATTTCATTGATGCAAAATCGCCGACTCTGGGGACTTATCGCGTGTCATCATATGACACCCAAACGCGTAACCATCACCATGCGGGAAGCAGCCATATTTATCAGCCGCATGGTTTCGGCGAAACTTTCATCCTTTGAAGCGTTTGAGCATCGAACAAAATCCGACAATGCGAATAGTATTGTCAATAAATTACTGAAATCCATCACCACCCAGACCGAGGGTGCCATTCTGCAACTATTGCTTCCCGACTTGCAGGCTTTAATGGAGGCCACAGGAATAATTGTGTCGGTTGAGGGGAAGCTTTATTTGCATGGCGAAGTGCCTTCATCCTCAGAAATTGACTCTTTGCTTGGCTGGTTGGGAAGGCAGGTCTCGCCGGAAATCTTTAGCTGTGACTATCTTGGCCAGCAGTTTCCCCCGGCTGCCGGATATGCAGACATTGCCTCCGGCTTATTGGCAACTTCTCTTTCCAGTGAAATGCTCAATTGCATTATATGGCTGCGTAAAGAAAAACCGCGCACCGTCAATTGGGCAGGAAAATACGAGGAGGGATTTGTAAAGAATACGGCCGGAGGCTATCGGCTGACACCCCGCAAATCTTTTCAAATCTGGACGGAGTCCTGGCGGGGACGAAGCGTGCCCTGGACTCACGTTGAAATGGGAATTGCCGCCATGCTGGCACTTACTTTACCTGAATCTTTATCACAAAAATGCAAACTTGAAAAAGAACAAGAGAAGCTCCGGCAGGCAGAAGAAGAGATTCGTAATCTGGCTTTTTATGATTCGCTTACCAAATTGCCAAACCGCCGGCTTCTCGCCGATCGGCTCAGTCAGGCAATGGCTGCAAGTAAACGCAGTGGATACTATGTCGCACTGATCTTCCTTGATCTGGATAACTTTAAACCTATTAATGACACACATGGTCATGATGTGGGTGATTTGTTATTGATCGAAGCCGCAACCCGGTTAAAGAGTTGCCTGCGTGAAGTTGACACCGCCGTGCGTTTTGGCGGCGATGAATTTGTTGTCGTACTCAATGAATTGGACAACGATAAAGCAGCGTCAATTTCACAAGCCCAAACCGTGGCGGAAAAAATTCACTCTGTTTTGTCTGAGCCTTATAAACTTAAGACACAGAATGAAGGACATGAAGAACACATCATTACGCATCGCTGTACATGCAGCATTGGAGTCGTGGTATTTTTCGATCACAAACGGAATGAACATGACATTATCAAATATGCGGATACAGCGATGTTTGAAGCCAAAGAGGCCGGACGCAACCAGATTCGGCTATATGATTTAAATGACTGAAAATGTTCTGACAACTCTAATGAGTAAGTACCATGAATTCGATTGATATTTTTCCGTGGAATAATAATTTCAACACGGGTATTTCTATAATTGACGAGCAGCACCAAAGACTGGTTCAACTCCTGAATCAATTGGCCGGCCACATTGCAAATCAATCTGAACTTCCTGAATTAGACCTCATTTTTGATGAACTGACTGATTACACGATTTATCATTTTGATACAGAAGAAGTTTTCTGGCATAAATATCTTGCTGACGACTTGATAGAGATCGGACATAAAGAAGTACACAAAGGCTTTATATCAACCATTCAGAAACTGAAAGCCGAAGAACATACCCAGCCGTTAGAAAACATAGTAGAAGAAACCCTTTCTTTTCTGACACGCTGGTTGGCCTCTCACATTCTCGAAACTGACCGGCATATGGCGATGGTGGTACAAGCCATTCAATTGGGCCTTTCGCTGGAGTCCGCCAAAAAACAAGCCCAGGAAAAAATAAACGGTACGATGCGGGTATTGATCGACATCATCCTCTCTACCTATGCCAACCATGTGACCAACACCCTGCATTTAATGAAGGAGATTGCGGATCGCAAACAAGCTGAAATCACCCGCATGCACAAAGAGCAATATCAGCGTGCCTTGCTGGATACTTTTCCCTATGCAGTCTGGCTCAAAGACACTGAAAGCAATTTCATTTCTGTCAATGAAGGATTTGCCCGTATTTTTGGAGCCAGAGATGCCGATGCGTTAGTAGGCAAAAATGATTTTGATATTGCGCCCCATGATTTAGCGGAAAGTTATCGTGCTGATGATCGGGCAGTTAGAGAATCAAGGGAGAAAAAAAGTGTTGAAGAAAAAATTCTGACCCAAGGAATCCTTAAATGGTTTGAAACGCATAAGGCTCCAGTCATTGATAACAAGGGGAATCTGCTTGGCACCGTTGGATTCGCACGTGATATTACAGAACGTAAATTGGCTGAGGAATCTTTACGGGAGAGCGAAACACGTTTTCGAACCCTAATTGAAGAGTCCCCTATCGGCTTGGGATTCTCACGTGATGGCATTACGATCAATGTAAACGCTGCGTATCTTCAAATGTTTGGTTTTGATAACAAATCTGAAGTCGTCGGGCATTCCGTGATTGACCAAATAGCACCACAGTGCCGGGGGGATGTGGCAAATCGAATCGAACAACGAATTCAGGGAAAGCAGGTCAATTCAAGCTATGAAACAACTGGTCTGCGTAAGAACGGTTCGCAATTTCCCCTATTTATCTCGGCCAAGCGAATTGAATTAAAAGACGGCCCGTTAACGTTTGGCTATTTGATTGACATGTCCCAACGCAAGGAGTCAGAGGAAAAAATCCGGCAATTAGCGTTCTATGACTCCCTTACCGAGTTACCCAATCGGGAACTTCTTCGGGATCGTCTTCAACAGGCATTGTCTTCCAGCGACCGAAGCGGGCATACCGGTGCATTACTCTTCATGGATCTGGATAATTTCAAGACGATCAATGATACCCTCGGTCATGCCGTGGGCGATTTACTCCTTAAAGATGTCGCTGAGCGGCTCAAATCGAGCGTGCACGAAGGTGACACGGTAGCTCGTCTGGGCGGTGACGAGTTCGTCGTGATATTGGAAGACCTCAGCGCAGAAATTTTTGAAGCGGCAACGCAGACAGAGGAGATCGGCGAAACGATACTTGCTACGCTCAACCGTCCTTATCTTCTGGGTAATAAAGAATTTCATAATTCCCCCAGCATTGGAGTCACCCTGTTCAAGGGACATCAGCAAGGACTTGATGATTTGTTTAAGCAAGCGGATATTGCCATGTATCAGGCCAAAAAAGACGGGCGCAACACCTTGCGGTTTTTTGATCCGCAAATGCAGCAGGCCATCAATGTCCGCTCATCACTGGAAGATGAATTACGCAAGGCAATCACTCACCGCCAATTCCATTTGAATTACCAAATACAGGTCGACCATTTGTTGAATCCTGTGGGTGCCGAAGCGCTCATTCGCTGGTTGCACCCAGAACGCGGATTGGTTTCTCCTGTTGAATTTATTCCGATTGCCGAAGAAACGGGTTTGATACTCCCTATAGGAAAATGGGTTCTGGAAACAGCTTGCGCCCAACTCAGGGCATGGCAAAATAATGAGCTGACCCGAAAGTTGACCTTGTCAGTTAACGTAAGTGCCAAGCAGTTTCATGAAGCAGGCTTAGTTCCTTATATACAGAGTTTGATTCAACATTACTCAATTGATCCCGGGCTGCTAAAACTGGAACCCACCGAAACTGTCTTGCTGGAAGACATTGAAGATACGATTGAAACCATGAATCTGTTAAAAACCATGGGAATCCGGTTTGCATTGGACGACTTTGGTACGGGATTTTCTTCACTGCAATATCTCAAAAAGTTGCCACTTAGCCAACTCAAAATAGACCAGTCATTTACCCGTGATCTGGTTTCCGACAGCAGTGATCAGGCCATTGTACGAACCATCATAGCGATGGCACAAAGCCTTAATCTGGAAGTCATTGCCGAGGGCGTGGAAACCGAAGAGCAGAAAAACATTCTGCAACGCAATGGCTGTAACCATTTTCAGGGTTACTTGTTTGGCAGGCCGGAACCGATTGAAGTTTTTGAGGGCAAGCTGCGACAAGTTTGATGGCGATCATTCATTCCGAGCGGATAGGCGAAAAAGCCTCCGAGAAATCAGTTTTTATTAACTCCTGCATGCGTCCCAAGTTCGCTTTTAACTGAAGCCAGATAACGCGACCAATCAAAACAGGGGCCAGGATCAGTCTTGCGTCCAGGTGAAATGTCAGAGTGTCCGGCGATTGCGCATATTGGATAAATTCGTTTCAGCAAGCGTGTCAGCCGAGTCAAAGCGGTGTATTGCGAATCAGTGAATGGCACATGATCACTGCCTTCCAATTCGATTCCAAACGAAAAATCATTGCAGGCATAATGCCCCCGCCATGACGACACGCCCGCATGCCAGGCACGTTTTCCGCAGGGAACAAATTGGACTATTGCACCATTGCGCCTGATCAGAAAATGAGCCGACACTTTCAGTCCTTCAAGTTGTTTAAAATAGGGATGCGTGCCAGTATTCAGGGTATTGGTAAATAATTGAACCACTGCCTTGCCACTGAACTCTCCCGGAGGCAGGCTGATGTTATGAATCACCAATAATTCAATTTTCGTACCGGGAGGGCGGGCATCACAGTTCGGCGAAGCGACCCGGCAAACACCGCTTAACCAGCCTGCATGGTTAACCTTCACGGGTTACCCATTCTTTTCGGTAATGTTTAACCTCGCCATGCGATAACGCAGCACACGGAACGTCACTCCAAGCACCTTGGCCGCAGCCGTGCGATTAAAGTGGGTTTTCCGTAAGGCTTCCAAAATAGCCTCTCGCTCGATCCTGTCCAGATATTCCGGTAGCGAGCTTTTGTGGGTATCCACCTCCGCACCGATTCCCGATGGAATAAGCTGCAAATCGGCCGGGGTAATGATGCCATTCGAGCATAAAGCCAGTGCGCGCTCAATGATGTTTTCGAGTTCCCGCACGTTTCCGGGAAAGTTATAACGGGCCAGTTCCTGTAGAGCGTCAGGAGAAAATTCCACATTCTCTCCGTTGCGAAGCCGGATCAGCAATTGACTGGCAACCTCTGAAATGTCGTCACGCATTTCACGCAGCGGCGGCATAGGTAAGGAGATGACATTCAGGCGATAATACAAGTCCTGCCGAAACTTGCCCTGTTGCACGCGCTCAGTCAAAGAATGATGGGTGGCACTAATGATGCGAACGTCCACGGATTCTTCCTCTGTCGCACCGACCTTGCGAACTTTTTTCTCCTGGATGGCCCGCAACAGCTTCACCTGCATGGATAAGGGCAAGTCGGCAATTTCATCCAGAAACAAAGTGCCGCCATTCGCGGCCTGGAAAAATCCTTCGCGGTCTTTTTCCGCGCCGGTAAATGCACCTTTGCGATATCCAAAGAATTCACTTTCCATCAGTGTTTCAGGAATTGCGCCGCAATTCACTGCAACAAAAGGTTGATCGCGACGTGCACTTTTTTCTACGATCAATCGGGCTGCCAGCTCTTTGCCGCTACCTGATTCACCGCTAATGTGGACGGGAGCCTGACTGCGTGCGACGCGCTCTATCAAGTCACGAACCTTTTCCATGGCAGGCGAGTTTCCGAGCAAGATGCGAACTCCCTCGCGGACAGGGATGGGACTTTGAGGCAGCTTAAGCGCAGCCTTAACCAAGGTGCGCAACTGTTCCAGTGAGACCGGCTTGGAAAGATAATCGAAAGCACCGGATTTGAGAACAGAAACCGCATTTTCCATGTTGCCGTGCGCAGTAATCACAGCGACCGGCACATCGGCATGATGTGCCGCAATATGCCGCACGACTTCGACCCCATCGCCATCCGGAAGTCGCATGTCGGTCAGGCACAGACTGAATTGCTTGCTGTCCAATTGCTGTAAAGCTTCGTGTACATTGGTGGCACGCTCAACTTGCAACCCCATGCGCAACAAGGCCAATTCCAGCAATTCCAGAATATCCGGCTCATCATCCACCACCAGCACGCGCGCAACCGCAGGCCGCAAATCAATGCTCATCTTGTTCTCCAAATATGATTCGGAAGCAAACTTCACCCGAAACGGAAGTGACATATTTCAATACTGCGCCGTTAGCTTCACATAATTCGCGCGCAATGTACAACCCCAATCCTGTGCCCCCAACCGAGGTCGTAAAGAAGGGTTCAAATAATTTTTGCAACACGTCAGGAGTAATGACCGGGCCATCATTAATCACATCCAGCGTGATATTTCCTTCAACTGAACGTTTGGCAATTAATTTCACACTTTGTGTCTGCCTGTGACAATAGCGCAACGCATTGCGGCACAAGTTCCACAGCACTTGATCAAGATGCCCCCGATCAAAATTCACAGCGCAATCCAAATCAATATCGAGGTACAGTATTCCCTGAGTCAGATTTTCAGTGTTGTGTAAATTATCAAGAAAAAGGGGGAGTTTCTCTGCGAGATTGATCACCTCACAACTCACCCGGTCGCGCTGATTAAGCTGCATCACATCCTGCACGATGTGATTTAGTCTGGAAGCATTATCCAAAATGATCTGAAGTAACCGTGTTTGGGAAGGATCCTGTTGCTCTTCACTCAACAATTCGGTGGCGTAGCTGATTGCCGAAAGCGGATTGCGGACTTCATGGGCGATATTCGCAGTCAACCTTCCAAGCGCTGCAAGTTTGATTTGTTGCGCCTGCGATTGAACTCGCTGCATGTCCTCAATGAATACCACCGCCCCCCAGAATTCTTCATGTTGAACAGGCATAAAACGCAAACGAGCCAAATGATGAGTGCCTGGCAGACGCAGTACTTCCGGCTTTTGGCCCAAGCTCTTTCTCCATGCAACAAATTGCTCTGCCAACAGCGTTGAACATTCATTCAAGGTAATAATCCGGTTGTCAGGAAAAGTAAAAGCCAACATGCGCTCTGCGCTGGGATTGCATTGCCGGACCACGCCCAGTTCGTCCACTACCAGCACTCCATCCGGCATATCTTGAATCACCAAACGGTTTGCTTCAGCCATATTGGCCAAATCCACTCCACGCAAGGCAGCCAATTTTTCACTCGCAGTTGCATATCTGGCCAAGGTATGTGCCATCCAGGCGATGACAAAATAGGAGACACTCAATAATCCTGCCTGAAGATATTGGCCAACTGCGGCATCCTGGGTGAGTACCGCGTAGGAATGCTGCAACAGCACCGCGATACTGGCTAAGGCAGCAAAGAATAAGGTAATCCTGCCACGACTAATCAACCCGGCTGCCGCCAAAGAAACCAGAAGCAGAATCCCCAAACCGCTTTGCATGCCACCACTAGCGTCTGATAAAACGGTCAAACATGCGATATCGGTAACCACCTGAAATGCCAATTGCAAAGTAAAACGTGGCTCGCGCAATTTGATAGCCAGTTGTGAAATCAGAACAAGGATAAAATAAATGATGCTGGTGTCTATAAATAAAGACAGGTTACTGGAACCTAAAGACAGTTCATCACCCAATGTGACGACCAGAAATATTGACAGGCAGGCAAGGGTAAGCCGATACAAATTAAACAGCGAAATTGAACGCCAGAGGTCTTCAGCCACGCGCTCGGAATCGGCATGTGTCTGCAAAGGTTTCCA
>Ga0007854_10000492_pt1 | contig 25691 bp, 21 predicted proteins | sample CryBogCBH12Aug08_FD_60382 | JGI IMG/M metagenome (GOLD analysis project Ga0007854, IMG submission 60382) | Freshwater microbial communities from Crystal Bog, Wisconsin, USA - CBH12Aug08 | ecosystem: Environmental > Aquatic > Freshwater > Lake | place: Crystal Bog, Wisconsin, USA | collected... | reverse complement strand
GGGGCTCATCTCCTGGGCCAAGAACCACATGGTGGACCCGCAGGAGTACTACCTGGCGTCAAAGGACCCAAACAGCGAGCGGATTGCGCACATTTACCAGAGCTACAAGGCAGAGCTGCGCAAGAACAATGCGCTGGATTTTGATGATCTGCTGCTGGAGGCTGTGCGGCTGCTGAAGGTGTCAAGCGAAGTGAGAGAACGCTACCAGAGGCGCTACCGCTACCTGCTGGTGGATGAGTATCAGGACACGAACCGGCCCCAGTACGAACTGATGAAGCTGCTGGCCGGGGAGCGGAAGAACGTGTGCGCGGTGGGCGACGAGGACCAGAGTATTTATTCCTGGCGGGGCGCGGATATCCGCAACATTCTGGAGTTTGAGAAGGATTTTCCCAACGCCAAGATCGTCCGGCTGGAGCAGAACTACCGCTCTACCCAGATTATTCTGGAGGCGGCCGGGGCTGTGGTGGCCAACAACCTGCGCCGCAAGGGCAAGAAGCTGTGGACTGACCGGCAGGGCGGCTCGCTGATTGGCTACTACGAGGCTCCCGACGGCGAGAATGAGGCCCTGTTCATCGCCGACAAGATTCAGAAGTTTTTGCGCGACGCCAACTCGTCTGAAAGCGAGAGCGCTGGCCGCGACGCACACTGCGCGGTGCTATACCGCACCAACTCGCAGTCGAGGCTGGTTGAGGAAGCGCTGCGCCGGTACAACATCAGCTACACGATGGTGGGCGGCTTCAGCTTTTATGAACGCGCCGAGATCAAGGACCTGCTGGGCTACCTGCGGCTGGTGCGCAATCCCCATGACTCAATGGCGCTGCAGCGGGTGATCAATACCCCGACGCGCGGCATTGGCAAGACAACGCTGGAGACGCTGGAAAGGCTGGCGCTTGAGACCGGCAGTTCAACTTGGGATGGGCTCAGCGCAGCGATAGCCAACCGGCTGATTCCCAACCGCGCACTAATGGCGGTGGAGTCATTCAGGCAGATCATCCTGGACGCGCAGGCAATGATGGATCCGGACTTTGCGGGCAAGCTTTCAGGGGAAGAGCCGCAGAGCGAGGAAGCCGACACAGGCTTCGAGTTTGGCGCCGGAGGTGCGGATTCGACCAGCGCGGACGCCGCCAGTGCCGACTCAGCCACGAGTTTTGACTTTGGTGGCGGCGAGCATCAGCTTCCGCTGCTGGACTCGTCGAGCTTTTCGCCTTTCGCGGCTCAGTCGAAGCGGCCTTTCCTGGTGATGCCGAAGAAGACGAGCGCTGAGTCGAAGCCTGAAGAGAAAGCCGAAGAGCGGCCTGCTTTCAGGGCTCCCGGCGATGCAGCGACGCTGCCTGAGTTGATCCGCTTCCTCATTGACCGCACCGGCTACATCAAGGCGCTGGAGGTTGAGGGATCGCCGGAGGCCTTCAGCCGCATTGAAAACCTGAAGGAACTGGCCAACGCCGCGCACGATGCTGAAGTGCGAGGCGAGACGCTGGCCGAGTTTCTTGATCACGCCGCGCTGGCCTCAGACACAGACCAGTTTGACCCTGATTCCCGCGTGACACTGATGACGCTGCATGCGGCCAAAGGGCTGGAGTTTCCGCTGGTTTTTCTGGCCGGGCTGGAGGAAGGGCTCTTTCCGCACTCGCGCACACTCTCGAACCCTGAGGAGCTTGAGGAGGAGCGGCGGCTTTGTTACGTAGGGATGACTCGCGCCATGAATTCGCTGATACTGACCCGCGCGCACTACCGACGCCGGTATGGAAACGACGCGCCAGAGATGAGCATTCCCTCGCGCTTTCTGGAAGAGGTTCCCAGCCAGTTGATTGAGAATCTTGGCGGACGCAGCCCTGGATGGGCGACGCCTGCCTACGGCTCAGGGTATGGAGCGGGGCGCAAGCGGGGCCACACTGGCGATTTCGACCAGCACTACAACTACGAAGATGAGAGCCAGGAAGCCTACAATCCTGCGGCTTCTGCCGGCAAAGGATTGGGAGCGAGCGGGAGGGACTCGGTGTCGAAGCCTTTTGTCGCATCATGGATGACAGCCAAGGCTCCGGCTGCGAGCGTTGAGCCCGCAACTGGAGCCAAGAGCGCGGACTCCCCGGGGACGCTTCCGGGCAAAGTGGACTCAATCGACAACATTGCGCGGTTTTTTGGCGGCAAGGCAGGAATAGGCAGCCCCGGCTCGTTGCCACGACCGATTTTGGATGCGCCTGCGCCGCGCGGAGCCTCGGGGCTGAAGAAGGGACAGCGGGTGCGCCATGCGAAATATGGAGAAGGCACCGTGCTGATGCGCGAGGGCGACGGCGAAGACGCCAAACTCACTGTGATGTTTAACCGTCACGGCATGAAGAAGCTGATCGAGAAGTTCGCCAACCTACAGAAGATGTAGGCTACTGTGTTGAGATGGGTGTGGTTGCGCAGATTCCCATTGAACGGCTCGCTGTGGTTAAATTTGGTGATTTGTGAAATCGGCTTTGGCTTGATATCAATTTCTTGAATTCACCAGATGCGAATTTGGCCCCATGGCAGTTTGTTGAATTGCCATGCCAAAAATTCGGCTTCCCTGCGTGAGCGTCCCCTTCAAAAAATTGAGTTGGACTGAGGGGCAACCCCGGTGCAGCTTGAGCGCGCTCCGGGCCATCCAGACGCCTGTATTTTTCAAATTCAGGAGGGTAGCTTAACCGATGGATAAAGACGCGAATCGACTCGATCAATTGGACGGACTGCGGGGCCTGGCGGCACTTTCAGTATTCCTGTTCCATACCATCGAGCTTGTTGCGCGGGAGCCGAATGCAAGGGATATGTCGTCCTGGAATGTGCTGCGGCCGTTTTGGGATGGATCTGCCGCGGTTTATCTTTTCTTTGTCCTGAGCGGATTTGTTCTTGCATTGCCTTATGCGGGAAGCTCTGGCAGGAAGATTGACCCACTGCCCTTTGTTATCCGCCGGATTGCGCGGCTTTACCCTGCCTATTGGGTGGCCATCCTGCTTTCCCTGGGGCTGCGGTTTATGGTGTTTTCACCGCCGGGGCTTTTTGGCCTGAGTCCGTGGATCAACTCCCTGTGGCATTTGCCGATAACGCCTGGATCGCTACTAAGGCACCTGCTGCTGATTGCGCCCAATCTCAACACGGATCAGATTGATCCGGTGATTTGGAGCCTGGTAGCGGAGATGAAGGTTTCCCTGGTATTTCCAGCCGTGCTGGTGCTGATCCAGCAAACAAAGAAACCCTGGTTTGCCCTGGTGGCACTGGGTCTTGCGATTTTTTGCGACGCATATTTCCATATTTTTGGGCATCTGACGATTTTCCTGTTCGGCGCTTATGTGGCCAAGTACCGGGGAGCAATCACAGGCTTGCTCGGAGCCTCAATCTGGCTGCGTATCGGGCTGGGGATTTGTGGGTATTGCCTGTATGGAGCCGCTTCGTTTTTCCCTCCGCTGCGCGATCCGTATCTGGAGATAACGATTGCCATAGGCGGGTGTATTTTCATCGTTCTCTTTCTTTATGACGGCATTCTCAAGAAGGTGGGGAGGTGGGAGCCGGTTCGCTTTCTCGGGGATGTATCTTACAGCTTTTATTTGACCCACCTGCCCATACTGCTTACGGTGGCTTCATTGTTATATCCGCGCACAAACTCAATCTGGCTTTGCATGGCAGTGAGTCTGGCGTGCAGCCTTGGCTTGTCTTATGCGATCTTCCGGTTGATCGAGATGCCAGCGCATAACTGGGGCAGGCGGCAGGGAAAGGCTATCGGCAGGCTTATTGCGGGGTCTGTAGCCGTGGAGCAGGGCGTGGCTCCCTAATGTGTGTCGATCCAAGGATGAGATTATTCGAGGCCTATGACCAAAGGCTCCCTGGCATCCCTGTCCTTTGGCGGATTGCGCCCTTCATCCCATAGCCGCTTTGGTTGCTCCTCGCCATCGAGCACGCGAAAGACACCCTCGGCCAGGGCCTGCAGCTCATCCTCGCCGGGAAAGACGGTGATGGGCGCAATCCACTGGAGAAAGCCGCGGAGGCTGCCTACCAGCCTTTCAGAGTGCGCCATTCCGCCGGTTAACAGGAGCGCGTCCACTTTACCGGCAAGCACCGCGGCCATGGCGCCAGCCTCTTTGGCGATCTGGTAGACCATGGCTTCAAATACCTGGGCTGCCTGGGTATCGCCGTCATCGATGCGCCGCTCTACCTCCAGCAGATCGCGCGTGCCGAGGTAGGCAAAGAGGCCGCCATCTCCGAATACCTTGCGGTCGAGTTCCTTTTGCGCAAACCTGCCACTGAAGCAGAGCTTCACGAGCTCTCGCTCAGGGAGGCTACCGGTGCGGTCAGGGCCGAAGGGGCCTTCTTCGGGGGTGTTGTTATCAATCATGCGACCTCCGCGGTGAGCCGAGACCGTGATGCCGCTGCCCATGTGGGCAACCACCAGGTTGAGGGCCTCGTAGGGCCGCCCCAATTGGCGCGCAAAGCGCCGCGCCACCGCCTTGGTGTTAAGCACGTGGCCAATGGCGGAACGTTGAATGAGCGGCGAGCCGGAGAGGCGCGCACAGGGCTGCCACTCGTCCGCGGTGGTCGGGTCCACGATGTAGGCGTTGACCCCAGCAGCCTGCGCGAACTTGAGCGCCAGCAGCGCGCCAAGGTTGGAAGCGTGCTCGCCGCGTCGGGCCAGGCGGAGCTCGTTGACCATGGCGTCGTCTACGAGGTAGGTGCCGCATGTCATGGGAGGCAGGAGCCCGCCCCGCCCGGCAACGGCTGCAACCGAGCGGATGCTGTAGCCGGCCTCTTCGAGTTCCTTGCCGATAAGAGCCCATCTGTATTCGAGGCGTGCCACCATGGGCCGTCCGCCATAGCGGGCCAGTTCCTCGTCTCCGTGGCGGATGGTGCGCAGCCACTCTGCCCCCTGGCGGGTGTAGATGCCGAACTTGGTGGAAGTGGACCCTGGATTGATGGCGAGGACCCGGTTGTTCCTCTGGGCTCCGCCCACCGGCATTTCAGACCCATCCGACAAGACTCACCTCGCAGCGCAATCGAGTTTACCCTTTTGGCCGGCTTGTGCGCTGCACATTGTCGGCTTTGGTTTGCAGCACTGGATGAGACTGGAGTTAACCAGCGCGGGAACCAACTCCGCCACCCCCCTTACGGCCGTGAAAGGAGAAATGAGGGTAATTTGCCAGAACCGTGCTATACTCAATTGAATCGTAGAATTCGATCTGAAGTTCTTGCCTGTTCCGGTTACCGCCTGCACGCAACACTTCCACATTGCGTTCGCGGTAAATCAGTAAAGAGGAGCAACATCATGGAGCAAGGCACAGTTAAGTGGTTCAACGACGCTAAGGGTTTTGGATTTTTGAGCCGCGAAAACGGCGAAGATGTATTCGTTCATCACACCGCCATCCAGTCGAACGGTTTCCGTTCACTTCAGGAAGGCCAGCGCGTTCAGTTCAACGTCACCAAGGGCCCCAAGGGCTGGCAGGCTGAGAACGTTCAGGTTGTCTAAGAGCTAAGCGCCGAACAACCAGTTCGGAAGCAATTAAAAGAGGGATGGCGAAGCTGCCGTCCCTCTTTTTGCGTCTGGATGCAAATTTTGATTTGTTGCGGAAAAAGCGTAGTTGACTGAAGTTCCAGTTTTGTCTGCTTGAATCTCAGCGGCCGGCAACCCAAAGCTGCCGGCGGAAGGCGGAATTTATGCCGCGGGCTTGAGGCTCTTTACGCTGACCTGGGGAGTGGCGGGGTGGATGCCTTCTTTGGGCTTGTCGTGAGTGCCAAGGTACTGGAGCACGTCGTTGATGGAATCCTCAAAGCGGGAACCTGTTTTATGTGTAGCTTTTACGCCCTTGGCGACAAGCTGGCAAACTTCAAAGCGGTTCATTCCCTGCGCGAGGGCGCGGTGAATCTGGTTGGAACGCATGACGAACTCCGGCCGAACAGATTGATAATTACGTGAGTTACATGGCTCGTCTGAAGCAGAGAAACGGCCGGAGCCGAGCAGGTTATATCGCATTCGTATCTATGTTCATTGTACGCTGGAAACGCATGATCGCCGCAGACAAAGCAGGCGAGGAGTGAGATAAAGAGCCGATGCGGCGCTTTCACCGGAACGAATTCCCTGTTAACATATAGGTTTTACGGCACCATTTACGGGACACCCCGAAAAGATTGCAGCGAAAGAGGTTACACGTGGCAGACACCACCAAAGTAGAAGATAAGCTGGAACGCAAGAAGCTGAAGCGCGCCGCACGCAAGAAGGCCGCTCCCAAAGCAAAGCGCACTGAGCCGCGCGGTTCCGCCAAAAAGAAGGTCAAGAAGCTGGCTCGCGGCGTTTCGAAGCGCTAGGCCCATCGAGACACCTACCAGGGTTCCGGCTGGGCATAGCCTGCTCCGGAACCCTCTCCTTCCCTATTCAGATGGCCTGTATCCTGCGACAAGACCTCAGGGACAGAAGTACGCGGACCTAAAATCTGCGCGCTGAATCCCGCTCAAGAGGGAATGAGGAGAACTGTCCTGCTCAGCCAACTGCTTGCCCGCAAGTCGATCGACAAGCTAATCCGGGACTCGGAAGAGCCCGGGCGCTCGTTGAAGAAGAGCCTTGGCCCGTGGTCTCTGACCGCGCTTGGCATAGGCGCTGTGATCGGGTCAGGCATCTTCACCGTTATTGGAACGGCGATGGCCGGGCAGCATTTCGACCAACCGTCTATCGGCGCGACGCCGCTGCTGCACTGGATGCTGAACCACTCCGCGATGGCGGGGCGGCCCGGCGCCGGTCCCGCGCTGGCGCTCTCGCTGGTACTGGTAGCCATTGTGTGCGCCTTCACGGGCCTCTGTTATGCAGAGCTCTCGTCGATGATTCCCATCGCCGGGTCTGCGTACACCTATACCTATGCCACGCTGGGCGAGCTGGCGGCATGGATTATTGGCTGGGATCTGATTCTGGAATACGCCTTCAGCAACATGAGCGTGAGCGTGGGCTTTGCCGCGCATATTGTTGACCTATTGGACTGGTTTGGCTTTCATCCGCCGTTGATGTGGATCTCACCCGCGTACCTGCCTACGGGGCTACAAGACCTGGCGGGCAACGACCTTTACAAGGCAGGCTGGCACTTTGGCTTCAACGTGCCTGCCTTCCTTGTCGTCATGATCCTCACCGTGATCCTGGTACGAGGTATCCGTGAGTCCGCCCGCGCCAACAACGTGATGGTGCTGGTGAAGATGGCAGCCATTCTGGTGTTTGTTTTTGCGGGCGCCAGCTTTATCAAGCCGCACTACTGGCACCCTTTCATGCCTAACGGCTGGACCGGCGTGCTCACCGGCGGCTCCATTATCTTCTTCACTTACATCGGCTTTGACTCCGTCTCGACGGCTGCCGAGGAGTGCAAGAATCCCCAGCGCGACATGCCCATCGGAATTCTGGCTACGCTGGTGGCCTGCACGGTGCTCTACGGCGGAGTAGCCATTGTGCTCAGCGGCATTGTTCCGTGGCAGTCCGTCATGGGCGACGCGGCCCCGGTTGTCAACGCGCTGAAGAAGCTATCGCTGATGCCGGGCGGCACGGGCCTGGTCTGGGTCCGCCTCTTTGTTCTCATCGGCGCTCTGATGGGAATGATTTCATCCATCCTTGTCTTTCAGCTTGGCCAGGCGCGGGTGTGGTTCGCGATGTCCCGCGATGGCCTGCTGCCTGCCATCTTCAGCCGCATTCATGCGCAGTTCCGCACCCCAGCGGTTTCCACCTGGGTTGCGGGATTCGTCGTCGGCATTCCCGGCGGCCTGCTGGACATTGGCACCGTGTCAAATCTCTCCAATATCGGCACGCTGTTTGCCTTTGTGCTGGTGTCGATTGCGGTGCTGATTTTGCGCTATCGCGAGCCTGAACGTCGCCGGGGCTTCCGCGCTCCGCTGGGACCGCTGTTTCCGGTGCTGAGCATCATCTTCTGCATTGTGCTGATGATGGGTCTTGAAGTGCTTACCTGGATGGCTTTTTTCGGATGGCTGGTAATCGGGTTGGTCATTTATTTCTCCTATAGCCGTCACAGATCAGAGTTCGCGCCAAGGCGGTAGGTTCCCATGACACAAGAGATACAAGCCTTTATCCGCCGCCTGCCGAAGGCCGAGTTGCACTTGCACCTTGAGGGAGCAATTACGCCCGCCACCCTGGTGGAACTGAGCGCGCGCCACGATGCCCAGCCGATTCCGCTGGCCGAGGCCGAGGCGCTCTACCGCTTCACGGATTTCACCGGCTTTCTGCTGGCCTTCAAGGCGGTCTGCGGGCAGCTGATTGGCCCGGACGACTACGAGCTGGCCGCCTGGCGCATGATGCAACACCTGGCCGAGCAGGGAGTGGTCCACGCCGAGGTCTACGTCTCGGTTGGCGTCATATACCACTGGGGCAGCGAGACAGTGGCCTTCGAGCCCATTTTTGCCGGACTGGAACGCGCCCGCGAACGGGCTGCCAGGGAACTGGGCATCACTCTTCTCTGGATCTTCGACGCCGTGCGCCACTTCCCGGTGGATGAGGCGAGGCGCGTGTTTCTCAAGGCTGCCGAGATGCGCCGCCGACACCCGTCTATTGTGGGCATCGGCCTTGGCGGCGACGAGCGCCGAGCCGGCTCCAAGCCCTTCCATGACCTGTATGCTCAAGCGCGCGAAGCCGGCCTCCGCCTTACCAACCATGCCGGGGAGACGACCGGCCCCGAGGCCATTCGCGAGGCTCTTGCCATCGGCACGGAGCGCATTGGACATGCCTACTCCGCGGTGAAGGATTTCAACCTGCTCCAGGATCTGAAGGAGCGGCACATCCCGCTGGAGTTAAACCCCACCTCGAACGTCCGCACCGGAATCTGCCCCTCTTTTGCCGAACACCCGCTGCGCTTCCTCTTCGACCGGGGACTCCTCGTGACCCTGAACTCCGACGACCCGGCCTTTTTTGGCTCAGACCTGGCCAACGAATACCTGCTTGCGCACACCGAGCAAGGGTTTGGCCGCGAAGAGCTGCGCACGCTCGCCTCGAACTCCATCCGTGCCAGTTTTCTGCCCGAACTGGAAAAAGTTGAGTGGCTCTTCCGAATTGACTCAACTCGATAAACGAGGCCTGCCGCCTGCATCCCATACCTCGGTTCGCCCGTCTAAAACTGAGGTATCATGGAAGTGCAGGAGGCTGCTCTCGTATGTCGACCGAAACCCAAACCCTGATGCCCCTCGATGAGGCAACAATCGAAGAGAAGAGGGACTCGAAAGCCCTGCAAGTGATTGGCTGGTTTTCGATTGGCATGGCCGTGGCCGCGCTCAGCATCTATGTTGGCGCCGAACTGCGCAGCCGCTCAAAGTTCAAGAAGCGCACCCCCTACGATTTTTATGCAAACGCCGGCGAACAGCAGGCCAATGAGTTTGGCGTGGGCGTGTAAGCGCCGTAGTTCATCCGATTTCAGGAGATGCCGCCCGCGGGCGGCATCTTTGCATTTGTGCCTCTTTTTCAACGGCTTCGCGCCTGCGCTCGCCTGCGTTACCCTAAGGAACTATGGGCCGCATCCGCATACTTCCCGACCAGGTTGCCAATCAGATTGCCGCGGGCGAGGTGGTGGACAGGCCTGCCTCCGTTGTAAAGGAGTTGCTGGAGAACGCCCTGGACGCGGGGGCGACCCGCATACGCGTCGAGGTTGAGGCGGGTGGCCGAAAGCTGATCCGGATTGCCGACGACGGCCACGGCATGAACCGCGACGATGCTTTGCTGGCCTTTGAGCGCCATGCCACATCCAAACTTCGCACCGCGGATGACCTGCTCTCGATTGCCACGCTGGGGTTCAGGGGGGAAGCGCTGCCCTCCATCGCTTCAGTGGCCCGCGTGACGCTGGAGACGGCCACAGGCGAGGATGCCGCCGGAACCCGCCTGGAGATTGCCGGCGGCAAGATTCTGCATGTGGACGACGCTGCACTGCCCCGCGGAACCACTATCGCCGTAGCCGATCTATTTTTCAACACCCCGGCCCGGCGCAAATTTCTGCGCGCTGAGTCCACCGAGCTTTCGCATGTAACGGCGCTGGTTACGCATTACGCCCTGGTCCACCCGGAGATGCACTTCGAATTGGTTTCGGCATCGCATACGGTGGTCTCTGCGCCGCCGGTAACGCGCACCGCTGAGCGCATCTACCAGATTTTTGGCAAGGAGACGCTGGGGCAACTGCTGCCGGTGGCCGCAGAGATTCCGCTCGCCCGCGCCGGCCTGCCGGAGCCACCCCCATGGAAGAAGGACCCCGATGAGCCGGCCCGCGATCCCGGCGCCCTGCGCTTGACCGGCTTTTATTCAAAGCCGGAGTTGCAAAAGCTGAACCGTAACTCGATCTACATTTTTGTAAACAAACGGCTCATCCGCGATCGGCTGCTGATGCACGCCATCACCGAGGCCTATCGGAACGTGATTCCGCCCACCAGTTTTCCGGTGGTGCTGCTGTTTCTTGAGATGCCGCCCGAGGAGGTGGATGTAAATGTTCACCCCGCGAAGACGGAGGTTCGCTTCCGCCAGAACAGCTTGATTCACGACTTTGTTCGGGACAGTTTGCGCACGGCGCTCATCAAGGCCCGGCCTGCGGCCGGCTTTTTGTCCGCGCTGGACTCGCAGCCCAACGCCAGCCCCTCGCTGATGCCCCCGGCAAGTTCGCCCCTGCCAGACTCTGACCCGGAGGCGTTTGAAGGCGAGCGGACAGGCGCCGAGCCCTTCCAGTTGACTCCGCACCTGCCGCCGGCGGTTCCCGGCAATCTGCCCTTTGGGGCGGGCCGCTTTGGGCTTGGGGGATTTGACCGCGAGGCCTGGGGCGAGGCGGCGACGGCGCTTTTTCAGCCCTCTGGGGCGGGGCAATGTAGTTCAACTATTGACGGCGCAGCATCTTACGGGCAGGTTGCGACCGACGAAACATGCCTTGTTGAGGCCGAGCAGGCGGCTGCCAACCTGAACCACCTGGGCTTTTTGAAGCCGATTGGCCAGTTGCGGGAGTCGTTCATTCTGGCCTCAGGGGAGGACGGTTTGTGGATTATTGACCAGCACGTGGCCCACGAACGAGTTCTTTTTGAGAAAATTTTGCGCGACCGGCAGGTGGAGCACGTGCAGCGGCAGAGGTTACTGATGCCCCTTCTGGTGGAACTGAAGCCTGACCAGATGGTGGTTTTTGCGCGCATCGCCGAGGAGCTGGACCGCAACGGATTTGAGGCGGAACCCTTTGGCCCACAAACACTTGCAGTAAAAGCCGCGCCGGTAGGGCTGGAGGGGGCCGCACTGGAGCGGATGCTGGCCGAGGTGATTGAACAGTCGCTGGCTGACTCTGACCAACCATCGCAGAATCATGATCTTACAGCGCTCAAGACGCGCATTGCCGCCTCCATTGCGTGCCACTCTGCCATCAAGGTGAATACTGCCCTGGATACGATGCGCATGGAGTGGTTACTGCAGGAGCTTGCCAAGACCGAGCACCCAACTAGTTGCCCTCATGGACGTCCAATAGCTTTGCTGTATTCTTGGAAGGATATTCAAAGGGCCTTCCATCGTATCTAATTTGCATCTAGAATAAAGAGGAAGGTGGCTGTCCTTACTCCTAGGAGCGTAGGCAGCCGGGCGTCTACGCCAGCCTGGAAGTGAGGTTTTTCTTTGACAGCAGAGCAATTGGAAGCATCGCGCGCCGAAAGGATGCGCCTGAACGGACACGGGGCACTTACACTGGAAGAAGCCCGGACGTGGATTGAGGAGACTGGACTGTGTCTCTTCCTGCCCAAGCGGCAGTTTGCATCTTCCATCGCGCCCACTTTTGTTGAGGCCGTGGCGGGTCAGCAAAGCCAGACCCCCGATCCCAAACATATTGCATTGGCTGAAGAGCTACTTGTCCGCCTTGAGACGGATGGCGTAGCGGTGCGGCTCAACTTGCTTGGACAGGCCGGGGAGCAACCCGACTTTGTGGTAGCTGGCTGGGTTCTTCCCTATGTGTACGCGCTCCGTGGCGACCGCGACTGGCGCCGCAGCCCGCAACTTACTGGTTCTCGTCAGGTTTCTCAACTGGCCGTGCTGACCTACAAGCTGCTTGAGGCCGGCGACTCCACGATTCCGATTTTGACGCATGCGCTTGGGCGAGAAGTGACGGAAGGCGCAGTACTGCGCGCCATCACCGAGCTCTGGCAGCAGTTGCGCATCATTCCGGTTGTCTCGGCTCCCGGAGAGACGGCGCAATGGCAACTACTGCGCTCCCGCTTCCAGAAGGCCATTGCGGAAGGCGCGAGCACGTCGCAGGTAACGGCAATCTCAGTGCTTGCATCCATCTATCTGCAGGCCGTAATCGCCGCGAGCATGGAAGAGGTGGAGATGTTCCTGGCCCCCTTGACCGCGCGCAGCAAGGTACGGGAAGTGCTTCGCGGCCTGGTTGCCACCCGCCAGGTTCATTCCATTTCTTTGGGGCACGCTCCGCATTTTTATGTTGCCGGCACGCTGCCGGAGTTTTCAATCGCGCCCACCATGTACGCGAGTTCTTCCATGCCCGCTTCAGCCTACTTTCTGCGATCGCATGAGGAAGAGATGCCGGAGCCGGTTGTGCACCACCCGGTTCCCGTAGCCACACCTGTCAGCTTGCTGACATCAGCAATGTCCGCAGTGGCGCCGATTGCGGCGCCTGCGGTGAGCGAAGCGCCAACATCCCGCGTACCTGCAGTTCACAAGCCCGCCGCAGCGGCAAAGCCGGCAGCAGCACGGCCGCACTTCAGCCGGCCCGCTGCCCACACCCGCGACCGCAAGCCCGCGACCTCCTCCTCATCGAGCAGCCGCACTACTCGCCGTCCTGGAACTGATACCCGCAGCGCGAGCGCCAGACCTACGAGTGCCAGGCCCACGAGTGCGCGACCGGCAAGTGGCGCCCGGCCAACCGGCAGTGCGCGCCCAGCATCCGGCTCTCGCCCGGCGTCAAGCGGACGCTGGACGCCCAATCCAACTCAGAGCGCAGCAGGCAAGCGCCCCGGAGCGCATGCTTCCAATGGAACCGGGAGCACATCCCGCGCCAGCGGAAACGGAAGCACAGCGCGTCCAGCCAAAACGGCCTCAGGCGCAAGAAGTGGAAAGCCTGCCGCAGCGGTGCGTGGAACCCACAGCAACGGAGCCAAGCCAGCGGCAAAGTCTGGCGCCCCCACCCGCAGCGGGAGCATGGCAAGGAGCAGCAGCGCCCCTCGCAAGGATGCGCGGCCCGCAGCGCGCAGCACGCGCAAGCCGGCTTTTGCATCCGGCGCCAAAGCTGGCGCAAGCAAGCGGTACGGCTTTGCTGCTACCTCAAAGCAGAACACGAAGAAACGCGGATGAGTACCGAGGAAAGGCCTTCAGGCTCCGCTGAGACGGGCCACAAGATGATTGTGGCCATTGACGGGCCTGCCGGTGCGGGCAAGAGCACTATTGCCCAGCATCTGGCGCGTCATTTTGGGCTGATGAACCTGGAGTCGGGCGCGATGTACCGCGCCTTCGCCCTGAAAGCGCTGCGCTCTGAACTTTCGCTGGACAGCAGTGAACCCCTGGAAGGCCTGGCTACCCAGACATCTATCCGTCTGGAGCCTTTACAGGAAGGAAACCGCGTCCTGCTGGACGGCGAAGACGTGACCGGCTTGATCCGCAATCAGATTGTGACCGATGCTGCGTCGCGGGTAAGCGTGTTTCCGGCTATTCGCGCCTGGATGGTGCGCCAGCAACAGCAACTGGGTGTTACCGGTGGAGTGGTGATGGAAGGCCGCGATATCGGCACTGTGGTCTTTCCTGACGCCGAAGTAAAGATATTCCTTGACGCTGCGCCTGAAGTGCGCGGATTGAGGCGTTTTGACCAGCTTGGCCCCCAGCCCTCAGTACAAGCTGATGAAGTGATACGGGATCTGCGCGCCCGCGATCAAAGGGACCGCACGCGTGCAGATTCCCCGTTGAAGGCGGCTCCGGACGCCATACTGCTGGATTCCACCCATTTGACGCTGGAGGAGACCGTTCAGGCGGCTGAGGCTATTGTCACAGACAGGTTGAACCGGTCGAAGCAGTAATTCGGGCGGCAATTAAGGGCGGACTAAACAATTGGCTGGATGAACCTTAGCGACTCTCTTTAAGACAGTTCTCACGCTTTTGCCTGATCTTAATACCCTGAAGATAACTTTAGTTTAAACTCAGGCATACGATTGCTTCCTCGCAGCTGAGCAAACTTCTAATTTACAGACGTAGATGGAGATATAGATGCCTTACAAGTGCCGCAATTGCGGGTCATACGACCTGCGTGTCTCTAAATTTAGATTTTCGGATGCCTTCTTCCTGCTAGGGCTCCGTTATCCCGTGCGCTGCCGCTATTGCCACGAGCGCCTCTCCCTTTTTATTCCCCTGGTTGTGAAGATAAGGGAAGCGGAGAAGGCGCGCATGATCGAAGCAAGGAAAATCCGCAAAGCTCAAGCCGTCAAAAACGATGTCAAGGGCTAGCCGAGTCTAATTCTGCCGCAGCCGGTTATCGGCAGGCTGTGAGCCTGCATCAGGTTTGAAGAGCACGGTGTGGACGGTCCGGTCTCTCGCTGTCCCCTGGTCGAGCCTGTCCATGTCGCGGCCTAATACTATAGGCTTTGAAGAGTATGGAGATTACCTGCACACGCTGTCACCAGACCGTCGCAAGCGGCGATTGCTATTGCCCGGCATGCGGCCTTCCACAATTTGTGTACTCAACGGAAGTTGTCGCCGGGCAAGGCGATCCTGAGCGGTGGAATGAGGCTGTGCGGGACGCTGGCAGCGTGGAATGGAAGCCGGCCCTGCGCGCGGCTCTTACGCTGGCGGTTCCGGCAGGGATGCTGTGCTCGATGCTGTCGCCTTTGGGCATCTTCGGGACTGTATTGATGGCCGCCACAAGTGTTTGGGTGATTGTGCTCTATTTGCGCGGCCGGCGCCCGGCGTGGATCACGATGGGAGCGGGTGCACGCATCGGGCTTGTCACCGGGATGCTGGGCGGATGGTCTGCCGCCGCAACAACGGGCATCACACTTTTTGTAATGCGGTACTGGCTCCACCAGGGCCGTTTTTTTGACGATCTCTGGCTGAACCTGGTGAACCAGCAGATGACCCAGCAATGGGCGTCCATGGGAATCGACGCGCAGACCATCAATTTGACCAAGACCTGGCTTCTTTCAGCCGAAGGGCGGGCGGGCTGGTTGCTGGCCGCCATTTCTCTTCTGATCGGCGCCCTACTTCTTTTCGCCGTGGCAGGGGGCGCTCTTGGCGCCCGCTTGCTGGCTCGCACACGGCGTCCCGAGCTGTAAGCCACTTTTTTCTCTTTCGGGCAAGTTTCAATCCGCAGACAAGGCATGTTTGCGGATTGCACGTGGGAAGCGGGGCGAGTTCCGGCGCTCTACCACTTGCCCCGGAGTGGTTACCCCTCGTATCATCCATCGAGAGACAAGCCACAAGTCCCAAGCCACAATAGACACGCGGCGAGAGAGCACTCATGAGCGAATCCCAAGATGTACCCGCACTGCGAGTTAAAGGGCGGCTGATGTCCGCCTCAGAGATTGAGCGCACCCTGGTGCGGCTGGCACACGAGATTGTGGAGAAGAGCAACGGCAGTGAAGACCTGGTGCTGGTTGGCATCAAGCGGCGCGGCGTTCCTCTGGCTGAGCGTTTGAGCAAGCTCATCACCGGCATTGAGAAGCGCCCTGTCAGCTCCGGAGTGCTCGACATCCAGTTCTACCGCGACGATCTGACGACGGCGGATGTGCGCCCGGTGGTGACCCCCGGCGCAATCGGCATTGATATAGAAGGCCGCGATGTGGTGCTGTGCGACGACGTGCTCTACACGGGCCGCACCGTGAGGGCAGCACTGGACGCGCTCTTTGACCACGGCAGGCCACGGCGCGTGCAACTGGCCGTGCTTATTGACCGCGGCCATCGCGAGCTACCTATCGAAGCTTCGTACATCGGCAAGCATGTACCCACGAGTTCGCGCGAGATTATTGAGGTAAAGTTCCACGAGGTGGATGGCACCGAAGAGGTGCTGCTGGTGGAGCGAGCAACCGCGTAGTTCGCCAATACTCCCGGCGCGCATCCCCGCGCGCTGCTTCGGCCAGGGCCGTCAGGCCTACGGCAACAACCATAAACCGGACCGGAGCCCGGTGCTCCGCTGCAGACTCCGCATGAATCCAGTCTCAACCACCGTACGCCGCCCTCGTCTCACGCCGCCAGTTCCCGTTTCTGCTTTCCCCTACAATCCCGGTTCCCTGCTCTCGGTTCTTGACCTGAGCGTGGAGAGCGTAAGTCGCATTCTCGGGCGCGCTACGGAACTGGAGCGGGAAGACCCACAGGTTCGCTCGCGCATTCTTGCCAAGCGCCGCATTGCGCTCTTGTTCTATGAGTCTTCCACGCGGACTCGCACCAGCTTTGAACTGGCAGCCAAGGGGCTGGGCGCAGACACCACGCTGGTATCGAGCCTGAGCTCCAGCATCGAAAAGGGCGAATCGCTCAAGGACACCGGGTTGACGCTGCGGGCGCTGGGAGCAGAAACAATCATTCTGCGGCACAACTCTTCTGGCGCGGCCTGGCTTCTGGAGGCTGAAACGCGCTTGCCAGTGCTGAACGCAGGCGACGGTATGCACGAGCATCCCACGCAGGCGTTGCTGGACCTGCGCACGCTGCTGGCGCATCTGCGACCGGGAGTGGAGACCGTAACCGCCGACACACTGGCGGGCGTTACCTTGACGATTGTGGGCGACATTCTGCACAGCCGCGTGGCGCGCTCCAACATGCTGCTGCTGCCGAGGCTGGGCGCGCGGGTGCTGCTTTGCGGACCCAAAGAACTGCTGCCCGAGTTGGCTGCGCAGGCGGGCCCCGGAGTCTTTGTCGAGCGTGATTTTGAAGCGGCCCTGCGCCAGTCCCAGGCAGTGATGATGCTGCGCATCCAGGCTGAGCGGCTGGCCGGACTGCAACTGGACCTGAACGACTACAAGGCCAGCTATCAACTCTCTGGGCAGCGGCTGGCAGCGCATGCCCCCACCGCAGTGGTGCTGCACCCAGGCCCCATCATCCGCGGGCTGGAAGTGACGGCGGGGGTGGCCGATGGAGCGCAATCGGCGATTCTGGAGCAGGTACACAATGGGGTGGCTATCCGCATGGCGGTAGTGGAACGAGCTCTGAAAGCAACGGAGAATGGAGGCCGCGCATGATGGATCTCGTAATTCGCGGAGGTCACCTGCTTGATCCAGCAGCAGGCGTGGACGGCATGAAGGACATTCTGCTAAAGGATGGCCGCGTGGCCGAGATCGCCTCCCCTGGCAAACTGAGACACGGCGAGGGCGCGCAATCTCTGGATGCCACTGGCCTCACGGTGACGCCCGGGCTGATTGACATGCACGTGCATCTGCGCGAGCCCGGCCAGGCCTACAAGGAGACCATTGCCACCGGAACGGCCGCAGCTGCCGCGGGAGGCTTTACGTCAGTAGCAGCAATGCCAAACACCAGCCCGGTGAACGACTCCACGGAAACGACACGCTGGATGCAGGCGCCGGAGCGAGGCGCCGCCATCCGTGTCTTTCCCATCGCCGCGGCAACGCGCGGGTCAAAGGGCGAGTCGATCAACGACTACGCAGCGCTGCGAGCCGCCGGTGCAGTGGCTGTGAGCGACGACGGCCTGCCGATCCTCAAGGACAATGTAATGCGCGAGGTGCTGGCCGCCGCGGCGCGTGCAGGACTCACGGTCATCCAGCATGCCGAGGACACCCGGCTTACCCAGGGCGCCAGCATGAACCTGGGCCCCATGTCTTTCAAGCTGGGGCTGCGGGGAATGCCTCCGGAGGCCGAGTCTGGCCTAGTGGAACGCGATATTCGCCTGGTTACGGAACTGCGCGATACACCCGCACACCTGCACGTGGCACACACTTCCACGGCTGCCGCGCTGGCCGCAGTACGCCAGGCACGGCGCAGCGGACTGCGGGTGACCTGCGAGGTGGCGCCACACCACTTTCTGCTCACCGACGAGCATGTGGGGCTCTACAACACCCATGCGAAGATGTGCCCGCCGCTGCGCTCCGCTGCCGACCGCGACGCCATGATCGAAGGCATTCTCGACGGGGTGGTTGACGCAATCGCGACCGATCACGCACCACATGCTACCCACGAGAAAGAAGTTGAGTTTGAGCACGCGCCCAACGGAATTACCGGATTGGACACAGCGCTGGGGCTCTCTCTTTACTGGTTCCATAAGGAGTGGAGGTTGCCGCTGGGTCGAGTTTTGAGCCTGCTGAGCGCGCAGCCCGCTGCCCTGCTGGGGCTGAAAGGCCGCGGCACGCTGGCCGTAGGCAGCTTTGCCGACGTGCTTGTGTTCGACCCCAAGGCAGAGTGGACCTACCGCGCCACCGACACAAAATCCAAGTCCCGCAACACTCCGTTTGACGGTTGGGCGATGCTGGGCAAGGTTCGCTGGACCATCAGCGAGGGACGTATCGCCTTTGGCGCGGCCGCAGATTGATCCCGGCCTGACAATAAGTATTGAATTCAGGGCAGCCGACGGCATTCAACATCGGTTGCTATTGTGTAAATTTGTTCCATTCACCCGAATCATTTGCTAGGATGCAGGCATGAATCAACCGATCATTATTGTGAACGGGAGCAAGGGTGGTGTCGGTAAATCCCTGACGACGATGGCCCTGCTCGACTATTTCTCAGTGAACCGCAAGTTCGTGAAGCTGGTCGACGGAGATACCAACAATCCCGACGTGTGGCGTTGCTATGGCCGGGCGACCGATGGCGAAGTCCTGGATCTAGATGACGTTGAAGGCTGGATTCGGCTTGTGAATATATGCGATGCTGCGCCATTCAAGGCGGTGGTGGTGAACACGCCGGCTCGGAGCAATGCGGCAGTGCACAAGCACGCGGCAATCCTGCTGGACTCATTGCGGGAACTGGCGCGGCCTTTGATTACGCTTTGGGTCATCAACAGGCAGCGCGACAGCCTGGAGTTGCTCAAGGACTACATGGAGACGAACCGGGGCAGTCTTGTTCACGTGATCTGCAACGGGTACTTTGGCGAAGAGCACAAGTTCGAGCTCTACAAGGACAGTCCACTGCGCGAAGCGGTAACAACACTGGGCGGCAAAAGCCTGTTTTTGCCTGATCTGGCAGACCGCGTGACAGACGAACTCTACGGTAGACGAACCACGCTCGGCGAGGCACAGTCGCAGTTCAAACTTGGCGACCGCGCGGAGCTACAGCGCTGGCGTAACGCTGTGGCTGAGATGTTTACAGAGATTGGCGTCTAGAGGCTGACACTGCTGGGGAGCGTGCGTGGGTTATAGGCTGCTTCCCAGGAGTTGGTCTTCAGGAGCGGCCTGCCGCCGAAGGGGATTCCGCCCCTTCGGCTTTTATCCTTTGCGCCGGTAGAGAATCTGGAACTCATATCCGGAATTGGCAGGGAACAAACTAGCCACATGCCGCAAGCGCTCTGCCAATGCGGGCGCAGCCAGCAGGGGATACTCGCGCTCTCGCAGGTCGTGATAGTCAAAGTCCACAGCTAGAGACAGCATGTAGACTGCCAGGGCATCAGAAAACGCCGACTCAAAGTAGACGGTGCGGGCACGCTCGTCGATGGCCTTTTGCGCAGCGTGGCTGTCCATGGCGCGGCGGCGGGTTTCCCATGCGTCCTGGCTGGTCTCGCCTCGGACCTGCGCCTCAGCTTGCGACCAGGCCAGCGATGCAAAGCTCTCAGGCACTCCGGCTGCCTCAACAAAGTTGTGGGCCACGTTGATGAAGAACTCGAAGGCGAGGCCGAAGCGGTCCTCGACCAGCCGCGTGGAAAGGAAGACCGCATCTGTTGAGCCAAAGACAGCGTTGCGATGGCAGATGGCCTGGTCACCCAGTTCCACGCTATAGCCGGGAGCGATCATGATTTCGTCGGTATCGGCAATTGCCAGGGGTACAAAATAATATGTGCGGTGGTTCAGCGCTGCGGAGAGCGTAGCTGGAACTGCGCCTACTAGCCGCTCCAAGTCAGCCTCAGAGATGCGCGTCTCGCCCCAAGAGGCGTAGTGGATTCCGTTTGGGGCCTGAACCACGCTCACCAGCGTGGCAACCTTCTCAGCGTGCAGTAGTTCGATTTGTGCAGGACCGGCCATGAGTCTGTATTCTAGTCGAAAGGGGGCGGAATTATGACGCAATCCGCACAAACCGGGCGGCACGGCGGCGGAAGGGTATTCGGCTTCCCGCTGGAAGGCTTTGGGCTGTTCACCAGCCTGCTGCTGGCGTTTGCGGCCGCTTTCTTTACTTTTTTCGCCACAACCACCGTTGCCATCTTTGCCTTGCTGGCGTGGAACCTGATTGGCCACCACACCACTGACTTCGCAGACAGTTATCTTTATATCGGCTTTCCTGCAGGTTTGGTGGTGCTGATCGTAGCGCTGCCTGTGTTCGGCTTGCTCTGGATCAGAGCCAAGCTGCACAGGTAGGACTGGCGCTTCTCGACACAAAGTTCTCCGCAAAAATGCGACCTCCCCATAAAGGGCAGGTCGCATTTTTTATCTTCGTTCATGCTGTTTTCTGTTGGGGAGCCTAGCCCTGATTCCCAGCCGGTTTAGGATTTGCACGATCGAAGCTGGCCACCTGAATCTTCTGTGCCAGACCGATCTTTGAGAGCATCCAGATGCCCCAGAAATTGGGGTCGAACTCATACCAGGCAAAGCCATGCCGCGCCGATACGGGGTGGGCGTGGTGATTGTTGTGCCATCCCTCGCCGCCCGTGAACAGGGCTACCCACCAGTTATTGCGCGAACCGTCGCGGGTCTCAAAGCGGCGGCTTCCCCACAAGTGGGTTGCAGAGTTCACCAGCCAGGTGGCATGCAAGCCAAGTGTAACGCGGAGGAGAACACCCCACAGCACCATGGCAATGCCGTTTACGAGGCCGCCCCAGAGCCAACCGCCGCCAAACAGCAGCAGGCCGCTCGCAAGCAGGGGCATCCAGTGGTACTTGCTGAGCCACACGTAAAAGCGGTCGCGGCTCAGGTCGGGCGAGTAGCGGGCCAGGGTCTCAGTCTGCGCATGCAAGGCGGTGCCGAAGAGTATCCATCCTGCGTGAGCCCACCATCCGCCTTCGCGCGGCGTGTGCGGGTCGCCTTCCTGATCGCTGAGTTGGTGATGGACGCGATGCGTGGATACCCAGAAGATTGGCCCGCCCTCAAGCGATAGCGTGGCGCAGATCGACATTACGTACTCCAGCCACTTGGGGACGCGATAGCCACGGTGCGTGAGCAAGCGGTGATAGCACATGCCAATGCCAACATTGATGGCTACCACGTAGAGCACGGCCATGACCAGCAGGCGCTGCCAACTGAAGAGAAACAGTGCGGCCACGGCGCCAATGTGGAACAGGATGATGACGGAAAGCGTGAGCCAGTTGATGCCTTCACTCGCGGTGGCGGCGCGACCCATGCGGATAAGGTCGCGCGCAGGCACTGCGTGCGCTGCTGTTGAAACGGGAGAAGCTGGGACTTGAGAATTGCGCTCAGGGGAGTGAGCAGTCAGTACTGATGCCTTGTTCAGGGAAGAACCTCGAAGAGTGGCTACATGCCCACCCTTGAATTCATTTTACAGCAGCTCTTTATCACGCCACGCCAAAAATGGCGCATGGATATTGACGAAGCCACAAGATTCCCACGATAAGTGAGCAATACAGAACACTTATCGCGGGAACACTGCGTTGCGACGTGTTGCTCAGCGAACTTCGATTTCAATATTCGTCACCGCCACCGGATCGCGCACCGTCACTTCGCCGTCCACGGCTTGAGCTGCGGAGCCATTGATGCGTACCTGCTCCACCTGCTGTCCCGGCGCAAGAGGCACATGCACTGAGAGCGCGGGGACTGAGCCAGGCACGGTCTGCACGCGGACGGTGAATCGCTTGGCACTCACCCGGCTGATGCTGAAAGAGACACTGGAGCCAAAGGTCGTGGGCGCCGCATCCACCGCAATCCGCTCCCCAACGCCAATCCAGCGCGCGGGAACGCCACTGAGCAGCTTGAGCGTGTCGCCGTCCTCGCGCAGCAGCATGTCGCGAACCAGCAAAACGAGGTTCGCATTGCCCCAGGCCTCCGGCATGTCGCCGGTTCCGTGGCCGTTGTCTACCTTGGCCGGATTGCCGGTGTCGCAGGCCATCGGCAGGCGCTTGTCCACCTTGATCTCTTCTTTGAATACGTTGGTGCCGTAGCTGTGATTGAGCGTTGCCGTCAGCAGAGATACAGTCTTCTCCACATCGCCTCGGCGCAGATACGTCTCGGCTACATTCAGGGACTCACCCGGCCACACACCGGCCGGCCCCATCCACGCCATGTTGGTTGGCAGCCCCTGCAACTCCGTGCGTCGCATGTGGGCAAGCAGGTTGGTAACCCAGGGATGATCGGCAGAGAACAAGCCGACCGGATAGACGGCCACAAAGCTCTGCGAGGCCGCGCCATCCGGCAGGGTTGGCATGGCGGGCAGATAGGGTGCGTCTTGCCTTTCAAGGCCTATGGAGCGCTGCATCGAGGCCAGAATCGCGTCCTTGTAGGCGGCGTATTCTGCGCGGTAGTGCGCGGCCTCGTCCGGCTTGCCCAACTCGGCTGCGGCCTTCGCCGCAAGGTCAATGGAGTAGAGTGCCCACACGTTATGCGGGAACGGATGCCCCTCCGGCAAACCGCTATCGCCATAGCTCCATGGCAGCAGCCCATACCAGAAGTGCTTTTCGCCAGCCTTGAGCGGGGGTTCATTCTCATCCGAGCACTTCCAGGGAATCTGGCGACGAATGGGCAGCGCGGACGAGGGCGCATCGTCGGGCACCATGGACTCTTCGCGATGCAACACAATCCAGTCCGCAGCACGGGCCAGGTAGGGATAGGTCGTAGTGAGCCACTGCCGATCGCGCGAGTAGAGGTAGTAGTCCCACACAGCCCCCGCATTGCCGCCGATGTTATCCCACGCGGGCCAGCCGCTGGTTACCGGCCCGTCCCACTCGCCATCGTCTTTTTGCAGGCTCAGGGAGTGGCGCACTGTCTCCTTGCCGATGTTCAGATAGCCCGCCGCCTCAATGGCGCGGCCCTGAAAATACTCGCCCCGCCCCCAGAACTCGCGATAGACTCCAGGCCCATCGAGCGCCCAGAGTTCGCCTGCCGCATCGCGCTCGGTAAGGATGAGCGTGTAGGCCAGCGACGACCAGTAGAAGTCCTCCAACTCTTTCACGAGCGCGGGCAGCTCGATGCGCATGCCTCTGGCCCAGAACTCGTCCCACGACCGGCGCGCCTCCGCCAGCAGCTCCGGCCCGCTGGCAGGCGCGAGTGTTGCAGCCTTTGCAGCCGGATAATCGTACGGCACGCGCACCATAAACGACGCCGAGCCATGCGCTGGGATTGCGTGACGCGCCACCAGTTCAAAACCCCGCGGCTCGGTCAATTCAACTTGAGAGCCCGCGTCCGGCGCAAGGCTGGCAAGCAGCAATCCATCGCGCGTTTCAAGATGTGTACCCAGGGCATGCGCGGGCAGATTGCGCTGCCTGCCGCTCAGATGCACTTCCACCGCGGCTGCACTGTCTGCGCTGTTCTTTACTTCAATCCACACCGCATCCTGAGGGGTTCCATGGTCAACCACGGCAAAGGCTGTCTCTTGTGCCGTGAGTAGCCCCTGCGCCAGATGCGTCACCACAAAGGGATAGCGGCCTTGATCGAGCCGTTGAGAGCTGGCTTTGAACGCGTCGTGCCGCTCGCCGGCCACTGCATTGAGCTGGATGCCCAGGGCCGCATCCATCTGGGCGCTGAAGCCGATGGGCACATCCTTGCCCTTGCGCACCAGGCTCCATTGCGACCACTTCAGATTTCCGTCGCGATCCACAATGGTCTTGTGATCCCCCATCGGAAGACCGATGAGGCTCTGCGCGTCTACGTTGGAAAATTCGTGCGTAACGTGCAGCGCGGTTTGCGCTCTGGCCAGCGCACCCAGGGCAAGCAGCGACAAAGTGGTTGAGAGGACGCAACTGCGAGAGAAGGAGGTGATCGATGTCATTTGGAAGGCCCCATGCCGGAAAGGATCATTTTATGTCTTGCCCGGCATGACGCCCTATTGGCTGGCGGATAGCGCAATGTCTCCAGGCCCGCTCACAAACAGCTTTTCCACCTGGCCGCGCAGTACGCGGTAGAGGGCAAACTGCCGCTGGGTTGCGCCGCGCAACTCAAAGAGCAGTTCGCCACGGTTATCGGCCATGGCATCCACGGCGTCTACCAGCCTCATGCGCGGGGTCACGTCCAGGTGTGAGGCGTCTGTGATGCTCTTCAGCAGCACCAGCACGTTGCCGTAGAGGTCCGGCTGGGCTACCAGGGTCACAAACTTGTCCTGCGCCCCCTGGCCGCCACTGTGTGCGGTGAGCACCAGGGTTGCGCCAGAGCTGTAGGCCAGCTCAAACACTCTGAACTGCTCATCCACAAGCGGTGCGGGCGGAGGAGGGGTCGCGGTTGGCGCCGGCTTGGCCCGTCTTTGCGCCGGGGTACGCCGGGGTGCGGGCACTACGGCGGGTAGCGGCGGAGTGAGGCCGAGCGCTTTGCGGGCTATGTCCTCGAGCGCTGCCTTCATCTTTGGCTCATCCTCGGCGTTGGCCCAGGCATAGCTCCAGAGGTGCTCCGGGCGGTTCTTTGCGTCAGAGACAGCCACGGCCTGTTGCATATCCGGCGGAAGGCCCATCAGGCTGGGGATTACGGCCAGCGCGTCTGCCGCCGCCTTGCCGCGCTTGAGCCGGGGCCTATCCGGGTCGGTCACGTCCGGCAGCGACTCCACATGACCCACATCGTCCTGCTTCTTCTTGCTCCTTCTCAACGTCGGGCGGTCAGGATCAGAGGCAGCCGTGCCACTGCTTGCCGAGTCGTCCGATGTTTTCTTGTGCAGCGTGGGTCGGTCAGGGTCGGGAGCGGATCCTGCACTGCTGCTGGCGCTCGTATCGCTTGCGCTGCCGCTGGCTGTATCGCTCGATGGTCTCTTGTGCAATGTCGGACGATCGGGGTCTGAAGCCGGGGAAGGAGTTGCACTGGCATCGCCAGAACTTCCGCTGGCTGTATCACTCGATGGCTTCTTGTGCAGCGTAGGCCGGTCAGGGTCACTCGACGACGCCGGAGCGGACGCACCGGGTTTGTTGCTTTCGCTGTCCTTGCCTGCCGCGGGCGCTTCGCCGGGATGCGCCTTGCGATGCAGGACGGGCCGGTCGCTCTGCTCGTCCCCTCCCCATAGCTCCGCGCCTCCAGAGTGTGCGCTCAGCGCCGCGGCTGGCTTGGGCCTGGCGACGGGCACCGGCTTCCATGCGCCGTATCCCACCCATGAACCCTGCTCCTGGCCGGTGCCCGTGAGTTCATACAAACCCACCGTTTTGCCGTTGTCCTTGAGTTCGTACTCGACTTCCCCAGCGAGGGCCAGCGGCTGCGGACGGGCTAGGTAGATGCCGCCATCCTGCAGTTCCTGGCCGTCAAATACGCTGACTGGCACCAGCCGGCTGGCCTTGGGATGGCTTTCGTCGCCGGTCCACTCCAGCACTGCCACTGCGCGCAGATTCGGGGTGTCCTGGCTGGGCTTGGCCACCTGGCCGGGGTACTGCGCCCAAACCGGCAAGGCCAGAGCGATCACCATCGTTGGCCACATCAACAAAAGAACCGTCCTACGCAATGACACCAGCCACCCACCTCGTAAATAATCGAACCTGATGGTCACTCCA
>Ga0007854_10000491_pt1 | contig 25701 bp, 22 predicted proteins | sample CryBogCBH12Aug08_FD_60382 | JGI IMG/M metagenome (GOLD analysis project Ga0007854, IMG submission 60382) | Freshwater microbial communities from Crystal Bog, Wisconsin, USA - CBH12Aug08 | ecosystem: Environmental > Aquatic > Freshwater > Lake | place: Crystal Bog, Wisconsin, USA | collected... | reverse complement strand
CTGGATTGCTTAAACGTGCACGTACACGACCAGGTCCAACAATGCTGCCTGTTCCAGCTCTTTGTTTAACTGGTTGTGTTGGTGCTGGTGTTGCAACAGGAGCAGGTGTAGCTGTTTCAGGAGCTGGTGTGCCAGCTTTGGCTTCAGGTGTGCCAACAGTTGCCTCCTGTGGTGTTGCTGGCAATACTGGTGGTTGCTGTGTAGGTGTTTCTGGAGCAGGTGTCTCTGATGGACGTGTTAATTGTTCTGTTGCTGCACCAGCTGCACCTAATGTGCCACCAAATGCTCCACCACGTACAATGTCACGACTAACAGGTTCCCCAGGGGCATTTGTTAGTGCGCCACTAACTCCACCCACTAAAGCACCTGTACCTGCACCACGTAGCCCTGATGTTACTGTGTTGCTTATTAAACCACCTCTGTTTTGAATATTGGCTATCTTTTGATTTACTAAATCTTGTGCCTTTTGTGCTGTTTCTAAATCTGCTTTTGTTTGGTTTAATTCTTTTGTTAAACCACGATACTTTGGATTTGCTGCAGTAGCGTCACCAGCTCCTAAATCACTTATTTGTTGTTGTATACCACCAACTGATTCAGTTAAGCGATCCACTTCATCGTTTAAATTATTTAATGATGAAAATTTAGATAATGGAGTTGGTGATTTTTCTGTAATGCCAGCAAGTTTAGCAGCTTTTGATATTAATGGTGGTGTTAAAGTCTGTGCTATTTTACCAACAATTCCTGTCGAAGGTTGTTGTAAAGAAGTGAAAATATTTTCTCTCTGTGCATCTGTTAATGCTTTTTGGCCAATACCAGCTACATCAGCAGCAACTTCACCAGTAGAACCTAATTTAGGTAATGGAACTTTAGATCCACCAGCTACTTGACCAGCCATTGCACCAATTTGTGATTCAGGTGCATTAGGATCATATGGTTTACCACCTAAAACAGTGTTTAATGATTCAAGCACTTTTCTGCCTTTTACCAAGGAGTCGTAACCAGGGACTGCTGCAAGGATTGCATCCGTTGCTTCTGGATGTTGAGCAATAAGTTGATTAACTTTATTCTCGTATCCTTTAGCCTGTTGTAATCTTGCTGCAATAGTTGTACCTGTATCTTGAGATATTAATCCTGCTGCTTTGCCAGCACCACCTGCAACAATATTGCCAGCCATTTCAGGTACTTGTAATGCACCTACTGGTAAATTTGATTCAGCTGCTTGTACTACATTGCGTTCAGTCTGAATTGGTGCATCAAACAAATTGCTTGTTGCATCACTTATTGCACCACCAACTCCTTTAGCTACATTATAGCCTTCTAATGCTAATGATGATAATGCAGCAGGTAATTTATTAGCTAATGATGTAGATGGTTGCTTATTATATGCCTCTAAACTGCTTTTATAAGCATTATATGCCTGTTCGCTTTCAGGATGTGCTTTTAATTCTTCAGCTTGTTGTACTGATTTAGCCAATGAATCAATATCTGTTGGTACTGATTTTTGACTAGCCACATAACTTTGAGCATTTTTTAATATTGCATCAATATCATCTGCTGCTTGTGGCTGACCACTAGATGGTACAGTAATAGGAAAAGGAACATTAGCAGCTGGTTGTGATGGTGCCTTTTGTTTCTGTGAACCTATAAACGTCTTAGCTTGTGACAGAATATCATCAATAGACGGATCTTGGCTTGCAGTATTAGCTGTAGGATCTGGCTGCATTGATGTATTTATGGAAGTTGATTATAGAGATCTTGTGCTTGAGCTTTTTGAGCTGCTGTTGCGTTTTGATTATTAATTACTTTCATTAACGCAGCTGCTTGTGGTGCTGATGCAGCAGATAATGTTCTGTTATTCAATTGTACTCCAGATGATGGACTATTTTGTTGAGCAGGATGTGCCTTATTCCATTCATCTGACATTAGCACTTGCTGCCATGGTGTTCTATTTGGGTTAGACTTACCATTAACAAAATATGGATTTTCATTAGCATATTTTTGAAAATTATCACCAGCTCCTTCAATTGTGTGGTAATCTTTGTTGTATTCACGTGCATAATCAATTAAATCATTAGTGCGATCCAATCTGCTTAATGCATCGTTAATAACAATATCATTAGTTTGCGTTAATTGAGTAGGATTAGGTGATGCAGCTGCAATCCATCCTAATTCATTATTCATTATTCTTCCTAAACCAGATGGTCCACCAGATGCATTTGGTGCACCTAAAGTATTGCTACTTGAACCAAGTCTTAACATTTCAGTAACAAGACGATCATGAATGTTTTTCATTGCTTCAAGATCAACTGCATGACTTTGTGCCAATGCTGCTTGTTTTTTTACATTTGCATCTGGTGATTGTGCAAGACTATTGATAAATGCTTGTACATTTTGTCCTGATGCTAACAATGGAGTTATTAAAGATGAAACTGGTCCAGTTGATGTACTATGATTTAAATTCTGAAACTCTTGTAGATCGTTTTTAACCTGTGCAATGTTAGATTGCATTCCATCAGCAATAGTCATTTGACTATTACCTTGTTTATAAGCTGCAGTTCTAACTTTTGCAGCTTCTTTGGGATCATAAATTCCCATAGCTGGATTAGGTGCTGGCATTGCATGATTAGGATTTTGCAATGTTGGTGCACTTGCTATATCCATAGCATCTTCTTTTATTGCACCAATACCTACTCCTTCTGGTGTTTGATACGTAGGATCAATTAACTTTGCTTGCATTACAGCACTTTTTGCATCGTTATATAAATCCATTCTATCTTTAGGTATTGAAGTTGGTTTACTAATTCCAATTCCACCTGGACCAGATGTTTGTTCATAGCCGTTATCCCAATCTATCTTATGCCATGACATCAAATTACCTTGTGGTCTAAATCCTTGTCTAATGAGGTTAGCATTTTGTTCCAATTGTTGTGGAGTTAATGAAACACCATTAATTTGAAAGTTTCCATTAGGTAATACTTTAATATCAGAATAAGGTCCTGCTTCTTCCTTTGGTGTGGCAGCTTGTGCTTGTTGATTAGATACTGCTTGTGCCTGTTGTGTTACAGGTGGATTACCAGTCGCTTGTGACGATGGAGTTATGGAAGGAGTATTTGATAAAGCAGCAAATGCATTAGTTCCAACACTTGGAGTAGTTGGTGGTACAGAAGCTAAAGATGGTAAGGCATTAGATCCAGTAGTTGTTCCAGCAGATGGAGCTGCTGATGTAATAGCAGATGTAACAGCATTAGCAACATTTGCAGGAGCTGTTTGATTTGGTGCAGTATTTGTTTCAGGAGTTTCTTCTGGTTCCTCTGTGGCAGGTATATTATTTTCTGGGTTAGCTTGATCTTTTGCTTCTTGTTCTGCTTTTTGAGCTGCAGATTGTATACCTTTTGAATTTAATATTTCATCTGCTATGCTAGTACCAGTATTAGCAGGAGGTTGTGCTAACAAACTTGATTTTGGTGTAGTTACAACAGGAGCACCTATTGCTGCACTACTAATATTTCCAGTTGTAAATTTATTGCTAAGATCTTGCAGATTAAAAGCACCTGTGTATTTACCTATGTCACCTTGATAACCAGACATTCCTGTTTCAAAGTTTTTCTTATTCTCATTAGCAATTTGCTCATATCCATATTTGGATAACAATGCTTGTGTTTCAGCTGGAAGACGTTTCATGCCTTCATTTGCTAGCATTTGATTGTATTTAGCTTGCGAAACAGCAGCTGCTGTTTCTGGTCCAACTAAAGCTGTATTCTGTATATTCTTTAATGAATTAGCATATGCTTGCTGCGTTTGACCAACATCAAACTTTCCAATGTTTGATGGTACATTGAAAGCTTGTGGTAATGCGCTTAATTGAAAGCCTGTTGTTGGGTCATTAAGTGTTGGCATGGCTCAAATTACTTTCCTCCAAATAGAAATGGAGATATATTGGTAAACGAAGTTGGAGTTGTTGTTTGATTTGTTGTAAACAACGCTTGTTGTGACATTGGCATTGAAGGATTATAACCAAAAGCAGTTGATGCAGTTGGTGATCCAGAGAAATTGAGATTACCTGATTGATTACCATATAAGCTACCTGCCATGCTAGCAAGACCACCTAATGTACCAGCAAGACCAGATGTTGCATTAGCCTTACTTTGTAAGGCATTCATTGCTAGACCAGTCTTATCAATATTGAATTGATTCATTTGCTGATTTTGACCAATTGCTGCCGAGGCCAATGCGCCTGGGTCCAATCCAGAGGTTGGTAATCCTGCCATTTCTGTTTGTGCTAAATTCTGACCAAGACCAATTGCATTGTTAATTTGACCTTGTGCAGTTAATCCCAAATTAGCTGCTGCTAATGGACCAGCACCAAACCCACCTGCACCACCTGATGCCATTGCAGCACGTGTCACCGCATTTGATACATCTGGTGTTAATCTACCACCTTGTGCCACTTGTTGTGCTACAAGATTTTGTGTGCCAGCACGTGCTGCTGCTGCTTGTGGGAAATATTGTTGTTCTAACTTAATTGAGTTAGCAAGATTTTGTTGAGCATTTTGCTGTGCTTGTTGCTGTAATTGATTGAGATCAATTGGCTGATACGTGAGGTTTTGTGCCATCTGACCAGCTTGCTTTGCAGCTGATTGTGCATCAATTGATTGACCTACAGCTGTACCAAGTGCAGCACCACCAAGTGCTAATGCACCTGTACTAGCTGCACCTAATCCTAGTGTGCCAGCTAATGCTGTGCCTGATAATGCAGCACCTGCTAAACCACCGATTGCTGTTCCTATAAAAGCCATTTATTGTTTCTCCTTTGATTCGATTAACTTCTTTTGGAAGTCCTCAAGTTGTTTACGCATCTCATGATCACGAAAAGCTGGTGTTTTCACTGTTAATGTTTCTTCTAGTATTTCAATGTTTGTTTCATCTGTTGGATGCACTGTTGCCCAACGCATTGTTTCATGAATGTATAGTATCTTGCGGACACCAGCATTTGATTTAATGATGCATGGTGCTTGTATCTCATGTACAACACCGTCCATTAATACTGATGCACGTCCTGTTAAGATGATATTAAAATGTTCTGTTGTATGCTCTCTGCCGATGATGAATGCACCCTCTGGCATTGTTATCTCACGTAGATATACATGTGGGGCGAAACTGTGATGTAATGGGCAATCAATCTGTGGCAGCTTTAGTAACTCAGTTTCTAGCTTGTTGATATTATCAAGTGAGCAATCAGCATTAGCCAAACGATCACCGTCAGATTGGCTGCGTACTATTGATTGATCTGCTACTTGTAATGACATTTTATTGATATCCACAGAATACAAACCATTTTGCACCTGTTACAGTGCTGGTGTTTTGTAATGATGTTAACACTGTTTCACTATTTGAAATAATTTGTGATACTGTTACCTGTAATGCATTGGTTGATTCATCCAATGTTTCAGTGCTATTACGCAGGTTCTGTACTTCACTTTGTGTGTAGCTTGAGCTAACTGGCAATGCAGCAATAGCACCAACTGCTGGTGATATTGATGTGTTTGATATGCCACTAAATGTACCAACAGGTGGTAATCCACTTAATGCACCAAGGAATGAGAAATTAGGTAAACTACCACCAGAACCAAAAAGGTTTTGCAAATTAGAATTTTGTGCCTGTGTCAAACCAGTAATTGTGCTGATAACACGTCCGTCTAATAGTATCCAACCATTAACTGTATCATCACTTGTGCGGAAAGCTGCTTTAAGATCACCAACTTGTAACTCAGTGATTGGTTGATATACACCATTGTTTGAGTTCCATGTCTCAAAGCGTTGTGTACTAGTATTGTAAAATATTCCTTGGTTACTGTTTGGAGCAGTTGCACCTTGTTGAAAGAAGCTAACATTTTGTGAGATTGATCCACTAATGTACTCACAAACGATTCCCAAGAAATCATTGATATTAACGGCCTGAATATTCACAGGAACTGGTATAGGCGTTAATGTGATCGGGATGGTCGTACTCATGGAATTACTTTATCAATATAAGGTTAAAATAGGCAATGGTTTAAGATGATGGTAACGGTAATTGATAACCCAGTTCTAGATAATGACTTTCAACAGGGGTTATGGCCAGTTTAGAATCACGTGATACTGTGGTATAGCTTGGTATATCACCTTCAACATATTCAGGTGCAGTAACAACTGGTAATATGTGTTGGCCATCTTCTGGTGGCACTACGGCACCTTCAGTGTTATCAGGGTTAGCATCAACGGCTATACGGTAAGCTTTGAGGGCACCAACACCGTTAAATTGAAGTAATAGGCTAAATGCCCTATCTATATCATCTTGGAATTGGCTTTCCACGTTAACAGAGGTGTTTTCCTCAGTTATGCGGTTATCTTTGGACAAGATGTCACGTGTCTGCTTAACAAAATTGATAGCAGGTGTGTTGTTAATGATAGGAAGGTAATCAGGGTTATTCAACAAAATGGACCCAGGGGTGGCTGTGACAGCCGTATCCAATAATTGATGATATTGTCCTCTTAAGCCTTTCCAGTACCCATTAATAGTCAAATTTCCATATATTTCACTCAATAATAGCCTAAAATACCTGAAAACCGAATATGTAAACATTGGATTAGTCATGTTTACATTATGTGCTTTTGTCTCAATGGCCCATGATATTGGGTTATTATTATCACATCTGTTGCCATTAAAACCCTCCCAGATGCGTAATTGACCGTCATAATCAAGAGATAAGCAGTAGTTCCTTATCTTACCATAGATTGACTCTGTTGCCCATTCTATTGGCCTTAAACCCGTCCAAACACCTTGCCAGCCAGTGCCACCAAAGTTTGTAATCGTGTTCAAATAAAAAGCACTAGGGGTAACTAAACGATCCAATACCTGTGTATGACCATTGTATACCTTGCTATTGTATGTTGCTGAATAGCCTGTTGTATTGCTAGCAACTGCTACTGGTACTGACCACCACACATATGAGTCAAAATGACCAGCACATATCTTGGATCTGTCATTACCCATTTGTTGCTTTGAATAGCTCATTTCACTATCAATTGGTGTAATTGATTGTGTTGATGTAACAGTACCTAAGTTATCAAATGCTACAATACCAGTATTTGAATACCAATAAAGTAGACCCATGTGTGTAATCATGGATTTATGTGATACACATCCTGTACCTGAGAATATCTTGCGTACAAAATCAGGTGTTGATGTCCATGAACTACGTTGCTGAACACCAGTGTATATTGTGTAAATTCCATCCTCAGTACCAATAAACATCAGATTTTCTAATGTTCCTGATGTACCACGATCAATCATGCCAGTGATGTTCTTTGGAAATGTAAATACTGGTATGTTTGTTAATACTGTTTCCTCAGTAAAATGTAATGGATCATCTAAATCAGATGCAAATACTTGTGTACCATTTGATACCCATAGTCTGTTGCCACTCCATGCCATATACTTGCCAATACGTGTTTGGTTGTAGCCATCGGTATATATGATATTACCTTTGCTATCTAAGGTCCATTGTTTGGTCGGATTCAGATGATTGCCTGATGTTCCATCCCAATAACCAGCACGACTAACACCATCTTGTATCATTAGTGTGTTAACTGGTTGTGTTACAAATATTGTACCATCTTGTATGGTCGAACTGCGAACAGTTGTGCACACACACATTTGATCAACAGATGTATCAAACAACAATTGTTCTAGTTGACGTGGTTCATCATAAGTACCATCAGCATTAATGTTAGCTATAAATACGCCACCACTGATACCATAAACAAATTGTGGACCACCAGTTGTTGGTTGAAATATTGTAAAAAATTGTGGTACTAACTGTAACTGACTATCATTGTTTAACGTCACAACCCAACCAGTATAGGAACCAGTGCCTGATTGTGATGTAACAGTAACTGTTAATAAATTGCTATCATCTTGTGAAACAACTGTACCAACCATGTACTTTGTTGAATCAGTAAGTGATGTTATGGTTATGTTTTCACCATAATTAAAATTACGCAGGTTTTCTACATATAATGTAACTGTACCAGTGGCTAGTGTTACTGTATCACTTGATTGTGATGAATTGACTAACCAGTTGTAAAGTGCGCCAGTTTGATCAGTTGTTGATAGATCGATCACTGTGTCGTACCCAGGGCGTGTCTGCCAGATTCCACCTTTGTTTACCGCATTCTCAGCCCAACGCACTTGTGTATCCTGAATGAACTGTGGGTCCAAAAAGCTATTAACACCACCAGTAAGGCCAGTGATGTCTTTGAAAGTTCTTGTATTAGGTACATTTTGTGCCATGTGAATTGATTATTAACGGTAGTCGGTGCAGTCCATGCCCCAACCTGGTTCAATTTGCAGCTTAAAGTTAGCTGGACCATCTTGTATCAATTGTTGTTCTAGCAACAACTGAAACGCTTTGTTCTCATATGTCTGTCCAAGATCAGTATTGTTTGTTTCCCATAAACGTATGCTCTTCAGCAATAGCAACATTGCTTGTTTTGATGGGAATGGTACCAAATCATTATCATTAACAAGTTTTATCTCGGCACGTCTGTACATGATGCGTACCCACTTACATGCTGCATTAACACGTATGCGTCTATATTGTGGCTGTGTTTCTTCTGGTGCATAGTAACCAAGTGTTTCACCAGTTCCACCTTGTACACCAGCAAATGCAATAAGCTTCACATAACCTTGTGTTACTGGCTTAATGACTCTTGTGATTGTTTTAAATTGTGTAGCAGCTGAATCAGTTGATGCATAACCATTGAGTAATGGTATTTGAACAATATCAAACTTGGTATTGTAATTAGAGTCCATGGTGTCGCCATGAACTTCAATGCTGAGATTGCCTTGGCCATCAGCTGGATTCTCAACAATAGCTGCAAGATAGGACCAACCCTTTGGATCTTGAAAGGTAGCATATTTGCCACGATCATCCCAAACGTAACCAGTGTCAGGTCCTACACCACCATAGCCACCAGCGGTGCCTGCACCCCACTCGGTCCCAGGGCCATTTATGTGGTACTGAAACCATGAGTTTCTAAACTGTGCAGGAAATCCACCAACATTACATGCCAATATTGTACCAACTTCACTTGGTACAGTAACCACACCATTGCAATCACAGCATATATCCATTTGTCCCAAATATGGGTCCCAATTGGTTTTCCATGACACCATGTCAATGGCACGTTGGATGTAATCAATGATAACGTCTCTATCATCAATACCCAATATGTCACGAGTCTTGGCAGCAGCAATGATGTCGCCAAGAACTGGTGGTGCTAGGTTTGGTTGGCCATGTGTTAGCATGATAAATTATTCGTTATCTTCGTCTTCTTCAGCTTGTGATTTTGCTTCGTATGTTTCGTGTTCTTCGTCTTCCTCTTCTTCTTCCATTGCTTTGGTGTTCTTGCCACCTTTTGTGACACCAGCTTTGTGGGCGAGATCATCAACGAGATCTTCAGCACTGTTGGTTTCTTCGTGTTCTTCTGGTAAACAGATTGTGCGAATCTCAAGTTCAACTGAACATGTTGGATCTTCACCATCTACTTCATGAATGTGCATTGATTTGCGAACATAGTCCACAAGTACACATCCTTCTTTTGGTAGCTTTTCTAGTCCCTTGATATCACTAATGTATAGTGTTGGATAAAATGTTTTTTCTTTGCCCTTTTTGACCTCATCTAAGCTGGTCATTTTGGGCAAAACTTTGCTCATCTTTTTGCCAACTTCAATGTGCACTGGGAATTCATCGTAGCGTTCTTGTTCTGTCATAATATTTTATGGGGATAGGTTAATCGTTGCCACCAGTCTGCCACCCTGGGGAGTTAATAATGTAAGTACCCGTTCCTTGATAATTGTACACAGACAACTGTGCACCCACTAACAAGAAATTAGCACTTGTTGATAAGTAAATATTAGAACCTTGTATTAATGGTAATAGTATTGAGTGTGAGTAACCTTGTACCACACCAATACTTGTTGAAGCTGAGTTAGCTAATCCCCAATGGATTGTTGCCACAGTGTTACCAAGACCAACTTGTATATTTAAATCACCATCAATACCGCTGCCAGCTGTTGCAGCACCACCAACCCAAGCAAATTGTATCTTGAAATCGCATATATAGCCACCACTTGAAAATGGTATCTGACCCATGTTAAGGATCTGATTTCCAGTCATTGATGTTATTGTGCCATTATATGGTAATGTTGGATTCCATTGATGACCAGTAAAGTAAGCTAATATTGAACTAGTACCTGCAGGGCCAGTGGCACCTGTTGCACCTGTAATACCATGTAAACCAATTTGTCCTTGTGGACCAGTTGGTCCAGTGACGCCAGTTGATCCCTGTTGCCCACGGTTACCCTGTGGGCCAGTAGCACCAGATGGGCCACTAGGACCTTGTGGACCAGCTACAATTGTGGTTACAGGGGTAGGTGGGGCACAGTTGGGACTTGGCCAACTAGTACCATCAGAGCATGAATTACAACCGTTTGACATATTTTTATGGTATCAGTTAAGGGCTTTTGGGGCAATTATTAGGGTATACTTGTTGGTGGATTTGCTGGAGTCAATGGTTCCAGTATTGGTCGACCATTAGCATCAGTCCAACCAGTGTTGATGATATGTGGATCATTGCGTTCAGCTATTACCATCCAATTAACAGTACTTGTAGATGTGCTATCTTGGCATGTTATTGTTAGAACGTTGTTTAATACTGATCCTCTAACACCTGACCAATCTGTTTGATTGGTAACAAATACTTGAACATTTTTGGTTAATGCTACAAATGTTCCTTCTGTCATACCAAAGTGAGCATCTAGATCAACTGTTGCTACACCACCTGATAAAGTAGCAGTTCCACGATATATTAGATCACAATATGGTCCTTCAATAAAGGAGTGTACTAATTGATTTGTGGTCGATTTTGATGGTAATGGATGCGGTATGCGGAATGAACCAGATCCTTTGGATAAAGCACCTGAGAAACTAGCACTACCATCACCATATAGCCATGTGTTGGCTGCTGTGCCATAGGCACCATTGGTGAGACCTAAACCGTAGTTGTTAGTACCACTACCAGAAGCACCATTGGTGTAGATGACAACAGGACCAGGGCCAAAACCTGCCTGTGCATATATCAAACCAGCAAATGTTGCTACTGTATTGGATCCACCAGAATTTCCATTTAATACTACAGAATTACCAGAACCACCATTTACATAAAGATTTGAAAATGATGGAGAACTTGATGTATTTAATGTTTGATTGTAAGCACCAACACCAGTTGCTCCAGTTTGTCCAACAGAACCAGCTGCACCAGTAGCTCCAGTTACACCAGTAACACCTGTTACACCTGTAACACCTGTAGAACCTTGTGTTCCACCAATACTAATATTCCATGATGTATAAGTGCCTGAACCTGATGTAAGAGTAACATTAATTACTAATGATGTGGATGAATATGAAGTAACAGTACCCTCCATCCAATTTGTTGTACCACTTGAATAAACTGCTCTAACATATGCTCCTGTTTGATATGCTAAATTTGCTTGTGTGGTAAATGTCTTTGAACCAGTACCAATTGTATTACTTGTTGTCGAAGTTGCATAATAACCAGCACCAGTTGGACCTGTAGGACCAGTTGGACCAGTAGGTCCCGTTGGACCAGTTGCACCTGAAGGACCAGTAGGACCACTTAATCCTGATGGTCCTGTTACACCTTGAATTCCTGTTGGCCCTGTTACACCTGTTAATCCTTGAGGTCCTTGAATACCAGCGATCGACAATAACCAATTACTATATGTGCCACTACCTGATATTAAACTTACATTAACAATTAATGTGGTCGATGAATATGAAGTGACTTGGCCTTCTAACCATATTGATGTATTTGATGCATATATGATTCTTATTTGCGAACCAACAGCATAAGCTAAGTTAGCTTGTGTAGTTAATGTAACTGATCCAGTTGATAAACCAATACTAGTTGTGGAAGTACCATAATAACTAGGACCAGTTGATCCAGTTGAACCAGTAATACCTGCAATACCAGTTGCTCCTGTTGGTCCAGTAATTCCAGTTACACCTATTACACCAGTAGCACCTGTTACACCTTGTAATCCTTGTGCACCAGTAGGACCAGTACCACCAATTAAACCTTGTGACCCAGTTGCTCCAGTTGATCCAATACCACTAACTCCTTGTAATCCTTGCGGACCAGTTGGTCCAGTAGATCCAATTGGTCCTGTTACTCCAGTTGGACCTGTAGATCCTTGATTACCACCTGCTCCTTGTATTCCTGTTGGTCCCATTGCACCAGTGGCTCCAGTTGAGCCAGCACCAGTAGCACCAGCAGGACCAGTAGCTCCAGTAGGTCCAGTTACGCCAGTATATCCTTGTGGGCCAGTTGCACCTGTTGCACCGCTAGCACCATAAACACCAGTAATACCTGTGGCACCAATTGGTCCAGTGGCTCCAGTGGAACCTGCACCAGTTGCACCAGTGGCACCTGTTGCACCAATTGTGGCAGCAGGACCAGGGGCACCTTGAGCACCAGTAGCTCCAACTGGTCCTGTGGCTCCTGTATAACCAACACCACTTGCACCAGTAGCTCCAGTAATGCCTTGCAATCCTTGCAAACCACTAGCACCAGTAGCACCAGTGCCACCAACATTTGCAGCAGCTCCTGCAGGACCTTGTGGACCTGTTTGGCCGATTGGACCTGTAGCTCCAGTTGCACCAGATGGACCAGCAGGACCAGCAATAAATGTGGTCACAGGTACTGGTGGTGTGCAAGTGAAGTTTTGCCACGATTCTGAACATGAATTGCAACCTGTAGATGACATATGATTTAAATTGTTATAAACCTACTATAACCATTGCTTGAAACCAAGTTCCTGCTGTAATGGTTGAACCGCTAATATTTCTGAAAGTAAGAACAATTTCATTAGGATGATTGTAAGAATTATCGTATATTCCTTCTAATATAAGACCTATTGGATATACAGGAGTGGCTGTATAATTATGTGAAGCAGACACTACTGTTCCATAAGCAAAATCTGGATTCAAAAATGTACCTGCAAATGCATCTGTTGTTGGAACATATGCATAGAATGTTATAGATGCACCAGCAGCCAAATCACTAGCAAATGGGTATTGCATATATATTCTATTGTGGAAAAGAGGTCCATATCCACAAGTTGCTCTACTATTTGGTGTTGTTTTGAATTGAGCTATACCAGGTACTTGAGGTGCGTAAACTGAACTCGTGTATTGATTACCTCCTCCATCAGTATAAACAATTCTATTAGAAGAACCAATCATTTGAAAATTATTCCAAGTTAATTGATCCAAATTACCTCTCATTAAAAATTTGAAGGTACATCCATTAAACCATCCTTTAACAAATGCTGATGTTATAGCATTGTCGGTTCCTATTCCACCGCACCACAGGTCAGCTGTTAAAATACAATTTGGCAATTGACCACCCCAATTTACCCAATTAGCACTATCAAGATCAGGAACTGTTGTTGATCCATAAACATTATTTTTACAATAGTAATTATTGCCATCAATATTTACTTTTGTTCCTGCAGTATAATTTGATCCAGATACCCAAGTTGGTCGTTGTATATTAGCATTGTAATAACCATAAGCATTTTGAGAATGATTTAAATCTATTACTTTTATTGCGAATAAATTACCATCCCAACCTCCATTAGGTTGATCATCAAAATAACAAGCATATACATTTGAATGACTTGGATCGCTATCAAAGAAATTACAATAAAATTCATTTCCTTGTATTGCAGGTACAGAATTTGCACCTTCGCTAGTTATATAATAACCATAATGGTTATTACTCATAAACTGAACTCTTACTATATTATCTAATATACCTCCTGTTGGAATAGCAGGTGGACTTCCTCCTCCATCATATATAGATTTTACTTTTACTGCTATGTTTGATTCATAAATAGCAAAACAAGTTAGATCCATTACGCTGCCACCTAAAATTGTTAACGCAGCAGAAGGGTTTCCATCGGAATCTGATCCGTTAAATCCATATAACGATGGGACATCACTAACAGTATTTGCACTATTCCATTTAAATATTATACCGTCTCCAGCATACCCTGATAATGCTTTTATTTCTGCACCTTGAGCTATTTTAAAAATAGATCCACATTGTACACCAGATGCATTATAACAAAGATATATAGGATTATTTATGTAATAAGTGCCTGATAAAAATACAGGGTTAGTTGATGCTCCACTACCTCCTGTAGCTGTATCAATTGATACAGCATTTAAAGCTGCATTTATAGCTATAGAATCATCATTTGAATTATTTTTATATGTTCCAAACCATTCTGGATAAATTAATGGTGTATTATTTCCAATTTTAACTGTACCACTTCCAGTAAATATTTGTTTAAGTGGTGCTGTTACTGTTCCATTAAATGTAACTGTTCCACTTATAGATAATTGTCCTTCTATATGTATTGGTACATTAACACTTGTTGAACTTAGTGAAAATGTTCCAACTGGTGGAATATATACAGTTCCATTAACACCTGTTGCTCCAGCTGCGCTAATTGCTGAAGCTACACTAGAAAAAGCAGCAGCATTATACATGTTGGCATAAAACGCACCAACACCTGATGGTCCTGCTGTAAATACATATCCTTGTGTGCCAGTTAATGTACCTACTGCACCTGTTGGACCAACTGATCCAGTTTGTCCTGTAGCACCAGTTTGACCAACTGCACCTGTTTGACCAATTGCACCTTGATTACCACTTGGTCCTTGTGGACCAGAAATTCCTTGAGGACCTTGTGGACCAGTAATTCCTTGAACACCAGTTATTCCCTGTGCTCCTTGAACGCCTGTAGCTCCAGTTGCTCCTTGTATACCAGCAGATCCTGTGGCTCCTGTAGCACCTGTACCGCCACCGCTACCACCAGCACCAGTTGGACCAGTTGCTCCTTGTGGTCCTTGTGCACCTGATGGACCAAAAATATTAGCAATAGCTGTTGCACCCCATACACCTAATGTATGTTGATATACGTTACCATTAACTTTATCTAAATAAAAATCACCATTAACACCTGTTGGATTTGGATATCCTGAACCCACATACCATACCGATCCACTTGGTCCTTGAATTCCAGTAACTCCTGTTGGGCCAGTTTGTCCGATTGGACCTGTTTGACCAATTGATCCAGATGGTCCTGTTGGACCCGATGCACCAACACCAGTGGCACCTGCTGGACCTTGAATACCAGTGGCACCAGTTGCTCCTTGTGTGCTAGCTGGACCTGGGGCACCCGTGGCACCAGCTGGGCCAGTTGCTCCCGTATGACCTAATGGACCCGTGGGTCCTGTTGGACCTGATGCACCAAAGCCTGCTGGACCTGTTGGTCCAGTTGGACCACTAGCACCAGTTATACCACCACTGCCACCACCACTACCATTAGCACCAGCTGGACCTGCTGGTCCTTGTGGACCCATTGGACCAGTTGCACCCGTTGCACCAAGTGTGCTTGTTGGTGTTTCTGTGATTGGTTGGGTTACTGTGTTAATTACGGGTGTAGCCATGCGAACAAGGAATTTCCAAAGTTTACGAATTAGATTCAAAGATTAGTTGAATTGATATGTTTGGTGTTACTGCTGTCTTACCATGAGAATCTGTTACTGTGCAATTCCATACTGCATTCATTGTGGTCGAAACCGATGATGATGCTGACCATACAGAATAGTTATCTGACGTGTGACTAATTGCTGGTGTTGAAGAACCTGATACACGTGCCCATGTATATGTATATGGTGATGTACCACCATTAGCTGTAACAAATACTTGTGAACTTACACATGCTGTTGAACCATGATAAATAATTACATCACCAAATGCAGTAGTTGAGTTAACATCAGCAGTTAATGCTGCGTTTAATGTACCAACAAATGCTGTATTAAATGGCTTCATCTTAATATGCCCATGCTGCTGATATACCTAGATCAGTTGTAGTCCATGCAGTTAATGCTAATAAGCATGATGTTGATGGAGCGATCGTTGTTGGCGCACCAACACTTGAGGGATACCATGTCCAACTTGATGGGAATGTAAGATTACGTGTACTTGTATCAGATGTTACTCTAATTAACAGCGACTGTCCTTGGCGAATATTTGATGTAGTAAATGTCACATCACCAGTTAACTGTACTTGCTGCATATCACCTTGGCTAAAATCAATGTTGGTGGTAGCACCATAAGTCATTGTTTTAACGGTATTTGAGAAAATATTGGCAGAATATGATAATGGCCCAGTAATGTTGCTTGATAAACCAATTGTATAAACCGCACCAGTAGATGTTACATTTACTTGATTTGCTTGGCCTAATATTGTTGGTACTGGACCAGTTTGACCAGTTGGTCCCATTGGACCAGTTGGACCAGATGGACCACCTGCTGGACCTGTAGCACCAGTATGTCCTATTATGCCTGATGCACCTGTAGCACCTGCTGGTCCCTGTGGCCCTAATGCTCCAGAAGCACCTGTTGGACCCTGTGGTCCTGATGGGCCATCAACACCAGTAGCTCCCTGTGGACCTGATGGTCCTGTTACACCAATTGATCCCTGTAAGCCTGTGGCTCCAGTTGACCCTGTAGGGCCTGTAGAACCTGCACCAGTGGCTCCTGTTGGTCCAATAGGGCCAGTGGGTCCACTTGGACCTGATGGGCCACCATTTGGACCTATTGGCCCTTGGGGACCTGATACACCTGTAGCACCCACAACACCCTTAAATAGGTATGCAACTGTCGGTGGGATTATACAATTATTGTCCATGTTTTTATAATACGGTTAAGTTAACGGTGGCGCAATCCTATTAAGATAGATAGACTTAGGATACATGCGTGTCGAAATAATGATGGTTACATATCGCAATGATTACGAGTTTACTGCATATACTTTGCGATCAATTAAAAAGTTTGGCAGTGGGTATGCTGGTATTACCTTAGTCACTGAGTATAGGGATTATGAGTTATTTAAGCCATTGGCCGACCAGTACAATTGTACTTTAAGAACCTATTTGCCACATCCTAATAAGGAGTTCCTGCATCACATGGTTACCAAATGTGAGGCTGATTTATGGTGTCCAAAAGGCACAGAAGCAGTTATGCACATTGATGCTGATTGTGTCTTTGGTGAACCGTTCACTATGGAGACATTTATCCATGATGGTAAACCATTGCTTGTTAGAGAGCATTTTGATGATTTTAAGCATCATACCAATAGAATCAAGTGGCGTACGAATATACAAAACAACCTTGGTTTTGATTGTGAATGGGAATGCATGGTGAGACACCCATCTGTGTATTTAGTTGATATGTATCGCAGATTCAGAAATCACATTGAGGATCTGCATGGTTACCCATTTACGGCATACACATTGTTGCAAAGAAATGAGTACCCACAAACATTCTCAGAGTTCCCTGATATGGGTGCATTTATACTTAAATTTGATGCAGATAAGTACAGAATAGTTACTGTTGCACCCACCCCTGGTCCCTTTTGGGCTGACCCCAAATGGAAACAATTTGGTCTTGAACCAATGCCTCGCAACGACCGTTTTGAACCCATTGGTGAGCGTCCATACACAGTTATCTATGACATGGACACAAACCCTGTTAAAGGTGATTTAATCAACCCTATACGTTACTTCTGGTCAAGACGTGGTGTTACCCTTGAATACAGACAACAAATTGAAGCAATGCTTAAGGATTAACAGTCTTTAAGTACTGTTCAATTATTGGTATCTTGTTAACAGTTCCCGATACATTCTTACATGCTTTGTAAGAGAAATGTACCAAGTGGCTTTCTGCCCAACGACCAATGCTCCATGCACCAACAAGATTGGTTCTACGGATCCAGAATGCATCAGATTCTTTAAGGATGATTTCCTTATCTGTTGGCATCTTTAGATTGATACTGTAATCATGTTCTCTAATAGCTTCTATTAGGAACTTTAATCCTTCACGATCAGCTGTAACCGCACTGATTTCACCATTTTCTAAGAAGTTAACTGCTTCAGCTTTTGGCAGATCATCGGTTGTAAACTGTGAGTTAGGAAACACATCATATTCTGTGTAGAAACCTGCACCAGAATAATCAAATGCTAACCATCTGTAAAACTTAGCTAACTGTGTCTTACGGTTACCATCTGTTTTAAGATTCTTTAATGTAGCTTTGAGTGCTTGATACTCAGGATGCTTTGTTGCGTCCCATTCTGTTAACACTACTGGATTATAACCAAAACGTGTCCATGTCTTTTTCCAGAGTTCCAATACTTGTTGCTGTGCATTAGGATTGTTATCTGGATCAACATCAAAATATGTCATGATAGTTTTTAACTTAACTGGTAGATCAACTGTACCACCTTTGATGTACTTGTTACGTATACCAATCAATGCTGACATATCTTTGACACCATGTAAAAATACTGGTTTTTCACCATTCTTGCGGATACTTTCAAGATCACTTTCGCTAATGGTTTTACGATTAAAATCCATTAACATAGCATTGGTATCTTTGGCTATTGGTAAGATTCTATTAGCATGATAAATGTCATAGGCAGCAGCTGCTGGGCCACCAATCATGTTCATGCCACCTGCACGTTGCCAGAAATCACTGGAGTAAAGAGCAGCACCATTCAAATGTTGACCAGGGTTGACTGGCACAACATGACCAACTGCAAATTTGCCATCATTGTATGCTTCACCAAATTCTTCAAGCAGTCTGTCAATCCACCCAGGGGACAGTGGCACACAGTCAGCTTCCATATTCAGGAACGCATAGTAATCTGTTTGCCATTCAGGATTATTCATACGTTCCAACAAATCATAAAACATCTCATTTGGACCATATGGATAACCCACAGCATTCATGCGTCTGCATTTTAGCTGCTTACATTTTTCAAACTTATCTGTCATCTTGTCGATTAACAGATTAGGCATTTGCTCTGCATCATAACGTCTGTAAAACAGTATATCTGCTTTCTCATTACGTTTTGGTTCCAAGTCAGCAATCAATTCTGCTAACGTCTTGGCCATTAATCTATCACCGTCATAATAGTTGATAACTATTAGTAGTTTGCGTGCTTGCTTTTTATTAATCATTAGAATGATGGCACGAATGCCTTTTTCTTATTAGTGTTGTGGTAAGTATATCCAACTGGTCCCATATGCAGTGGCATTACTGCCATATCTACATATGCTTGATGACCAGCTTGCTTTGCTCTGTAACAAAATGATGTATCCTCAGAATGTTCATCATCAATGTGATTAAAGAAATTGTACTTATATCCAAAACGTTGTGCGTATGCAGTATTCGTTACAGCAATATTAGGTACTTTTTCGATGATATCTGTGAAAACCTTTCTGTGCACCAAAGTGCAACCAAAGCCGATCCAATCTGTTGGATTAACAGCATTACGTGGACCTGAATGTGCAGCATCATTTGCGATATTAGATGCATAAGCTTCTTTAAATTGTGCAACACCTGTTGAGCTACGACCAAAATAGCAACCACCAACAAGTGTACGATTAGTCTGCATTAAACGTGCTATTGGATTAATGTTAATAAACCCAACTGGAAATGTTGGATTATCTGCTAATGTGCGGTAATAATTAACATCACCATGTGGTAATACTGTATCATCATCTAACCAGAAAGCATAATCACAATTGCTATCAAGGAACCATTGAGCACAGTGATTTCTTGAACGCACATATGAGTTATCAGCTACAGTATAGAACTGCATCTTATCTTTCTCATACAGTGTGGTAATTGCTTTTAATACACCAATGTGTATTGGTCGAATTGAAGGCATTAGTATTGCCACACGTTTGCCAGCAGGAAATTCATAAGGAGCCAATGTTTCTGGTTCTTGTGCTGCATGACCAAAAAACATATCTGGTTCCTTTTCAAGCATAGCTTGCAATGCATCAAATGGAACATTTTTGCTTTGGCTCCATGTAGCAACAGTGCTAGCTGATTTGCCTGTTATTGCAGCAGATTCCTGAAGTCCGTATTTGTTTACGAAATCATTTACTGCTTTTTTGATGTCTAAGCTCATTAACCTTTATTGTTAAATGCTTCTGCTGCTGCTGCATCAATTAGGTCTTCAAAACCATCACCCATATTTATTTCTTTCTTAGGTGTTGCTGCTGGTTTCGATGCTCCAATTGTTTTTGATACTGAGCCAGCTTTCTTCATATTATTAATCTGTGCTCTTAGTGTCTCAATTTCCTTATTAGCATTTTGTAACTGACTAGCTAATTTTGGTGCAATGTGATCACGATACAAAATACCAGTACGTGCTGCTATTTGTGCATCAAGTGCTGTTGCTGTTTCTTTCTTAATTGTTTCACCATACTTAAGAGCAACTTCATTGAATTCCTTAATAGCTGCATCTTTTTGCTTACGTATTGCTGGTGCATCTGTATCAAGCACATCAGCTGGTTTCTTTAAGAAGTCCCATTTGCTTACATGTGTCTGAAATTCATTTGCTAGACGTTTTTCTGCTTCAGCAATTGATGCCTTTTGTTGCTCTTCTTGTGCTTTATTACGTTGTTCGTAATTATTGCGCCAATCAGTGATTTCACGTTCCTTGTCTTTACCAAGACGCATGTTTTCACGTAAACGCTCACGAATAGCTTCAGCTGTATCAGGATCAGCATCATATTGCTTACCATCAGCACCTTTACCTGTTTCTAATGTATCAAGATATGGTTTTAGATTAGCTAATGTAACACCACTCTTCTTTAAGCGCTCTGCATGCTCTTGTGGCAATCCTGCATCAGTAAGTGTTTTAATAATGCTATCATTGTTACTTGTGATAACATTGTCATACTTGTTGATAATTGCTGGATCAGCATTTGCATCAAACTGACGAATCTTATCACGTAACTGTTGTAGCTCATCTTGCAGTTCTTTTGGTACTGCATTTGTTTTTGTTTTCTCTAGCTCTTCACGTGCTGCTTTAAGTTCATTAGCAATCTTTTCACGTTCTGCACGTTCTTTTGCAGCGATTCCTTTAACCTCATTAAAAAGCTTTTTGGTTTTTGGTGAGGAATGTGGATCGATCTTTTTTTCAAGCTCTGCAATTTCAGCAATTTCTTCTGCTTTGGTTGGCTCTTTAACTTCTTCTTTGACTGGCTCAACTTTGGCTTCTTTTGGTTGCTCATCTTTAATTTCCTCTTTTGGTTGTTCAGCAGCTTTTGTTTCAGGTTCATCATCTTTGATACCAGCTTCTTCTTTAGCATTCTCTGCTGCTATTTCGTCTTTTTGTTTCTTAGCAACAATGTCATTTTGTATCTTGTCAATGTTGCTATCCCAATCAATTGGGCTAAATGGTTCATTAGCCTGCACTTTGCCAACACCTAGCTCTTCTGGTGTCGCTTGTTCACTAAGTTCAACTTGTGGCTCTTGCTGTACTACTTCGTTTTCAACTAATGGCTCGTTTTCAACGTCTTGTGTATCCATAAATTATATGGACAAACAATCTAATTTGTTTAATATAACGTCAAGCCTAATTTTAATTATATCAGTCCTCTGGACTCAATAGTATCTGCTCTTGGTCAAGCTTTGGCTCAAAAGCTTCTTCATGTACAATGTTTAGCAAGTTATCAATAGCTAGTTCATAGCCTTCACGTAGCTTTGCTTGTGCTGCTATTACATGAATATCAGATGTACTGCCTGCATACTCAGGTGTACGTGCTTTTACCACTGCTAGTAGTTCCTTAAATGGTACAGTATCTAGCATTTTGATGACCTCTAGTTTGAAGCCATCATTAAGAACGTATTTATTGCTCATTGTAGTTATTATTCAACCCCTGGTGGCCTGTAGTAAGCCCTCTTCTGTCTCTGTTCAATCTCATTTGGAGCATTTTGTCCAGCAGCTTGTGCTAAACCAGCCTGTATTGATTTAACATCAGGGCCACCCACCTTTTCTCCACCATGCATTCCCTTTGGTGGCGCACTAACACCCTGTGTCACATTAGGTGGTACTGGTGGCAATGGAGCAGATTGTATTGAATGTACATCTTCAGGTGATGCACCAGCTTGTACTGCCTGTGCAGCCATTGCTTGTTGTGTATGAATCTGTACAGCTTGAGCAAATTGAGCTTTAAATCTCTTATAAAACTCATTCATTTGCTTAAATTGCTGGTTTTGACTTGGATTACCTTGAGCTAAGTAAGCTTCTAAGTGTTCCCCAAAGTGGTTTACCAGTAATTCAGTAGGCTTGAAAGCTTGTTCCATTGTAGCCATGTTACTTAAAGCCTGTCCTGCTTGCATTAAAGCTTGCATACAGACTGTAGCATGAGCCATGTGATTATCTCTTGGTGAAATTGGCACAGGAAGCTGTAAAGCTTTCATTGTGGTAATTTCACTTAACTGCATACGTGTAGCTTCTGCAGTAATTGTTTGATCTGGCATATCAATAACCAAGGCTTTAGCCACGTCTGGACCAGCAAGAGCCTCAACATTGCGCTTAATAAGCTCTGTTTGGTTAATGTTAGGATTACCTTGATACATTTTGCCAACTGCTAACACACCTTGAGCTACAATTGCGTCATCTGTATGAGCATAGCCTGATGTTGGTGCAGCACGTAGTGATTTGATTTCTGTTTCTGATAAACCATCAATGAACATATTAACCAATGTGCGAATTGGCATATTGGATTCATCATTATTACCAATAAGTTTGTTAATCGTCTTTTCTACATCAGATGGTTCAAGATTATCTTGATTTACAAACTGTGTTGTTAGCTCTTTAAAGTATCTCTTTGCAGCATCGATATTATCGTCTGAGAATGCACGCATTTGCATGGTCTGAACCAATTGGGAGAATTGATCTCTCCAGCGTGTTTCAGTAATATCCATGTTTTCTTGCTCACGTTGTGCATCTTGTGAGGCTTCTGTTGCTGTGATTGGCTGACCACCTTCACCTGTATTAGGTGTGATGTAAGCACCAGCTGCTTGTTCCATGTAATTGGTCAAGCGTTGATCAAGTGCTGCATACATTTCACCATCTGCAGAGAATCTCTGTTGGTCGACTTCAATGCTCTTATCAATAACAACAAATGGAGCATGAACGACTGGTTGCAGTTTATTGCGAGCTGCTGAGTCGGCCTTGAGAATAACTAAAGATGACATGTGGATGTTATCCACCATCTTATTACGAATGCGTTCAGCAATTCGGACAGAGCCAATGATCATACGACCAATGCCCTTACTGGAGTGCAGGTGGCCGTTCCCAGGCTGGAAGCTGAACAGCGTCACCACATCATTCATGCTTGGATATATCTTCTCAGAGAATCGTAGCAACTTGCCATTATCTCTCAGCAGTATCCAAAATGACACTTTTCCATCGTATTCCCTGTTCCACAATAAGTATGTCTTAATAACACGTGGACCAGATACTGAATACGTTAAACCAAGCACACCATCACTAATAAATTCAGCAAATTTACGGAACTCCGTAACCATCATGTCTTCACGAGGATTCTTAACCTCAGACATATTACATGCTTCAATACAATTTTGCATATTGAAGCCCATTTCTTCAGCTTCTTTTTCATCCTTGATCATATCAATGAACTCATGAAGCAAGAAATCCTGTTTAATTACATGGAACTGTAGCTCATCAGCATACTGTGTAGCCTCATCAGGTACGTATGCCACGTCCTGTTTAAACATACGAGGGGTCCATGTATAAGGGTCTAAAAAGTCAGAAAAGGCATAACCATGCAGTACTGTTTCACGTGCTAATGCTGGCACAAATGTTGAGTACTTCTTCCAACCCTGTATCATACGAGTTGTATGTATGTCGAAAAGATCACTTTTCTTCTTCCAATCAGGCCATGTGGTAGGAAGTGATGAACGGGTTAGATAAATCTGAGATGTAATGGCATTAACAAAACGCAGTGTCTTGCGATCAACAATACCAGCAAGAATACCTGTATTTGTATTGGACTGCCAGCTATTAGCTTTTTCTATCTGTTCAGCTTGTGAGAATGGTGCCTGACCTGAATACTCTAACTCCATCATTGTGGCACGTTGTGATCTCGTTTTGTTGGCCGATTCTGTTGATTTACAGAGGTTCCAAGCCTGATCCGTGGTTCTGATACTCCTTGCGTCAGTATCGAGCTTTAAATTGGGTCTTTGACCGCTTACTGGTGGTGCCTCAATAGTAACAACACCCGAAACATTGGGATACTTGTTTGGAGGTAGGGTGGTATCTTGAGGTGCTGTAGAAGCCATATGATGTAATATATCAAAGAGTTAGACTTTAGGCCAACGTCCTATTGGACAGTTTTCTGTCCTTAAAAGTGCTTTTATGTGGATGTAACAGGTGCATTGATTGCATTGTCCATTATTATGATAATCACATGTATAACAACGGCTCAGTCTTCTGTCGGCTTCTTGTGAGCTAACAAATACATCTTCTTTTTTGAAGAATGCTTTAATTGATCGCCATAATGCTTTAGCAAATAGCACAGGTGTATTCCATTTAATAATCATGCAACCATGTTAAAATCAACAAGATATATTAAACCTTTGCCACTAACTACTGCATAATCACCATAAGTAACAATAAGACCTTTGTTAACAAGTGAATCAAAGGTATCTTTAGGTACTTGATGATTCTTAGTTACTTTAAGGAATTTGCTTAACGAGTTTAATATGATTGCTGGACCATTTGTTAATAGGGCAGGTGCAACTGGCTCATTGGCAGGTTGCATGGCATAACTTACATTATTTGTATCTGTTGGTGGTTCAGGTATTGGTGGCAACGTGGGCACATCATTTAATGGTGATGGCGGTGAACCTGCTCGTTTTGGAATCATAATTTAATATCTACTTGAAAGATATTCTTGTTAACAGTTTGTGTTATTGGAACTGGTACTGACCATTCACTTTCAACTTTTTCTTCACCAGTTGTTTTATCTTTGGTGTGATGAACAATAATTAGTTTACCTTCACGTTTCTCAATACCTTCTTTTTCCAATATTGGCATTACAAACAATACATTGTCCTTGCCGTCTACTAGTGTGCATGGGCATTTGTTAGCAACTATGTTAGCATCAGACTGTGTAAATGTTAATACAGGTGCACATAGTATCTGTGCTGGTTTAACTTTTGTTTCAATACTCATACAATTGATTCAATTTTGTAATTCAAACCACCAGTTTCTTTGTTAAATTTGTCCCATGCTTTTTGTGCTTCGTCACCATGTGTTGATGGGTTTGGTAGCACATAACGCTTACCATCTTTATAAACATATTTCACATGACCATGCTCACGTTTGCGGTTAGCAAATATTGAGTCATAGTTCTCCAAAAACTTATCACTGTTTTTGCATTTCTGACCCTCACGTGACCAAGAGTCCTTGGTCATACCTAATGGTTTAGGATTGGGGATTTGCATCGTAGCTTGATAATGCCTGTGATGTTGGTGTAGTAGAAGCAGTGTTACTCTTTTTGCCTTTTTTGAAAGCTGCAGTTACTGGTTTGTTTTTGGATGGATCTTTTGGTCCAACACGTTCAGGTAACTTTTTTACACTTGGTGTTTTACTGGCAAACTCCTTAGCA
>Ga0007854_10000489_pt1 | contig 25752 bp, 25 predicted proteins | sample CryBogCBH12Aug08_FD_60382 | JGI IMG/M metagenome (GOLD analysis project Ga0007854, IMG submission 60382) | Freshwater microbial communities from Crystal Bog, Wisconsin, USA - CBH12Aug08 | ecosystem: Environmental > Aquatic > Freshwater > Lake | place: Crystal Bog, Wisconsin, USA | collected... | reverse complement strand
GGAGATGGCCACCGGCTTGTCGTTTTCATAAACGACGGAGACCTGCGACTTCGCATCGGGGCGGAGCCACGCCGCGCCACCCGCTTTGCGGATGCGCGTGAGTTCGCGGCCGAGGCGGTGCGCGAACATGATCGGTGCCGGCATCAGCTCGCGGGTTTCATTGCAGGCGTAACCGAACATCAAACCCTGGTCGCCCGCGCCCTGCTTCGCGGTCTTCTTGCCCTTGGCCTTCTTGGCATCCACGCCCTGCGCGATGTCTGGCGACTGCTGCGTCACGATGACATTCACAAAAACTTTGTCCGCATGAAACACGTCGTCGTCATTGACGTAGCCGATTTCGCGGATGGCTTTGCGCGCGATGGCCACGAAGTCGAGCTTGGCCTTCGTCGTGATTTCACCGCCAATGATGGCGATGTTCGACTTTACATAAGTCTCGCACGCGACGCGGCTGAACTTGTCCTGCGCAAGGCAGGCGTCCAGCACGGCATCGGAAATGGTATCGGCGACTTTGTCCGGATGGCCTTCGCCGACGGACTCGGAGGAGAAGATGTATTTGCTCATAATTTTTATGTTCGTCACGCCAACAACATATTGACGTATCTGGATAGGATGATATAACTAAATTGAAATGCGTCAAATGGTATTTCGGAAAAAATCAGACGCGACGAAATAATTTATGACCTCCACCTTGAAATCTCTGCGGGCGCTGTCCGACCAGACGCGACTGCGCATCGTTGCACTGCTGGAAAAGGACGAACTCTCCGTCAACGAACTCCAGGAAGTCACGCGCCTCGGCCAGTCGCGCATTTCCACGCACCTCGGCCTGCTCGCGGACTGCGCGCTCGTGAAATCCCGGCGCGACGGCAAGCGCACGTTTTACCGACTCAATCCGCAGGCCGATACCGTCGCCAGCGAATTCATCCAGCTCGCCATCCGGGGCGCGAAAGAACTGGCCGAACACAGCAGCGACCAGATCAATCTCAAGCGCGTCCTCGCCCGCCGCAAGGAACAGGCGCAAGTTTTCTTCAATCAAGTTGCCGGACGCTTTGACCGCGTTTACGGGCCGGGACGTTCATGGCAGGCGTTCGGGCATTTGCTATTGCGAATGTTGCCGGCCATCACTGTCGCCGACTTGGGCGCGGGCGAAGGTTTGTTGAGCGAACTCCTCGCCCGCCGCGCGAAAAAAGTCATCGCCGTGGACAACTCAGAAAAAATCGTCGCGTTCGGCGCGGCCAAGGCGAAAAAGAATCACCTGAAGAATTTAGAATTTCGGCAGGGTGATTTGCAAAACCCGCCAATTGAAGCCAACAGCGTTGACCTCGTGATTTTGAGCCAGGCTTTGCACCACGCCGAAGATCCAGCCGCAGCCTTGGCGAGCGCGGCAAAATTATTAAAACCCGGTGGCCAGATCCTGCTGCTTGATCTGCTCAAGCATAATTTTGAGAAGGCTCACGAACTTTACGGCGACCGCTGGCTGGGTTTTGCGGAAAGCGATCTGCACCGCTGGCTCGAAGCCGCCGGTTTTAAAAAGATTGAAATCAGCATCGTCGCCGCCGAGGAACAACCGCCGCATTTTCAGACGATACTGGCGAGTGGGGAGAGATAAACCGCGAACCACGCTAAATACGCGAACATTAAAACAACATTTACCTTTCGCGTATTTCGTGTATTTCGCGGTTCAAGTTTTTAGCCCACAATCAAGTTCACCATCCGCTTCGGCACGATGATGACTTTCTTGATGGCCTTGCCGGCAATGAATTGCTGCACTTTTTCGGAAGCTTTCGCGGCAGCTTCCAGCGCAGCATTGTCAGCGTCCACGGCCACCTTGATGGTGTCGCGGAACTTGCCGTTCACCTGCACGGGGATTTCAATCTCGCTCTCGACGAGCAGCGCGGCATTGAATTTCGGCCACGGCGCGTAAGCCAGCGACGGCGCGGTTTGGCCGAACGTGGCGTGCAGTCGCGCCCAAAGTTCTTCGGCAATGTGCGGCGCGAACGGCGCGAGCAATTGCAAAAAGGTTTTCATCACGGACAACGGCTTCGTCTGCCACGTCATCGCTTCGTTGATGAAAACCATCATCGCGGAAATGGCCGTGTTGAAACGCATGCCATCCAAATCTTCGGTGACTTTTTTGATGCACTGATGTAAAGCCTTGAGTTGCGCAGTCGTGGCGTCCATGTCGACAATCGCACCATCGAGCAAAATCAAATCCAGCAGTTCTCCGCGACTCTGCGTCTCTGCGGTTGTTTCAGCTTGTTCAAACGCTGTTTCCGATTTTTCATCCACGAACAGACGCCACGCGCGGCCGAGGAAACGATACACGCCTTCGACGCCCTTGGTATTCCACGGCTTCGTGTCCTGCAACGGCCCCATGAACATCTCGTAAAGCCGGAACGCATCCGCGCCGTATTCCACGAGGACGTCATCGGGATTCACCACGTTGCCGCGCGACTTGGACATCTTTTGTCCGTCTTCGCCGAGAATGAGACCTTGATTGACGAGTTTGAAAAACGGTTCGGGCGTGGAAACAAATCCGAGGTCGAACAAAACCTTGTGCCAGAACCGCGCGTAAAGCAGATGCAACACGGCGTGTTCCGTGCCGCCGACGTAGAGATCCACGCCGGCCGCCTTGCCATTCGACGCCATCCAATAATTATCCGCGTCCTTGCCAACGAACGACTGCGCGTTCTTCGCATCCGTGTAGCGCAGATAATACCAGCACGAGCCGGCCCATTGCGGCATGGTGTTCGTTTCGCGCACCGAGCCGTCGGGCAGATTCAACCAATCCTTCGCGCGGGCGAGTGGCGGCTGGCCGTCGGCGGTGGGCTTGTAATCTTCGAGCGACGGCGGCAGCAGCGGCAACGAACTTTCCGGCAACGCTTCGTGATACAGATTTCCGGCGGCGTCCTTTTTCCAAATGATCGGGAATGGCTCGCCCCAGTAACGCTGCCGGCTGAACAGCCAGTCGCGCAATTTGTAATTGGTGGTCTTCTTGCCAAGACTTTTTTCTTCGAGCCACGCGGTGATTTTCTTTTTGGCTTCGGGCGTGGGTAGGCCGGTGATGAAACCGGAATTCACTGCGGTGCCGTCATCACAGAAGCCTTGCCAGTGGGTTTTCGCATTCGGCGGCTGGACGACTTGGAGAATCGGCAGATTGAATTTTTTGGCGAACTCAAAGTCGCGTTCGTCATGCGCCGGCACAGCCATGATGGCGCCGGTGCCGTAGCTGGCGAGAACGTAGTCGGCAATCCAGATTGGAATCTTCTCGCCGTTCACCGGATTGATTGCGTAAGCGCCGGTGAACACGCCGGATTTTTCCTTCGCCAGTTCCGTGCGCTCAAGATCAGATTTTTTTGCAACCTCATCTCGATACTTGCAAATAGCTTCAACATGCTTGACCAATTCTTGCCGTGCTAACTTAAATGCGCCCAAATCTTGGACGACGCAAAGAGCAGTTTCGTTCCCGCCAATAAAAGTAATTTGAATCAGAGCTACTCCTCGTTCTCGAACATATTTCAAAGCTCCAGAAAGAGATGTAAGCCCAATTGCATCCCCATTGGGTTGTGTCATGAGTATTTTTGCTGCCGAAATCTCCTCATTTACAAGCGGGGGCTGTTCTGCCGACTGAATAAGTTGATTAACAAATTTGTGTTCCGGTGCGAGCACCATGTAGGTCGCACCGAACAAAGTATCTGGGCGAGTGGTGAAAACGCGAAGATACTGTGGCGAACCGGCAATTTGAAAATCCACTTCCGCGCCTTCGCTGCGGCCAATCCAGTTCCGCTGCATTTCCTTGAGTGAATCGCTCCAGTCAATCGTGTCGAGATCGGCCAGCAGTTTCTCGGCATAGGCCGTGATTCGAAGCATCCATTGACGCATCGGTTTACGGATGACCGGAAAGCCACCCACTTCGCTCTTGCCGTCAATAACCTCTTCGTTGGCGAGAACTGTGCCGAGTTCCGAACACCAGTTCACCGGCGCTTCGCTGACGTAGGCAAAACGTTTGGAATCGCGAAATATTCTTTTTTGTTCTTCGGTTTTGCAGTCGGCAGGAAATTCAATCGTTTCAACCGATTCAGCTTTGTTCGTTTCCGGATTGAACCACGAATTGTAAAGCTTCAGAAAAATCCACTGCGTCCACTTGAAATACTCCACATCGGTCGTGGCGAGTTCGCGCGACCAGTCGTAGCTGAAGCCGAGGCTTTTGATCTGGCGCGTGAAGTTGGCGATGTTCGCCTCGGTCGTCACACGCGGATGCTGGCCGGTCTTGACGGCGTATTGCTCGGCGGGCAAACCGAACGAATCCCAGCCCATCGGATGCAGCACGTTGAAGCCGCACGCGCGGCGGTAGCGCGCGAGAATGTCCGTGGCCGTATAGCCTTCGGGATGCCCGACGTGCAAACCCGCGCCGCTCGGATACGGAAACATGTCGAGGATGTAAAACTTCTCGGGGGCCTTGCGGCCGGCCAACATGGCGTCGGCTCCGTGACGTTGTGCAAAAGGATGCCCGTCCGGCACGGACTCGCCGGGATTGAAGGCGCGGAAAGCCTGCTGTTGCTCCCAAGTTTGCTGCCACTTGGGTTCGATCAGGTGAAACGGATATTGTCGGCGGCTGCTGGACATAGAGCCGTGAATACTACGCGAAATGACGCCGGACTCAATCGCGGAGTTAGGTGGCAGAATTAGCCAGCCAGACCAGCCGCAATCCTTCGAGCGTCAAATCCGGCGCGACGGCGGAAATTTCCGGTAGCTTTGCCGCAATCAATTTTGCATAGCCGCCGGTCGCCACCACCGGCAATTTTTTCGCGCGCAACTCGCGCTTCAATTCGGCAATCAGCTCGCGAACCAGCCCGCGATAGCCGTGAACCGCGCCGACCAGCATCGCCTCTTCGGTGCTTTTGCCGATGGCCGTTTTGATTTCGCGGATTTCAATCTTCGGCAGCAGCGCGGTCTTCTCGTGCAGATAATTCGTCATCGCCGCTAGCCCCGGCGCAATGATACCGCCGACGTAATTGCCTTTTGCGTTTACTACGTCAAAAGTAACTGCCGTGCCGAAATCCACGACTACCACCGGCGCTCCGAAACAATTTTTTGCCGCCACCGCATTCGCCAGCCGATCCGGGCCAATTGAATTCGGCTTCGGATAATCAATGCCTACGCCGCGAATCGTAGCTGGATTTAATTCAAGTGCGTTTATTTTCCAAGTGGCGCGAACCAATTTCTTTACCAGCGGCGTAGCGCGAGGAACCACGCTGCACAAAATTGCGCCGCTAATTTTATTTTTGCCCGCAAATTTTTTGACTGGCGCCGGCGCGCCGCCGCCGAACCACGTCAGCGTCGAGATGTCAGTTTGTTTCAACACACGCCGTTCGTCCGCGAGGCCGATGTGCGTGTGCGTGTTGCCAATGTCGAATAGTAAAATCATTTTTCCAAAGTGACGTCGCCGCCGATGACGCGCTCCAAATGCCCGTGTTCCGTGCGAACCAGCAACGCACCATCATCGTCCAAAGCCTCCGCACAACCACGAATCTGCCGCGAACCCATCTGCACCGAGACATTTTTGCCGATGGTCAGGCAACCGGTTTCCCATTCATCCGCGACTTCCGCGAACTTACCGCTGCAAATCCGCGCGTAGTCAAAATCCAGTTCCCGCAAAATTTCTGTCGCCAGCTCGGCCCGGCAAATTTCCGTGCCCGCTTCAACTTTTAACGACGTCGCAATTTTCCGCAACTCCGGCGGAAATTCGTTGCCGTCCTGATTCACGTCCACGCCGATGCCGAGAATGACGTGCCGCACGCGATCCACTTCCGCGCTCATCTCCGTCAGGATGCCGACGACTTTTTTTCCACCAATCAAAAGATCGTTCGGCCACTTAATTTCGGCAGAAATTCCCGCGATATTTTTAATTGCGCGCCGCAATGCCGTAGCCGAAGCCACGGTCAACTGCGTCGTTTCCTGCGGCGTCAATTTCGGTCGCAGCAAAATGGAAAACCAAAGTCCCTCGTGAGTCGGCGACATCCATTTTCGGCCAAGCCGTCCCCTGCCCTTGGTTTGCGATTCAGCGAACACCACGACACCCTCCTTCACGCCGTCGCGCGCGAGTTTTTCAATCACGTCGTTCGTCGAAGTCGTTTCCTCGAACACGCGGATGTCGCGGCCTACGACTTTGGTTTTGCCCAGCCGCGCGAGCAAATCATCTGCGTGCAATGCGTCCGGCGAACTCACGAGGCGATAACCGAAATGGGGGCCAGCTTCGATTTCATAGCCAGCCTTGCGTAGTTCATCCATGCGCGCCCAGACCGCCGCACGGCTGATGGCGAGTTGCTCCGCCAATTGCGCGCCAGAAACGCCATCGGCATTTTCTCGCAACGCGGAAAGAATTTTTGCATCAGTGGTCATTCAAAATCCAAGCCAATGTCCACCGCACGCGCGGAATGGGTGAGCGCGCCGACGGAAATAAAATCCACGCCGGTCGCGGCGATGGCGCGGACGGTTTTCAAATTCACGCCGCCGCTAGCTTCCGTTTTCGCGCGGCCACGCACGATTTTTACAGCCTGACACAACTGCGCGATCGTCATGTTGTCGAGCAGGATGATGTCCGCACCGGCAGCGATGGCTTGTGCGACTTGCGCCAGCGTGTCGGCTTCCACTTCCACTTTCAGCTTTGGAAATTTCTTCCGTGCGCGCGCGACGGCGGCGGCGATGGCGTTCGGCTTTTCATTTCGCAGCGCGACGAGGTGGTTGTCCTTGATGAGCACCATGTCGAACAAACCGAGGCGGTGATTCTTGCCGCCGCCGGACGCGACGGCATATTTCTCAAAGCGCCGCCAGCCGGGCGTCGTCTTGCGCGTGTCGAGAATTCTGGCCCGCGTGCCTTTGACAAAACCCGCGAACTGCGCGGTGGCCGTGGCCACGCCGGAAAGCCGTTGGACGAAATTCAGCGCGACGCGCTCGGCGCTCAAAATCGCGCGGCTGGAGCCGGAGATTTTCAGCAGAGTTTTTCCAGCGGCAACTTTCTGGCCGTCACGCGCCAATTTTTTAATTTTGATTTGTGGCGACAATTCGCGAAAAGCGATTTCGGCAAATTGAATTCCCGCTGCCGTGAGCGGTTCGCGCGCGCGCATGAGCGCGACGGATTTTGCGTTGGCGGGCACGGTGGCTAGCGTGGTCACATCGCCGCTGCCGAGGTCTTCGGCAAGTGCGGCGCGGATGGCACGGCGGATTTCGGCGGCGGCAAGCTTCACGCAAACAAGGTGACGGCAAAATGAAACCGGGAAAAGGAAAAACGCGCGGCGCGGACGCGATTCCAAAACATGGCGGAATTTGTAATGGCCTGCCGCGCGGGTTTGGTTTAGAAATGCGGCGTGCATTTCCACGGTCAGTCTGGCGGCCTGCTACAATTTGTTTTGATTGCAGTTGTTGGGGTATTTGCCGTCATCGGTGCAATCTTGGGCGCAATTGGATCAAATAAACGACAAAAAGAGATTTTTGAATTAGCACGACGACTGAATCTTGATTTCAATCCGGGGCTTGATTACGACATACCTGAACGCTTTGGTTTCCTCAAACAACTCGACCAAGGAGACAATCGTTACGCGAACAATGTTTTTTCTGGAACATACCAGCAAAACGATGTGCTGGCGTTCGATTACCACTACCAGACTTACTCGACCGATTCCAAGGGCAACCGCACCACGCAGCACCACTGGTTTTCGTTTTTTATTTTGACGCTGCCGGCGGTGTTTCCTGACCTGACCATCCGGCGCGAAACTTTTTTCACGAAGGTCGCCGAGGTGTTTGGCTATCAGGACATCAAGTTTGAATCCGCCGAGTTTTCCAAGACGTTTTGCGTGCGCTCGCCGGACAAGAAATTTGCCTACGACGTGTGCAATGCGCAGATGATGGAATACCTCCTCGCCAACCGCGACTTGAGCGTCGAATTGGAGAACGAGGTCATCGCGCTCGCGTTCAACTCGCGGCTCGCGGCGGCGGAATTTGAACGCAACCTCCAGCGGCTCGCGGAAATCCGCACGCGGCTGCCGGAATATCTTTTCAGCCAAAACGCATGATTTCTCACCGGCACATCGACTTTGGTTGGCAGGAATATCTTTTCATCGCCGTCTTTATTTTCATAGCGATTGCCAGCTACCTCAATTCGCATCAAAATCCTATCGCTGCGCGCAAACGGCGTGACGAACTTTCGAAACTGGCACAACGGCTGAATCTTATTTTTAATCCCGATGAAGATTACGAACTGGTCCATCAATTTGATTTCCTGAAAAAATTGGCGCAAGGCGAAAACCGCTTTGCCTACAATGTTCTTTCCGGAAAATATCAAAGCCACGACATGCTTGCTTTTGATTATCATTACGAAGGCGAACGGCAAGGTCGAAACCGTCGCAGCATGGAATATCGCTTTTCAGTTTTAATTTTAAAGTTGCCGGTGACATTTCCCGATTTGACCATCCGGCCTGAAAATTTTTTAACAAAAACCACAGAAAAAATCGGCGGTGACGACATCAAATTTGAGTCCGCTGAGTTTTCCAAACTATTTCACGTCTGCTGCCCGGACAAGAAATTTGCCTACGACGTTTGCAATGCGAAAATGATGGAATACCTGTTGGTCAATCGCGACTTGAGCATCGAAATTGAAAATCGGGTAATAGCATTGGTTTTTGATTCCTTTGTGTCGTTTCATTCTTATCTCTCCACTGATAAAATCGAATTCAACTTGCAGCGGCTCGCACAAATCCGTTCACTGATGCCGCAATATCTCTTCACCCAAACCGCATGATTGCCCTGCTCATCGCCATCGCCATTGTCATCGGCCTGCCGCTGATTTTCGTCATCGCGCAATACAACGCGCTCGTCGGTCTGCGCAATTACATCCGCGAATCGTGGAGCAACGTGGACACGGAATTGAAGCGCCGTTACGACCTCATTCCGAATCTCGTCGCCTGCGTGAAAGGTTACGCGGCACACGAGCGCACGGTGCTGGAGCGCGTGACCGAGCTGCGCAACCGCTGCGCCGCGAACAACGGCGCGGTGGCCGACCAGTCGCGCGACGAGGTGCAGCTTGTGGACGCGCTGAAACAACTGCTCGTCGTCGTGGAAAATTATCCACAGCTCAAGGCCGACCAGAATTTTCTGCAACTGCAAAAGGAATTGGTGAACACGGAAGATCGCATTCAAGCGGCGCGGCGGTTTTACAACGGCAACGTGCGCGACTACCGGAACAAGTGCGAAAGTTTTCCCAGCAACCTCGTGGCGAATGTTTTCAACTTCAAGCCGGAAGGCGATTTTTTCAGCGTGCCGCCATCCGTGCGCGACGTGCCGAATGTGGATTTCACAACGTAAAACCGGTCACTTCACCGGGAACGCGAGGAAGATTTCCGAAAGCCGGTCGAGGCTTTGCGCCGCCTCGGTTTCGGGGCTGACCACCAGCAGCAACAGCCATTGATCCGGACGCGGAACAAAACGAAGCTGGCCGTATTCAAACACCCACGTCGTCCAGCGCGCCGGCAATTCCGCCGCCGCGAGCGGCTCGTGCAGATCGGCAAACTGTTTCAAAAGACTCTCGATTTTCTCCACCGGAAAATTTTTCTCGTCGCTGAAGCCGCCCCATTTGCCGTTCGGCTGACGCACGCCGCTGGCAATCACGCCCGGCACGGCGGGCAGGCTGGCGAACCAGGTTTTGAAGTCTTTTTTCATTTCGCGACGGGCGCGGTGATGCGCGCAAAAATCAGCCGGTCGGCACGCGGCTGAAGCACGGCGCGTCCGTCTGGGAGTTGGATTTCCAGCCGATCCAGTTTGCCCAGCTGGATTTCAAGAATCAGCGCCTCGGCGCGATGCGCGATGTTTTGCAGCAGCTTCAGGCGCGCGGCGGCATCGGCGCACTGCCATTGGTAAAGCGCTTCGCCGGTGCCGGCGCAGATGAGCAGTTCCGCCGCGCTGCCGGCCGGCTCGGTGGAAACGGCGTCGCCGGAAACCATCCCGCCGGTGTGCCCGCGAAGGTCGGACAATTCCCGTTGGCGCCCGACCTCGGCCAACAGATATTCCCAAGTGCGGTTGAGCGTGCGTTCCGGCGGAAGTTCAAAATCGCGCAGTTCAAATGTGCCGCCGGCGATGCCAAGCAATTTCTGAAAGGCCGTCTCGCCGGCAAGCTCACCGCAGACGGCATGGATGATCTGCCCCTGCTCGATGTAAATCCGGCCTAGCGAGTGCTCGCGAAAAATTTCGAGCACCGAGGAATTGCCCGCCTGACATTCCATTTGGATGAGGTCGGTGATGCCGACGTTGCGCAGGGTTTCGAGGTTCGGCGACGGCACCGCCCAGCCCAGCAATTCGCAAAAATTTTGAAAGACCGCCTTCAGGCCTTCGGGCGACACCGGTTTTTCGAGGACCAAATCCGCCCCGGCGGCAAGGCTCGCGGCGCGCATCTCCTCCGTGACCGTGCCGGCCATGACAACGATTTTCAACTGCGGCTGGCGCAACCGGCGGATCAACTCCGCGATTCCGATGCCCGCCGGCTTGACGTCCAAAACCGCCAGTTGGATTTTTGCGGTCTCAACTGCGGCCAGCGCCTGGGCCACCTCGGTGGCGGTATGGATTTGCCAGGCATTTTCGCTCAACCAGACAAAAGCATCGCCCGCCGCCGCGAGATAGTCGCGGTCGGCGTCCACGATTAAAACGTGGTGCCGGGGATGGCTTTTGTTTTCTTTGGTCACAAAAATTCAGTTCAACGCCGCCAGCGCGGCCTGCGCCGCGTGCTGCACCGCGTGATCTTCGTCGCGCGCGGCGGCGGCCAGCACGGTCATCGCGCCGCGTTCCCGCAGCCGCGCCAAAGCCTCGGCGGCGGCCACGCGCAAATCGCGATCGCGGTCAAACAACAGATCCGCCAAAAACGGCAGCGCGACGTGCGGCGGCGCGGTTTCGACCTTGGGCGCCGTCGAGGCCTGCAACTGGTCGGTGAACCGGTCCACGTCAATCTTCAACTGCTCCAGCAGTTGCGTGGCGCTGTAACGCACCCAGTAATCCTGATGGCTCAACGCCGCCTGAATGGTGGGCAGCGCGTCCAAAATCTCCGGCGACTGTTCCCAATCTTTTTTCATTTTCCGCAGGGTCGCGTGCGTGAGGTGGCGCACGGTGCGCTCCACATCGAGCAGCGCCGTCACCAGCGGCACCAGCGCGCGCACATCGTTGATCTGCCCCAGCGCGGCGATGCCCGCCTCGCGCACGTCGCGGTCAGGGTCTTCAATCAAATAGCACAGGCCGGGCACGGCGGAATTTTCGCCGATGAAACCCAGCGCCTTGGCCGCCGCGCGCCGGACTTCCCACGACGTGTCCTTCAACGCAGCCAATAAAACCGGCACGGCCCGCTGGCCGCCGCAGCGCATCGCGGCGTCCACGGCGGCGCTGCGCACGCTGGCGCTATTGTCCTGAAGTAATTTTTCCACTTCGGGATACGACGTCGGATCGGCGACGCGTTCCAAAACTTCCAGCGCGGCGATGCGCACGGCGGGGCTGTCTTTTTTCAACGCCTCCAGCATCGTGCGGACAAGGCGCGGGTCTTTGATTTGACCCAAAGTTTTGACGGCAGAAAGCTGCTTGTTCGGCGGGCCGTAACGCATCAGTTCCAACAGCGGTTCCACCGCTTCCGGCCCCATCGTGAGCAGTTGCTGCAAATTTCCGAGCGCGAGAATCTGGTAGATTTTCTGGGCGTCGTTGGCCGGTCGCCAGCCGAGCCGGTGCAAACTGCGCGCCGCGACCGCGCGGACAATGGGATCCTGATCGCGCAGCAGCGACACCAGCCGGTCGGTCGCCACCGGATCACCCAGCCGGCCGAGCGCTTCCGCTGCGGCGGCGCGCGCGAGCGGCACGGTGTCCTTGAGCATCTCGATGATTGGCGCGACGGCGCGGCGATCTTGAAATTTCACGAGCGCCTTGGCCGCCGCGCAGCGCACGTCGGCCACCTTGTCCTTCAGCGCGAGGATGAGCGGGGCGATGGATTGTTCCTCGCCTTCGCTGGCGAGTTTCTCCACGACGGCGAGCCGGGTCTGCGGGTCGCGGGCGCGCAACTGCTGATGTGTCCACCAAAGCATTTTTTCAGGTCATTGAAAACAGACAGCCACTTCTAATTGTTACAAATCTGCAACAAATGGAAATGCTAATCCAGCCGGAAACGGCGCGACAAAACCGCATGAATTGGCGATGTGGCGCAGTTGCACTGAAGATTTCAGCCGAGCAGTTTTTCCAACCGCGCCGCCGCCGCGTCCCACTGCGCGGCATCCTGCGGCGTGAAGGTTTTCAGCTCGAAAGAATTCCGCACAATCTCCCGCGCCGCCGCGTGCGACCCGATGTGGCCAAGCGCGATGGCCTGCACGAGGATGTTACCCAGCGCGGTGCATTCGCCCGGCCCGGCGAGCACCGGAATCTTGGTCGCGTTGGCGGTGAATTGATTCAGCAAGGTCGCCTGGCTGCCACCGCCGACGATATGGAGTTTCTCGACCTTATTGCCGGTGAGTTTTTCCAACCTGCGCAACGTGACGCGGTAGAGCAGCGCTAGGCTTTCGTAGATGCAGCGGACACACGCGCCGATGTCCTTCGGTTCGGGCTGGCCGGTCTCGCGGCAAAAATCGGCAATCTTGACGGGCATATTGTCAGGACTCAAGAAACGCGGGTCGTTCGGATTGATGAGCGAGACGAAGGGCGGCGCGGCGGCAGCGAGTTCGGCCAGCTCGGTGAATTCATGTTTCCGGCCCTGCTTGATCCAGTGTCGGCGCGATTCCTGAATAAGCCAGAGGCCGATGATGTTTTTCAGCAGCCGCACGGTATCGCCGTAGCCGATTTCATTCGTGAAGCCGAGGCTGCGGCTCTGCTCGTTGATGACCGGGTGCGGCGACTCCACGCCCATCAACGACCACGTTCCCGAACTCAGATACGCCCAGTTTTTCCCGCTGGCCGGCACCGCCGCGACCGCCGCGCCGGTGTCGTGCGAACAGGTGGCGATGACTTCCATCGGCGACAGACCGACCTCGGCAGCGAGGTCTTTTTTCATCGGACCGAGCTTCGTGCCGGACGGGCAGATGGGCGCGAACAGATTTTCCCGCAGGCCGAGCGCGGAAAAAAGTCTGGCCGACCAGCGTTTCTGCACGGGGTTGTAAAGCTGCGTGGTGCTGGCGAGCGAAACCTCGTTGCGCGCGACGCCGGAACAGAAATAATTAAACGCGTCGCCGATGAGCAAGATGTGTTTGACCTTGGCCAGCCGTTCGGCCGGCTCGGTGGCGATTTGATAAAGCGTGTTCAGCGACATGAACTGGATGCCGGTCTCCGCGAAAATCTCCGGCCACGCGACCTTGCCGTTCACCGTCAGGACGCCCGCCGCCGTGCGCGCATCGCGGTAGCACCAGACCGGCGACATCGCTAGGCCGCGCTCGTCGTAGAGCACATAGTCCACGCCCCACGAATCCGTGCTGATGCCGGCGATGGGCAGTTTTTTGGCGGCGGCATTTTTCAGGCCGGTCTTTAACTCGTTCAGCAGGCGGTCGAATTCCCAGTGCAGCGCGCCGCCCACCTTCGTGGCGCCGGTGGGAAAGCGGTGCATTTCTTCCAGAGAAATTTTTCCGCCGTCGAGCGTGCCGAGAATGACGCGGCCGCTGTCAGCGCCGAGGTCGCAGGCGAGATAATGTGTGGGCATAGTGAAATCCGTCCGCAGTTTAAGCCAAGCCCCCGCCGTGTCAAAAGGGTTCTTGCGGCGATGATTCAAACTCACCTTTCGGATGAATTTTTCTCCGCACGCCGGCGTGCAAAAAAATTGCCAACGGCCCGACGCGCTGTATTTTTGACACATGAATCAACTCGATCAGCTCAAGCAATTCACCACCGTCGTCGCCGACACCGGCGATTTTGCCAGCCTCAAACAGTTCGCGCCGCGCGACGCCACGACCAATCCCTCGCTCATCCTCAAGGCCGCGCAGATGCCGGAATATCAATTTCTCGTGGACAAGGCCATCGCCGATAACAAAGCGAAGTTCGCCGGCAAGGAACTGCTCGCGCACGTTCTCGACGATTTGACGATTCTGTTCGGCCTGGAAATTTTGAAGATCGTTCCCGGCCGCGTCTCGACCGAAGTGGACGCGGATTTGTCCTTCGACGCCGACGCGCTCGTCGCCAAGGGCCAACATTTCATCAAGCTTTACGAGAAGAACGGCATCGCCCGCGAACGCATCCTCATCAAAATCGCCTCGACGTGGGAAGGTATCCGTGCGGCGGAAGTGCTGCAACGCGCCGGCATCAACTGCAACCTCACCCTGCTTTTCTCGCTGCCGCAGGCGGTCGCGTGCGCCGAGGCGAAGGCGAAACTGATTTCGCCGTTTGTCGGCCGCATCATGGACTGGTATAAGTCCAAGGAGAAACGCGATTTTGCGCCCGTCGAAGATCCTGGCGTGATTTCCGTGAAAGAAATTTATTCCTACTACAAAAAGTTCGGCCACGCGACCGAGGTGATGGGCGCAAGCTTCCGCAACGTCGGCGAAATCCAGGAACTCGCCGGCTGCGACCTGCTGACCATCAGCCCGAACCTGCTCGCGGAATTGCAGAAGTCCACCGCACCGCTCGCGCGCAAATTAAGCCCCGAACTCGCCCGCGAATTCAAAATCGAAAAGCTGCCGCTGGACGAAAAAAAGTTTCGCTGGCTGTTCAACGAAAATGCTATGGCCACGGAAAAGACCGCCGAAGGCATCCGCGCCTTCAACGCCGACGCGCAGAAACTCGCGCAGTTCATCGCCGCGAAGCTGGGCTGACGCCGGGCAACGCTCAAAGATACTTCGCCAGAATCGGTTTCAATTCGGCGACGGTTTTCTTGGGCCAGATTTTCTTGTCGGTCAGGAACGCGTTCTTCAAGGCGGAATGCGCCTTCCAATTCGGTTCCGCCGGAATCTGCGCGATGGCGGCGGCGACAACTTTTTTCGCCGTGTCGGCGTTGCGATGGAGATTGGCGATGATCATTTCCAGCGAGACGTGCTCCTCTTCCTTCCAGCAATCGTAATCCGTCGCCATCGCCAGCGTGGCGTAGGCAATCTCGGCCTCGCGGGCGCACTTGGCCTCGCCGAGATTCGTCATGCCGATGACATCGTAGCCAGCGCGGTGGTTGGCGAGCGATTCGGCGCGCGTGCTGAACGCCGGGCCTTCCATGTTCACATAAGTGCCGCCGTCATGGACGCGCGCCTTGGCGGCCTTGGCGGTGCGGACAAGAATTTGCCGGAGCTCGCCGCTGACCGGCTCGGCAAACGCGACGTGCGCCACGATACCGCGCCCGAAAAATGTGTGGTTGAGAGACTGCTTGGTGCGGTCGAGAAACTGGTCAATCACCACGATGTCGCACGGACGATATTTTTCCTGCAAAGAACCGACAGCACTGACGCTGATGATCCATTGCACACCGAGCTTTTTCAGCGCCCAGATGTTCGCGCGGTGGTTCAACTCGGTCGGCAAAATGCGATGGCCGCGTCCGTGGCGCGGCAGAAAGACAACTTCGCGCCCGGCGAGCTTGCCGGTGAGCAAATCGTCGGACGGCGAACCGAACGGAGTTTTGACCTTGACCCATTTCTGATTGGTGAAGCCTTCGATGTTGTAGAGGCCGGTGCCGCCGATAATGCCGATTTTGTGCTTGGACATGGCGGGATTTTTTACCATGAAACGGGCGAAAGACACGAAAATAAAATTTTGCCGCGACGGGAATTTGATTAAACTAGCGACATGGAACTCTTCAACAAAATCCTCAAGGCCGCCGTTGATGGCGGCGCATCGGACATCCACATCAAGGTCAATACGCCGGTTATTTTCCGCATCAGCCGCGAATTGATTTCGATTGATTGCCCCGTCCCGACCGAGCAATGGCTCAATAACGTGGTGGACAAAATGACGCCGGCGCACATGAAGAAAAAGTTGGACGAAGACCGCGAGGTGGATTTTTCCTACAATGTCGCAGGCCTGGGCCGCTTCCGCACGAACGTCTTCCAGCAGCGCGGCAGTTGGGCTTTGGCCATGCGCCATGTGAAAGCCGCCGTGCCGAGCTTCGAACAATTGGGCCTGCTCGAACAAATCAAGACCATCGCAGAAACGCCGCGCGGCATCGTGGTGGTCGCCGGCTCGACCGGTTCCGGCAAGTCCACGACGCTCGCCGCAATGATCGAGCACATCAACGCCAATTTCAAAAAGCACATCGTGACGCTGGAAGACCCGATTGAATACGTTTTTGAAGACAATCAGTCGGTTATCGAACAACGCGAAATCGGCCTCGACGCCGCCAGCTTTCACGGCGCGCTTAAACACGTCTTGCGCCAGGACCCGGACATCATCATGGTCGGCGAAATGCGCGACGCCGTCACGGTCAACGCCGCGATGAGCGCCGCAGACACGGGACATTTGGTGCTGTCCACGCTGCACACGACCACCGCCGCCCAGTCGGTGACGCGCATCATGGAATTTTTCAAGGCCGACGACCGCGAACAAGTCCGCCGCCAACTCGCCGGCTGTTTGCGTGGCGTGATTTGCCAGCGCATGGTGCCGACGATTGACGGCAAGATGACGCCCGCGCTGGAAATCATGGTGAACTCGCCGCTCGTCAGAAAAATGCTGGAAGACAACCGCACTGAAAAACTCACCGCCGCCATTGAGACCGGCGGGGACGACGGAATGATTACCTTCAACCAATCCTTGTTCAATCTGGTCAAAGCCGGCCGCGTGACCGAGAAGGAAGCCATGGCCAAGGCCAGCAACCCGCAGGCTTTGGAGATGAATTTCAAGGGCATCTTCCTCAACGAAGGCGGTCGCATTGTCAGTTAAGAAAAATTATCTCCTAAATTACCCGGTTGACTAATCCTCAACCGGGTTTATCGTTTTTAACCATGCGAGTTTCCAAACGCACCGACTACGCTTTGCGGGCTTTGTTCACGCTGGTTGACCACTACGGCGGACAGCCGATTCCAATCCGCGAACTCGCGCGGCGCAACGATGTGCCAAAACGCTTCCTTGAACAAATCATGCTCGCGCTCAAATCGCAGGGCTGGGTGAACAGCTCGGCGGGTATCCGTGGCGGCTATTTTCTCGCGAAAAATCCGGATAAAATTACGATGGGCGACGTGGTGCGACACTTCGACGGAATCCTTGCGCCGATTGACTGTGTGTCGGTCACCGGCTATCAACGCTGCTCGCAAGAATCGGTCTGCCGTTTCCGCCGGGTATTTTATGAAGCGCGCAATCACGTCGCCAACCTGATGGACCGCACAACGCTGACGGAGGTCGCCAAGGGCCGCCCGCTTTCAATCCACGAAGTTTCCTCGGGATTCATTGGCGGCGAAGGCATCTGAAAATATTTTCAAAAAGTTCGTTGACAGATTTTTTATTTGGGGCATAATAACGACAAGTTAAGTCGTTATATAGCTGGAGCGATTGAATAGCTTGATTAAACAAGGTCGCCGAATGACGGCCAAAATGCGGTAAATTTTTTATTTGAACTAAACAACGACTTTTTAAGTCGCTATTAAAACCAAAGCCAAACAGAAAACTGTAAGCACCATGAAAACGAACAAACAACTCAAACCACTAATCATCGCCACCGTCATCGGGGCGCAATTATCCATCTCTGCCCTCGCGGCGGATGGTTCAGTCACTGCCACAAACGGGACGGCCGAAATCCCCGCCCTCGCCGCCGACAGCGGCAGTTCGGCAGACGCCTCCGAAATCAAGACGCTGAAATCAGAAATTGACGACCTGGTCAAAAAGGTGAACGCGCTCGAACAACAGCGCGGCCCAACCGAACAGGCGGCGACCATCCAGAACCTCGACCAGCAAGTGCGCGTTTTGCAGCGCCAGCGGGAACTGGATCAGGACGCGGCGGTGGCCAAGAGCACAACGGCGCCGAAAATTTCTCTGGGGGCAAATGGTTTCATTTTCAGCTCCGGCGATTCCAATTTCGTGGCCCAGATTCACGGCTTGGTGCAGTTGGACAACCGGAGCTTTGATCGGGATGGCCACGCGAATGGCAACGATGGTTTCCTGCTGCGCCGCGCGCGGCCGATTTTCACCGGCACGGTGTTCCATGACTTTGACTACAACTTCACGCCGGATTTCGGCGGCAACGTGGTGCAGATTCAGGACGCCTATTTGAACTACCGTTACGCGGCAGAATTGCAAGTGCAAGCAGGTAAATTCAAGTCGCCGGTCGGCTTGGAACAGTTGCAATCCGATCCCGTCACCGCGTTCAATGAGCGTTCACTGGCGACCGATCTGGTGCCGAACCGCGACTTGGGTCTGGCTTTGAAAGGCGACCTCTTCAACGGCGCGGCCAGTTACACGCTGGGATTGTTCAACGGCGCGCAGGATTATAGCGGCAGCACGACGAACCTGTCATTTCAGGACAACCGGGCGTTTGAGGGCCGCGTGTTTTTCCAACCGTGGAAAAACACCGACGCAAACGCGCTGCGCGGGTTGGGCTTCGGCGTCGGCGGCAGCTATCTGGACAACCATCCCGCAACCAATGCCGCCACCGGCCTGACCTCGGGCTACACGACCGATGGTCAGCAGAAATTCTTTTCCTACAATTCCGGCGTCAACGCCAACGGCACGGCTTGGCGCATTTCGCCGCAGGGATATTATTACTACGGGCCGCTCAGCCTGCTGGGCGAATACGTCGTGTCCGACCAATGGGTCACGAAGGGCAAAACGTCCGCTGAGCTTCAAAATACCGCGTGGGAAATTTCCGGCGGCTGGGTGTTGACCGGCGAAGAGTCATCCTATGCCGGCATCACGCCGCTGCATCCGTTTGACCCGCGCAAAAACCAGTGGGGCGCAGTGCAGGTGGTCACGCGTTTCTCCGGATTGGACGTGGATCGCAAGGCGTTCCAGTATGGTTTCGCCAGCACTACCAAATCGGCGGATTCGGCCCAGGCCTGGGCGGTTGGACTGAACTGGTTTCTCAACAAAAACATCCGCGCCAACGTGAGCTTCTCCCACACCACATTCGGCGGTTTCAACGGCAAGCCGGCCCCCGGTGTCGTGCCGGCGCAGTCGGAAAATGTGCTATTCACCCGCATCCAACTGGCGTTCTGAAAAGCTAAAATCACAACCGATTGAAAACATGAAAATATTTCTGAAAACATTCCTGATTCTCGCCGTCGCCGCCACGGCGCAGGCGAACGAAGTCAAGCTGCTCAACGTCTCCTACGACCCGACACGCGAGCTGTATGTGGATTACAACGCGGCCTTCACGAAATACTGGCAGGCCAAGTCCGGCGACGACGTGAACGTCTCACAGTCGCACGGCGGCTCCGGCAAGCAGGCGCAGTCCGTCATCAACGGCCTCGAAGCCGATGTCGTGACGCTCGCACTGGCGTATGACATTGACGCGATTTCACAGCAGTCAAAGTTGTTGTCCGCCGACTGGCAGAAGCGTCTGCCCAATGACAGCACGCCTTACACCTCGACGATTGTTTTCCTTGTTCGCAAAGGAAATCCGAAAGGCATCAAGGACTGGGATGACGTCGTGAAAAAAGGCGTGAGCGTCGTGGTGGCGAACCCGAAAACTTCCGGCGGCGCGCGCTGGGCGTATCTCGCGGCTTATGCCTATGCGCTGGAAAAAAATAATCACGACGACGCGGCGGCGAAAAAATTCATCGCGCAACTTTACAAAAATGTTCCGGTGCTGGATTCCGGCGCGCGCGGCTCCACCGTGACATTTGCCCAGCGCGGCATCGGCGACGTGCTGCTCGCGTGGGAAAACGAGGCGCATCTCGCGCTCAAAGAATTCGGCGCGGACAAGTTCGACATCGTCACGCCATCATTGAGCATCCTCGCCGAGCCGCCGGTGGCCGTCGTGGACAAGAACGCCAAGCGCCATCACACGACCGAAATCGCCAACGAGTATTTGAAATATCTCTACTCCGACGAAGGCCAGGAGATTGCGGCGAAGAATTTTTACCGTCCACGCAACGAGGCCATCGCCGCCAAATACGCCGCCAATTTCAACCAGGTGAAGCTCGTCACCATTGATCAGGAATTTGGCGGCTGGACGAAGGCGCAGCAGACGCACTTCGCCGACGGCGGCGTCTTTGACCAGATTTTCCAGCCGCAAAACTAACAAAAAAAATGACTATCGCCACCCCTTCAAAATCCGTCGTTCAACCGGCGCGCCCGATCCGCCGCGATTTGGCCGACTTGCTGGCGCCGCTGGAAAAAATCGCCGCCGACTCGCCCAATCTCGTGGCGAACCATGACGCGCGTTTTGAAGTGGACGGCGAGCAATATGTCCTACCGCGCTATCTTTTCGTCGGACCACGCGGCGGCGACGCTCCGATCCGCATCGGCATTTTTGCCGGCATCCACGGCGACGAACCGGAAGGCGTCCACGCGCTCATCCAGTTCATCAAGCTGTTGGAAGCCAGGCCGGAACTCGCCACCGGCTACTACCTTTCGATTTATCCCATCTGCAATCCCACCGGTTTCGAGGACAACACACGCCACTCGCGCGGCGGCAAGGATTTGAACCGCGAATTCTGGCGCAATTCTACGGAACCTGAAGTCCGCCTGTTGCAGGCCGAGCTGGTTTCGCGTTCGTTCCAAGGAATTATTTCGCTGCACACCGACGACACCAGCGCCGGATTCTACGGCTTCGCCCACGGGGCGACGCTGACCAAAAACCTCATCGAACCCGCGCTGGCGGCGGCGGAACAAATTCTGCCGCGCGACGAGCGTCCGGTGATTGACGGTTTCAACGCCCGCAACGGCATCATCCGCGAAGGATACGAAGGCATTCTGGCCGCGCCGCCAAAAGTCCGTCCGCGTCCGTTCGAGATCATTTTGGAAACGCCCGCCACACCGCCGGAGTATCTGAAGGAACTGGCGTTTGTCGCCGCGCTCCAGACAATTTTGCTCGAATATAACAAGTTTATCGCCTACGCTCCGAACCTCTAAACTGTGGCTGCGAAACCAATCAGGAGCAGAAAAATCCGTGTGCTGCCGGGCTTCAAACTGACGCTCGGCTTCACGCTTTTTTATCTAGGACTCATCGTGCTGATTCCGCTCGGCGCGGTCTTCTGGAAAACCACCACGCTGACGTGGCCGCAGTTCTGGCAGACCATCACGATGCCGACCGCGATGGCGTCCTATCGCCTGACGTTTGGCGCGTCGTTCTTTGCCGCGCTGGTCAATGTCGTTTTCGGCCTCGTCGTCGCATGGGTGTTGGTGCGCTACGAATTTTTCGGAAAGAAAATCGTGGACGCGCTGGTGGATTTGCCGTTCGCGCTGCCGACCGCCGTCGCGGGCATCACGCTGGCGGCGTTATATTCGGATCACGGCTGGGTCGGGCAATTGCTGTCGCCACTCGGCATCAAGGTGGCCAACACGCAGCTTGGAATTTTCATCGCGCTGACGTTCATCGGTCTGCCGTTCATCGTGCGCACCGTGCAGCCGATTCTCGAAGACCTCGACCCGGAACTCGAAGAGGCCGCGTCCAGCCTGGGCGCGAGCCGCTGGCAGGTTTTCTGGCGCGTGATTCTGCCGATGCTGACGCCGGCGCTGCTCACCGGTTTCGCGCTGGCCTTTGCCCGCGCGCTGGGCGAATACGGCTCGGTCATTTTCATCGCCGGCAACATCCCGATGAAGACGCAGATCACGCCGGTCATCATCATGGGCGAGCTCGACATGTTTGATTACGGCAAAGCCACGGCCATCGCCGTCGTGATGCTGGTCGTCTCGTTCGTGCTGCTGCTCAGCATCAACGTGCTGCAATGGTGGACGAACCGCTACAACACCCACAACCTCGCATGACGCCCGTCGCGACCACCTTTCGTTCGCCGCCGCAAGTCGTGCATCATCACACGACCAGCGAGCCGCCGGCCGTGCGCCGCGCGCTCATCGCCGTCGCGCTGGTGTTCTTGAGCCTGTTTCTATTCCTGCCGCTGGCAGCTGTTTTTGCTCAAGCTTTTAGTAAAGGGTTTCAGTCAGGTGGATTTCAATTGGGCATGTTGCTGCACCCAATTGATCTAATGCGCTCGCTCAAAGTGAGTTTGAGTTTTTATTTTCAAACGATTTCAGAGCCAAACTGCTTGGCTGCAATCAAATTAACACTAATCGCCTCTGCCATTTCCGTGCCGCTGAACTGCGTCTTCGGCGTCTGCGCCGCGTGGGCAATTGCGAAGTTTGATTTTCGCGGCAAAAACATTTTGCTCACGCTGATTGATCTGCCGTTCTCCGTTTCGCCGGTGATCGCCGGTTTGATTTACGTTCTCGTTTTTGGTGCACAGGGCTGGCTGGGACTTTACCTGAACGCGGACAACCCCAAATTTCCTTGGCTCGCAAACTGGCTGAACGAGCACAACATCAAAATCATCTTCGCCGTGCCAGGCATCGTGCTGGCGACCATCTTCGTGACGTTCCCGTTTGTTGCGCGCGAACTGATTCCGCTCATGCAGGCGCAGGGCCGCAGCGAGGAGGAAGCCGCGCGCGTGCTGGGCGCGAGTGGCTGGCAGACGTTCTGGCGCGTGACGGTGCCGAACATCAAGTGGGGATTGATCTACGGCGTCATCTTGTGCAACGCCCGCGCGATGGGCGAGTTCGGCGCGGTGTCCGTCGTGAGCGGGAAAATTCGCGGGCAGACCAACACCATTCCGCTGCACATCGAGGCGCTGTATGATGACTACAATTTCACCGGCGCGTTCGCCGTGGCGTCGTTGCTGGCGTTTCTCGCGCTCATCACGCTGGGCCTGAAGACGTGGGTGGAACACAAGAACGCCGCGTTGAACGAAATCGAAATTTCCAAATGAGTGTCGAAGTCAAAAACGTCACCAAGAAATTCGGGAGCTTCACCGCGCTCGACAACGTGAGCCTCAAGGTCGAGTCCGGCGAACTCGTCGCGCTGCTCGGCCCGTCCGGTTCCGGCAAGACCACGCTGCTGCGCACCATCGCCGGCCTGGAATTTCCCGACAACCCCGCCGAGGCGCAGGTCTTGTTTTACGGCGAGAACGTGACGCACATTCCCGCGAGCCAGCGCAAGGCGGGCTTTGCCTTCCAACATTACGCGCTGTTCCGGCACATGAGCGTGTTTGAGAACATCGCCTTCGGCCTCCGCGTCCGCCCGAAGAATACGCGCCCGCCCGAAAAGGAAATCCGCGCTCGCGTGGATAAATTGCTGCACCTCATCCAGCTTGAGCCGCTGGGCCAGCGCTTTCCCTCGCAGCTTTCCGGCGGCCAGCGGCAGCGCGTGGCGCTGGCCCGCGCCCTTGCCGTGGAACCGAAAGTCCTCCTGCTCGACGAACCGTTCGGTGCGTTGGACGCCAAGGTGCGCAAGGAACTCCGCCGTTGGTTGCGGCATCTGCACGACGAAATCCACATCACGACGCTGTTTGTGACGCATGACCAGGAAGAGGCGCTGGAGGTTTCCGACCGCGTGGCGATCTTGCGTGACGGCAAGATTGAGCAGATCGGCACGCCGGAGGAGATTTACGATCATCCCGCGTCGCCGTTTGTCTATGATTTTCTCGGCAATGTGAACCTGTTCAGCGGCCGCGTGAAGGACGGTGCCATGGTCATTGGCGGAACCGAGTTCGCCGCGCCAGATACGGCGGGCGAGGCTGATTCCGATGCGGTCGCGTTCGTGCGCCCGCACGACATCCGGGTGACGCGCCACGCGACCGGCCCCGCGCTGCCGGCGGAAGTCATCCGCTCCAACGCCGCCGGCCCGGTGGCCAATCTGGAATTGAAGCGGCTAGACAGCGGCGAAATCTTCACCGTGCAACTCGCCAAGGAACAGTTTCAGGAACTCCAGCCCAAGCCGGGCGAACAGGTGTTCGTGGAACTGAAGAACGTGAAGGTCTTCTCGGACGATTATTCGATTTAGTCGGTTTCTGAAGTTTGTTTGACTCTGACCGCGACTTGCCTATTGTTTCGCGGCATGGCCGACAAACATTACCGCAGCTTGATCAAAGGCGTCTCGTGGCGCATCACCGGCAGCATTGACACATTGATTATCTCCTTCTTCATCACGCGAAAACTGTCGTGGGCGTTGAGCATTATGAGCGTGGAATTTTTCACGAAGGTCGCATTGTATTATTTCCATGAGCGCGTCTGGGAAAACCTCTCGTTCGGCCGCCTGAAAGAGGCGAAAAAGGACAAGCCGAACTTCGAAATCTGACCAGCTTGGCCGCCCTGCAGGACGGCCAAGCCATCGGCCTCCGTCAAAGTTGCAGCGGACTGCTGCCGGACGCCGAGACGGTGCCGGTGTTGACGAAGATGACGCCTTGCATCGAGCCGTTGCCGATGCCGTTGGAGATTTTAATCTTTTGCGTTTCGGTATAGGCGCCGTTGACGGGCACGGTGTCGGTCAGGGTCAGGTTCAACAGGCCGTTCAGGTAGAATTTCAAATCGTTTCCCCCGCTGATAAACGTGTCATCAAACATGAGGCTGACCACCTGCTGGCCTTTCACGCTGGTGTCCGCCAGTCCGGTCGAGAGATCCTGCTTGCCGGAGATGACGCTGGGCTGCGCGGTGTTGAAGCTCATGATGTCGGACACATTCAGCAGAATATTGGTGCCATTGAGCACGACAAAGCTGTGGCCCGCCAGCGCGAGGACGGCTTTCGCCGGGAAACCGCCGCTCGGCCAACTGCCCTGCACCTGTTCATCCGCCGCGAGCGTGTTCAGAAGATCCGTGGTTTTCAGCGAGACCTGTTGGGGCGTCGCCATGGTGGCGACGGTGCCGATGATGTTGCTGGAACTTTGTTCCGACAAGGTCATGGTGATGGCCAGCGGCAGGAACGGCAGCGAAAACTCCGTGGCTTCGACGGCGTGCAACTGCGACACCTCGGTGGCGGTCAGGGCGCGGTTGAACATCCGGATTTCATCCAGTGAACCGGCGTAATAATACAAGCCGGTTCGATCCACACCCACGTTCAACTGATACGGCGCGCTGACGGAAGTGACCGGCGTGGAATATTGGCTGTCCAACTGGCCGTCCACAAATATCCGCACCGACCCCACGTCATGGTTGAAGACGGCGCAAATCTGATGCCAGTTGCCATCGTCAATGGAGGCATAGCTCGTGAAGCTCGTCTGGTCCACCTGCACCTGCACATGGCTGTGATAAACGCCCACCGAAAAACCGACCCACGGATTGCTCGGCGTGGCCTTGCACACCAGCCCGCGAAACGGATAGACATAGGTTGTCGTCTTGATCCAGCAGGAAACCGTCAGATTGGTCACGGCCTGAATCTGCGTCGGGCTGGCATATTGGATCATCTGGGACCCGCCGAACACGCAGGCGGAATTCGAGCGCCCAAACCGGTCGTAGGTCAGGCTCGCATTGTTCAGCAGCGGATTATTGCCATAGCCGCTCTGGTCATTAGCATCGCCGCTGAACGGATAAAACGCCACCAACCCCCCGGTCAGGAAACCTTGCGCCGGTGCCTGAAGCACCAAGGCCAAGGTGAGAACGACCACGCCCGACAGGATATTTTTTGTTTTCATAATTTTTTGAGATTGTGTTTGCCGGTCAATGCACTAGCAGATGTTGTTCCAACTTTTGAACCTCTTGGCCGGCGGACGCAAGCGAAATCCATCCGCGACTCTGGCACCGGAGTTTCATGATTAATCTGCGCCTGCTCCTTTTGAAAAGAAAGAATGGGGTGGCCAACGGGACTCGAACCCGCAACAGCAAGCTCCACAAGCTTGGACTCTACCATTGAGCTATAGCCACCAACCA
>Ga0007854_10000488_pt1 | contig 25801 bp, 26 predicted proteins | sample CryBogCBH12Aug08_FD_60382 | JGI IMG/M metagenome (GOLD analysis project Ga0007854, IMG submission 60382) | Freshwater microbial communities from Crystal Bog, Wisconsin, USA - CBH12Aug08 | ecosystem: Environmental > Aquatic > Freshwater > Lake | place: Crystal Bog, Wisconsin, USA | collected... | reverse complement strand
CATTTCTTCTGTAATTCTGTGGCTTGTTCATACCATCATGGTAGCATGACGAGGTGAACAAGATACAGAACTCACTACATCCCCAAGCTTACGCTTGGGGTATTTTCGTGTAATAAAAAGCCCCGTTTTCCTTCGGAAAACGGGGCTTGTGTTATTCACACGTACTTTTTTACTTAGCAGCAAGCTTTTCATTAATCTTCACAAACCTACGCGCATTCTCAACAAGCTTAAGCCATGGACTTGTGACGACGTCGGCGTCATACATTTCCTTGTAGCTATAATTAAGCATTGAGAGCATGCGTTCAGGATGCGGCATTGATGCAAGGAATCGGCCATTTTCGGATACAACAGCTGCAATACCTTGCCAAGAACCATTAGGATTATCCGGATATGATGTTGTCGCGTACAGTTCTTCATCAACATACAACACCGGAGCAAGCCCTTTTTGCATAAAACGAAATGCGTGATCCTCTTCCTTAAAAGAAAACCGACCTTCACCATGCGCAACGGCGATTGATATCACAGAACCTTCCATTTGAGACAACCACTTTGAATCATTCGAAAATATTTTTACGATTGATTCCCGTGATTCAAATTTGCCCGAGTCATTATGTGTCAGTTTTGGGCGCTGGTACAACGGAATATTTGGGAACATAAAATTAAAATGCTGGTCGAGCAACAAAAACAGCTGACAACCATTGCATACCCCAAGTGCCATTGTATCATTACGCAAAAAGAAATTTTTTGCCCCAAATGGAATATGCTTCAACAAAAAGATCTTCCTGCAAATCCCCTTTTTTGATTCTCTCAAAAATTTCTTTTACGGTCTCAGGCTGTTGATTCAAGTTTTTCCAAATTTCTTTTACAATTTCATGAGCGTTAAGTTTCATTGGCTTCTGTTCAAGCTTTTTAATAAGGTCTTCTGCCTGTTTTGTTTTTCGGTCTTTTTGAACAAGAGCATACAATGAAGTCGCAGTTTGAATAGCAACTTTGCCGTCTTTTTGTATCACATTTTTTACCTTTGAGGTTTCAGCTCCATCCTGAAAAAACATTGGCTCATTTATTTTTAGATCCTTTTTTAACGTTTTGGAAACAACTTCACCCAACGTAACCCCAACATCAGACGACATAACTCTCATGAGTTCTATTTTTTGCCCGGCTTTCAAATTCAAACTATTGATTAGTTTTTCTTGAGGATTTTCTGCAGTATTTTTTTGATTAAAATTTTTGCCTTCCATACTATTTTGTAGATTTCACTGGGTGCAAATGTGCAGCAATTCCAATACCGGTTGCGATAATCACAAGATTCTTGATGATATATTGACCTTCAAGTGTTGGAACCAAAAATCTCTGCCATGTTTCTGCAGGCAAAAGCACGAGTGGCCCAAATGTTGTAATCATGTGTACAAAAAGAAGCGGAATAACAATACGTTCCGCGCCTTTGATGAGAAACAAAATACCGATAAGACATTCAAACAATCCAAAACCAAGATAGAAAGAATTAAAACTCACAAAATGAATTGATGTTTCAAAAAGACGCTGAACAACACCTTCTGCCGGACTAAGTCCAATGACTTTGAGTAAACCAAACCAAAAGAAAACAACAAAAAGAGAAAATCGCGCAACTGGAATAGAAACGCGTCGAAAAAAATGAATAAGTGTAATATCAATAGCTCGTACTTTCATGAGTTGATTATATCAAAGAGCACTCACAAAAAGCTATGAATAACTTCCGATTTTATTTCAAAAGTGCCAAAGTTCTTGCTTTGACCAAATCATATTTATCTTTTTGGCCTGAATATGCATAAAAACTGAGTGAAGAAAGTCCAATACGCAACTTGTAACACAATATACGTTCTTCAAAGTTTTGAATTTCCATACTGCGGTAAAATTTTTCGGCATTGTGTTCCGGGTCGTTTTTTACTGCCCAAAAAGAAAGCCATGCGACGTCATACAAAAAATCTCCGTATTTTGACTGAGCCCAATCCAATACACCCGTAACATTTTCACCGTTCGAAACAACATTATCAGAACCATAATCAGCGTGAATCAAATATCGTTCTTCTGGACAATATTGTGCAAGTTTTTCTATCTCCGTAAACACCGTAGTCCATACATCTTTCTCCAAAAACGTAGTTTCAAACATATTGTTGGGCTCAATATACATACCGACAGCAAGCAAAAAATCTCGCCATGTATCAAACTCTCCAACTCCATCCACATCCCAGCTACCATATCCGCTTGTATCACGAATATCTATTGCATGAATTGCATCAAGTACATCAAGCATCTTTGGCAAAACTTTTTGGTATTCCGATTCAGAAAAATTATTAACAGTTACGCCTTCAGCCTGTCGAGAAATTGCATAAAAATACGTATTATCAAATTTACCAATTTCAAAAATTTTTGGAATTGGAATGTACGGTGTAGCAAAAAACTCTGCGGCATGCGCATCTTTTTTGAAATTCGTATCGTTTGTATTTATTCGAATAACAAAATGTTCATCGTTTGACTCAAAGGCAAAAGCCTGTGACGCCTCCCCACCTTTGAGAAACTCGATTCGATCAATTGATTCATCAAAATTTTGTTTCAAAAAAGCGACGACATCACCCTGATTAATTTTTGTTTTAACTGTAGACATGTATTTGAAGTTTTTTATTTAGACAAAAGTTATTTGCACAATCTCACACGTAGATCCAACACGGAGTGGTGGCCCCCATCCTCCGATACCACTTGAAACATATACCTGCATCGTGCCATGTTTTTTTAAACCATATCCATACCCCTTGTACGCGAGATTAGCCAAATGATTAAATGGCCATTGTTGTCCATTGTGTGTATGTCCAGAAATCTGGAAGGATATTCCCGCTTGAGCTGCAATCTCCAAATCTTTTGGTTCATGCTTGAGAAGTATCGACGGAATATTTGTATCAATATGCATACTACTCAACATATGTTCAAAATTTTCTTTCTTCGCAGAATTTGAATAATCAAGTCCGATTATTTGAACGCCATCAATTTCTATTTTTTCATCATCCAATATTCGCACACCGAGTTTTTTTACCGCATTCATAAATGGGCTTGAATCACCAAACTCTTCATGATTGCCGGCGATATACAATGTGCCGTATCTTGATACAAGCTTTTCAAGTGGTTGTGCAATAGTGAACAGATCAGGTGCTTGTGTGCCATCATACAAATCACCTCCAATAACAACAATATCTGGAGTTAGTGAATTTGAAAGTTCTGTAACTTTTTTTGAAAAGCGTTTGCCTCGAATCGAACCAAGATGCAAATCACTCATCCACACAAGGGTTCGTCCTTTCCACACGGCTGGTAAATTAGTTAGAGAAACCTGAATTTTTGTTACCGCAATTTTTTGTGCACGAAACACACCATACACACCAGTCAAAAACGCACCAAAAAACAAAATGAAACCAATAGGTCGAGAATTATCTACAAAGGCATTCACAATATCATACACAACAGCAGCCATCAAAAGATACGCAAACGTCCCCGTCCATACTGCGGTTATAAGATACAACACTCTTGTTGTGATGTTTGCAGAATATTTTTCAACAAAAAGCATTGCAATAAATCCACCAGAAAGAGCAAAAAACCAGAGTCCAAGAAAAATCTTTTGGTGAATATCTGTAATGGCAAAAAGGCTGACGCAGGCACAATAAACCACAATATTGGCTTCAATAAGTAGCGCAGATGAAACAAGTGCAAAGCTGACCAACGCCGGCACCGAAATATGTTTTTTGGTTTTTTTAATCATCAGATATGATACATGTACGAAATACTTCATACATCAAAGAACATTCGTGAACAAACAATCCTCACTCTCGTTGTGTAAATTAGTAACGAGGATAGTAATGATTATTATAATATATATAATTTGGATCGTATGATTGGTTGTTGTTGTAATAGCTTCCAGGGTACGCGTACTGTGCTGGTGATTGGTATGAATAATACTGCTGATTATATGCACATGGACACGGTGGATACTGATATCCATAATATGAGTTGTTCAACACAACAGTCACAACAACTACCGCACATGAACCTTCACTCTGACATACTGCGATTTGTGATGTTCCTGGATTACTTGAATAGATACTCAACGAGCTACCAGAAATATTTGCAGATGCAACGTTTGAATTTGAAGTACTAAACACATAGTAACTTCCAGAACCATAAATATTTATGGTTTGATTCTGTCCTGATGTCATCGTAATACTATTTTGACTCAAAGAAATTGAAGGATATGTGTACGAAGGAATATATGTAGGAACGTACGAAAGAGGATTAGGATATTGAGGAGCATACATGTTTGCAAGAACAGAAATCGGCCAAACAAGTGCACCAGACGAAACACCATTTACCGAAACATATACAGAATCCCCTGCCGGAATATTGTATTGCGAATTAGTTACAGCGGTTGAAAAATAACCGTTGTTGTCTGTATATCCGATAACCCCCGCGCTCGCAATATTGTATGGACTTTGTCTGTATGCGTAGAAATATTGATTGTATGGTTGAACATACGATGGATTGTAGTGATAAAGCTGAATTGTACTATTTGGATCAGCACTCACTGTAACCTGTATATAGCCGTTATTGAGATTGTTTATCGACAATATTGGCACCATATATGCATGCACGCGAACAGCCGCCCCTACCGTGAAAAATAGTGTTAATAGTGCCCCCAAAAATAGTTGTTTTATGTGTTTATTCATAGTCGTTGACATAATATACTCTCGTAGCAAAATATACAAGCCCCTGAGTAATAACCATATTTTCTTTGCAATAAGAGACACAAATGACTTAAACAAAAAAACGGATTACAGAAATTTCTGTAATCCGTTAAACATAGATTTTATTTTTAATGATGAAGAAAAAATTGTTTTGAGGTTTTTTACTTTTTCATAATGCATCAATCCCCCAATGGGTCTTGAAGAGATTTTTTTGATTCTCCAGCCTGTTTCTTCGTTGCACAATAGTTGCGTCAACAACGACACCTTCTGTATAAATTTCTTTATCTTCTTGAATAAGAGCACAGCGTTCTTCAATAAAAAGACAAATTCGCTTCATTGCAATCAAGAAAATTTCGATAGACTCAGGGAATTCGTTTATTATGGTTTTACTCAAATTAGGAGCTTGCAATAGACTCCCAAAATTAAGCACCTCGAACTCAATACTGACTCCGTCCTCAAATTGTGTGACTGTACTAAAACAAGGTATCGCATTTAGAAAAAAATTTGAATGCTGAATAACAATTTTTTTTTGATCATCTGGTGCCTTTTCAAAGAAAAGACACAGTTTCCTTAATTTACGATGACGTATATACATCAAAAACCTCGGATATGACACAAACCCAGCGATTGTTGCGATACTAGACACCTCGTAAAAATAACGATGCGACACAATAGCAATGACAAGATCTAACACCACCCAGCATGTAAGCATGATTTCAAATATTCTATATATCCGCCAAAAAGGATCAACAGACATATTTGTTGTCACGAAAACAATAGTGATGAATTCAAGGCAACCAAGTAAAAAGTAACTGACAAAAGTTACCACCGAGATCTTGGCAAATTGAAGGAACGGTAATGCTTCCATATATTCTGCAAAAGCAATACCAACAAGAAACAATAGGAACCAAAAAATGTATTTCTCCAATATTAAGTTTTTAAATCTCATACGTTTGTGAATTTATTTAAGGTATTTTTACCATAAAAATTACATATAGTCAAAAAACCACATATAAAAAGCCGGCATATGTGCCGGCTTTTTATATAACAAATTGGGTGCCTACAGGGATTTGAACCCTGACTAAGAGTTCCACAAACTCTTGTGCTAACCATTACACTATAGGCACCATGTTATTGATGCCTATTCATCCGCCAACAGGCAAATGAAAAGCCCTTACTTTATATCAAAAAAACGAATAAAAAGCGAGTTTTTTGCTTACAATAGAATTGCGTTTATTTTTGCAGCCAAAATAAAATCATTTTCTGAGAGTCCCTTGATTGAATGTGTAGAGAGTTTGAGAATGACACGATTGTACAAAATAGTGATATCTGGATGATGACCTTCTTGTTCGGCTGTATCGGCAACCACATTGACGAAGTCCATTGCCTTGTCAAAATTCTTGAATTGGAATTCTTTGCTTATTACCTTGCCTTTTGTATCAATCTCCCACCCTTCCACTTCCATAAGCAAACGTTCCGCATCGGCCTTTGCCATCGGCTTTATTCCGTTTGATTCACACACGATACACTTTTTTTCTTTGAGATTTTTCATGTTTTGATTATACAATACTCAAGATTTTTACCAAGTATTCTTTTTGTACTTGATGACATAATTAATATCTCGTAGCAAAAGATACAACGTACGTCGAATATTTGCATCCTTGTCATATTGAAGAGGTCGAACGAATTTGCCCTGCTTGATGAGTTCATTGATTTTGGAAAGGAGCGGTACGCTTGTCACGTATTTTCTAATGACACGTTTTGGAACAAAGCTCAACACCATTTCGTCCTTCATGAGAACACATGGTTTGTTTTTGTGTTCAATCAAATCATCTACCAAATATGCAATGAGATTATGTCCGCATGCACTGAGATAATAACTGCTGCGAGCCTGACGTGGATTAATTTCAAGTATTTTATATGTTCCATCACGACTGTCATACTTCAAATCAAATTCAGCAAAACCCTGATATCCTATCTTTTCCAAAAAGTCTTTCATTTTGTAAATCAATTCTTCTTTGTATCCATGCTCATCAAAACCGTTTACAAGCACAGTACAATTCCCTACACCTGTTGCAGTACGTTCCTGCAAACCAATCTGAGCAAATGTCATAAGTTGAACCTTCTTGTCTGTTCCAACATAAAAAACAGCATCATACAGAGCACAATCACCACCTGGAATAAACTCTTGAATTATCAAATTGTCTTGATATCCTGAATCCTCTATTTTTTTGATCGTAACAAGCAATTCATCGCGTGATTGAATTTTGTATACCTTACTCATGCCGTCAAAATGATGCTTGTTGTACGCGACACCATTACCCGGTTTTAAAACAACAGGGTACATAAAATCATTTTTGATTTCAGTTTTTTCTTTGCATGAATACACGACTGTTTTTGGAACGTCCAAATCGTTTTTGTATGCGTTATAAAAATTATCTTTGATTAAAAGATTGTTGACGATTTCAAGTGTTGGGTAATTAAATACAAACTTGGCATTGAGTGCGTTCTTGTTTTCGACAATCAACCGCACGTATTTGTCACTCGTAGCAATCAAGATTATTTTTTCAAATTCACTTTTCTGTGCATATTCATTGAGGGTTGCAACAAAAATATCACTCGAATCAAAAACCGGAGATTGAATAAAATGTATAATATCGCTGAATTCTGTAACTCCAATCAAACGCGAATTCATGAGGTCGACTTTTTTGTGATACAGCTCATGAAAACATCGCGCCATATAATACGCGTTTGCATCAGAACCCAACAACAAGACAGTAACATTCATGAGATGATTTTATTTTTTGATTAATACTCTTGGCACCGTTTGTTTAAATGAACACAAAATTTCATATACGGTTGTATTATTTCGAACAGCAACTTCTTTGGCAGAGATTGTCTCACCAATCAATTCGACTTTGTCCCCCACGTGCACAGTATCATCAACAAGTACGCTTATCATACCCATATCAACGGCAATGATTTGGTATCGCTTACCATGTATCGCAACATGTCCGCTTTTGTTTGAACGAAAAAATCCATCAGCGTATCCAAGAGATACGACAGCAACAACACAATCATTCTTGGCTTGAAAACTCGCAGCATAGCCAACAAAGCCACCTTTTTTGACATGTTGAAGCTCGATAATTTCACTATATACGGAGAGTGCAGACTGTAACGAAGGAAACGGGAAAAGATTTATTTTAGGTTTCATCATGCCGCGAATCCACGCCTTGAATCCATGTTGCTCGGCTGGCTTACTATTGAATCCATACAATCCAATACCAATACGCGCACCCGTACAAAAATCTATTTTTGGATGAGAAAAGAGTGTGAGACTTCTATCGATGTGTACGATTGGAATTTGTTTGAGATCGATGAGTGATGTGATGTCACGGAACGCTCGAAGTTGGTCACCAAAATGTGTGCCATGTCGACCAGAAGTCGCAAAATGTGTATATATCCCTTCCAATTTAAAAATTGGATTTTGTTTGAGTGTGTCAAAAATTTCTTTGACTTGCTCCTTATTTGAAATCCCCAAACGATTGAATCCGCTATTTATTTTTAGATGCACTTTGATTTCATGCGCAAATGTCACAGATACGAGTTTTTTGAAATATTCGTAATCAGAAAGTGTGACAGTGATATTGTTTTCACTTGCTGTTTTGATGTCATCAATATGAATCGGCTGCAAGAGCAAAATTGGAGTCAAAATATTTGCCTGTCTGATAGCAAGTGCTTCTTCGAGAGTCGAGACAGCAAGATAATTAATGCCTGCATCAATCAACGCTTGGATAGCGGGAATTCCGTGACCATATGCATTCCCCTTCACTACTCCAATATAGTAGTAATAGTTTGGGTAATCATGCATCAATGTTTGTACATTATGCTTGAGATTTTCGGTATTGATTTCGATATACGTTGTGCGGTACATATGATATGTATGATAAAGCTATTGTATCACTTTAGCGCTTTACAAAATACTCCTCATACCATACCAAGAATGTGAAAACTGTCCAAATCTTGCGAGCGTTATTTTTGCCGCCTTTTTTGTGTTCACCCAAAAGAGCTATCAAATCATTGTGATTAAAATATTTTTTTGAAACGTCATTTGAAAAATATCCCTTAACCATTTCGTAATATTTGTCTTCACGAAGCCATTCAGGAAGTGGAAGAGGAAAAGCCATTTTTGTACGGTTTGCATTTGTTGAATTCATATCGCGTCCTGCGGCTTTGCGAAGTGCAAGCTTGGTATTCTCCTTGCTTACTTTGTACTCAACAGGTATTCGTCGAGAGAGATTCCAAATTTCTTTGTCGAGAAACGGCACCCGAAGTTCGAGCGAATGCGCCATACTCATTTTGTCCGCTTTCAAAAGAATTTCTTGAACCATCCAAAAATGAATATCGATGTATTGCATTTGAGACACTTCGTCCAGGTTTTTTACTTTTTCATAAAACGGAGCAGTGAGGGCAATTGGGTTTTGTGATGAATATGTATTCTTCAAAATCTTTGCTCGTTCGACTACTGAGTAAATATTACTGTTTCCAATATACCAATCCTTTGCAGTCACACTTCCTCGAATGAGCATGTTTTTGCCTTTGAAATCAGGCAGTACTCGTGCAATACCGGCGAGAGCCTTACGTACAAAAAGCGGAATCTTGCGATATGAAGCCATCATAATTGGCTCTTTGTAAACATTGTATCCACCAAACATTTCGTCAGCACCTTCACCCGACAAAACAACTTTGACATCTTCATGTGCAAGCTTGGATACAAAATACAAAAGGTTTGCAGACGGATTTGAAAGTGGCTCATCCAAGTGATACTGAACATTTCCAACATTGGCAAAATAATCCTCAGACGAAACAAGCGTGCGCTTGTTCTCAACTCCAATTTCTTTTGCGTACGTTATAACGTCATCGGATTCATCATATTTTTTGTCTTCAAATCCAATCGTATATGTACGAAGTTTTCTTTTTTTTGAAACCTCTCGTGCAACGTAGCTTGAGTCAACACCAGAAGACAGGAAACATCCGACTTCTACATCGGCGATTTCATGTGCGTCAACAGAACCTGCAAATTCTTTTGCTGTTTCTTCGGCAAAGTAATCCATTGTTTTGTCATGCTCAATCGCAAATTCAGGAGTAAAATATTGTGCAATGTTTAATTCACCATTTTGATATTCCAAATAGTGTCCAGGCAAAAGCTTACGTACATTCTTAAAAAATGTATCTGCTCCGGGAATACAACTAAAGGTAAGATAGTTAGGAAACAACTCTTCATTTAATTCTTTTTTGAAATCAGGGTGTTTCAAAAATCCTTTGATTTCAGATCCAAACATGAGTGTGTCCCCCATCTGCGCATAGTAGAATGGCTTGATACCAAAAAAATCTCGTGCACCAAAAAGTTTTTTTGATTTTATATCCCAAATAACAAACGAAAACATTCCACGCAATTTATTCAAAAGCTCGGCACCATATTCTTCGTATCCATGAATCAATACTTCGGAATCGGAATGAGTATAAAAAACATGTCCGCGTTTGACGAGTTCTTCTCGTAATATTTTGTAATTATAAATTTCACCATTAAAGACCAAAACTTTTGTTTTGTCTTCGTTGTAAATCGGTTGATTACCACCAGCAAGGTCGATGATACTGAGGCGACGAAAACCAAGTGCTGCGTCTTCATCAACAAACATATCTTGCGAATCAGGACCTCGGTGTGCAATGCATTCAAGCATATTCCCCAAGACATTCTTGCGAGCATCTATGTTTGTTTTATTTTTTTGTATATATCCAATATGTCCACACATATAGAGACTGTAGCATATGAAACCCTATCTCAAAAATTGAGGATAAAATGCAAAACCCTGTCAGTAAAAATAAAAAGTGCCTGCCAGTTTTTTCAACTAGCAGGCACCATATTACTTACAAAGGAGAAGCGTTTTAAGCCGCTTTGTCCTTTTTATTCTTTTTATTCACAACATCATCGGTCGCTGAAAGCTCATTGAATGAATCCCTGATGGATTTTTGTTTTGCAACAAATTCCTTCATCAATCCTTCCTTGATACTAAGTAAACGATTTTTCTCGACAAGATCTTGCGGAACGGTCAGTTCGTGCAAAATTTTGTTTTCGTGATTACGTTGTGCTTGTAACAAAGTTTCGGTTTGAGTGAGTTCATTCTGCCTCATGTTAACGATAATTGCTCGGTGAGTATTCATGGCTGTGGCATTTGCTGCCTGGCGTTCCAGGTCTTTGACACGCAGTGCTTCTTCGGAAGCCTCGTTGAGAGACTTCACTGTCGAAACATGTTCATCCGCACCCAGCAACATTTTACCAATAAGGGTTATCGCCTCAATGATAAACAACACAACCATAAATCGGTTAGGCCATGGAGAGTTTTTGGAAACTCTGTGCAATGCAGTCATACGATAGTCGAGACCATCACCACTGCTTTTTTGCACAAGGCTTGCCTGTCCATCGAAACGAGCAGTCTCATCTTTGATCAGAACATTGAGCCTAGCTATTTCAGCCTCAGCTTTTTTCTGTTCAGTAGCGAGTGCTGCATATTCCGGCAACTGGGCTTCCTTCGCTTTGAGCTCTTCTTCCATCACCTTCAATGTCGCCTCTTCCTTATCAAGAACCGATTTTTTCAGTTTTGACAATCTGCCATCACCTCTTGGTTGCCCTGAGCGAGAAATGCCATTATATTCATCTTGATAATCTTGGTTACGATCTTTTACAATCGCTCTCTGTTCATCAACCACTTTTTCAAGAGGTTGAGCAGCAGCCTTGAATTTCGCAATGAAAGGTAAAACTGCTTGTTGTGCAAGATCTTGCTGAGAAGTTAACTCAGCAATACGCGCAGTACGGATTTTATTCACGTCCTGAACCCTTTCGGCTCTCATAACAACCAATTCTTCCTTTATTTCCCGGTCATAAATGTTGGCAGTCATTAACTCCGCAACAATCAAACTGGAAAAATAAATAATAACAAGCCTCATTCCCATAAACACAAGTTCGCCGGAGTAGATGTAGTCCAAAATTTTATCTTTTGTGGACCATCCTGTCATGTCTTTACCAAGCCGTTTTGCGGCCTGTTTGTCCATAGACATTACAAAGATTCGGTCTATCGTATACATTACGAAAAACCAAACCACACCTGCTGTTATACCAGCACCAACTGAATGGTACAGATCATGAAAGGCCATTGACCAGTTGATTGCTCCAATAAGGAAGCTCACCAACATGGCTAAGCCAAACAATGAACGATAGAACTTGGTCGTAGTGTTGTATTTCCGGAATTGTTTTACCGGCACCACGGCAACATAGGCAAACGCTTCACTTAAGGACTGCGGCATGTTTACGTAGAAACGTATTTTTTTCATGGCGCTTTTTGCATCAGCATAGGCCGCGGTAACACCAGCGAATTGCTCCTCTGATTTTTTTGAAACAGCCTGAACCTTTTTGAGGTATTGGTTTGCGTTTTTCCTGTCAGCATTGGAGCTATCCAGGATTTTCTTCGCGTCAGTTTCAAAAGCTGTCACCTTAGCCAGGGCTTTTTCAATAGTCCGGCGTGCGTTTTTGATTATCTCGATCTGCGTAGGCATCAGAAGATGTTCCTCCGCAATGATCTTTTGTGCATCAGTAAGCAGCTGGCCAGTGTCATCCAAATAATTCTGAATATCACCAACCCGGTCAGCAATATCTTTGTGTGTTTCTTCAACGCTACAAAGAATTTCCTGGTTTTCCGCCTGTGCCGCATTCACGGCGGCCTGTGTCGCCTCGTTCTTCATTTCTTCGGCGTCGGCTATAAGGCCGTCCATCTGACGTATGAGATCTTCGGATGTTTCAATAACATTCGCATCATCAGTCACATTTTTAAGTCCTTCAAGCGCCTTTTGAGCGTTTGATTTTGAGACTTTCATGCTTGTGATAGCACTAATAATCTCCTCAACATACGAATGAGCCCCTGAAGTTTCGGCATCTTTTGCAAGATCCAAGTTCATTTCAACCACCGTAAAGGCAGTGTTCATGTTCTCGGATTCATCGGCAATCGTTTTCCGAAAGCCGGCAATTGCGTTTGTTGTGTTCTGCGCCTGAATGTCAAATTCGGCGATTTCATTGCTTACTTCAGTAATGGCAGCATCCAAAACGCCAGCAAAATCCTCAGTGGTTTTAACAAAAGAAGCAACCTTGCCGGTGAATTCTTCTTTGGATTCGCCAAAAGCATACGCCTTGGCAGCTTCTTCAAAAGCCTTCGCCTCGTTGAGGTAATTGACCCTCTCCACAGTGAACGAGTCCAACTTGTGTTGGTTCTCATGAACCACAATATTTCTTCCGCACGCCTCTTCGAGGTCTGCAAGAAAACTCATCGTGACCCACTGTGCAACTGATGAAACTGATTTTAAAAACTCATCGTTTAGTGTCACTTCTTCCAGCTTTGCTGGGATTTCTTGCAACGTTGAAAGCTGCAAAGCGTTTTTGATTCCGTTGAGGACATCAAGATTTGATTCTGCCTCGCCGCGGAGGAGTGCTGTGTTACTTGCCATATCTATCAATTTGAGATTTTTTTGTGTGAATAATTTGTTAAATAATTTATTTTTGTTTTTTTATATAATAGCATATTCAAAGCAAAAAGTCAAGGTACGCATCAAGGCAAAAACCCTTATTTTACAAGGCTTTTTTGACATCTCTCCTTGCCAAATAGCCCACCATTAGCACTTATATTTTCTGAATCAACTTCAGGGAGATTTGCGAGATAATCATATGCAACAAGTACATCATTCAGAAAATCCTTACTTGATAATTCCAAGCGGTCGCCCTGACTCGTGCCATGACCGCGCATATCAAATACGATGCAGACATATCCAAGAGAAGCCAAAGATTCTGCATATTGATAGCTCCGATCTCGAGACGAAGTCCATCCATGAACAAAAAGAATCGCAGGATATTTATTTCCAGTTATCATATTGGGTGGGTAAAATATATCAGCATCTAGCCGTAAACCTTCACTTGAAAATTGAATGGTTTTCATATGTGAGTATTATAACAGGTCCAAACCTCAAAATTGTGTAGCAAAAGACCCTTACAAAGTAAGGGTCTTTTGTCGTGTGCTCAGGAGAAGATTTGAACTTCCATACCCTTGCGGGTGCTACCACCTCAAGGTAGTGCGTCTACCAATTTCGCCACCTGAGCATTTGCTGTATTTCGCCCCAAAACAAGAACATTCTGATTATACTTATATTTTGAATATTATCAACAAAAAAATCTCTTTCGAGATTTTTTTGTTCAAATATTATTCTGCTTTTGCTTCTTCCGCTTCGATTTTGTCTGCTTCTTCGTTTTCCATAACGCGGACAGATTTCATTTTTTTGCGAACATCGCGGATAGCCTTTTCACGAACATAGTAAAGTTTTGAACGGCGAGCACCTGAGCGCTTCAACACCTCGATTGAGTCAATCATTGGTGAGAAGAGAGGGAAAATACGTTCAACTCCTACTCCTGATGCGATCTTACGAACAGTAAATGTACCTCCGATTTCTTCTCCGTGCTTGCGAGCAAGTACGAGCCCCTCGAATGCCTGAAGGCGGAATTTGCCTTTTTCAGGAATTTTGACCCAGACGCGAACAGTATCGCCTGATCCGAAATCAATCTTCAATCTTTCTTCTTTATTTGTGGGTGTAAGTGTTAATGCCATAACGATAGCCAATTTAACATAAGAATCATATATTTGCAAACTTTACGGCATCTTCGAAGTCTTTTGGATATGGAGCGACAACCAAATGGGTTTTGCCGGATGGAAGCACAAGCTTCAATGAGCGGGCATGGAGCGCAAGCCGAGACAAACCAAGTCCGGCTGGTCTATTGGGTGCATAGAGCGAATCACAGACAATTGGATGGTTTACAGACTTGAGATGAACTCGGATTTGGTGAGTTCGACCAGTTCGAGGAACGGCCTCAAGGAACGTAAACACCCCCTCTTCGGTACTTCCCTTGCCTTCATATACTTTGTTGCCAAAGCGTGACAATACCGTAAATTGCGTTTGAGCTTCACGCATTGCTCCACGTGCATTTTTGCCAGTCACCCAACGACGAATATTTCCTGAATCACGACCAATCGGCGTATCAACAACAAACGTGTCTTCCTTAAGCCAACCATAGGCAAATGCGTGATATATTTTTGTAATTTCATGGTTCTGAAATTGTTGTTTGAAAAACGCATGTGCTTCTTGAGTCTTTGCAACGACCATAACGCCAGAAGTTTCTTTGTCGAGACGATGCACAATTCCCGGCTTGAGGATAAAAGTTGATTCACCACCAGCAAGATGTATTTCGAGTGGTTCACCAACATCTCTCATCTGCGGATATGCTTCCACAAGAAAATCCGCCAACGTTTTTTCGTCTGTTTTGCCATCACCATGAACCGAAATTCCGGCTGGTTTGTTTATAAAAAGACAATCATTGTCTTCGTAGAGAATATCGAGTTTCATATGTATAATTCAACTGTAACATTAATCAGACCAATAAGGAAAATTGGAAAAATACCTCAGCCATTGAAATATAATGTTTTTTAGTGTATAAAGGTATATGTAAGCGCGGTTAGCTCAGTTGGTAGAGCAACTCATTTACACTGAGAAGGTCGGGGGTTCAAGTCCCTCACCGCGCACAACACAGTGAGACCTACTGAGACCCGTTAATGAAGCGGAATCTCAGTTGAGTCAAACACAAAAAATCACCGAACCTTTCGGTGATTTTTTGTGTACGTTTTACGCGAGCGATATTTTCTTGTTTGCGAGTAAGATTTTACTTTTCAAACAATCCAATATTTCTCGTTTTTCAGTGGTCGTTCCGTCGCGCAAAATGTATTTTGCATAGTTTCGTATGTCGATGTCGGTCGTTTTGATTGCCTTCGGCTTCTCTCCAAGCAGTCCAGATTGGAACCGTTTGTGCCGTTCGATTTCATTTTTGATTTTTTCTTTCATATGCAGTTCATCGAGATCAACCTTGTCGAGAATGAGCGCGAGCTGTTCAATAAGATTGTCTTCTCGAATATATCCAGACATACATTTTCTGTCTTTGTATCGGCAACATCCGTAGTATACATACCGATGTGTATTTCCATTCTGCTGATGCTTCCATTTCTCGCTCGCTGTCACGCCAGAACCGCACAGTCCGCAAGTCATGAGTTTAGTAAATGCGAATTCTTTGCCGTAAGTTGACATGGAATGTTCAGCAATATTTTCTTGAACTTTGTCGAAGAGTTCTTTGGTGATGATGGGTATATGTTTTCCCGTATACCACTGTCCGCTCTTTTTCGGATATTCAAATGTTCCATAGTAAAAGTGACATCGGAGGGTCAAGTAAATATTTCCAAGCGTTAATGCTTTTCCACTTTTGGTGGTGAATTTAATTTCCTCTTTAAGCCAGCGGTACACCTTTCTGCCGGAGTAACCCTCGTACGCCACTTTCTCAAACATTTTTTTGATAATATTCGCTCGGTGAGGATCGACAAGGACGACACACCGCTCATCCTTGTTCTTACTGTTTAAATATCCGACTGGAGCAGGTGCTGGCCAGAGTCCCATCTCACACCTAGCTCGCAGTCCTCGCTTCACATTAATGACCTTGTTGTCGTTTTCTAGTTTGGCTTGCGAGCCAAGAATCATGAGGAGAAACTTCTCATTCGGATTATTGCTAAATCTCTGTCCGCCGTAGGTGCGAATTTCTTTGAGCAATCCTTGATCCATCAAATCCACTATTCTGCCGAGGTCACCGGCGTTTCGAGAAATTCGATCTGGTGCCCAAGTGAGTATGCCATTAAATTTTTGTTCTTTAATTTCTTTCACAATTTCTTCAAAGACAGGTCGTTGTCCTGCCTCCTTGGCGGAGTGCGATTCTTTCTTCATCACCACAATATCGAGTTCCTGCTCTCTCGCCATTTTCTCCATTTCTTTGATCTGACTATCAATGGAGAGTATTTGCTTGTCTTCCTCCTCGGTGCTTTTTCTGGCGTAAAGGCAGTATTTTACCCTTGTGGGGATTAGCTGTTTTGTCGCCAAGCCCGCGCTTCTTTGTTGTATGTTTTCCATACATACATTGATGACGCAACCACTCTTGTGCGTCTAGGATGGGCTGTTGGTAAGTAGTTGGTAACCACGAAAAAAATTAGTTTAAAAAATAGGCGATTTATGGCATAATGTCAGTAGCAGTATTAAAGTAAATTACTTTTGTAGTAATTGAAAATTTATTACCAGTAATATAATTATAAATATATGAATTTTGAATTACCAAAATTACAACGCATGCCAGATGAGCCATCAGGCAGTGCTGACAATGAGACAACAAAAATTGGAAAACAGTATAATGATTTCGCCGAAGATTTTGCTGATAAGCATAAAAATTTAGACGAAATTACACAGATTTCTTTTCAAAAAGCACTGCAAGGAATAGATTTTAAAGACAAAAAAGTTATTGATTTGGGATGCGGAGATGGTTACGATTTATTGAAACTTCAAGAAAAAGGGGCGATTGTTTATGGTCTTGACGCTTCGGAAGAAATGATAAAACTTGCGAAAGCAAAAAATAGTAGCGGTAATTTTGAAAATGGTTTTTTTGAGAACATCCCTTATCCAGATGCTTCTTTTGATGTTGTTGTAAGCAAATACGCAATGCAAACAAGCAAGGATGTTCCTAAAATACTAGAGGAAGTTGGGCGAGTTTTAAAACCTGGTGGAAATCTTATTTATGTTGTAACGCACCCAGTCAGACAATTCATGGAGAAAAAGAAGTCAGATAAAGACTATTTCAAACAAGATGTGGTAGATTCAGTTTTGTTTGACGGTGCAATTACTGTTCATGAGCCATCACATACTCTTGCTGAATATCTTAATCCGGAATTTTTGAAAAATTTCGACTTAACTTTTTACGAAGAAAAATTTGACCCAAGTAATGCTGAAATGGTAGAAGGCTCAAGTTACCCAGCTTTTCTTTGTGTTGGAGCAAAAAGAAAAAGTGCGAGTGAATCAATAATCCCTCAAACAATTTAATAATAAGTTGAAAATACGTTTATTCAATAATTAACTCAAAAACACTCTCTCTGGGTGGTGTTGATAAAGTATAATCTTTTCCTAATTCTTTATCCTTATATTTCTGAATGATTCCTTTAAAATCTAGATCTTTTTTGCTATCAAATCTGACATTTGGATTGACTATAACTTTATATTTTTCTGCTAATTTTATCCACGCTGCAAGTGCTCCACCAGTAACGCTAAAACCACTCTCTATTTTTTTAAAATGATTTTTTTGGGCATAGGATATCAATTCATCATAAAACTTCATACTAGCTCCAAGTCCACGATATTCAGTCTTTAAACTTACTTAAGATATTCTAAGTGTTCGTTCATTTGGATTTTGCCTGAATACTAACTCGCCAATACTATTACCATCCAGTTTTAAATGAAGTTCTTTTACATTTGGAATATCTTTAGTGCGATCATTAAAATTTACAATCTCTGTTTCTAGATTTAATAGGATCTGTTGTTTTTTCTCTTCCGTTTTAAATCCAAGACCCTCGTTATTTTCATGTTTATTATTTTCTCCATTTATAGATTCAGAATCGTCAATACTAGCTCCTCCAGAAATAGTAGGCTCATACTGAAATTTTGGCTGTCCTTCATTCATAAGCTAATAGTATCTTTTTTATGTATATTTTTCAACCTTAGTTTTACCTGTGGTAATATTCTATTATGACCAAATTCGCCTCCCAAAATTTCGCCCCGCGCGTCCAAGATTTGTTCACAAAAATTCTGACATATCACTTCAAACGCCACCCCTCCCGATTCGATCGCCAAACTTTTTTCGGCACATATTCCAGCCTGCATTTCCGCAAGGCTTCAAATTCTCCGCTTCTCGCTCTTCTCAAACAAAATCTCATTACCGAATGCAATGCCGTCGAAGTTCTGGTAAAAAATGGAAATCATGAAATTGACGACACCGACCTTGAATCCGTAATTAAGAGTGTTCGAGATAATTCAGATACGCTGTTCATTCTCGTCATCTCAGGCGAAGTAGACTCAGACGATTTTGAACGCCTGTATCGTGTCTTCGTTCGGTATCAAGTCATCATTTTACCTCTCGGCGAAAAAGATATTTCAGAGCTTGAGGGCTTTGTAAAAAATGGTAACATCAATGCGTGCTTAGTTGTCCTTGCCATGCTTGCCGACCAGATCGCCACGGGCACCGAGAAGCTGACAAGTGTCTGGGCACAGCGTGTGAAGTGGCAGAAGGAAGCGATTCAAGCGAGACTACCTCAGTTGGGTAAACTCAAAACTCCTCAGATTCGTACGCTTGTGAAAAAGCTTGCCTTCCTCATGTACTTTGAGAAGAACGGTAGCGAAGTAGCCAAGGCATGTGACTCAATCAAAATCTCTCGCAAGCTCTTCTACCTCTGGTGTGATGATGATCCGGCGTTCTTGAAAATCGTCCGCATTGCTCGATTGTAAATGGCACACTCTTGATTTCCAATTTTGTCCTTATTCTTCAAGATATTATTGTGAATGACAAGGTGAATGAGACACCAATTTTGAGTGTAATATTCATAAATACCTTTATATAACAAGCCAGATTAGAAAAATATGATGAAAATACGCACGAATTAGGCCTACCAGTGTATCATTCCGTAGAATTTTGACCTGTTTTCTGGAAAATTGACCTTCATGAAATTCCTCTAAAAATTGGCATTTGTTGGCATTTCACCAGAACCATACCCCGACTGAGACCCCTTGATGTGATATTATGAAAGTACCTCAAAAAGCCTTGTGGTGGCTCACACCATTAATTCCAAGACTGGAGAGGGGCACATTAGAGGACAAAGCAGGTAAAAAAATATCTTTTACCTTGAAGATACTAGCCATTTCAGTGGTTCGAAAATTGTTATTCTGTAAAATGATTCCCGCAGGGAATTCGAACCACTGCAATTGTATCTTTTGAATAAAAGTTGCTTTGTTCCAAGTATCACTAGGATTTGTAAGGTATTCACTTGCAAAATCTAAGAGTTCGCCAATATCTTCTTGTTGTTCCGGTAGCTTGTATAGTTCAGCATTTGTTTTGGTAAGGGTATCTTCAATTTGTTCAAGTTGCCTACGCAAGATAGCATCACTAATTACTCCTTTAGCGTTTTTATCAATCAGGGCAGTTTGCTTTTCGTTTAGTTCAGCAATGGCAGACCTTAATTTTTCTGATTCTTTATAACCTTGCTCATTTGCTTTGTCTAAAGCATTTTTAATGCCTATTTTAAAGCGTTCAATGTGCTTTTTATGAAGGGTGTACCTGTTTATATATTTCATGTACACACGTTCAAATTCATCTTTCTTATGGTCAGCTTTTTTGACCCCTACGAAGCGATAGTACGCATATTTTTTGTACCTGCCTTTTGCCCAATAGCCAGTAATCTTTATACCGTTTGAATGAGAAACAAACCGTCTAAGTGGAAAATCAGGATGTTCAACACGATAGGCACTACTGATATGAGACCGTCTTTTTAGTATTCGTTGAACTTGTTCAAATAATTCTTCTGAAATGATAGGTTCAAAAGTTCCTTTATGTCTTTCACCAAACTTAATAATCCAGCCTGCATAAATTTCATTATTAAGCAGTCTATAATAATGTGATTTTGTAAGTATTTTACCTGTTTTTTGGGTTAGCCCTTCTTTAAATAATCTTTGCCTAATAGTATCAACAGGAAATTCATTTTTAGCCACTTCAATAAAGGCTTTACGAATAATAAAAGCCTTCTCATTTTGGACGATTGTTGATTTACCTGCGACTTTTGCATTTGAGTAACCATAAGGAGCGACCCAAACATATCTACCTTCACGCATGGCATCACGACTACCATTAACACTGCGTTCAGTTCGCACATCATTATCAAATTGAGCAACATTCGCAATAATGTTTTCCATAAAACGCCCTGCCGGATTATCCTCAAAAAATTCAGAGGTAGATTTTATTTCTACCCCCTTCACGAGCAAGAGCGGAAAATATGTCACACTCGGAAATATTTACAGAATTTTACGCATGACTTTCTACTACGGAGTATTCGAATATCCCGAAGGCTCTGGCGAGTGGTACACTGGAAAACATACACCAATCATCACACAGGAATTATTCCAAGCAGTGCAAGCAAAAATACAAGTTGAAAAGAAAAAGGCCTACGGCAGAGAATTTGCATTTACGCGGATGCTCCACTGCGCCTACTGCGAGAGTGGTATCACGGCTGAAGAGAAGATCAAAGAACTCAAAGATGGAAGCTCGAATAGTCATATTTACTACCGATGTACGAAAGTCAAAAATCGAGATTGCCCAAATGAATCAGTAAAAGAATCAATCTTAATTGACGAGATGCTACCGATCATAGACACGATGAGTCTCGACAAGACCGAGTTGAAACAGAAACTCGAAAAAGAGGTTGCGCGGTATGCGCTCTTCCAGACTGGCGTGCTCAAACAGGATTTGCCACAGTCGAAGAAACACAAAGATATTTCAATCAAGACCTTCGCAAAGTACATGCTTCAGCATGGAACGCTGACGGAGCAACGGGAGGTACTGAGTTGCATCAAAAGCCGGATTTTGCTGAAAGACAAGAAACTGATGATCGAATAAATTTTTATTCAACAAAATTAAAAGCGGATTTTATAGGAAGCGATTTGCCTTCCGAATTTTTTAACGTATGATTATTTGGATTTTCAAAAACGTCAATAAGATTTTTGATGAAACTCTTTTTTAAATCCTTATGTAATTCAAATATCCTCTTCACATCATCTTCCGTCAAATCTCTCATCATATCTTCTGCCTCAAAGATATACATCTTTTTTCCGTAATCTTCCAAAAAAGCTCCGCCAGAGGCGCCCTTACCGCCGATGACTTCTGATGGAAATAAATATTTGTTAAATTTCTCAGGAGATTCCTTCATAAGCTTAGTTAAAACTAAATCTCGAAAAGAAAAACCATGAATTGAACCTTCACATAAAATATCGTCGATTAGTTTCCTTTCTTTCTCTGGCAATTTTTCTGAAACAGAATTTGACAAAAAGCTCTCGCTCGAACACCTATCATAAATCAATCCATATTCCTGCATAAAATCTTTCCCTAAAAAGTCTTTCGCAGTTTCTCTGTTGATGAATACATAAGCTTTTTCGGGAGGTAAAATTTTTTTGGAAAATGTACCACGTCCGACACCCACGCCCCCATGACCTTTTGAATTATGGTCAAGTAACTCTGAAAGATTATTTTCCGTGAGATTTTTCCCGTCTTCCGAAAAAACTTCATACAGCAATCTGCCAGTTCTTCCGTTGCCGTCAGTATATGGGTGAATTGCCTGCAACGAATAGTATGCCAGCATGGCTTTATCCTCTGGGTTACTAATTTTCTTCAATGCGTCAAAAGTTTCTTGCATCATTGTATCCTTTTGTTCTGGATATGGTGGAAGATACTCAGCTTGAGTAAGCGTCATAAAACTTGCTTGAACCTGAACATTTTGTCCGTCGACACTTCTTTTGTTTGTAGGGCTTTGGCGCAAAATTCCATTTAATCGTGTGACATAATCCTCATATTCTTGATATGAAAGACCCTTGAACCATTCATCAAATTTCTCATCCGATTTCCTCATTTCAATAAACTTAGTTTTGTTCAAAAAATCAAAAACAGTTTTTCCTGTTTCGTGGGCATTTTTTGGAGGGGTCTTTTCGGTTTTGGGAATCTCAAATTTTGGCTCCATGTGCAAATTATAGCTTACTAATGGAAAACAAGGTACTCTCGTCTTCTGGCACTCAGTATTTGTATTGATACTCAATTATTGATATGGATTATTAGTTATGATCCTTTTTGCTGTTTCAGGACAAAACACAAATCCGATTTTATCGCACAACTCATCAACTCGTTTTAGTTCCTCCTGAGAAAATTGTGATTCGTCTTTGTCGGTATCTATACCATTTCTCTTTAGGTATGCTTCCATAACTTGCTCATCCATCGTTTTCATTTCGGCTGGTTCATTATTCGCATTACCCTTAAGTTCTTCAACGAAATATTTTATGTCGTTGAAATGAAGACCACTGCCAACTCCTCGAATAACATCGAGAAGTCGCTCTTTGTTTTCAACACCGATATTTTGTAGCTCGGGATTCATGCGAAGCAGGGTCTGATAGAAAGTATCAATTTTTTCGGAAATATCTTTTTTATCTCGATCCTTATAATATTGACTTCCGAAATAAAAAACATCCTCGGTAGATATATTAGACAGGTTCCATGTTTGACCAAAATGAGGGTCGACCTTGAGAGTTCCTAGTCCATGATTTTCAACCATTTCTCGAATTTTTGCAGGAAAGATTTCTCTGATATTCAACTTCGGAGATTTTTTCTCAGTAATATTCAATTTGATTACTGGTTTTGGTGTGATATTGAATTTTGGTTTTTCTTCCATATTTTTGATTATACAAATATTTATCGCAAAGCACTATTTATGAAAGTTCGATTCGCGGAGGGGTTCTCAATTTTGAAAGGTAAAAAACCTTGCAAAATATGAGGCCTCCGCATCGACCTTGGTTGTGCGTTTATTCTACCAAATCAGAACCTATTTTCAAAACAAAGTATCGTAGCGTTTCCCGCGCGTGCTACGCACGCCTCTGTGCAAAGCACAGAGCTTTCCAAGAATGGAAAGTGCGGGGAAACGCTGAACGGCTCAAATACTGGGAAATGAGCCGTTCAAGAAAAAATGGACTCGGTTTTGCGAAACTATTTTGCGGGAGGGAAGATTCGCAAAACCGAGACTAAAGATTTTTGAAATTCGGCGAGATTTGGGTTTCCGCCCCGCAGGAGGGTGCGGGAGGAATGCGGGGCGGGGATTTTTGGATTTTGGGCGAGTAGAGAAAATACTTTCTTAGAAACTAAGATAATAAATGATATCCAGTTAAAAATTTAACTACCTTTCTGACCCCACTTTTTTTCATATTCTTTTTTAAAATCTCTTTGTTTATTTGACACTTCATCTAATGAAGTTAAAAATTTACCCTTTTTTTCTTCAGATAAATTGTTTAGGGCTTGATTATATTTTTCTAATAACCCTCCCCTAATTGAAGAAACCTTACTTACAGACCCAATAGCCTTAGCAGCTAATTCTATATTTCCGTCTTCTAAAGCTGCTATTCCTAAGCCCTGAACTTCAAGAGTTGGCGTCCATTCAAATTCACCCTGATGCTTTCCGTCTACATTTTCTGCAAAAAATTTATTATTATCTTGTTCTAGTTTTTTAAAATAATCTTCTGGAGAAAATTCCTCTTCTCTTTCTTTTGAAAAACCGCGAGTATAATTTTCAAGCTGACCAGTTTTCCATCCACTAGGAATATTACCAATCTTATCTATAAACTCTATTTTATCTTTTTTATTTTTTTCTGCATCTTTAATTTTCTCATTAAAAAATTCAATCATTTTTTCATTTCCACGCGACCAGTTGGAATTTGGAACTTTAATTCCATTTTTCTCTGCTTCTGTTCTTATTGTGGCTATTTCTTTATTATATTCATTGGAAGTTTTTTCCAAATCATATTTTTCGCCGAAATATTTTTTATAATTATCGAAATTTTTAGTCAATTTAGCGTAATTTTGCATACCCATGTTTGCATTCCAAAGTCTGGCATTATCAGCATCCTTATTCGCTATTTCTGATATATTCTCCTTAACTTTATTTTGTTTCTCATCATTTTTTTTCTGTTCAACCATTTCCTGTGTCATGTATTTATTTTTAAACTTTTTTTGTTCTTCTTTTAACTCTTTAAGAGTTATTTCACCATTCTTCCATCGGTCTTTGCCTGTAAACTCTGCAACTTTTTTATCATATTCCTTCTGACTCAAAATGGTTACTTTCGATTCAGTTTCTTCAACTTTTTGTTTCGTTTCCTCTAACCGTTTAACTATCGCTTCTTTTTCTGCAACTTGTTTATTAATATCTCCTAGTTGGGTCTCAAGTTCTCCACGCATGGCATCAATGTCTGAATCGCCAGTTGTTGCCAAAAGCCCCTCAATTTCAATTTTTTGATTTTGTAAACCAGTAAGCTCTGTTTTATAAGAGTCAAGATTTGCAAGTTCTGTTTTTGAAACTTCTAACTCTTGTGCTTCTTTGTTTTCTTTTTCGAGTTTCTCTTTGGCTTCATTAACTACTCTCTCAGCTTCAACTTCTATTTGTCTTTCAGCTGTAAGTTTGACTTCTTCTTCGGATTTAGCTTTGTTTAATAATTCTTCAGCTTGTGACTTTTCCACATCAGCTTGTTTTTTCCCTTTTACTTTTTCAAGAGCAGAAAGGTTTGCAATTCCAGCGATTGTGGCTTCATATTTCTTTGTCACTTCGGCAAATTTTGTAGCATATTCTGTTTTTAGATTTTCCATTTTCTGTTGAACAGGCGAAAGCAAAGCTTTGCCTTCTTCAATAATTTCTTTTGTAGCTCCCATATTTTCAGCAGTATCCATGCGAGCGTCAGCTTTTGCAATAGCGGAATCAGTTTGTTCAGCTGTCTTAGCAGTCAAATTTTCAGCAACTTGTTCGGGATTTTCAGTAGTAGTTTCCTTTCCTGTTTCAATGTTTTCATTTGCTATCTCCTGTGTATTTTTTTGTTTTGTTGGATCTGTTTCTGTCATAAATTAATTGTTCTAATTATTAATAATTGACGACTTTAAATGCTCAATTCTCTTTTGACGAATATTCTCTAAAAAATCAGTTACTATTTTATCCTGTTCTTGTTTTAAAAGAGTGAATTTTTCTTCAAATTCCTTATAAAGCAATTCAAGTTCCTTGATTTTGTCTGCCTTGTCCATATACGGGTATTATAAACTTTTTACAAAAAAATACAAATTCCAGTTCTGAATTCTTGGATACTCGCCCAAAATCCAAAAATCCCCGCCCCGCATTCCTCCCGCACCCTCCTGCGGGGCGGAAACCCAAATCTCGCCGAATTTCAAAAATCTTTAGTCTCGGTTTTGCGAATCTTCCCTC
>Ga0007854_10000485_pt1 | contig 25831 bp, 24 predicted proteins | sample CryBogCBH12Aug08_FD_60382 | JGI IMG/M metagenome (GOLD analysis project Ga0007854, IMG submission 60382) | Freshwater microbial communities from Crystal Bog, Wisconsin, USA - CBH12Aug08 | ecosystem: Environmental > Aquatic > Freshwater > Lake | place: Crystal Bog, Wisconsin, USA | collected... | reverse complement strand
GGTCAGTCGCTGCCGCGCGAGGAGTTCGCCCGCGCCGTACTCCTCGCGAGCCAGTGCGACCTCATCATCTGCGTCGGTTCCACCTTGATGGTCCAGCCGGCCGCGGGGCTCGTGGACAAGGCCACCTCGCGGGGTGCGCGACTCGTCATCGTGAACGCCGACCCCACTCCCTACGACACCGTCGCCGACGTGATCGTGCGTGCCGACATCCCCTCGGTGCTGGGTCGGATCCTGGGTGTGGAGGCGACCGCGTGAGCCTCACCCCGCGACCCGCCACGGAGATCGCGGGGTGACGTCGCGCGACGTCGTGGACGACCGGCTGCTGGGGGCCTTGCACCTGCGCCTTCTGAACCGCGCCGGATTCGACCACGACCCCAGGGCCGAGCACACCGCCTTCCAGGCCGGGACCCTCGACGCCCTGATGGCCGGGGGCTTCGACGGCGATGTGACGCTGGGCGAAGTCCTCGAACATGGCGACCTCGGCCTCGGCACCGTCGAGCACCTCGGGGGTGAGCTCGTCGTCATCGACGGAACCGCCTTCGTGGTGGACGACCGGGGGCGCGTCAGCGAGGTCGCCGCGACGACCCGGACCCCCTTCGCGGTGGTCAGCCCCTTCGCTCCCCAGCGGGTCCTCGAGGTCGCGGAGCTGGCGGGGCTGTCGGATCTCCGCGAGGTCATCGACCTCCTCGTGCCGGCGGCCGACGAGGTGGTGGCGATCTGCCTCGACGGCGAGTTCTCGCACCTGCACCTGCGCAGCGTGACGGCCCAGCGCCCGCCCTACGTGTCGCTGGCCGAAGTGACGCGACACCAGAGCGAATGGACCCTGGCCGCGGCCTCGGGGAGCGTGGTCGGTTTCCGCTTCCCCGACCAGGTGGCCGGCATCGAAGTGCCGGGCTACCACCTGCACTTCCTCTCCCACGACCGGGCGACGGGGGGTCACGTGCTGGACCTGTCGGTCCTCCACGGGACGCTGCGCCTCGACGAAGGCGCGGAGCTGCACGCGGAGGTGCCCGCGGGGGTCTCCCTGGGTCGGCCCGGCGCGGCGGACCGGGCGGCGATCCGAGCGGTGGAGGGCGGCTGAGGCGCTACTTGGCCTTGGGCAGGTCGAGGTCGAACCAGATGCCCGCCAAGCGCACCACCAGGCAGACCAGGGCGGCCCCCGCGTACCAGGCGAGCGAGAGCGTCTTCAATTCGTAACCCGCGACCACGAGCCCCGAGGCGGCGAGGGAGGGCACGGCGTAGAGCCCGGCGCGCAGCACCTGGGGGACCTCGTTCACGACGATGTCGCGGATGGCGCCGCCCACCACGCCGGTGGCCATGCCGAGCAGCGCGGCGGCCAGGGGTCCGGCGTGGTGGATGAGCGAGATGTCCGCGCCGATTACGCTGAAGAGCGAGAGGCCGATGGCGTCGAGCACCTGGATGGGGTGATGCAGCGCTAGCAGTGGTCGGTGGGCGACGAAGGCGACCAGGCCGGCGAGACCGACGGCACTCACGACGCGCCAGTCGAAGATCGCCACTGCGGGGATCCCCAAGAAGATGTCGCGGATGGCGCCTCCCGAGAGCCCGACGACCCCCGACAGCACCACCACGCCGAAGAAATCCAGTTGCTTCTGCGCTCCCGCCAGGCCGCCGCTCAGGCCGAAGACGAAGGCGCCGCAGACGAAGATGGTGATCATCGAACGTCCGCCGATGAGCGAGGCGATGTTGTAGTGATCGAGGGCGCCCAGGATGGCAGATGGCACGGACGACTCCGAACTCAGTGGTGGCACAACAGGGTACCGGTCCGCTGGAAGCCGACGGGCCCCGGTGGAGCGGGTGACGGGAATCGAACCCGCATGGCCAGCTTGGAAGGCTGGAGCTCTACCATTGAGCTACACCCGCGCGTCTGTGTTCAGACCTCGTCAAGTCTAGAACACCGGGCCTAGGCTGGAGACGTGGCAGGAACGCTCTACGAACAGGTCGGCGGGCAACCCTTCTTCGAGCGCTTGGTCGACGCGTTCTACGACGCCGTCGCCGTCGACGAGGTCTTGCGGCCCATGTATCCCGAGGACCTGACCGAGTCTCGGCGCACCCTCGTGCTCTTCTTGGCGCAGTACTGGGGCGGACCGACGACCTACATGGACGAACGGGGTCATCCGCGCCTGCGAATGCGCCACGCCCCCTTTCGAATCACCAAGCGGGCCCGCGACGCCTGGATGGCCGCCATGAACTCGGCGCTGGCGACGGTGCGCGAGGACCTCACGGACGAGCAATTCGAGGAGATGACGTCCTACTTCGAGATGGCGGCCCACCAAATGCGCAACGTCTGAGGAGGGGCGGTGAGTCGACGCTTCCCTCTGGACAGTGGCGAGACCGCCGTCATCGCCGTCACCCCCGTGGCGAGGGGCCTGCTGGGCCCGTTGGCGGTCCTGGTCACCGTGGAGGCCCTCGTGGTCTGGGCCGGACCGCGTTGGGCGATCTTGCATCGCCACGAAGCGCTGGCGATGTTCGCGCTCGGTCTCTTGCCGGCCCTGGTCCTCGCCACGCGGTCGTGGCGCTGGCGATCGCACAAGATCGTGCTCACCTCGCAGCGCGTCGTGATCCAGGGCGGGGTACTGGCTCGCTTCTCCACCCAGGTCAACCTGGGCGACGTCGCGGCCACCCACGCCGATCAGAGTTTCGCCGAGCGACTCCGCCGGCGCGGCGTCGTCATCCTCGAGACCCCTGCGGGTTCGGTCACCCTGGGACCCGTGCGTCATCCGGCCGCGCTGCGACGACTGGTGGACCGCACGCGCCGCGACGGCGCCGTGTCGTCGTCGCGGTCCTGGGAGGAGTGGTTCGAGCACCCCGACGCGGAACGGGAGTGACGGGGCCTCGCGCCCATTAGCGTGAGGGCATGGAAAAGTACCGCTGTACGGCATGTGGCAACCTGACCCGCTTCGACGTCGTCGAGACGACGACGGTCCGCTCCTTCCACCACTACACCGTGGGGGGAGAGTTGACGATCGAGGAGCCCGAGGTGATCTCGCGCGTGGTCGACTCGGTGTCGTGCCGCTGGTGCGGGCACGGACGCGGGGTAGAGGTCGTCGCCGAGGAGGCCTAGGTGCGCTCCTTCGACGTCGCGCGCGAGCGTCCGGCGCCGCGAGCCTGGAGCGGGCACGGTCTTGACGGTGCCGTCCGCGGCGGAGAGTTCACGCGCCGCACCCTGGTCGTGGCGGTCAAGAGCGACTGTCTGGGCTGTCGTGACGTCCTCGAGTCCGTCCCCGAGGATTTCGCCGGCTGCGACGTGCTCTTGGTGGCGCGGACGTCCAACGGCGAACCCGGTTGGGCGGCGTCGTCGCACGAGGTGGTCGTGTCGCCCGCCCTGCTCGACGAACTGGCCGTGCGCTGGCCGCCCTTCTACGTGCTGATCGATCCGTCGTCGGACCGCGTGGTCACCGAGGGCGTGGTGTTCTCCCTCGACCAGCTGCGCGACGAGGTCGCCCCCTACCTCGTGTGACAGGCCCCGGACAAGATGTCGGAGACGGAAAGGGGCATCGTGTCCGACATCGAATTGTCCATCAGCTGCAGCGACTGCGTGCGACGTTCCACCCCCGACTGCGGGGACTGCCTGGTGAGCTACGTCCTGGGTGATGAACCCGACGAGTTGACGCTGAGCTCGCAGCTGGCCGACGTGGCGAGCCTCCTCTCGAGCCAGGGGATGATCCCGCGGCTCAAGTTCCATCGGGTCTCGGGCGAGGGCTAAGCCGACCGGTAGCGTGGGTGGATGGCCCGCCATCTCCTGGTGACCAACGATTATCCGCCCAAGACGGGCGGTATCCAGGTCTACCTCCACGAACTCTGGCGCCGCCTCGAAACCGGGCGCGCGACCGTGCTCACGGCGTCGTCGCACCCCGACGCCGCCGCCTTCGACGCCGCCACCGACGTGGTGGTCGAGCGCATCGCTTCGTCGACGCTCTTCTTGCCCCTGCCGAGCGTGCGACGGGCCATCGAGGCCGCCATCACGCGCCACCAGCCTGATCTCGTGCTGCTCGATCCCGCCTGGCCGCTCGGACTCCTCGGGCCGAGTCTCTCTCGCCCCTACGGCGTCATCCTGCACGGGGCCGAGGTGGCGATCCCCGGGCGACTGCCGCTGGTGGCGTCGAGCCTGCGCTACGTCCTGCGCCACGCCGAGGTGGCCGTCTGCGCCGGGAGTTATCCCGAGGCCGAGGCCCGGCGTAACGCCGCCGAGTGGATGCCTCCGGTCGTGCACGTCGCGCCGGGGGTGGACACCGATCGCTTCACGCCGCTCGAGCGAACGCGCCGCGACGAGGTGCGCCAGCGCATGGGCCTCGACCCGTCAGCGTTGCTGGTGAGTTCGTACTCGCGCCTGGTCCCGCGCAAGGGCATGGATACTCTCATCCGGGCCAGCGCGCTGCTCGCCCCGCGCTTTGCGCGGCTGCAGGTGGCCATCGGCGGCGCGGGCCGGGACCGCGCCCGCCTCGAGGGCGTCGCCGCCAAGCTGGGTGCTCCGGTGGTCTTCCTCGGTCGCGTGCCCGACGAGGATCTGCCCGACTGGCTGGGGGCGAGCGACCTGATGGTCATGGCGTGCCGTTCGCGTTGGCTGGGCCTCGAACAGGAGGGCTTCGGCATGGTCTTCATCGAGGCCGCCGCCGCGGGAGTCGCCCAGGTCGCCGGCCGCTCGGGCGGCAGCCACGAGGCGGTGCGCGACGGCGTCACCGGCCTCGTCGTCGACCGTCCCGGCAGCGACGAGGCGGTCGCGGCGGCCATGGCCGAGCTCCTGGCCGACGAGGAGCGCCGCGAACTCTTCGCTCGCCACGCGCGCGAAGCGGCACTCGAGGACTTCGACTGGGACGTGTTGGCCCAACGTCTGTCGACGGGCCTCGCCCCCTACGACCATGGCGGGGCGCACCCCAATATCTGAGCCGCCTGTCTAGAGTGGTGGGAGAGGAGGTGTCGTGGTCCAGCGGGCGACGCAGTCAATCGTCGTGGCGGCCGCGCCCAGCGCGGTCTACTCCGTCGTGACCGACTTCGACCACTACCGACAGTGGGTGAGCGAGCTCAAGAGCATCGACGTCGTTGAACGCGACGCCGACGGTCGGGCCCTCGAAGTCGCCTTTCGCGCCGCCGCCTTCGGGCGGTCCACCAAGTACCACTTGCGCTACGACTACAGCGCCGCGCCTGATCAACTGAGCTGGCACCAGACCCGCGGCGACGTGACGGCCCTGCTCAACGGGAGCTACTCCTTCGAGGCGGCGGGTGACGCGTCGACGCGCGTGACCTACGACCTCGAGGTCGAACTCGCCGTGCCCGTCCCGCACTTCATCCAGGAGCGAGCCGCCCAGCGGGTGCAGCGCCACGCCCTGGTGGAACTCAAGCGCCGCGTCGAGGGGTTGGCGTGAGCGAGGTGGCCATCGGCATCGACGTGGGCGGCACGAAGGCCCTGGCTCTGGTGGCGACGCCGACGGGTGACGTCGTCGACGAGTTGCGCTCCTCGACGCCCCAAGACGCCACGGGCGGCGCGGGGGTCGCCACCGCGCAGGTCCTGGCCGAGCAGGTGTCGACGCTGTGCGCACGCCACGGTCTCGACGCGAGCACCGTGCCCATCGGCATCGGCATGCCGGGACTGATCCGCCGCGACGGCCACCTGGCGGAGGCGGCCAATCTACGAGCGGCGTCGGGGGCCAGTTTTCCCGACCTCTTGCACGACCTGCTCGGCGCGCAGCACGTCTACATGGAGAACGACGGCAACTGCGCCGCCCTGGGTGAGCACGCGTGGGGCGCCGCGCGTGGCGTCGACGATTTCGTCATGGTCACCTTGGGGACCGGCATCGGAGGGGGCATCGTGAGCAACGGTGTCTTGATGCGCGGGCAGAACGGGTTCGGCGGCGAGATCGGCCACATGGTCGTGCAGGCTCGAGGCGCGCAGTGCGGCTGCGGGGGCTTTGGTTGCTGGGAGCGCTACGCCTCCGGGGGCGGACTCGCGCGCTTGACCGCGGAGTGGGCCAACGAAGGGCGACTGCCCGAACTCAGCGCTCGCAGCGGCGGCGCGCAACACGTGCGCGGCGAGGACGTGACGCGCGCGGCCTCGGAGGGTTCGCTCGAAGCGCTGGCGCTGATCGACGACGTGGCCTGGTGGCTCGCGCGCGGCCTGGCGAACCTGGTGGCCATCCTCGACGCGGGCCGCTTCGTCATCGGCGGCGGCCTCTCGGTGGCGGCGGACCTGCTCTTGCCCCGCGCCCGGGTCCACTTGGAGGAGTTGACCTTCGGCTACGACAAGCGCGAGGCCATCACGCTGACGCCCTCGGGGCTCACGGTGCACGCCGGCGCCCTCGGCGCGGCCAAGGTGGCCTTCGACCGGGTGTCGTGAAACTCGGCGTCGTCCTCGCCACCTTCCGCGAGGACGTGCGCGACGCCCTCGACCAGGCGCGTCGCTGCCGTGACCTCGGCCTCGACGGAGTCTTCGCCTACGACCACCTCTGGCCCATGGGGGCGCCGACGCGCCCGGCCTTCGCCCCCTTCGCGGTCCTGGCCGCGGTGGCGCAGCGTTGCGACGGAGTGATGCTGGGCCCCCTGGTGGCCAGGGTGGGCCTGGTGGGGACCGGCCACCTCGTCGAACAGTTCCGCACCCTCGAGTCCTTGGCGCCGGGGAGGGTCATCGCGGCGCTCGGTACGGGCGACGCCAAGTCCCGCGAGGAGATGGAGCGCTACGGGCTCGTCTTCGCTCCGGCCGAGGAGCGCCGGCGACAACTCGGCGAGGTCGTCGAGCGGTTGCGCGCGGAGATGCCGGTGTGGATCGGCGCCGGCGCACCGGCCACCAACGAGTTGGCCTGGACCAGCGAGTGCACCCTCAACCTGTGGGACGCCCCGACCCCGCAGGTCGCGGCCGCGGCCGCGCGCGGACCGGTCACCTGGGCGGGTCCGCCGCGCGAGGACCTCGGCGGGTGGCTCGACGAACTCGCCGCGGCGGGGGCGCAGTGGGCGGTCTTCACCCCCGACGTCGACCTCGCGGCCCTGGCGAGTTGGCGTGATTCGAAGGAAGTCAGTAAATTTCGTTGATGGAATTCCGACGAATCAACGGCCTGCCCCCCTACGTCTTCGCGACCATCAACGGTCTGAAGGCCCAGGCCCGAGCACAGGGCCGCGACATCGTGGACTTCGGCTTCGGCAATCCGGACCTGCCGAGCCCCGACATCGCCGTCGAGAAGCTGGCCGAGGCCGCCCACAACCCCAAGAACCATCGCTACAGCGCGAGCCGCGGCCTGCCCAATCTGCGTCTGGCCATGGCTACTCGCTACAAGAAGCTCTTCGACGTCGACCTCGACCCCGACAGCGAGGTCGTCACGACGATCGGCGCCAAGGAGGGCTTGACGCACCTCATGTGGGTGTTGCTCGGCCCCGGCGACACCGCCATCGTGCCCAGCCCCAGTTACCCCATCCACCTGGCCGGCCCCGGCTTCGCCGGGGCGCAGGTCATCACCGTGCCGATGGTGGACCCCGGGGCGAGCACCAATGACCCCGGCGACGACTTCTTCGACGGTCTGGTGGCCGCGTGGGAGACGGCGAGCGTCAAGCCCCGCGTCATCATCTGCTCCTTCCCGCACAACCCCACGAGCGCCTGCGTCGACCTGGCCTTCATGGAGCGCCTGGTGAACTTCGCCCTGGAGCGCGAGGTCATCATCTGCCACGACTTCGCCTACGCCGACCTCGGCTTCGACGGATACCAGCCGCCGTCCATCCTGCAGGTGCCGCGCGCCAAGGAGTGCTGCGTCGAGCTCTACACCTTGACCAAGTCCTTCTCCATGGCCGGTTGGCGCGTGGGCTTCATGGTCGGCAACGCCGAGATCGTCGCGGCCCTCACCAAGCTCAAGAGCTACCTCGACTACGGGACCTTCCAGCCGGTGCAGATCGCCGCCATCGTGGCCATGAACGAGGCCACCGACTACCCGGACCTGCTGCGCGAGGTCTACCAGGTGCGCCGCGACACCCTGATCGCCGGGCTCAACCGCATCGGGTGGTCGGTCGCGCCGCCCAAGGGATCGATGTTCATCTGGGCGCCCATCCCCGAGCCCTACCGCGACATGGGGTCGCTCGATTTCGCCAAGTTCCTCATCACCGAGGCCGAGGTCGCGACGAGCCCCGGGGTGGGTTTCGGTGACGGGGGAGACGGCCACGTGCGCTTCGCGCTCATCGAGAACGAGTTGCGGACCCAACAGGCCATTCGCAACCTCAAGCGCGCCCTGCCCGAGTTGCACTAGGTGGGGGCCCCTCGCCGAGCCGACCACGTGGGGACCCCGTGATCACGGTCTACGGCGTGGCGGCGCTCAGCTTCATGATGGCGATGTACGCCCTCGAGGGGCGGGGCCGGCGCTTCATCGCGCTCTTCGCGTTCGGCTGCGCGCTCTCGAGCCTCTACGGCTTCGTCTCGGGGGCCTGGCCCTTCGGCGTCATCGAGGCCCTGTGGTCGCTCATCGCCCTGCGGCGCTGGCGCCGGGGCGCCTAGCGACGCTGCCAGACCGCGTAGAGGGTCAGGTTGGCGAGGAAGTTGTAGGTGCCGCGGTTCTTGAAGGCCACGACCGCGCCGGGGTGGCGGGTCCAGCCCACGAAGCGGTACCCCGGGCGCACGAAGTGCACCGCGTGCAGGTGCTGCGCCGACCAGGCGACCTGGGGCGACATCGCTCCCCGGCCCCCGTGGGCGGCGAAGGTCACGGTGGCGGGTAGGCGGATGGGCACCGCGACGCCGCGCTGGGCGCTGTCGGCCCCCACCGCCACGCACTTGACGGCGCTCGAGCAGCTCAGTCCGGTCAAGAAGTCGCGGTGGTTCACGCTGAGGGTCGTCGCCTCGCGCGACCAGCTCACGCCGCCGTTGGTCGAGGATGTGGTGACGGCGTGTTCGAAGCCGTCGGTGCCACTCGCCACGCACAGCGTGGCCGAGAGGCAGCCCACCGAGCTCAAGAGGCCGAAACGGGTGGAGTCGAGCGCCACCGTCGACTCCGGGGTCCACGTGACGCCGCCGTTGGTGGAGCGCGCGACGACGCTCGCCCCGGCGCCCGTCCCGGTGCCCCCCACGGCCACGCAGAGCGTGACGCGCGGGCAGCTGATGTCCGAGAGGGCCCCGGTGCCGGCGGTGACCGAGGTGAGCGCGGTCATCGAGCTCCAGCCCACGCCGCCGTTGGCGGAATAGGCGGCGACCCCCTTGAACTGGTCGTCGCGCCCGACGGCCACGCAGTAGGTGGGACGCGGGCAGCTCACGGCGTAGAGGAAGCCGCTGCCCGTCGCGTCGGCGCTGACGGTGCGTTCGGCCACCCAGGTGGCGCCGCCGTCGAGGGAATAGGTCGTGACGGCTTGGCCTCGCCCGTCCCAGCCCACCGCGACGCAGCGGTTGCGATTGGGGCAGGCCACGTGGTTCAAGAAGCCCACCGACGAGAAGTCGATGCCGATCCGCTTCTCGGTGCTCCAGGCGAGGCCGCCGTTGACCGAGCGGGTGTAGACCGGCTGGCTCAGGTTGTCCCAGCCCACCGCCACGCAGAGGCTCTGGACGCAGTCGACCCCTTGGATGTAGCTGGCCCCCGTGCCGTCGTTGCGCAGGAGGCGTTCGGGGCCCCAGCTGCGTCCCGAGTCGGTCGAACGGCTGACGACGCTCTGGCTGGCGTTGTTGGTGCCCACCGCGACGCAGAGCGCACCGGAGCACGACACGCTCGAGAGCGGGCCTTCGCCGGGCAGGGCGGCCACGTCGAAGAGCGCCTCGCGCGACCAGGTGGTGCCGGCGTCGGAGGAAGCGGTCACGAAGGACCGCCCGAGCGCGTCGGTGCCCACGGCGAGACAGCGCGTCGCGCTCGCGCACGCCACTCCCGCGGGGTCGTTCCCGCCGGCGGCGCTCGTCGCACCGTCGTTGGCGATGGCCGTCTCGGCGCCCCAGGCGAGGGCGCCCGCGCTCGAGCGCGTGACGACGGTCTGGGCCGCGTGGTCGACTCCGAGGGCCAGGCAGGCCCCGGTGGACGAACACGTGAGGGTGAACAACTCGCCGGCGCCCGAGGGGTCGGAGGCCACGACGCTCTCGGGGGACCAGGACCACGTGGACGACGCCAGGGTCGCCACGGAGGTGACGGGGGAGGACGCGTTGTCCGATCCCACGGCGACGCAGGTGGTGGGGCTGAAGCAGCTCACCGCGTTCAAGTCGCCACCCTGACCGTCTCCGGGGAGCTGGGTGGCCGAGGCGTTCCAACTCCAGGCGCCGCCGGCGAAGGTCGCGTTCGTGACCTCGGCGTAGCCGGCGGCGTCCGCGCCGACCGCGACGCAGGTCGTGGCGGAGTTGCAGCTGATCGAATTGAGTTCGGCCCGGGTGTTGCCGACGGTGACGCCGTCACCCGCGACGACCGCGTCCGCGGTCCAGGTGCTTCCCGCATTCGTCGTGTAGGTCGAGACGTTGATGGCGTTCGACAGGTCGGTGCCGACCGCGACGCATACCGTGGCCGAGACGCAGGCCACGGAGTTCAAGGACACGGTCGGCACGTTGCGGGCGCCGGACTCGTTGTCCATGGCGACGGGGGTCGACCAGACCCACAGACCACTGACGAGGCGACCCACGACGGCGACTCCGCGATGCTCCAGGCTGGCACCCACCGCCACGCACTCCGTACTCGAAGGACAGGTCAGGGCGTTGAGCGAGAGGATGGTGCTCGGATCGAAGACCCGCACCGGCGACCAGGTGTAGCCGGCGGTGTTGGAGTAGGAGATCACGCCTTGGTCGGTGGAGGAGGCGCCGATGGCGAGGCACTCGGTGCTCGTGGCACAGGCGATGGTCTTCATCTGCGCCTGACCCGATTGGGCGGCCGTGACATTGCGCGTGGCGGCGGTGTGCACCAGGGCGGGGGCGCTCGCGCCGGCGATCGTGGGGGCGCTCAAGGCGGCGGCGACCAGGGCGGCGCCCAGCCAGGGGGCGAGACCGCCTCGACGCGCGGCAACTTCTCTAGGGTGCTTCATGTCGGCCTTCTTCCAGCGACCGACGCCACGGCGAAACGGTCACGGAAAAAGGCTAGGTCCACTCCCGGGCGAAATCGCCGTGGTGACGCCGAATTGTGCGCGAGTTGTCCTACCTGTGCGAAGTCCTCGAATGGTCCTAGAGAGCCCGCCAGACCGCGTAGAGGGTGACGCTTTCGTCGAAGGGGAAGCGTCCGCGGTTGGTGTAGCGCACGGCCCCTCCGGGGGAGGTGGCCCATCCGGCGAATCGGTATCCCGCGCGCGCGAAGGACACCGCCCGCAGCTGGGTCGGGGCGTCGGCCACCTGGGCGGCCATCGTCCCGTGGCCGCCGTGCGCGGCGAAGTGGACGGTCGCGGCGAAGCGCAGGGTCGACGTCGCGGCGGTCATGCCCGACCCCGATCCCACCATCACGCAGCGCAGTGCGCCCGAGCAGGAGACGCCCTCGAAGATGGTGAAGCCGATCGAGGACGAGCTCACCCGTTGTGGCGCCGACCAGCTCGCCCCGAGGTTTTGTGAGTAGGAGTAGATGCCGACGTCCTCGTTGTCGACGCCGACCGCGACGCAGACGTGCGGCGACGAACAGGCACCGCCGACGAAGTACCCGCCACCCCCCAATTTCGAGGGCAGGATCTTGGGCGCGCCCCAGCTCAGGCCACCGTTGGAGGAGATGGCCACCACGGGATTGGTGTCGTCGTAGTTGCCCATGGCCACGCAGCGGGTCGGCGTGGGACACGAGACGGCGTAGAAGATGATGGTGGTGGCGGGCAGGGCGGCGCCCTTCCAACTGGCGCCACCGTCGAGGGATACCATGGCACTGGGCTGATCGCTGCCGTTCGTGCCCACGCCGACGCACCTCGACACGCTCGGACAGCTCACCGACGCGAATTCTCCGCCCGCGTAGGCCGGGTCGGTGACCGCCTTTTCGCCACCCCAGCTTCGTCCGCCCGTATGGCTGACGGCGAAGACCTTCACGTTGTGGTTGTTCGAGCCCACCGCGACGCACAGCGTGGTGCTCGGGCAACTGACCGAACGGAGGGTGCCCGTGCCGCTCGCGTCGGGGGTCACGAGCATCGGCGTCGACCAACTGCGACCCCCGGTGGTCGAGCGCGTGGCGACGGGCAGGTTCGTCGCAGTGGAGCCCACCGCGACGCAGACGCTGGCGCTCGCGCAGGAGACCGAGTCGTAGTTCGCCACGACCGTCGAGACGTTGGGCATGACGGTCTCCTTGCGCCACGAGGCACCGCCGGTGTCGCTGACCGTCGAATAACTGCGACTGCCGTATTCGTAGCCGGTACTCACGCAGTGCGACAGGGTGGGGCAGCTGATCCCGAAGAGGGATGCCCAGCGCGGCACCGCCGACGCCACGAGACCGGGCTCGTGCCAACTCGATCCCCCGTTGGCGCTGGTGGTGACCAGGAAGTCATCGCCCGGTCCGGCGGTGTTGGACTGGCCCACGCCGAGGCAGGCGTTGACCGAGACGCAGGTGATGGCGTTCAGCAGTGGCTTGCCGGCGCTCGAGGCCACGGGCGCTTGGGTGGTCCAGTTGGCACCGGTGTCGACCGAGATGGTGGTGACGATTCCTGAAGAGTCCTGGCCAACCGCCACGCAGTCCACGGCGGCCTCGCAGCGGACGGCGGTGAGCGAGCCCACGCCGCTAGCGTCCGACGTCACGTCGGACTCGTTGGTCCAGATCCATCCCGTGCCCGAGATGAAGTATCCCAGCGACACCACGCCGTGTCCGGAACGGTCCGAACCGACCGCGACGCAGCGAACGCTGGTGGGGCACGAGATCGCGCTGAGCTGACCGCTGTTGGAGCTCACCCCGGTGACGAGGTCGGCCGACGAGCCGAAGGTCCATACCGAGTTGTTGAAGACGGCGGTCGCCACCATGCCGTTGCCGGCACTGTCGCCGCCGACCGCGATGCAGGTGGTGGCGGAGGGGCATTCGATGGCGTTGAGCTCGTTCTGGTAGCCGGCGCCGGTCGCACCGTCCCCGCCCACCGTCACGGCGGGCGTCCAGGTGCTGCCGCCATCGAGGGAATAGGTCATGACCGTGGTGGCGGCCGTCTGGTCGCGTCCCACCGCCACGCACGAGAGAGTGTTCGCGCACGAGACGCCCGACAGCAGCACACTGTCCTTGGTGGGATTGGTGGCGGCGGCGATGGTGTGCGGCACCGACCAGCTCCAGGTCGAGCCCTTCAAGGTGGCCACCACCGCTACCCCCGGATGCCCGGTGCTCTCGCCCACGGCGACGCAGGTCGTGGCGGTGTTGCAAAAGACGCTCTGCAGTCGCGAGATGAAGGGCGCGTCCACCGTCGCGACGGGGCGCCAGGACTGGCCGGCGTCTGCGGTGGTGGTCGCCGTCCCCAGGATCGTCGACGACATGCCCACGGCGACACAGTCGGTCTCGGTGGCGCAGGAGACGCCGAAGCCCCAGTTCGTGCCGGGACCCGACGCGGCGGCCGTGGCGATGGGGGAGAGCTTGGGCGGCGACGAGGAGGCCATCGCCGCGGCGCTGAGCGATCCGACGGCCAGGGTGAGGGCGAAGGCGGCGGCGCCGGCTCGACCTAACGAGCGGGGGGCGGGGAAGGGAAAGCGGGACATGAAGAATCCCTCCTTTGAGGTGGGGGCGTCGGTCGTCGCCACCGATGGACACTCTATGTTTGCTGGCGCCGGTGCGCGGGGAACTGTGGGCGGGCGGCCGAGTGCGCCTGTGGATTCCTTCAGCCCTGGGTGGGGCGGCCCCTGAGCGCACTTGGCGCCGTCGAAACGGGACAGAATCGCGACCGTTGTTGGGTTCTCGTCACTTTGTCGGCGAGTTCACATGGAATTCTTGCTTTTGGGGTTGACTATTTGTAATTACAGTGCTGTAATAACACAGCATCTTGCGTCGCGTGGTGGGTCAACCACTACATATTGTGGCTAGGGGGGCTGAGAACCACTATTCTCGCTTCTCCGTCCCAGTCGGCGTAGGGGACCGGACAATCGCAGTGATTTTAGAAAGAGACACCACCATGGCCATCGCACCTCAGCGTCTGGGAATCGGCATCCGCCGCTACTTCACCACCGACGACCGTCACCCCTACGACACCGTGACCTGGGAGCGTCGCGACGCGCGCATCTCGAACTTCCGCGACGGCTCGGTCGCCTTCGAGCAGCTCGGTGTCGAGGTTCCCTCGACCTGGTCCTTCAACGCGACGAACATCTTGGCGCAGAAGTACTTCCGCGGCACCCTGGGCACCCCCGAGCGCGAGCAGAGCCTCAAGCAGGTGGTCGACCGCATCGTCGACACCATCACGACCTGGGGCGACGAGCGCGACTACTTCGTCGACGAAGAGGAGCGCGAGGCCTTCCGCGACGAGCTCAAGCACCTCTTGATCACGCAAAAGGCCGCCTTCAACTCGCCGGTCTGGTTCAACATCGGGGTCAAGGGCGTCCCCCAGCAGGGCAGCGCCTGCTTCATCCTGGCGGTCAACGACTCGATGCGTTCCATCCTCAACTGGTACACCGAGGAGGGCATCATCTTCAAGGGCGGCTCGGGCGCCGGGGTGAACCTCTCGAAGATCCGCTCGAGTGTCGAGCCCCTCGAGGGTGGCGGCACCGCCTCGGGTCCGGTGTCCTTCATGCGCGGGGCGGACGCCTCGGCCGGCACCATCAAGTCCGGCGGCAAGACCCGGCGCGCCGCCAAGATGGTCATCTTGGACGTGGACCACCCCGACGTCGAGGAGTTCATCTGGTGCAAGGCCAACGAGGAGAAGAAGGCGCGCGTGCTGCGCGACGCCGGCTTCGACATGGACTTGGACGGCAAGGACATCCACTCGATCCAGTACCAGAACGCCAACAACTCGGTGCGTATCAGCGACGACTTCATGCAGGCGGTCCTGGCCGACGGTGAGTGGAACCTCACCGCGCGCGACGGCGGCGCGACCATGCGCACGGTGCGCGCGCGCGACCTCTGGCGCCAGATCGCCCGCGCCGCGTGGGAGTGCGCGGACCCGGGCCTGCAGTTCGACACCACGATCAACGCCTGGCACACCTCGCCGAACACCGACCGCATCAACGGCTCGAACCCCTGCTCGGAGTACATGCACATCGACAACTCGGCGTGCAACCTCGCCAGCCTCAACCTGATGAAGTACCTGCTCGACGACGGCAGCTTCGACGTGGACGCCTTCAAGGCCTCCATCGAGGTCCTCTTCACCGCCCAGGAGATCATCGTGGGCGCGGCGGACTACCCGACCGAGAAGATCGGTGAGAACTCCCGCAAGTTCCGCCAGTTGGGTCTGGGCTACGCCAACCTCGGCGCGCTCTTGATGGCCTCGGGGCTGGCCTACGACTCCGACGCCGGTCGCGCCTGGGCCGCGGCGATCACCGCCTTGATGACGGGCCACGCCTACGCCACCAGCGCGCGCACGGCGGGACGCATGGGGCCCCACGAGGGCTACGCGGAGAACGCGGCGCCCATGCTCAAGGTGCTGGCGAAGCACCGCGACGCGACCTACCAGATCGACGCCTCCCTGGCTCCCGCCGAGGTGTTGGCGGCGGCGAAGAACGCCTGGGAGGAGGCGGTGGACCTCGGTTCTCGCCACGGCGTGCGCAACGCCCAGGCCTCGGTGCTGGCACCAACCGGCACCATCGGCTTGCTGATGGACTGCGACACGACGGGCGTCGAGCCCGACCTCGGCCTGGTCAAGTTCAAGAAGCTCGTCGGCGGTGGCAACATGTCCATCGTCAACCAGACCGTGCCGCGAGCCCTCAAGAAGCTCGGCTACAGCCCGGCCCAGGTGGAGGCCATCGTGGCCTACATCGACGAGAACAAGACCATCGTCGGGGCGCCCGAACTCAAGCCCGAACACCTGGACGTCTTCGCCTGCTCGATGGGCGACAACACGATCCACTACCTGGGCCACGTCAAGATGATGGGCGCCATCCAGCCCTTCATCTCCGGCGCCATCTCCAAGACGGTCAACATGCCCGAGGACGCGACCATCGAGGACGTCGAGAACCTCCACATGGACGCCTGGCGCCTCGGAGTGAAGGCCGTGGCCATCTACCGCGACAACTGCAAGGTGGGCCAGCCCCTCTCGACCGCGAAGAAGGACGGCGAGTCGACCTCGTCGGTGGTCGCGACGGACTCGGTGGCGGCGGAGCTGTACTCCAAGATCCACAAGCTCGAGACCGCGCTGGAGCTGGCGAAGTCCGAGGGCAGCCACGTGCTCGTCGGCGCGGTGCGCGAGCGCCTGCCGCGTCGGCGCGTGTCGACCACCTTCGCCTTCCGCGTCGCGGACTGCGAGGGCTACGTCACCGTCGGCGAATACGAGGACGGACGTCCCGGCGAGGTCTTCATCAAGGTGTCCAAGCAGGGCTCGACCCTGGCGGGCATCATGGACGCCTTCTCGATCTCCATCAGCCTCGGCCTGCAGCACGGGGTGCCGCTCGCGACCTACGTGCGCAAGTACGTGAACATGAAGTTCGAGCCCTCCGGCATGACCGACGACGCGGACCTGCGCATCGCGACGTCGCTGGTGGACTACATCTTCCGTCGCCTGGCACTGGACTACTTGGACCCCAGCGAGCGTGAGGAGCTCGGCGTCCTCTCGACGTCCGAGCGTATTCAGCCCACCCTGCCCGAGGTCGTCGAGCAGGCGACCCCCACGGTGGGCGTGAGCGTGCAGCCCACCCTGGTGGACATGAGCGACAAGTCCACCGCGACCGTGAGCCGCGCACCGCAGCTCGACGCCCCGATGTGCTTCCAGTGCGGCAACGCGATGCAGCGTGCCGGATCGTGCTACGTCTGCTCGAGCTGCGGGGCGACCAGCGGCTGCAGTTGAGCGATCGACAACGAGTGAGCTCGTCATGAGAGGGGTGGCCACCGGCCACCCCTCTCATGACGTCGGTGGGGGCGCGCACGATTGACTTGGATCGGTCGGTGAATTGACCGCTATGTCCCCCCTGCATAGTGTGAGTCAGATGAATCTTCCCTCCCCTCGGCTCATCGACCCCTTCGCGGTCCGCTCTCTTCGCTGGGGGATCCTGGGGCCGGGAGCCATCGCCGAGTCCTGGGCCCACACGGTGCTCGCGAACACCGGGCAGCGCATCAGCGCGATCGCCTCGCACACGCCGGGCCGAGCCGAAGCCTTCGCCTCGAGATTCTCCGTTCCCGTCGCCCTCACCCGTTACGAGGAGCTCGTCGCGCGCGACGACGTCGACGCCGTGTACATCGCCAACCAACCGAACGATCACGCCGCGGTCGCCCTGCTCGCTCTCGAGGCCGGCAAGCCGGTATTGGTCGAGAAGCCCTTCACGAAGAACGTGGAGGAAGCCGAGAGGGTCTTCGCGCGCGGTCGCGAGCTCGGTCTCTTGGTGATGGAAGCCATGTGGACCCGCTACCTGCCCCAGATGGACGTGGCCCGTCAACTACTGGAGCAGGGCGTGCTGGGCGAGCCGCAGCTGCTGCTGGCGAGCTTCTGCGAGGACAATCGTTCGGTGGCGAGGATGTGGCACAAGGCCCACGGCAGCCCCCTGTGGGACATGGGCATCTACCCCATCGCCTTGAGTCAGATGTTCCTCGGCGAGCCGGAGACGATCGTCGCGCACGGCACGGTGCTCGACAACGGCGTCGACGCGGAGTCCACCACTGAGCTCGGCTACGCCAACGGCGCGCGCGCCGTCTTCACCGTGTCGGGGATCGCCAGCGCCCCGTTGCACGCCTCGCTGTCGGGAGAGGAGGGGGTTCTCGAATTCGGTGACCCCTTCATCTTCCCGACCTCCGTCGGTCTGGCCCCCAAGGGCATCGGTGAGGCGATGACCTGGTGGACCGACGAGTCCGGCGTGACGCGCCACCAGGGACTGGCGTATCAGGTGACGGCTTTCGCCGACTACCTCGGCCGCGGGCTCCTCGAATCGCCGCTGCAGAGCCACGCCGACAGCCTGGCCTGCCTTCGAGTGTCGGCGGAGATTACGCGGCAGATCGGCGCCGATCCCTACTAGGCGAACGGCGGGAGCGTCGAGCTCTCGCGGACGCCTTTGAGGAGGGACGGGTGCGGTCGGCAGGTGCTCATGGCGGCCGAGACTTCGGCGATGGCGTCGTCCACGCTGCGCCCGTGATGGCGGATCAGCCAGGCCATGGCCACCGCCGGGGTGCGGCTCTCCGCGCGCACGCAGTGCACGAAGACGCTCTTGCCGCGCTGTCGCAGCCAGGCGATGCCGTCGGCCGTGTCGGCGAGCACGCGCGCGACGTCGGCGTTGCCGTCGTCGTCGAGGAGCCACACCAGTTCGTTCTCCAGTGCCGGCACGTCATCGAGGCCGACGCGACACAGCGAGATGACGACGTCGGCCGTGGAACCGGGCAGGGACGCGACGTCGCCGAAGGTGACGGCGTCGTCGACGGGGAAGGTGGCCACGAGGCCGGTGGGGGAGAATTGACGGTAGTAGTCGCTGAGCGACGTCGTCGACGGCCAGCCCTGATCGTCGTCTTCGCCGCCTCGCGCCGCCAGCACCGCGAGTCGCAGCAGGTCGCAAAAACGATACTGGCGGGGCCAGCCGGCGAGACCGAAGCGCCACGCGAAGGGGACGGAGGAGACGCCGTATCGAGCGCCGAGGAGTGCGCCCGCGATGGCCGCGACCGTGTCGGTGTCGTCGCCGATGGAGACGCAGCGCCGCAGCGCCGCGACGAGGTGCTGCGGCTCTTCACGGGTGGCGTAGATGGCGGACCACGCGGCCTGCAGGGCGCGCACGACGAAGCCATTGGGCGAGAAGCGGCGGGGGTCGTTGGCTTCGGCCTCGTCGATCCACTCGGCCCACTGATCTCGTCGTTCGGCATCGATCATGGGCAGGCCCGCGCGAGGACCCTCTAAGGACGCGAGTCGAATCGCGCGGTCGATGGCGATGGTCCAGAGCACGCAGGCGTCGATGGCGAGGGGGTTCGGGTGCGTCAACGCCGAAATCAGGGACGCGGCGCGCGCCAGCTCGGCGTCGCTACCCAAGTGGGCGAGCGCGACGGGTCCGGTGCGCATCAAGGACCCGTTCCCCGCACGGGTCGGGTCGTCGGCGAGCACCTCGAGAGCCACGGCTCGGAGCTCGCTCGATGTCGCGGCTCGTGAGAGCACGGCGCGGGTCTGGTTGCCCACGTCGAGCGGGCCCGAACGGTACCAGTCAAGGAAACGCTGGGCGACGTCGTCAAGGGCGTCATCGCTGAGGAGAGTGCCCCGGGATGCGGCCACTTCGACGACGGCGAGGGCCATTGCGGTGTCGTCGGTCCAGTGTCCGGCAGGCTCGTGGGTCAAGGTGCCCGGACGCATGACCACGTTGTCGGGAGACGGTGCAGTCACGAACTCATAACCGGCGCCCAAGGCGTCACCCACCGCGCTCGCCATCACGGCGCCAATGGCTCGGTCGAGTCGCAGAAAGTCGGGCTTCGTCACGTATGACCAGCTTGCCGCCCGGGTGTCACAGGTGACGTCGACGCGGCTGGTTGGCGACATCTGAGCTCAAACCGAGGGTGGTGTGGATCAAAAGCGCTGGCGAAGAGATCACGCCAATTGTCCTGATGGACAATGTCAGTCAGACATTTTTGTTCTATCGATGTCATTTTCAAGGAGGTCTGATAATGCCTGGTCAACCTCATATATTAGAAGCCAAAGTATTTTCAAAGGAGTAATTGACAACATTGTCAATTTGTGCTTATTGTGTCTAGGGGTTCTCCGGAAGTCGCGGAAGGCCAGAGCGCTTGCGAGAGTGCTCGGAAGTCGAATGACTGAATGGGGGAGTGGTGACGGAGTCTGAGTCGGGTGGAGTGCGGCCGCCGGGTGCGCCCATCATTGAGGCCAAGGGCATTTCGAAACAGTGGGGGAGCGTCCACGCCCTCCACCAGGTCGACTTCAACGTGTACCCGGGCGAGGTCGTGGGACTCGTCGGTGACAACGGTGCTGGCAAGTCGACGTTGATCAACATCATCGCTGGGGCCTTGCACCCGACCACGGGTTCGATCTACATCAACGGCAAAGAGGTCAACCTGAAGTCGCCGACTGAAGCGAGGGACGCCGGAATCGAGACGGTGTACCAGGACCTCGCGCTGGCGCCGGACCTGGCGATCTGGGCCAATCTCTTCTTGGGCCGAGAGATCGTCAAGGGTGGCATCTTGAAGTGGTTCGGGTGGCTGGACCGCAAGGCCATGATCGAGCGAGCCGTGAGCGACCTCGAGAGGACGCAGATCCGCATCGCCTCCGTCGGACAACGGGTCGGGCGCCTTTCGGGCGGTCAACGTCAGGCGGTGGCCGTCGGTCGAGCGGTCGCGTGGGGGTCGCACGTCGTCTTGATGGACGAGCCCACGGCCGCCCTTGGGGTCGAGCAGCAAGCCCGCGTCGCGGAACTGATTCGCACGGTGGCCGGGAACGGTGTGCCGGTCGTGCTGATCAGTCACAACTTGCCCCAGGTCCACGAGGTCTGTGATCGCATCGTGGTGTTGTTCCGCGGTCGCATCGTGGCTGAAGTCAGCCCGAAGGACACCAGTATCGATCAGATCGTGAGTTACATCACGGGTTCATCGCTGCCCACCCCCAGTGGCGCGGCCGCGGCGACGGCGGAGTAGTCATGGCACTGGCACTGAAGAAGAAGACGGAGGCGGGCGTCGGAGTGGCCCGTGACGAAGAAGCCGGTCAGTCGTGGTTCCAGGACCTCCTCGGCCGAGTGGGTCAGTTCTGGACCCTGGGAATCCTCGTACTGCTCATCGTTCTTTTCGGGACGATCGCACCCACGATGTACACGCAGGCCGCGTGGAACTCCACCTCGGGCTACGCGGTGGAGTACCTGATCCTGGCGATCGGCGAGACCTTCGTCATTCTGACTGGCGGCATCGACTTGGCGGTCGGCGCGACCATGGGGTTCTCGGGCATGGCCGGAGCTCTGGTGATGCAGCACCTCATCGGAGCCAATGGTGGTCATCAGGCGCTGGCTTCGGTCCTCGGTATCGGGACCATGCTCGTGGCCGGTATGGCCATTGGTATGGTGAACGGTCTCATCATCACGAAGATGAAGATTCCGCCCTTCATCGTGACCCTGGGAACGATGACGGCGATCATGGGTGGCACCGACCTGTTGAACAACGGTGGCGAAGTGACCAGCCTGTCGAACTTCATGAACACTCTGGGTTCAAGCACTTTCGCGGGGGGCTGGCTGAACTATCCGGTCGTCGTCGCCCTGCTGGCGTCGGTGGTGGCGTCGTTGTACCTGACGCGCACCCGCTTCGGGATGCGGACCTTCTCGATCGGGTCGAATGAGATCGCCGCCCGGCGCGCCGGCATTAACGTGGACCGTCACTTGATTCGCATCTACATGATCTCTGGTCTCATGTCGGGTATCGCGGCGGTCGTCGTGACGGCGGCATTGGCCTCGGCCAACGCCACCACCGGAACGGCCAACGACAATCTCTACGCCATCGCGTCGGTGATCATCGGTGGCGCCAGCATCTTCGGCGGTCGCGGAACGATTCTGGGCACCTTCATCGGTACCTCGATCATCGCCGTCCTCGAAACGGGTCTGGTCCTGGCGAACGTGGCGCCCTTCTGGCAGCAGGTGGCCATTGGACTCATCATCGTCAGCGCAGTCGCAATTGACCGAGTTCGGGTCAAGGCGGGAACCGATTAGCCATGGGCTCGTCGGTCGCGCAGCACAAGAGCGAGGCATTTGCCGAGCAGTCCTCATCAGGGGGAAACAAACAAATGGAGGTATTAAATGATTAGCAAGAATGGTAAGGCGGGCTTGTCTCGTCGTACCGTGGGATTGGCGTCGGTGGCGGGCTTGATGGCAGTGAGCTCAGTCGCCACCGTGCTGGCGGCGGCGCCGTCGGGGGCGGCCTCGAAGGCGCACTCGACGTCGAAGTACACCATCGCCCTGGTCCCCGGTTTGACGACCGACCCGTTCTACATCACGATGCACAACGGTGCGGCCGCGGAGGCCAAGAAGCTCGGAGTCACCTTGCTGTGGCAGGGTGCGACGACCTTCAACCCCACCGTGCAGATCCCCGTCGTCAAGGCGCTGTTGGCGAAGCACCCCAGTGCTCTGCTCATCGCCCCGACCGACGTCAAGGCGCTGTTCGCTCCGATCGATGCCTTCGTCAAGGCGGGTATCCCGGTCATCACCGTGGACACCACTCTGTCGAACACCTCGATCCTGAGCGGTCGCATCACGTCGAACAACTTCCAGGGTGGTCAGTTGGCCGCCTCGACCATTGGCAAGCTCTCGGGCTACAAGGGTCAGGTGGCGGTTGACAACACCGAAGCCGGTGTCTCGACGACCGACGCTCGCCAGGCGGGCTTCTTGGCTCAGATCAAGACCTACAAGAACATGTCGGTCGCGGCTACCGAGTACAACAACGACTCGCCGACCCTGGCCGAGTCGCAGACCAAGAACATGGTTCTGAAGTACCCGGGCCTCGTGGGCATCTTCGGCACCAACCTGTACGGCGCTCAGGGCGCTGGCACCGCGATCAAGAACGCTGGCAAGGCCGGCAAGATCTTCGTGGCCGCCTACGACCCGGAGCCCGCGACCGTGAAGTTGCTCCAGCAGGGCGTCATCAACGTCCTCGTGATGCAGCAGCCCGCCGTTGAGGGTGCCGATGGCGTTCAGTACGCCTACGACATCTTGACGGGTCACAAGAGCATGGTCCCCAAGTCCACCTTGGTGCCCAACGTGATCGCCACGACTGCCAACTCGCACTCGCCGGCCATCACGAAGTACTTCTACCAGTCGACCCTGTCGAACTAGTAGTCGTCGGGAGGGCCCTTTCCCCGTCACCCAACGACGGGGGGAGGGCCCTCCTGCTTCCCTCAAGCCTGGTCGCCTACCCTGGTGCTGGGCGAATGCAGTATCCCAACGACCGAGATTGATGAGCCGAGAACCGAGTTGAGAACAGTCGCCTCCACCAACGTGTTGATCGTGGCGGGCCCCGCGGCGAGCGGCAAGACCACCTTCGCGACTCGACTGGCCTCGAGGCTCTCCTACAGCCTCTTCGACCTCGATCAGGTCACCGGCCCCCTCGTCGAGCAGTGCCTCTCCCTCCTGGGGCAGCCCCTCCACTCGCTCGACGAGGACCTCGGACAGGTCTTGCGCGCCGCGCGCTACGAAGCGCTCCTGTCGGCCGCCACGGCCAACATCTCCTTGGGGCGTCACGCGGTTATCGCGGCTCCCTTCACCCGGGAGATCCAGTCGCCCGCTAGCTGGCGAGAGATGCTCTCGCATTGGTCGAATGACGCCGCACCGACGGACGTTCGCACCGAGCTGATCGTCGTCCAGTGTCCCGACGAGGTCCTGCGAGAGCGGCTCGCTCGTCGCGGCGAGGCCCGCGACCTCTTGAAGCTCGAGTCAGGAGCCGCGGTCAGCGGTCCTCTCCCGGGCGTCGACTTCCACGCCATCGATGGGACGATGGACACCGAAGATGAAATCGATCGTCTCGTCGCGGCGCTGCACCTCGGTCTGCCCCGCGTAGTGGCGGAGGTCTGAGGTGCTGGTCGTCAATCCCAATATCTGCGTGGACCACACCATCGCGATGGAAGAACTGATGCCGGGCCACGTCCAGCGTCCCCGGTCCGGGGCCGTCTCCCTGGGCGGGAAGGGAGTGAACGTCGCGCGGGTGGCTCGCAGCCTCGACGACCGTGCCACCATCGTGAGTTTCCTGCCCCAGGGCGACGAGGACCAACTCATGGCGCTCGCTCGGCTCGAAGGGGCGGACCTTCGCGGTCCGCGCGTTGAGGGCAATGCGCGCGGAGCGACGATCATCTTGGAGGACTCCGGACGCGTCACCGTGCTCAACGAGCCCGGCGTCGTCGTGTCCGAACGAGACTGGGATGACTTGCTCGGCGAGGTCCGAAGCCTGTCCCCGCAGCACCGCACCATCGTGTGTTCGGGCAGTCTGCCACCCGGGTCGCCCAGTGACTCCTACGCGAGGGTGGTGCGCACTGCTCACGACCTCGATATGCGCTGCGTGGTCGATTCGGCCGGTGAAATCCTGCGCGCCGCCGCCGAGGCGGGAGCCGACGCCGTGAGTCCGAATCTGGCCGAAGCGGAGTCGCTGCTGTTCGGAAGTCGCCCCGAAGGCGTCGACCCCTCCGGCCCCGACGTCGCCGAGCGAGCCGCTCGCTGCGTGCAGGGACTCGCGGCCTTGGGCGCACGTCACGTCATCGTCAGCGCCGGCTCCAACGGTGCCGCCTTCGACCTCGAGGGACAGGTCGCCTGGTGCACCGCCCCTCGGGTGAACGTGCTGAACCCGATCGGAGCGGGGGATTCGCTCATCGGGGGTCTGGTGCACGCCCTGGAGCGCGGCGATTCTTGGCCGGCCGCGGTCCGATTCGCCCTGTGCACGGCGTCGGCGTCGTGTGAACAGGTTCGCGCCGGAGGGATCGAACCACAACGCATCGCCGAATTGATGTCGACGTTGGACGACGTGACGGTATTGGCGGACTTCTTCGTGACGGGACGCGCATCGTGAAGTCGGCGGTGACCCTGCAAGACGTCGCGAAACTGGCGGGCGTGAGTGCCAAGACGGTGTCGCGAGTCATCAATTCGGACCCCGCCGTCACCGAGAAGACGGCCGAGCGCGTGCGCAAGGCCATCGATATCCTCGCCTACACGCCCAACCCGCACGCCCGCTCGCTGCGCACCGGGCGCGACCAAGCCATCGCCCTCGTCATCGACTCGATCGGCGACCCCTTCTTCGCCGCTCTGGCCGAGGGGGTGGAGCAGGTCGCCCAGCAGTCCGGTTTCTTCTTGATCGTGGCCAACGCCGGTGACTCGCCGGCTCGCGAACGAGAGGTGGTGGACAGCCTGTTGCACCGCTCCATCAGCGGACTCATCTTGGTACCCTCACTGCTCAGCTTCGAGAACCGGCGCTCGCCGCTCGGCCCCGGGGGCGTGCCCGTGGTGGCCGTCGACCGTCCCATCAACGACCTTGACGTGGACACGGTTCTCGTCGACAACATGCAGGCGAGTCGCCAGGCGGTGGCCCACCTCATCGCCCACGGTCACAGGCGGGTGGGGTTCTTGGGCAACACGGTGGCTCGTTTCACCGTGCGCGAACGCCTGGCAGGTTATCGACAGGCGCTCGAAGAAGCGGGATTGCCCTACGACGAGTCGCTGGTCGCGTTGTCGTCCTACAAGGGTCACACCGACATCACGCTCTTCGACGCACTGGTCAACGTGGCCGATCCCCCGACCGCCCTCTTCTCCTCCGACGCCGTGACCACCATGGATATCGTGCGGCTGCTGCACCGCGAGGGGCGCACCGACATCGCCTTCGTCGGCTTCGACGACTTCGTGACCGCCGATTCACTCATCCCGCCGGTCACGGTGGTCCGCCAGGACCCCTCGCTGATGGGCCGCACGGCCGCCGAACTGCTGCTGCGACGAATCAACGGGGACCACAGCGCTCCCGAGCGCATCGTGCTCGAGACCACCTTCGTCGAACGCGGCTCGGGCGAGATCCTCGGACCCACCGTGGCGACACACCGACCGTAGTTCTAACCAGGAGGAAGAAAATGACAGAAACCACATCATCGAGTCAGGGACGCATGGGCCTGAGCTCAATCGCCCGGCCCGACGGCACTCTGGCCATCATCGCGATGGACCAGCGCAACACCTTGCGCCGGATGCTCGAGGCCGTGAATCGCCCGACCACGACGGAGGAGATGCGTGAGTTCAAGGTCGACGTGACCGCCGGACTCAGCCCGCTGGCGAGCGCCGTGCTTCTGGACCCCGAGTTCGGTGTCCCGGCGGTGAAGGAAGCCAACGCCATGGCCAGCGGCGCCGCTTATCTGGTGGCGGCCGAGCCGCCGGAACGCGAGACCTGGAACGGTGAGCCCCGCGCCGGACGAGACCCGG
>Ga0007854_10000480_pt1 | contig 25951 bp, 23 predicted proteins | sample CryBogCBH12Aug08_FD_60382 | JGI IMG/M metagenome (GOLD analysis project Ga0007854, IMG submission 60382) | Freshwater microbial communities from Crystal Bog, Wisconsin, USA - CBH12Aug08 | ecosystem: Environmental > Aquatic > Freshwater > Lake | place: Crystal Bog, Wisconsin, USA | collected... | reverse complement strand
TTGGAGGCCGAGGCACAGCGACTGAAAAGTCGCTGACCGTTCACCACACCGTCATCAACGGGTTCTAGTCTTGCGCATCGTTCAGGCAGGAGCAACGAACGATGCAGGCCTCTCCGTTAGAGCCGAGTGACGCGCTTACCACCGCCTACGCCCTGTGGCGCTTACGATTACAGACCTATCAGCAATTAGCACGCAGCGGCGCATCCTCGAGTCGCTTGGCGCTCGCGGCGGCGGCCGTACTGACCGCTGCCCGTGATGCGATGGCCCTCGGGCCCAATCCGGACCGGGTTGATCGGTATCAGAACCAGGAGTAGTTGAAGCTCACGCTGATGCGTTCGGCATCGACCGGATTGGCGGGCACTTCGTGACGTAGCCAACTTTCGAACAAGCTGACCCAGCCAACCACCGCTGGCACCACGACCCATGGTTGGTTCGCCGGTCGTGCCGTCGCCCGCCGCGCCGGAGCGGCCATCATCCGATCGAGACGTGGATCTTCAAATTTCAAGCCGGGCGCGCCTTTTGGGACCTGCACGTAGTACGTACCGCTGATGGTCGACGTCGGGTGGAGGTGCAGTCCGTGCATCACCCCTTTCGGCATGATGTTGATCCAACAATCGGTCATTTCCAATTGCTTGCCCGCGAGGTCGAATTCCAGACTGCGCGCAAATGCGCTGACGTGCCGGTTCAGTAGCTGTTCCAAGCGCGCAAAGGTCGGCGAAACGGTCTGCAAGCGACACACCGACCCGTAGGACGTGTAGCCGCCGGGATAGTTGGTCTTCGACCAAACCCGCCCACCGCCATCGTCCTCGCGCAGGACATGCGCCTCGCGCAGTATTTGGGCATTGAGCGCCGCCAGACCCCGGTCAGCCAGTTTGGCGCGATAGATTCGGGTCGGAAACAGTACATCGGTCGGCATGCTGTCACATCATCCACTCCCCCGGGCGTTGTCACGCCCGAGGGAGTCTGGGCTCAGAAGTTGATGCGGTACTCGAGTCCCACCGTGCGCGGCGCGTTCACCACGAGACGCGGACGCCCGGCGGTTTCAGCAGCCAACGAACGGTTGTCGCCGAGGTTGGCTTCGGTGTTACCGAGGTTTTTGCCCACGAGCGCGAACTCGTGTGGGCCCATCGAATACGCAACGCGCGCGTCGAGAATGTCGTACGCGGGGCGGACACGCGGGTGCAACGGATCCACCGTGGCACTGATGCTGTCGCCGGTGTACATCCAGCCGGCGGTAAACACCCAGCGACGATCGGCATCCATCGGCACGGTGTACGAAACGTTGGCGTTCGCCGTCAGATCCGGCGTCTGGTAAACGCGCGATCCGACCGTGAGTTGCGGTACCAACGCGCTCGCTTCAGAAATGCGCGCATGCTGGAATCCGATACCCGCCGACAGGTCCAGGTGGTCGGTCGCGCGAGCGTGCATCTCAAGCTCCGCACCCTTCACCGTCGCAGCACCGGAGTTGGCACGGAATTGGAAGCCACAGGGCAAGTTGATGCTCTGCTGAATCGAATCCCACTTCACGTAGAACGCGGCGCCGTCGATCGTCAGGCGATGATCGAACCACGTGTTCTTACTGCCCACTTCAAAGTTCCAGAGGTGATCCGACTGGTAACTCTTGGTCTGGGCCGCGCTGGTGTATCCGAGCGCTTCTAACTGGGCAAAGCAACCCAGCGAATCTTGCGTGGCACTGCCGGGAATGGATGGGACGAGACCGCCGGGGCGGAAGCCGCGTGCCGCCTGCGTGTAGAGCAGATGGTCCGCGTCCACGTGGTAGTCGACCGCAACCTTCGGATTAATGCCGTTTTCGGTGCTCGACTGCGTCGGATCGGTGATCCGTGCGCCACCAAAAGCGATACCTTCGAGGTAGCCACCGGTGCTGGTTTTCACCTGATACGCACGCAGACCGACCGTGGCTTTCACCGCTGACGTCGGCTCATAGGAAAGTTCGCCGTAGACCGCCGGCTCCTGCTGCACGGTCTGGTAATCCTGACCGAAGATTTCATCGGGATTGCTCGGATTGACCGGGATGCCAATGAGGGTCACGCCCGCGGTATTGCTGATGCCGAGCGCGATGGCCGGCGGGTAGTAGCCGGCGTACGGCATACGGCCGCGGGTGTCGGAGTAGAAGGCGCCGGCGACCAACTGAGTGGGGCCCTGCCACTTCGAGGTGAAGCGGAACTCCTGAACGAAGCGATGAATCTGTTTGATTTCGCGAATCGTCGAAGCGAGCGGTTGTGCGTGATAGATCGACGACGAGGGGTCGCCGGTATACGGCAAGCCATCGAACGGCGACAGCAGGTTCTGCCAGAGAAAGTCGGTCTGATCTTCCGTCTCATCCACCGTACGATCAAAGTACGACGAGGATGACGTGTAGGTGCCGGCGTCCGTCTCGTACTTCACAAGCACCGAACCCAAGGTCCAGTAATCGGTCGCGTTCTCTGGCAAATCAAAGAAGCGATACTGCGTGTAGCCGTTCGGGGTCATGCTCGCAGGGACAAGGCCGCCCGGATTCGGTACGGGATACGTACCGCCATCCGCATACGGCAGCCCATTCATGTCCGAACGCTGGTACATGATGCGCGGCTGCACGGTGAGCGAATCATTCACCTTGAAGGTCAATGTCGCCGACCCACCACTGCTGTCCGTCGCCCCCACGTTGTCGACTGTCGTGGTCGACAAATTACCCAGTTGGGTCGGATCGCAGGTTGCACAGACGTTCGCCGCATCCGTACTGTGCGTGAGGAAGCGACGCTTGAAATAGCCGGCGTCGTGCTGGAAAAAGCCGACGACGCGTAACGCGGCGCGATCATTCAACGGCAAGTTCACGGCCGCGTCCGCGCCGTAGTTCTGATCCGGCGCGTTATACGTCTGCGACCCATTGACGTGCACATGTCCGGAGACGCCGCCGAAGTCCGGCTGGTCGGTGATGAGGCGGACCGTGCCACCCATCGACCGGGCGCCGTACAACGTACCTTGCGGGCCGCGGAGGACTTCAATGCGCTGCACATCCAATACGCGCGGGTCGATCGAATCCGGGACCGGCGTCTCGTCAATGTAGAAACCCGTGGTGCCATCACCCGCGATACCGCGAATGGAAATCGTACGCGCTGTACCGACGCCGTCGCCCGTATTGGCGAAGGCCAAGTTGGGTACCTGCCCGGCGTAGTCAAAAAAGGTCGTTACCGCCTTCTGCTCCAGCGAGGCTTCGGACAGCGCCGTGATGGACAGCGGCACGTTTTGCAGCGACTCGGATCGACGCTGCGCCGTGACGACAACTTCCTCGACCGTGCCGGTTGCGGTGTCTGCCGCCCAGGACGCACTCGCCGCCGCGACAGCCGCACCCGACAGTACTAACTTGATAATGGTACGCATTGACTGAATCCCCCCTAATCACCGCTACTGCGAACGCCGGTTAACGCAGCGTCGTCAGGTCGGCGTTGTACGAAAGCAACCCCAGAGAGAGGCTACGCCGGAGCCGCATTCTAGCGCGTTAGCACGCCGGAGCACGCGAGGCCCCCCCAAGCACCCTTCTACCGCTCGGACGTTCTCATCGTCTTGCACGCCCGCGCGAGTCGACAGTACCAGAGTGCAAGGCCATTGAGGGGGTACACGTCGGGCCCGTGTGTTGCGCGGGTGCCACGATCAGCGGGCGCTATCAGTCGGCTTCGGTGGGTATACCCGCTTGCCGCAGGCGCTCCCGCACGGGCTCGAGCATCGCAGCGTACGGTCGCCAGCTGGCCAGCGCATCGGTATACAACGGCTCGCGAACCTGCGAGGCGCTCGCGGTCGCGGTGGGTCGAGGGTTACGATCAAAGGCGAGACACGCCGCATCGAAAGGCAAGTCCAAGTTCGCCAACAAGCCGCGGACCTGCAATTCTGGGGTTTGCACGAGCGCTTCGTAAGACACCTCGACCAGGCGACCCGGGAGCACCTGACGCCAATGCCCCATCAAGCGCTCGTAGCCGATGTAGTAGGCGGCTAACTCGTCGAGATCGTAGGCAAACGGATAGCCCTGCTCGAACAGCATACGGTGTATCGCATAGATCGTGGCCAAGGGCCCGCGCTGGACGTGCACGATGCGTGCATCGGGCAATGCGCGTGCGATCAGCCCGCAGTACAGATAGTTCAGGGGCATCTTGTCGGTAAAGTGCCGTGCGTCACCGATAAAGCGGCGCATGCGGTGCCGATACGCGGCGCCCAAGGCGGGGAAGTCGAGATGTGCCGACGTGCGTACCAATGCTTCCCGGCTGGACTGGGGCCCGCGCTGCCGCTGCACCTCCGCCACTAATGCCGTCGCAAATTCGGGTCGCTCACCCGTACTCCGCACATCGGGATGACTGCCGAGGATGCGTTCGACCAGCGTCGATCCGGTGCGCGGCAAGCTGACCACGAAAATCGGGCGTGCTTCCGCGGTAGACGGTGCCTCACCACTCGACGGGTTTGGATAAACGGCCGGATAGGCCTGACGTATCCAATCGACTGTGTCGAGATCACGTTGCACGTCGTACTGAAGATGCGCACGGCGCAGGCGCGCGCCCAGACCCAACTCGATGGCTGCACGAGCGTGCTCACCGAGGTCCGCATACTCCTTAGCCAACGCGTAGTGCAACGGCACCGCACGTCGCCAGTCCGACGCCGCTACTGACAACGCCCCACGCAGCGCATCAATATGGTTGCGTTCTGGCCGCTGCCGGCGCAGTTGTGATCGGTTGAGATAGGCCTGGCTATCCGTGGGAGCTTGTTCGAGGACACGGTCGTAATCCTCTTCTGCTCCTTTCGTATCCCCCAAAAACGCCCGCACCGCCGCTCGATTGAACCGGTAGGCCGTGACCTCGGGCGCGAGGCTTACGGCCCGATCATAGGCCGCATACGCTTCCGCGAACGCCTCGAGCCGTGACCACAGATCGCCGATTTCGGCGCTGCGCGCAGCACGATCTGTGTCCGCCGATGCGCTGGCTTGGTACAGCGCATCGAGCGTCCGAATGGCCAGATCGACGCTGGGATCGCCCGACACCAACGCATTCGCCACGGCCCGACGGGCTGCGGCGAGGCGCGCAGGATCGGACCCTGAATCAGCGGAACTTATAGTTCACCCCCACGCCGATGGTCCGAGGACGCGTCGGGTTCTGAATGCGATACCGTGGGTCATCGTAAATGCGCAGCAAGGAGCCAGCGGACGTAATACCCAAGACGTTCGTGAGGTTCTCACCAAACAGACGGACCTGCCAAGCCTCTCCGACGGTCATCGCGACGGAGGCGCTCACCGTCGTGAATCCGCCTAAATGCTGGTATCCGAGGGCCGTAGAGTTCAATTGCGTGCTCACGTCGCTCCGGTAGGACGCATCCAAGTGCGCCTCCAAGCCCTTTCGGTCGCTCAGGCGTGTGGAATAGGCGAGGTCGCCGGTCAGGGTTTGCTTGGGCACATACGGCAGTCGATCGCCCGCATTTGCCGACACAAGGGTGTAGACGGTTCCATTGACCGGATCGGTCACGGTGAAGCCTTGCGTAATCTTCGCATCGGTATACCCGTAGCCCACCGTTGCCGCCCAGTGATCCGACAACTGCCCGGTCAATTCGGCCTCCAGCCCTTGGCTGACCGCATCGCGACCGTTAACGACGGCCGGGTCCCCTGCTTGGCCGAACACCTGAATCTGCACGTCCTTCCAATCCACACGGTATGCCGCGAGGCTGTAGCGTAACCAGCCGTCTTTTTCGCCCTTGTAGCCTACTTCGTAGTTTCTGACCGTGTCGGGCCGATACGGCACGATGTTCGGGCTTTCGCAGAAAATGCAGGCGCCGAGCGGTAGCGCGTTGATGCCGCCGTGGCGGAAGCCTTCGGAATACGTGGCGTAGATCCGCGAATGCTGATCGAGCGCGTAACTCGTGTTCAACTTAAAGATATGGTTGTGGAAGGACTGCTGGCGCTGCACAAGCGTCGTACCGTAATGGTCGGTCGCGTTGGCTGGAGCCGGAAGTGTCGAATAGAGTGGACCGCCGAACGGTATGGTGGAATCCAGTCCTTGCGAAAAATCCTGTGCGAAAATACGGGCACCCGCGGTCACTTGCCATTTGTCAGTGATGTGTCGCGTCAACTCACCGTAGGCGGCGCGGTCCAAGAATCCGGAAATACGCAGATAGGTAAAGTTCGTGTCGCGAGGCGTCAGCGCACTCGGCCGTGTGCCGCCGTTGTAATACTGCACAAAGTCGCCAAAGTTCGCGTAGCTCGGATTGCTCGCGATCGCGTCCGCCGATCCGGGTAGTTCGGACCATGCAGCGAAGCCGGGAATCGTTTCGTATTGGAAAAGATTCTGCGTTTGATGCTGGAAGAACAGTCCCGCGGTGTAGTCCCAATCGCCACCGCTCTTCGACACCAACCGGAATTCTTGCGTGAAATTCGTATCCTTCGACGTCGTATAAAAGAGAGACGTAATGCGCGGATAATTGCCGTACAGAAACGGCGAGATCATGTCGTATGCGATTACGAACTGCGACTCGTCGTAGATATTGGCTACGTTGACGGTCGAATACGATGTCGACGAAGTGACCGTCGCAAAACCCGCATCAGCCGTCAGCGTCAACGATTCCAGATCGACCGTGCGGTGTTCCGGCTCATACGGTACCAGCATATCGGTTTGAAAATTTTCACCGGCGGTCTGATGCGAGAAACCATTCGAATGATCGTCCTGACGGTGGTACGTGGCGTCGACCGTCAGCCAATCGTTCGCTTTCCAACGCGCCGCGAGACGCGCATGGAAGCCGTGAGCGTCGTCCACGTGGGCGACAGGGCCGGTCACAAACCCGCTGGTCAGCGGGTTGGACGGATCCGCGAGCACCGGCTGCATGTTGCTATCAAAGCGCACCGCATTCTTCGCATCAATGAATCCGGCGATCCGGTTGTAGCCGGCCGACAATCGCAGAGCAAAATCGGGGCTGACCGGGATGTTCATCATGGCTTCCAGGTTCGATGACGGCGAACCGGCATGCTCCGTCTTTGACCCCTCGATCGAAACGTTGGCATCAAATCCGCTCGGATCGGGTGCGTTATGCACAATTTTCACGGTACCGCCCACAGCGCCGGAGCCGTAGAGCGTGCCTTGGGGTCCGCGCAGTACTTCGATACGCGCAACGTCCGACAACGCAAGATTGACGAATTGCGGCACGTCGTCCACGTACGTAGACACGGTCGGGACGCTACCCCACGGCAGGTAGGCAGAGTTGACCGGGTCGTTCACGTTCATGCCGCGAATGATGATCAAGCTGTTGCTGCTGTTGGCGCGCGGTCCGAGATCCGGAATGGTGACGCCCGGCACAAGCCGCGAAAGATCGTTCAGGTTCGTCACGCCGGCGCTTTGCAACGACGCGCCGGTCACGGCCGATATGTTGTAAGGAACATCGAGTACCGTTTGTTCGCGACGGTTGGCCGTCACCACGATTTCTTCGAGCGCGCCCACCGAATCGGTACCAGCGGCTGCGATGGATACGGCCGGCGCACCTAATACGACGGCGATGGCCGTTGCAATCAACGAGGAATGGCGTGTCGGTGTGGGATTGGGATTCATAAGCGTGTACTCCATAGCAGTGCGTTCGTGTTCAGGCGCCTGTTCGGGCGTCTGCCGGGCAACCGGGTAACCGGCGGCCGGCCAAATATTCGTCGATTAATTCTCGGTATCGGTTCGCACCGAAACTGGGGAAGTGGCCCCCGTGAACGACGCGTACCGGCAGTTCCTTGAGCCGATGCAGCGTGTCGATATATTCATCGGTATTGGAATGATAGGCGTCATCGATGAGCGGGCCGTCGTACACCGCATCACCGGACAGGAGCATGTGCCGTTTCGGATCCCACAGGGCGATAGAGCCTGGGGAATGGCCGGGCGTGTGCAGAACTTGGAAGTGCCGATCGCCGAGATCAATCACATCGCCGTGTTCGAGCAGTCGCGTCGCCGGAGCTGGCCGGACCGTGTAGGTGGTTGGGTCGAAGCCACCCGGCGGCAAACGGTCAAACATTTCCAACGTCGCATAGCGATCGGCGACCGTCGCTGCCGGCGTCGGATCCGCCAGGATAGACGCTTCGGCACGATGCACCCACCGTTCCGAAAATTCGTGGGTACTGCCGATGTGGTCAAAATGCGTGTGACTCGCGACCGCGATCAAAGGCTGCTGACGCAGCCAGGGCACCTGCTCACAGAGACTGAGGGCGCCGAGCCCAGAGTCAAACAGCAGCGATCGATCTCGACCCTGCACAAACCAGATATTGCACCGATAGAACGGCAAAATGTGGGGCTCGTGGATCAGGGTCACGCCCTCCCCTACGGCCCGGACTTCATACCAGTCGGCAGGATGGTGCACGCACTCCATCATTGCGGTGCCTGACGTGTGGTGATCGGCGCGATGGGAACGTCAATCGTAGGCACCCATCGGGGCCCGCGCGCCCCGTAGACGGCGCGTGGCTCCGGCGCGATCCACAACGCCAGCGGGTAGAGCACCGCGGGCACCGCAATCGCAAACACAATGGAGAGGTCTACGTCACCGAGCAGCGCGCCCATTGGACCGACGTAGTGACCCGGCATATTGACGGCAGCCAGTGCAGAAACGGACGAGACGAGCCAGACCAGCATGGTCGGTATGTTCCAGCCACCCCGATACCAATAGGCTCCGCCTTCGGCGCCGCGGTTAAATACCTGCATGGCATCCGCGAGGTAATAGCCGCGGCGGAAAAAATAGCCCTCGATCATGATCACCATCCACGGCGCGGTCGTGACCACGATGAGCGACACGAACGTCGTGATGGCGTCGACGAGATTGAAGGCGAAGCGACCGACGAAGATCAGTACAAACGCGATCAGTCCGATGAGTAGCGTGGCTTTCACGCGGCTGAGCCGTGGAAAAACGCTGGAGAAATCGAGTCCGGTGCCATACAACGACGTGGTGCCTGTCGACATGCCGCTCGTGACCGCCAAGAGCAACATGGGCACGGCGAACCCGTGCGGCGCAGTGGCAATCAGACCGCCGGTGTAATCCACTTGTTCAAGGTGCTGAGGCGCGAGACGGGCGATCACGGTCGCGGTCATCAGGCCGAAGAGGAACGGGGGCAGGCTCAAGATCTGCGAGAGAAACGCGGTGCCCATCAGGCGTTTAGGGGCCGTCTGCCGCGGCAGATACCGCGTCCAGTCGCCCAGAAAAGCGCCGAACGAGATCGGATTGGCCATGGCCACCAACACACCGGAAATGAACGGCGCCCAAAACGCTGCACTCCCCCACGTCAGGTGCTGGCCCGCAAAACCCGCGTCGAACAACGACCCATAGGCCACGAATCCGGCCAGAAACAATGCCGTGGCAGCGAGAACCGCCACCTTATTGACCCAGAGCATCAATCGGAATCCGTAGACCGATACTGCCAGTACCGCTAGGCCGAGGACCGCGTAGGCCGCGCCATAGCGAAACTCGCTCGGGTGTATACCGGCGACGAAATCGAGCGCGCCGACAACAGCGTCGCCGCTCGACCAAACGCTGATCGAAAAGAAGGCTACGGCGGTGAGGAGACTCAAGAAGGATCCAACGATCCGACCGACGACGCCAAAGTGAGCACTGGAGGACACGGCGTTATTGGTGCCGTTCAGGGCGCCAAAGAGAGCCATCGGCGCCAGTATCGCGGCGCCGATGGTGACGCCAAGGACGCAGGCGAGCACGCCTTGCCAAAATGACAGCCCGAAAATGATGGGGAATGCCCCCAGTACGGCGGTGGCCAAGGAGTTCGAACCGCCCCACGCAATACGCAAAAAATCGAACAGGGTCGCCGTTCGCTCGCTGTCAGGGATCGGCTCTATGCCATGCCGTTCTACCGCTGACATTGTTCATTTCCATCCGTTCAAAACCTGTACAAGAACCTTATAAGGTTGTACAGACGCTGGCAAGCGTCTTCTGTCCTGCGATTGACCCGTGCACCCACGACGCTTGGAACAAAAAAAAAGGGCGAGCATCCTGCTCGCCCCGAGGGGGTTCTGTTGGAGCGCGGCTCGCGCGTCGTCCACGGGTGAAACTGTACCCGCCCCCGTTGCATCCGACAAAAGAACCTTATTGCGAGTTATGCATGAATAGCGCTCATGCATGTCTTCGCTCTGTCATTATTCCTTTTAGGAATCAAGGCGATTGCAGTAGTCCGCGTTGCTCCAGATAGGCCACGACATTCTCAGCAGCCGTGGTGGAGTCCACCGCGGTCGTGTCGATCCAAATGTCAGGCGCCTCCGGCGCTTCGTACGGTGAATCAATGCCCGTGAAATTCTGCAATTCGCCGCGTCGCGCCTTGCGGTACAGGCCCTTGGGGTCTCGCGCCTCGGCGACGGCGAGCGGGGCATCGACATACACCTCAATGAACTCACCGGGCAGCATCAGATCCCGCGCCATTCCCCGCTCCGAGCGAAACGGGGAGATAAAGGACACGAGCGTGATAAGGCCGGCATCGGCCATCAGCTTTGCCACCTCGGCGACGCGCCGGATGTTCTCAACGCGATCCTGCGCGGTAAAGCCTAAATCTTTGTTCAGCCCGTGCCGAACGTTATCGCCGTCCAGCACGTAGGTATGCCGCCCCATCGCCACGAGGCGGCGGTCCACGAGATTAGCAATGGTGGATTTGCCGGACCCGGACAGTCCCGTCAGCCAGACCACGCAACCCCGCTGGCGCTTGAGCGACGCGCGCACCGTACGATCCACATCCATCGCTTGCCAATGAATGTTCTGGGAGCGACGCAACGCAAAATGCACTAACCCCGCACCGACCGTGTCGTGTGTCAGGCGGTCGATCAATATAAATCCGCCGAGCGTGCGGTCCTCCATGTAGGGAGCGAAGGCGATCGCACGATCACATTCGACCTCACACACACCGACGTCATTGAGTGTCAGCCGCTCGGTCGGGACTTTTTCGAGGGTGTTAACGTTGACCTTGTACTTGATTGGCGCAACGGTCGCGTACACCGTTCGGGTGGCCGTCTTGAGCAGATATTGGCGGCCCTGCAGCAAGGGCTCCTCGCTCATCCAAATAATAGTGACCTCAAACTGATCCGCACACTCAAGCGGTTGGTCGTGGGTACTCAGCACATCGCCACGGCTGACGTCGACCTCATCCGCCAACACCAGCGTCACCGATTGACCGCGAGTGGCCGACGGTAGATCGCCATCCGCCGTGACCACGCGCGCGATCGCCGTTTCGCGATTCGACGGTTGCACCCGCACACGGTCACCCGGACGGACCGTTCCGCTTGCGATCGTGCCCGCAAAGCCGCGGAAATCCGCAGTCGGACGATTCACCCACTGAACCGGCATCCGAAACGGTGATGCCGTGCTCGACGAGGCCAGGTCTACCGTTTCAAGATGACCGAGCACCGTAGGCCCGCGATACCACGGCATCGCTGTCGATGAACTCACCACGTTGTCACCGCAGACGGCGGAGACGGGGATGGCGACGACGTCTTCTATGCCGAGTCGCGACGCCAGTTCGCGATAGGCGGTATTAATGGCGGTATAGACCCCTTCGTCGTATCCAACCAAGTCCATTTTATTCACGGCGAGGACCACTCGCCGTATCCCCAGGAGCGAGACAATGTAACTGTGCCGCCGCGTCTGAACGAGGATGCCTTTGCGCGCATCGACCAGAATCACCGCCAAATCTGCCGTTGACGCGCCGGTCGCCATGTTGCGGGTGTACTGCTCGTGGCCAGGCGTATCGGCAACGATGAACTTGCGGCGTTCCGTAGCAAAGAACCGATACGCTACGTCGATCGTGATGCCTTGCTCACGCTCGGCGGCAAGACCGTCCACCAAGAGTGCGAAGTCGATCTCACTGCCTCGCGTACCGACCTTTCGCGAATCCGCTTCTAGCGCCGCAATTTGATCGTCATAGAGCATTTGGCTCTCGTACAACAGGCGACCGATCAAGGTGGACTTGCCATCGTCTACGGAGCCGCACGTGATGAAACGCAGCAGATCTTTCCGCTCGATCGCCGCCAAATACGTCTCGAGTTCTGCGCTCGGCACTGCAGTGGTAGAGACCGACATCAGAAGTACCCTTCCTGCTTTTTTTGCTCCATGGAGGCCGCACCATCGTGATCGATCAGTCGTCCTTGGCGCTCGGACGTCCGCGCTTGCAGCATCTCCAAAATAATCGCTTCAACAGTCGTCGCCGTGCTCTCGACCGCGCCGGTAAGTGGATAGCAACCCAACGTTCGGAAGCGGACCCGACGCAGCATGGGGGTTTCACCGGGTAGCAGGGGCAGACGATCGTCGTCGACCATTATTAGCGCGCCGGAGCGTTCGACCACCGGTCTGTCCGCAGCGAAGTAGAGCGGAACGACCGGAATCTGCTCGCGATAGATGTACTGCCAGACATCCAGTTCGGTCCAATTCGACAACGGGAAAACGCGAAAACTTTCGCCGGGCGCTTTACGCGTGTTGTAGAGCGACCACAGTTCGGGCCTCTGTCGCTTCGGATCCCAACGATGGGCAGCGGATCGGAACGAAAAAACGCGTTCTTTCGAGCGACTCTTTTCCTCGTCGCGACGGGCGCCGCCGAATGCCGCATCAAAACCGTGTTGATCCAACGCCTGCTTCAGCCCCTCCGTCTTCATCACGTCAGTGTGCACTTGGGAGCCGTGCGTCACCGGCGAGATGCCGCGCGCAAGCCCTGCCCGATTGACGTGCACCAGCAGTCGGACCGCCGGGTCGGCAGCGACCGTGTCGCGCAGCTTATACATATCCCTGAATTTCCAGGTGGTATCCACGTGCAACAGCGGAAACGGCAGTTGCGATGGATAGAAGGCTTTTTTGGCAAGATGCAGCATCACGGCGCTGTCTTTGCCGATCGAATAGAGCATCACCGGTCGCTCGCACTCGGCGACGACCTCACGGAGGATATGGATACTCTCCGCCTCTAGGCGATCTAAATGGGTGCTGCGGGGAAGAGACTGTGCGCTCATGGATCCTCGGCTAAGCTCTAAAGGGCCGAATGCCCGAGCGTGCCATACCTCGGGGGTATGGTCAGTGTACCGTTACTCATTTCCAAGATCCCTCCGACTCGGGCATCCTGATGGGGTCGGTCTCTGGAGCCTCCCGCGTGTCAGACCCCCTGCTCTACGTTGTTGCTGGCGCCGCCGTCGGCGCGCTCGTCGGCCTGACGGGGGTGGGGGGCGGGTCATTGATGACACCGATTTTGGTGCTGGCCTTTGGCCAGTCACCCTCTGTCGCCGTCGGTACAGATCTTCTTTTCGCCTCGCTCACGAAAATCGTGGCGAGCGGTTCTTTCGGCCTGTCGCGCCGGATCTTGTGGCCCATCGTCGGTCGACTGGCGCTCGGCAGCATACCGGGGGCCGCCGCGGTTCTGGCCATTCTCTCCGTATCGGCCCGACGGGACCTGCACGCAGATCGTGTCGTCATGCTCAGTTTGGGGCTCCTGCTGATCCTGACCGCCGCCGGTATGTTGGTCGAGCGCATGGTGAGCGGGCGACAGACGCATCCGGAGCCGGGCGCCCACCCTCCGCCACGCCGGCTGGTTGCCACCGTCACGGTGGGCCTTCTCGTCGGCGCGGCGGTCACACTGACGTCGGTCGGCGCTGGGGCGCTCGGTACGGTCGCGTTGCTGTACCTGTTCCCGTGGTTGTCGACCGATCGAATTGTCGGCACCGACATCGCCCATGCCGTCCCACTCACGTTGGTCGCGGGGCTCGGGCATGCGGCCCTCGGGCATACCGATTTGCATGTGTTGGGACTCCTCCTCCTCGGCTCGGTGCCGAGCGTCTTGATTGCGTCTCGGCTCGCGCTGCGCATCGCCCACCGCTGGCTGCGTGTATTGCTCGCCGTGATGCTCGCGGTGGTGGGCGGGAAGATACTGTACGGCGCGTAGCGTCGCAGTGGCATGATCGACGGATGAAGTACATCGATGCGACGACGGTCGGGACGCACCTCGCGACAGCGCCTCTTCTACGCGCCTTGGAACGGATGTTCGCGGAGGGATGCACCGCCCCGGTCCGACATGCGCACACGATTCCGGTACCGAACGCACCGGACGGGTCTTTGTTGCTGATGCCTGCTTGGCGCAGTGGTCGCTACCTCGGCACGAAGTTGGTCTCCGTCTTTCCAGGGAATTCGCAGCACGGTTTAGCCGCTGTCTCTGCTGTATACATACTCTTCGATGCGCAAACAGGCATCCCACTAGTCCTGATGGACGGCGACGAACTCACGGGGCGACGAACCGCGGCGACGTCGGCACTTGCCGCTCGCTATTTGGCGCGGCCCAATGCAACGCACCTTCTGATCATCGGCAGTGGCCGTATCGCTCGAGAATTGGCCATCACACATCGGGACGCGCGGCCCGGGTTGACGCGCATCTCGGTGTGGAGCCGCTCGCCAGAACGCGCCGTCGCGCTTGCCGACAGTCTGCGTGCCGCCGACCTGCCTGCTGACAGCGTGACGGACCTCGCTTTGGCCGCCTCGCAAGCGGACATGATCAGTGCCGCCACGCTGTCGACGGAACCGCTACTCCAACGAGCGTGGATACGCCCAGGGACGCATCTGGATCTGGTGGGTGCCTTTCGGCCGGGTATGCGCGAAGCGGATGATTCCTTAGTGGCGGCCAGTCGCGTGGTGTGTGATACGCGGGCCGGCGTACTCGCCGAGGCGGATGATGTTCGCGTACCGATTGAACGCGGCTTGCTACCGGTCGAGCAGATCTACGAACTCGCCGAGTTGTGCCGAGGCGACGCGCCGGGTCGTCAGCACGCCGATGAGATCACGTTGTTCAAATCGGTCGGTGCTGCGCTCGAGGATTTAGCCGCGGCAATCGTCGTCTACGAAGGCCTTCAATCCGCCTAATCGACGACCGGGAATGCCACCGGTCCCCATATTTCGTGTGGGGAGTCCATCAGCACATCAATGACCAGCGGCACCAGATGTTCCATGAAGCGGAGACAATCCCGGAGTTGCTCACGGTTCGTACCGCCGCCCCACGTCGCGCCTCCATGTACGAGTTGATTGCGTAACGTGTAAATCCGCGACAGCACAATGCCGAGGACGGAGCCGGTCTGTTGAGCCGCGAGCGCGCGCTTCGCGGCACGGTTCGCATTCACGAAGCGCCGCTTCCACTCCTCCTCCGTGGTGAGACCGTTTTGGAAGTCCCAGTAGTCTTGGAACACATAGCGATTTTCCAGCAGGCCGCGAATGCTGGCACCGAATTCTTGCCAGACTAGATTGGCGATGCGCCCCGTCGGATCGCGGTCGATCAGTCTACGCAGGAAGGTACGGAACGCTAGACGTTCGGAGAGTCGACCACCGTCATCGATTTGTACGGCGTAGGCGGCGTTGAATGCTATCCACAGAAAAATAAAGCGGCCGTCACTGTCCGACCGGCGAGTCTCTGCCGCCTTCAACCAACTGAGGCTGCGATGGACTCGCAGTGAATGCGCTGCCGGCCAACGCTCCCGCTCACGACGATGGCGCTCTTTCAATCCGGCGTAATTCAAGTCCATCGCGTCGCCTCCGCGGTATGCCGGACTCAAGAGTACTGCGTGGCGGCCTTCTTGAGGGAGTCGGCGATAGCGGTTCTGAGCGATGGTGGCCCGAGCACCTCCACATCGGCCCCATAGCGCTGGATGTCCATGCGCAGTTCGGTGGGCTGACTGTAGGGAATGTGCATCAGCAATCCCCCGTCCGGCAGCCGTTCCTGCCGCTGTTGCGGGTGCCATTCTTCATCCGCCACCCACCGCGCACTCTCGGGGGTGAACTTGAGCACCGCCATGGCATCCGCTTCGCCCTCAAAAATCCCGTACCCCGTCGACAGACGCGCATCCAGTGTCTTCGCCGCGAGCATGTGCGCCGGTATCGGCGTGAGATCGGCGCTCAGAACCCGGTCTAGCGAGAACACGCGTAGATCGCGCCGCACGTGGCACCACGCGGCGAGATACCAGTTACTGCGGTAGAACGTCAGTCGCTGCGGGGAAACGACCCGCGTCTGAGCCGCATTCCGCGTGCGACTGCGATAGGCAATCTTGATTCGCTTCTCGGTGGTCAGCGCCGTCAACACCGCTTGGAAGCGGTACTCGTCCACCCGCCGATTCTGGGGCATCACGAGCCGGATCCGATCCTTAAGATCACTCCGCGCAGCGGTCGGACGCCGATAGAGCTGTTGCTTCAGACGCGTCCGCGCTTGCGCAGTCTCCTTGCGGAACAGACCCGGTGGAATCTGATCGAGCAAATCGTAGGCGGTCAGCAGCGCAGACAGTTCACGCGAATCGTACGCGGGGCCTACCGGGCCCGCGGCCGTGCCGGCTGACGCTTGAATGGCATAGCCTTTGCGTTCGCGATCGAACTCGACAGCGACCAACAACTGTTCGCGCAAGAATCGGACCAATCGCTTGACCGTCGCGCTGGACGCATCCAACGCGCGGCACAACGCCGCGAGCGACATCGGCTCGGGTGCTGCCAACAATATGTCGTAGATCTCTGCCACGCGTTCGTAACGCGCCATGCCACTATCCCTATGCGGCTGAAGCCTGAATGCCCCACTGTGCGGACGAGAGTGTACCCAGTGACTCTTCCCGCGCCTGTCCTCAAGGATCATCCGGTGATCCCGTAGACTCTTTAAATTATGGTGACACGCGCGGCTGCAATCGGGCCGGTGAGAGCCGTTCCACGGACAACCCCAACGCCTCTGCGGTGGGCGGCAACGGTTGACGGCCGATGATCCGCGCCGTCAGATCGCCCAGCCCTGAGGCACTCATGATGCCGCCGCCGCCCTGCCCTACGAGCCAGAAGAAGTTGGGCGTGGCGAGGTCAAATCCGGCTACCGGATGCTCGTCGGCGGTGAACGTGCGCAGACCCGCCCACTTGGCTTTGATTCGCCCCACCTTCAAGTGGGTCAGTGTCTCGAGATGATCGAGGGCCACGGCGAGATCGTATTCGTCCGGTTGGGCATCGCACGGCACCGACGGGGTTTGGTCACCGGGCGAGGCCATCATCACCGGTCCACTCGACTTCACGTAGAAGCCCGAGACCATCTCGTCCAAAACGGGTCCCCCCGTTGCGTCGAATCCCGGATCGAACGTCAGCGCCGTACGACGGCGGGGCTCAAGCCCCAGTGGCGCAACCCCACAGGCGGCCGCCACCGGATCGCCCCACGCACCCGCCGCATTGACGATCACGCGGGTCCGAACGGTCTGCTCGCCCACTCGGGCAACCCAACCGTCGCCGAGCGTTTCGGCACCGTGGAACTCGGTGTTACTGAGCGTCTCGCCACCCGCTGCGCGCAGACCGCGCAGAAACCCCTGGTGCAATGCATCGACGTCGATTTCGCTATTGTCCGGATCCCAATACGCGCGGGCGACGGTGTCCAGGCGCAGGTGCGGGGCGCGTTCGCGGATCTGCGCCGCGTTCAGGCACTCGAGGCGCGGGTTGTCCGCGTGCGCATGCGCATAAAAGGCGTCCGCCATGTCCTCGCCGCCGTGTCGGGCGAACATCAAATTGCCGCGTCGTTCGAGCAGCGGCACGGCCGCAAATCCCGGCGGAGGGGCATCCAGGAAGGGGCGCCCGTACAACACGATGGCGCGCATCAGGCCATCGAAATGGCATGCGGTCCACTCGGCAGCCGAGCGGCCGCTGGCGTGGTAGCCGTATCCCGGTTCACGCTCCACTAACAGCACGCGGTGCGAGGATGCGAGGAAATACCCCGCCGACGCACCGGCGATGCCGCCGCCGACGATCAGTACATCGACCTGTTTCATACGGCCTCCACCACGCGATTCGTCAGCGCTCCAAGCCCTTCGATTGACGCTTCGACCCCGTCACCGACCTGAACGGCGCCGACGCCCTCGGGCGTACCGGTGTAGATCAGATCCCCCGGCGCCAGCCGCACGTAGGTGGATAGGTCTGCGATGATCTCCGCCACACTCCACAGCATCGCCGACACATCGCTCGACTGACGCAGTGCGCCGTTCACGCGTAAGGCGATCGCACCGGAGTGTATGTGGCCCACCGCGCTCACCGGATACAGCATGGACAGCGAGGCGGAGTGGTCGAAGCCTTTCGCCATATCCCACGGCTGCCCGGCGCGCTTTGCACTCGCCTGCAGATCGCGACGTGTCCAATCGTTGCCGATGGCGTAGCCGAAAACGCACGAGAGCGCCGCATCAACCGGGATGTTCCGTCCACCGTGAGCCAGCGCGACGACCAGTTCGACCTCGTGGTGAACGTCGCTGCTGCGCGGCGGATAGGGGAAGTCTGCGCCGTTGGGGAGTACGGCATCCGCGGGCTTGGTAAAAAACACCGGCGGATCTCGCTGGGGATCGCCACCCATCTCCTGAACGTGCGCTGCGTAGTTGCGACCCACGCAGTAAATTCGGTGGACCGGGTAGAGGTCGCTCGATGCGGCGATCGGCACCGTCACCGGAGTTACAACGGGTACAGCATTCGTCATCAGCGTCTCCAAGCCTCGTCCCGCGCCATGCGCGGGTGCAGGCTATCAAATCGCGGCACGTCGGCGGCCCCGAACAGCTTCAGGATGCGCCGCTTGCCTGCTCGAGTTCCCGGATGCGCGCCTGCGCGGTGGCGAGCGCCCGCCGCAGTTCGGCGACCCGCAACCGTAATTCGCCCGCCTCCCGTGCCGCGCGATCGGCTTCGTTGAGGCGCGCGCGTAACGCGTCGGTTTCGCGCGCCCAGCGTTCCTGATGGACGCGCTCGCGCTCCTCGGCCAAAGCGGCCCGCGTCTGCGCGGCGTGCAGCGCGTCGGGGTTCGGCACGGCCGTCGCGGCGGCTACCCGCGTGACCGCGATGGGCTGCTGCTCCGCCAGCAAACGGTACACGCGCGCGACACTGCCCTTCGCGCCGTAGCGTTGCCGGAGCAGGTCCCGAACGGCGACACCGTTGCCCCGGCCGGCGGCCATAGCATCCCGAATCGCGGTTCGGATCATGTCATCGGTGAGCAGGCGCGGACGCATCGCTGGACTATAAGCGCTTTTCTTAGTTACGGAAAGTTTCCTTAACGCGGTCTGACAGCCGCGTCCCGGGTCATTTTCCGCTGGGTCTTGCGCGATCTATATCTTGAATATCAATAGGTTAAGACGATAACTTGTTTCACGGAATGTTCCACGCACGCCAGGTCCCTGTGGAACCTCACATTGTCCTCCGCCGGATCCCCCCGCGTCGCCGACGGCGGAGGGATCACGACTGGCGGAACACCCGCAAAGTTTCGTCGCGAAATCCGTGTACCTGAAACATCAATTTCGTTATATATATCAATATGTTACTGAGGTTTCGTCTCGAAACCTCAGTGCCGAAACCTCAATCCAAGTCCTTGAGAATCTGCTCCATGGCCTGCAGCACCGCGTCCCTATCGCTGCTACCCAAGCCGCGCGGGAACGCGACCGTCACCTTGCCCCGCGCATTGCGAACGACGATGGCGCGACCGGCACGCCCCACGTTGTACTCCCGGCGGATGGGCTCGAGCTTGCGGGACTGATCGAGACTGGCGAGCAGTACCTTCAATACGGCACGTGGGTCGCGACTGCCCTCCTCTTCCCGTCGCGCCAGATTCTTCGCCGCCTGCAAAACCACGTCCTTCGCACCGGGACGATCTAGCAAAGACGCCAGTTTGTACGCCTGCTCCACCGGAACCATCGAGCGATCCTTAAACAGCGCAGCGACCGGGCCTAGGGCGAGCAACTGCGCGGCCTTCACCATCTTCGTCACTTGCCCCTTGGAGACATTCAACGCCCCGGCGAGCGACTCCTGCGTCGGAAAGACGCGCGCCTCGAGTTGCGCATGAAACGACAGCGCTCGCTCCATCGGCGTAATGTCCTGGCGATCGGCGTTCTCAAGGTGCATCAGCACCGCCGCCTGCATGTCGGGAACATCGACAACCCGAATCTTGAGCTTGGTGTTGGTCGCCTCACAGGCGTACCGGCGCCGCATGCCGTAGATCAATTCAAAATCAAAATGCGGGTCGTCTTTCAGGCGCCGGGCCAACGCCGGCTCCTGCTGCCCGTCCGTCGGAATGGAGCGAATCAGATCTTCGCAGCGCTCCCGGGTGTACCAACTGTCCGTCCGGTTGTGCAGGCTCCACCCACGACAGCGCTTCGGATCCACCGACAGAATCGTCTCGCGGATAAGACCCGGGCTCGTGCGCCCTTGCAGCGCCAGTTCCGCGGTCGGCAGGACAGCCTGTGACGCCGGCCGCTCCGCCGCCACGGGTGCCGCATCCGCGCGATCTCTCACCGTCTTCGCGATGTCCCCAAGCTTCGCCCCACCGAAGAGTCGTTTGTTCATGGTCATTCCCCTCAGATGATGCCCTTGGCATGCAGCGCTTCACGCTTGGACGGCCACTCTCGGAGGACCGCGGTTTCAATCTCGCCAAACACGCTGTCCATCATCTCGAGGACTTTGCGGTTCGGTTTCACCTGTTCGTACGGACCGACGAACTGTGCCGACGCGTTAATGACCTCGGCGGCATGAAAGAACACCCGCTGGAAAGCGCTCTCGCCGAAGCACGCCCGCATCACGTCGACAAACTGGCGTTGGCTGTCGTAACGCTGGTCGAAGAGCGTCGTCAGCACCGAAATCCAGCGGTAGCTCTTCTCCGGGGCCAACTGGGCAACGTAGTTGCGGATCATGCGGAAGAACTGCACCGTCGACGAAAAATCGAACATCTTGGCCGCCGTCGGCACCAACAGCGCGTCAGCGGCAAGCAGAACGTTCAGCGAGATCACCCCGAGTGCCGGCGGCGAATCCAGGAGCACCACGTCATAGTTTTGCGCCACGGACTGAATGCCGTAGCCGAGCTCTGCGAAAACTTCTCGCCGCGCCTCCAGCGAACTCTGCTCCGCGATATGGATGACGAGCGCAATCTCGGCCTCGTACAGCGCGAGGCAGGCCGGGACCAAATCAACGTTCGGAAAGTACGTCCGCCGGACAACGGGCTCTAGGGTCGAATGCGAGCCGTCCAGATAGGCGAGGATGGTGTCTTCTTGGCGAATCTCCTCGTCCGGCACGTAGCCAAACATCGACGTGGTCGTCGCCTGGCTGTCGGTGTCGATCACCAGAACCCGATAGCCCTTCAGCGCTAAGTAGTGCGCGAAGTTGATACAGGTCGTCGACTTGCCCACGCCGCCTTTGAAGTTCTGACACGCAATGACCATCGGCCGATCCGTGGCCGAGTCGCGCCAGGGGAGGGTGCCGAAGTGCGCTCGGAACGCCTGGATCTGCTCCAGGGAGTACCCGACCCGGCGATTGTTGTCCGGATTCCGTACCGGCGGATCCACCTTCAACTCCGCCTCCGCCCGCGCCAACGTCGTCCGGTCGCGGCCGACCATCTCCGCGGCCTCGGACGGCGAAAACAATCGCTGAAGCGACTTGCGGGAGTGCGGCGCTTGGCCGAGCTCGTGCATCTTGGACAGAAAATTCTCGCTGTACTCGAGAATGGTCTGCAACTTGTCAATCGCTGGGGTCACTGGCACACTGTCCTCCCGGTGATGGGCTCACCCACGGATTTTCAGGAGAATCTACCAGAAATCCGTGCATTCAGCCGGGCTGTTAGGCATGATTCCGCGTACGTGAGCACAATCAACAACGACATTGCCGCCGAACTTATGGGAGCTTTGCAGCGATATGAAGCTGCCGGCTACTCGCGCCCGCGCATTTTGGCCCGACTCGTCGCCGATGGATACCCCGTCGAGGCGCTGCGACCGTTGTTTCCCAATTTCCCGGACTCGGCATTTGCGCGGGCGGAGCTGCCCGGTCCACGTGCCCCAACCCTCCAAGGGTTGCAGGAGCGCTGGACACCCCCGGCCCAGACCGCCGCCGTCTCAGCGCCGCCGAGCCCTGCGCCGCCGGCGACCGTATCGTCAGGCACCGTGCCCGAGGCGAGCGCCGCACTGGACGGAATTTCTTTTCACTACGTGCCGCTCATTCAATGCTCGTTCCCGCACGCCGACCCGCACGAACTGACGAGCTTTACGCGCCGCAACGGTTGGCTTGAGCTCACGCTCGGCACCACGCGGCCGGAAACCGGTTTGCCCTACGGCGTGCCGGCACGCCTGTTGACGATTTACTGCGCCAGTGAAGCCGTGCGTACCCGGTCGCCGGAAATCTATCTCGGCAAATCCGTCCACGAATTCCTGCGCCTATTGGACGTTCCCGTCACCCGCGGCGAACGCGGCAACCTACGGGTCTACGCCAATCAATTGCTGCGCCTGATTCACTGCACCTTGTCCATCGACGAAAATATTCGCGACGCGAGCGGCCGAAGCGGCCTGCATATCCGACAGGCACTGTTCGCCGATGAAGCCCGCCTGTGGTGGGACGAGGACGCGACGGTCGGGCAGGGGAGCACGCTGCAATTGTCCTCGGTCTTGTTCCAATCGATCTTGGAACGATCCGCACCGCTGGCAACGTCAGCGATCAAGGCGCTGCGCAAGAGCCCTATGGATCTCGATGTGTATGCCTGGCTCGTGCATCGGCTCTTCCATCTGAGCAAACCCAGCACTGTCACGTGGCAGCAGCTCTCCGATCAGTTCGGGCATGCGTACGCCGAGCTACGGCAGTTCCGACGCTTTTTTCTTGATTCACTCGCGCGCGTGCGTGCGGTCTACCCCGAAGCCAATGTGAATCTCGTGGACGGTGGCGTGATGCTGCTGCCGTCGCGACCGCATTTGGCGCGGCGCACCAAGCCACGCTGATCGACGCGCTCGCGGGTTACCCCCCGTTGCAACTCTCACGCAAATTTTGCCCGCGCGCGTGCACCGCACGCAAAAAATCGTATGAATTCAGGCACTTTCACGCGCTAGATCAGGCGGCGTTACATCTCTCACGCCCAACCCTTAATCGATTGATTAGAAACGAATTTCCGTCTGACTCCGTGAGAGTTGTTGACAGGATTCGGCGTCACATCTCGCGCGGGCTACCGTCACAACTCCCGCACGGTGGCGTAGCAACACTCGTCGACAGCCGTCACAACTCTCCGGAAAATCGTCATTTTCTCTATTTATTACAGTAGGTTACATGTCCCTCCTGTAGTTCCTATAATTCCCTGTAGAAAGATCCTACTGGACGGTAAAGAACGAACCGAAAGGGGAGGGGAGGCAGACCCGACAGAACCCGGCGTCGCCCCCTCGAATTCATCGATGATGCATGGCATCCAAGAAACTGACGCCGTACGAAAAGTGCTCAGCGCAACCGGCAAAGCCGGCATACACCGTGGTCACATCGATCGCCCGCGCCTCGCCGTCACTCAGAACATCGAAACCGAAACCCGGCGTACCGAAGAGTGCGTGTTCGCTCAGACAGCCACCGCACTGATCGCAGTGGTTGTAAAAGTAAGGCACGGATCCGAAAAACGCCGAGCGTTGGCGGTAGAAGAACGACACTTGCCGTAAGCGCTGCGCCACCGAGACATCCAGGCTCGTCACGAAGGACAACAGCGTGGGATCGTCGGATCGTTCCCACTCGTCCTCGCCGGGCCCGTCACCCAACATCCGAACCTCGTGTCCGGCGGGAAGAACAATCCCGTGCACGCGCGCCTCACCGGCGCAATGCTCGCAGGTGTGACGCGTCTCGAGCAGAAGGTAGCTGTGCGCGCGGGCATTCACGCTCGCACTGGCCCGCGACCATCCCAGTAACGGTGTCGGATCCGTATCGGGCGGCACATACCAACGCTGCCGCTCCGCATCCCAGCGCGCACCGAGGCGGCGCGCACGATCGCGCTCTGCAAAAGGCACATCGAGATCCAATCGTCGCACGGCACACTCCACCTACCGACAAGGTCCAGTGAGTGTGCAACGGGTCGCGGTCAAACCGTCTGTCGAATAATTGCCCTTTTTGTGCAAAAACTCGTAGGTCCCCTAAGATTCTTAGATGACCTTCGCCTTGCGCGGTCCGGGACGATGGGAAAATCTCACACGGGCGTCGAGCACTTCGACATCGATCTGCGCTGCGCGACCGCGGTACACCTCGGCCTTGAGCCACTCGCTTTCCGCTTTCGCAGCCTCCTTGGTCACGATGCGGGACCAACAGCGCGACGGAGCGTCCCACCGGTAGCCCCGCTCGCGTAACAGATCTTTCGTCTCAAACGCGGAGCCCGTGGCCCACAGGCGGAGTAGGGGTTCCGATGACGCTTCGAGAAGGCGCCACAACCCAGTCGCGCCCGATACCGGCAACGGTCGGGCCAGTATCTCCAGCAACGCCCGACAGTCGATTTCTGAGCGATGCGCGTCGTAAAAAAAGCCGTAGAGAAAACCCAGATATTCCAACTTCGTGCCCCGCACCGCCTCGGCGCTCCAGGCGATCTGCGCGTGCGAGCAGGCGAACGGCAAGGTTTCGAAGACGTCCAGTCGACGCTCCAGAAACGGACGATCAAACGCTGCGTTATGGGCAATCACGAGCGTGGCTCCCGATACCACCTCCGCGACCCGCGCATCGTCAATGCGCTGGCCGCTGACCATCGCGTCTGTGATGCCGTGGATTTCCGTGGATTCCGGCGGGATGGGAAAGCCGGGGTCTTCCAATCCTGAGTATGTATCAACTATGCGAGTGATACGACCTGTCGCGGTCTCGTACTCAAAGCGCAACAGCGCAATCTCGATCATTGCATCGGTGTCGAACCGACCCGTGGTCTCGGTATCAACCACGACCGCGTGCGCGGTTTCTCCCGTCGCCGGAGGCCCAAATTCCTGGCGGATCGCCAATCGTCGAATAACCCGGAAATCCGGATGCGACGCGAGTAGGGCTGCGGCGGCCTCGAGGGCCGCTGGATCGACTGTGTTCATCGGATCTCCCATAAGTAGCTCTGCAGGGTAAACGCGCGCGCGATACCCGTCGAGAAGATCAGAAGCAAGACCGATATCCAGCGAAACGCACCAAATATGCCGCTCACGGTGCCTGCGCTGACGGGTGGATTCTCTCCCTCCCAACCACGGAGGAAGACGATGATGAAGACTCGACCCATAGTGACCCGTGCCATCCCAGTGCTCGCGCTGGTGGCCGCCCCGGCGTTTGCCCAAACCAGTCCGTTCTCCACGGGCGCGACCGCCTTTCAGACCGACCTACTCACGACACTCACCCCAGTGGCCGTCATCGCCGTGATGGCGCTCGGCGTGGCCGCTTGGTTTAACCGCATCAGCTGGGGATGGGCCCTCGGCGGTGCGATGGGCATCTTGCTGGTGTTCGGCGCGCCACAGGTCGTGACCTGGGTCCGCACTCTCGGCGGGGTGTGACATGAATGCGCCCGCCCAACGCTCAGCGGTCGGCACGGACCTCTTGTTCGTCGGCGTCACGCGCCCAGCCCTGCGATTTGGCGTGCCCTACGCCGCATTGCTGGTCAACGCGCTCGTCACGCTTGAGTTGTTCCTGCTGACACGTAACTTGCTCAGTCTGGTTGCAGCGCTGCCCATACATGCCTTCGTTTGGGTGCTGTCGGCATCCGAACCGCGCTTCTTCGAGTTGCTCAAGGTGTGGGCGTTGGTGCGGGCGCGGGCGGCGGGCGGTCGCGCGACGCCGTGGTCGGCCCTGGCTTACGGCCCGTTCGGCTCCGAGACAGCCCGCGGCGCAGCGCCGTTCATTGCAGTGATCGGTGACGCGGCATGCTAAACCCAGCCCCCCACCCCAATCACGATACGGTACCGATCGCCATCGCCGTCCCGTATCGATTACACGTCGCGCCTACCGTGCTGAGCCTGGACGGCGGTGCGTATCTCACCGCCTGGAAATTGGGCGGCCGTGCGTTCGAATGCCTTACCGACGCAGACATGGCCGGCGCGCACGAGCGACTGAACGTTTTCCTGCGCAACATTGCGACGCCAGAGGTCTCGCTGTGGACGCACGTTATCCGCGATCGGGCGAACCCCCTCGATGTGGAGGAGCCGAGGAGTGGTTTCGGTGCACGCGTTGCCGGACGCTATCGCGTGCGTCTGTCGCGTCAGGC
>Ga0007854_10000479_pt1 | contig 25974 bp, 24 predicted proteins | sample CryBogCBH12Aug08_FD_60382 | JGI IMG/M metagenome (GOLD analysis project Ga0007854, IMG submission 60382) | Freshwater microbial communities from Crystal Bog, Wisconsin, USA - CBH12Aug08 | ecosystem: Environmental > Aquatic > Freshwater > Lake | place: Crystal Bog, Wisconsin, USA | collected... | reverse complement strand
TGGCGGAAACTCAGACTATAGGCAAACAATAATCCATTCTCAAAAAGCTGCTTCAATGCAGGTAGATTTTCTAGACATAGGAACTAGTGGTGGAATATTGGGCATGGAAAACGGTTTTAGCCTAATGGTTGGTGGAGATAAAGATACTTTTGAATACTGTGAGCCATTTGTAAAAGCTTTATCTCTGCCTAATGGAAACTATAAGTATCTAGGGCCTAGTGGAGCTGGCCACTTCATAAAAATGGTACATAATGCAATTGAATATGGAATGATGGAAAGCCTGGCAGAAGGATACAGACTAATAAAAGATGGGCCGTACAGAAACATTAATCTAGTAAACGTCGCTCAGGTGTGGCAAAAGGGAAGCATTATTGAATCTAGCCTAAATGGACTTGCGGTAGAAATTTTCAAAGAAAATCCTGAGCTCGAAGGTATCGATGGATTTGTAGCAGAATCTGGCGAAGCTCGTTGGGCATTAGAGTCTGCTAAGACTCAAGGTTTTGAAATGCCATCTATTAAGGCGGCCAGACAAGTGAGACTCGATACAAAGACCGGCCAGGTAAACTATGCAACAAAATTCTTGGCTGCTCTTAGAAATAAATTTGGTGGACACGCTATTAATAAGCAATGACAAAAAAAATCGATCCAGCCATTTTAGTAATATTCGGCATAACTGGTGATTTATCCAGAAAAAAACTATTGCCATCTCTTTATCAACTCTTCAAGGGAGACTTATTGCCTAAGGACACAGCAATTCTTGGGCTTACAAGGCAGGACTTAAAGGCAGAACAAATACTCAAAGACGTAGAACTATGCATAAATGAAGAGGATGGTTTATGCGACCCAAAGGCATTAGGAAAAATAAAAGATAGGCTAGAAGTTCTACAAATAGATATCTCTAAATTGGGCGAGTTCAAAAAACTCAAAACAGCACTTGATGCTGCCGATAAAAAAGCCGGAAAAAAATTGAACCGACTCTTCTACATGTCAGTACCACCCAAAGTAACAGAAAATATTGCTGAGGAACTTGGTAGACATGGCTTAAATGGAACAAAATCTCGGCTACTAATCGAAAAGCCATTCGGTTATGACTATAAATCTGCAAAAAAACTTATTAAAACTGTATCTAAATATTTTGACGAGAATCAGATTTTTAGAATCGATCACTATCTAGCAAAAGAAACAGTTCAGAATATCCTAGTATTCAGAAAAAATAACATATTTGAAAAGATTTGGGATGGAAAAAATATATCCCGAATAGCAATTACAGCATTCGAAAAATTAGATATAGAAGGCCGCAAAGTTTTCTATCAAGAAACTGGAGCATTGAGAGATTTAATTCAGAGCCATTTACTTATGCTATTGGCAATTACTATTCTTCAAATTCCAGATGAACTTAGCAGCACATCTCTACATAAAGCAAAGTCTAAAGCACTTGGTTCTATAAATCCTGTTCACCCGTCTGAGCTAATAACAAATACAGTTAGAGCCCAATATATCGGATACAAAGAAGAGGTAGAAAACCAAGATTCTAACATAGAAACTTTCGCAGCTATCAAGCTAAGAGCATCATCTAAAAGATGGCACAATACCGAATTTATACTTCAAACTGGCAAAGCATTGGATAATAAGCTTACGGAAATTGAAGTTGTTTTTCGACCCAATAGCGAAGATGCTGTTCCAAATAAACTTACTTTTAGAATTCAGCCACAAGAAGATATCAAGCTCAAATTGTTTGTTAAGCAGCCAGGCTTCGAAGAAGAAATAAAGTCAGCAAGCTTAACGTTAAATTATAAAACTGAAAACATTGACGTTCAGCATCCGGACGCATACGAAAGGGTAATAGTAGATGCTTTTAAGGGAGATAGATCGCTATTTTCAACAAGTGAAGAAATATTAGCATCATGGAAAATTGTTGATCCAATCATAAAAAATTGGACTAGTAATTCAAATAATTTAGAATTCTACAAGAAGGGAAGTACTGGTCCAGACATTAGTTCAATAACGAACAATTGACTCTTGCGATGCAGTCATTCAATTTGCTATACTTTTTAAAGTATTAAATAATCAAAATAACAAGGAGAAAACATGGCTAGTAAAAAGCCTACTCACAAAAATCTAATATTGGCTATTGTTGCATTAGCTCAGTTCATGGTAGTTCTTGATGTTTCGATTGTAAATGTTGCACTACCTTCAATATATAAATCACTGCATTTTACTAGCACTTCAAATCTTCAGTGGATTGTAACAGCCTACACATTAACTTTCGGTGGTTTTTTGCTTCTTGGAGGAAGAGCTGCAGATCTTTTTGGACGAAGAAGAATGTTTACAATAGGAGTTGGCTTATTTGTGATTTCATCATTAATTACAGGCCTCTCTACTAGCTCACTAATGGTTGAAGTTATGCGTGCCATTCAAGGCATCGCAGGCGCAATTATGTCTCCAGCAGCCCTATCAATAGTTTTAGCTACATTCAAAGAGGGTAATGAAAGAAACAAAGCTCTTAGTATTTGGGGTGGAATTGCAGCTGGTGGAGCAGCAGCTGGAGTGCTTATCGGTGGAATATTAACCCAGTACTTATCATGGAGATGGAACTTCTTCATAAACGTACCTGTAGGAATTCTAGTGATAATAGCTGCAATGCTATATGTAGATAACTATCACTCTACATTGAAGCATCGTCATCTAGATCTCTCAGGAGCACTACTAGTTACTTCAGGGGTCATGACACTTGTTTATGCACTTACCCAGGCTCCATCAAAGGGCTGGACCAATTCAACAATTCTTGCATTTTTCGGTGCAGCTATAGTTCTTCTAATAGCATTCATCGTTAACGAACAAAGAAAAGACAATCCACTTGTACCATTAGACATTTTCAAAGTAGGAAATATCGCAGCGGCTAACCTGACACAATTTCCAATTACCGCATGTCTATACTCAATGTTCTTCTTTCTAACTTTGTACCTACAACAAGTTTTACATTTCTCTCCAGTGAAATCAGGGCTATCGTTCCTACCTATAACATTCGTAATCGGATTCACTGCCTCAAGAATGTCTAAGATTGTTGGTAAATTTGGATACAAGAAACCTTTGATGGTTGCACCACTATTCTTAGCAACTGGACTATATTATTTATCTCGCATCCAAGTAGATGGTACGTATTGGAAGAGTGTTTTTCCTGGAATAGTGATAATTGCGATGGGTCTTGGAGTAATATTTGTTTCAATTACCATTGCGGCAACATCAGGAGTTCCTAAAGAAAAATCTGGTCTAGCATCAGGTCTACTTAACACCTCTCAACAAATCGGTGGAGCAATTGGCTTAGCAATTCTTTCAGGTGTATCTGCAAATGCAATAACTGCTTATATTAAAAACAATCCTACTCATCCGAACCTATATCTTTATGCTCAGGTTCACAGCTACCATGATGCATTCTTAGTCGGAGTTGGCTTCGCAGTAATTGCATTCTTACTATCTGCTTTTCTAATTAAGCAAAAAAGAGAGCCAGCAGCTGATTTCGAGATGCCTGCAAGTGCTGGTCACTAGATTAGATAAAACCGAAAATTTGTTGTATAGTAAGCTTAAATAATCGGGCTTATTATGTCACATGAACACAATCATCATGAATTTGTCGAAGGCACTCCGGAGGAGAGAGCAAATAAATTCATTAAATCTGGAATTTTAAGGGGTGGTTCAGCAATAATTCAAGCGGTTGGAGGAATTGCCGGAAATCAGCCCGCACTAGTAGTTGAAGCTGCAGAAGAAATGACCGATGCCATGACATTCGGCGCAGCTGCGATAGAAGCTAGATCCGACAAGAAAGGGGTAGTTGCCAAAGCCAGAAGAATGGCAATATCATTTGCCATTGGCGCATCAGCTATTGCTAGCCTGGAATTTGGTTCAGAATTAATAAGTGACAAGTTTAGCTTCAATAAGCCAACAGATGGATTAAACCTGGCTCATAGCGACATTAAGGCTGCTTCAGTGGCGATTGCATTAAATGCAGTTGTTCTATTTATTAATAGAAAAGGTAAGGATTCCAAAAAAACTAGTGATAAATTTGCTTATAGAGACTCTTTAAGAGATTTCGTAATACCAGCATCAGTTCTTGGAATAGCAGCAATTCAAGCTCCACATTGGGCAGAATACATGTTCGAAGCTGGTGGTGTTAGCTATGGATGGTACAACACAAAACAGCTATACAACGGCTGGAAAAAACCAAAAAATAAATAAGAAATATATATTGGTACATATTTGATATTTACCAATTATTATGTTAAAATATGTTTATGAATAGTTTGGAATCATTCCATCAAAACCCAACTGCTGAACAGATAAGGAATCATCTTCACGATTCAACAAAAGCCATATTAGAGAATGGTGGTATTTCATTAATACAAAATTTAGCAATCAAATTTAAGCCAGTTTGTGATAAATATATTAATGACTTAGATCCAATAGATTACAATATTGATTTCGATAATATAGATTGGGATATCGAAGAAAGATTACTTGCTGACAGCTACTCTGCTTTTTGCAATGCAGAACTGCCATTAACAATAGATGCTTTCAATTTCATTAATCAGAGAAATCAAGCAACAACAAGATATAGAATTGTAAAGGTTGACAATGAAGGCATAACCTACGGAACAGGCTACACAATTTTTGAGGTAAATAGTGAAGGATCTGAAATTAAAAGCTTTATGCCCGATGACAGTTCTGCAAAAAAATTAATTGAATCAGCGTTTAAAATTGTAACTGAACAAAATAAAATCAACTGGAAACCTCAAAAACCACCAACTGATAGCAATAATTTCTACAAATTTATCAATGACGATAGTCTATAGTATTTGATTTATCTATATAATTTTTTAGACACTCAAGAATTATTACCTAATGATTTAGACTGAGGGGTATTTGACATAATTAAGATTATGCTTTTAAATATAGGAGTCTTATAAAAAATAAAAAGGAAACCACTATGGACGATCAAATGCAAAGTCAACAGCCTACTACTCCAGTAGATGGACAATCTCCAATGGGCGACGCATCAGCTCCAGTAGCTATGCCAACAGAAGTGCCTGCAGCTCCAGTTGCAGATAGCGCTCCAGCAATGCCTGAAGCACCAGTTGCTCCAATGGGCGACGCATCAGCTCCAGCGGATGACAACACGCAAAATCCTACTGTTTAATCAATTAGGCTTGCAAACAAAAAACCGTCAGTTAAGCTGGCGGTTTTTTAGTCTACAATATCTAGAAGTTTTTCTTTTCTTATATCCAAATTAGGCGTTGCAGCCTTTGTGCTTCTTGGATAATAAAGCTCTAAAAAACTCTCTCTTATGATAATTTCTGAAATTTTTCTTTCAGTATTATTAACTCGGAGATCCGGATCAATCTCTACTAAAATAATATCTTTTTTTCGATCAGATGAAATATGAGCATGATGAGAATTCTTTACCTGAATTTTATGAGTAGGCATTTTAACACCCCAATAATCAGAAAAAATACTAATGTCCCAGCCACGATCCACTGAACTTCCGTGTCTATTACTTCGATCTTGACTTATTAATGAAAGAGTAGGGAACCAATTGTCTGAACCAATTTCTTTAATAGCCACTCTCTCAAGCAATGACAATACAGCCATCTCGCCAAGAACACCTTTTAGATTGCACGTATCTTTTTCACTCTGAGTACGACGCATTTCTTTTTTTCGCTCAGCTAAATCATTTGCAATTTGAACAGTTTGCCTATATACAGTTTCGGCTAAAAATTTTGGCGGTAACGCACCGTCCATTATCATGATTCCGTCAACGGGCAAATGGGAATGTCTAAATTTTGCTTTTGCTACGAGTTCAGGGCTTTTACAAGTGATTGCAAGAGTACCGAGTGCACGATCGTAAGATAATTGAGCATCACTCAAAAATTCCAAATCATTATATTTGTGTGCCTTTTCTAATGCAATTTCTCCAGCCCAAAACTGGCCTTGAGCTGTAGAATTATTCAAATGGCTCCTGGCTTGCTTATAATCACACTTACCATCAAGATAAGTTCTTAGTACTGCTAAATCGCTCATAAAGTTAATATTATAACACTTTAGCTTATATTTTTCAATCGATAAATTAATCAAAATATTCTGGGTATATAATGTAAATATATGGATAAATTAAAAAAGCTAAATGATAGCCTAAAACCGAGCCCAAGAATGCCTGTAATTTTCGTAGGTCACGGCAATCCCATGAATGCAATTGAAGATAATAGCTTTACCAGAAACTGGAATAAAATTGGGAATGGTCTTCCTGAGGCTCAAGCAATTGTAGTTATTAGTGCTCACTGGTTAACGCGTGGTACACACATAACAGATGCACCAAAACAAGAAATTATTTATGATTTTTATGGTTTTCCTGAAGAATTATATAACGTTAAATTTGAAGCTAATGGTGACCCTAAAATAGCTAATATACTGAAAGACCATCTCATAAAATATGAAGCAGCTCTAGATAGCACTTGGGGTCTTGACCATGGTACATGGTCTGTTCTTAAACATTTCGATCAGAATCCAAAAATTCCTGTTCTTCAAATCAGTTTAGATATAGAAAGTTCCCTTGAAAGAGTTGTTGAAACTTTTTCTCAACTTAAATCACTTAGAGAAAGAGGAGTAATTTTTATAGGTAGTGGGAATATAGTGCACAATTTAGGAATGGTGGAATTTGGCGGAAAACCTCAGGATTGGGCACTTAAATATGACGATAAAATAAAATACGTGATATCTAATAAAGATATGAAAAGCCTAATCGATCCCTTCAAAATTGACTATACAGGTAAGTTCGCAATACCAACCGACGATCATTACAGGCCAATGCTTGCAGCTATGTCGCTACTCTTTAAAGATGAATCAATTAACTATTTTAACGAAGAGATTGATTTGGGTAGTGTGGGAATGCGATCCTTCACAACAGAAATATAAATTAATCTTATTGAACTACGGGATTGCTGGCCAAAACTGGAAACCAACCTATGCTTTTTTGCATATCTAAAAGTTCTCTTACCAATAATTCATTCACATCTGACACATCTACATTTTGGTCTAATTTTGTGCCAGTATAATTATTATATGTTGAGACGCCTACGAGTGAATAATGAAGAATGTCGCCCGACGCATCTACTTTTCCTAAATAATAATTTATTTCTCCGCCGTAGTTACTTTTACCCATATGAGGAATTATTGGAAGCTCAGATCCCAGGCTTATTTTGAGTCCATTCAAAACAATTTCATCATCAGCAATCGCTGGGACATAATTTTCCTGAGCCCTCAGATTTATATTATTTTTGAGACTTTTATTATATGCACTCATTAAGCCAGATTCGTAAATTGCTCTGTTTGAAAATCTAAGATAATCCGCAATTAGGGGATTTTCAAATATAGAAATTGAAGGTTGCTTTTCGTTCATAAAAATAATGGTGATCCTGGCGGGATTCGAACCCGCGATCTTCTGGATGAGAACCAGATATCCTAAACCGCTAGACGACAGGACCATCTATAGAACAATATTTTATAATAAATTATATTTATTTAACAGATAAGAAAATATAAAGTTTTTCTGGGTGATATCTTTAGGGAATAAATATTAATATATATTCCTGCTTATGTTACAATAACCTTAGATAGAAAAGTCACGAAAGGATAAGATAAAAAATGGCAAAGGTACTGCTGGTCGAAGATGACAACAACCTTAGAGAAATTTACCAGGCACGACTAAGTGCTGAAGGATATCAGCTCATTACTGCCAGAGATGGTGAAGAAGGCTTAGCTCAAGCTGTTAAAGAAAAGCCAGATCTTATCATTTGTGACGTTATGATGCCAAAAGTTAGCGGTTTTGAAATGCTAGACATTCTCAGATCCACTCAAGGCATTCAAAATACTCGAGTAATCGTGATGACAGCATTATCTCAAGCTGAGGATAAAGCTAGGGCAGAGAAACTAGGCGCAGATATGTATCTCGTAAAATCTCAAGTTACGCTGGAAGATATGGCTAGATCAGTAAGAAACATTTTAAATCAGGACGGACATTCATTACCAAAAACAACTGCTACTGAACCTGTCAAAGCAGAAACCACCCCAACAGCTCCTGCCGAAACACCAGACAAGCTCGAGACTTTAATTGGCCAAGAACAAACTCGTGAAGAAGAGGACAAATCCCAGCCAGAGATACTAACACCAGAACAAGTATCTTCAGAAGCTCCAAAAGACGAATCGACTAATCAGAATCAATAGATTATGAGACTAAATCAGTTTTTAGCTAAGACAACTGATCTTTCAAGGCGTAGTGCGGATCAAGCAATTGCTGATGGCCGAGTATTGGTTAATGAAACTTTAGCCAAGGTTGGACAAACAGTTGAGGAATCAGACACAATCAGCCTTGATGGCAGACAGCTAAGTAGTTCTATAGAAACTAAAACCATTCAATTAAACAAGCCATATGGATATGTTGTGAGTAGGGACGGGCAAGGAAGCAAAACCATATACGAGCTTCTTCCGGAAGAACTTCAAAACCTGAAACCTATTGGAAGACTAGACCGAAATTCAACCGGACTTTTACTCCTAACAAATGATGGTCATTTAAATCAGACACTTAGCCATCCTTCTCATCAAAAAGACAAAGTTTACAAAGTGCTCCTAGACAAAGAACTGGACCCAGAAGATAAAATTAGTATTGAAATTGGAGTTGAACTTGAAGATGGCTTAAGCAAGCTCAAACTTCTAGGCGGAGGCCAAAAATGGCAAGTCACTATGGCTGAGGGTCGTAACCGACAAATAAGAAGAACCTTCGACCTATTGGGCTATAAAGTAATAAAACTCCACCGAACTAATTTTGGTGAATATCATTTAGATGACCAGAAAAGTGGAAGCTGGATTTTTGTTTAAAAATCTGACATAATATATTAATGAAAAGTTTGCCTATTGTAGCAATTGTCGGAAGAGCCAATGTTGGAAAGTCCAGTCTTTTTAATTCCATACTTTCTAAAAGAGAAGTCATCGTAGCAAGAGAGTCTGGAACCACAAGAGACTCAATCAGCTCAAAAGCAAGCTGGAAGAATCAGGATTTCTGGATTGTTGATACAGCTGGTATGAAAGATGCAGAAGATGACTTTGAATTAACTATTCAGGATCAGATAACACAGGCCGTAGATGGTGCAGATGTAATAGTCGTGGTAACTGAAGCTGGGGCTACTATAAGCGAAGAAGACAGAAGAGTTGCTAAGATGGCCCTTCGTAGCAAAAAACCTGTCATATTGGCTGTAAACAAGTCGGATGACATAAATAACAGCAGAGTTACTGAATTTATGAAGCTTGGGATAAAAGACATAATCGAGACTTCTGCTGCTCAGAATAGAAATATACATGTATTGCTCGATTCAATTATAAAACTAATTCCTGAAGCCAAAGCCGATGCACCTGACAATCTCTTAAAAGTAGCGCTTATTGGAAGGCCTAATGTAGGCAAATCACATCTTTTTAATAGTCTTTCTAAAAAACAGCAGGCAATTGTAGCTAACGTTGCTGGTACTACCAGAGATATTAACCGAAACGTAGTCAGATACCATGATAGAGATATAGAAATTCTTGATACAGCTGGAATTAGAAAAGCTAGCAAGATAGAGAAGGGTATTGAGTACTTTAGCTACCTTAGAACCTTACACGCTATCGATCAGGCTGATATTTGTCTTCTTCTTATGACTGCAGATGAGCTTAATGTTGCGGTAGATCAGAAAATTGCAGGCATGATAAAAGAAGCAGGCAAAGGGCTTATTTTAGTTGTTTCAAAGTGGGATGCAGTAGAGGAAAAAACTCCATTTACTAGAGATGAATTGGCAGCCCAAATTTCTCATACTTTTGATTTTATTGCTTGGGCACCTTTAATCTTTACAAGCTCAGTTACCGGACAGAACGTTACAAAAATTTTTGAACTAGTTACTCAAGTTGAAGAAACTAGAAAACAAAGAATTGCCACTAAGGACCTAAATAGATGGCTTCAAGATGTTATCGAAAAGCATCCTCCAGCAGGACTCAAAAACAGGATGCCAAAGTTGAACTATATGGTTCAGGAATCAGATAATGAATGTCCTAGTTTCAAAATCTTTGGTAGCAGCACCAAATTTATCCACTGGAGCTACAGAAGATACATGGAAAAAAATCTTAGATATAAATATGATTTTACTGGAACTCCTATACAACTTTGGTTTATCGAGAAGCATGTAGCCCATAAGCACGGCCAAAGCCCAACTTATGGCAAGGAAAAAAATACCAAAAAATAAAAAGAAAGCTATACTTTAAGTAGATATGGCCTTATTTCAAAGAAAACAACCCGACGTTCAATCTAGTGCACCCTTATATACACTTAGTATGTCTAAAACATTTTTGATAGTGGGTTTGGGTAATGTTGGAAGTGAATTTGATAATACCAGGCACAATATAGGCTTCAGAGCCATTGATAAGTTCTTCGAAGATCAAGAATTCAGTAATTGGATTAACAAGAAGGACATGAATTGTCTTATAGCTGATAAGAATATAGCTGATACAAAAGTATACCTTGTGAAGCCAACTACAATGATGAACCTAAGCGGTGAAGCAGTTCAAAAGATAAGCAACTTTTATAAAATAGATAATTCAAAAATAGTAGTAGTCTATGACGAACTAGATATAAATTTTGGCAATATCCGAATAACAAGAGGAGGATCTAGTGCAGGCCACAACGGAGTAAAGTCATTAATTCAACATATTGGAGAGGATTTCGGAAGGATCAGAATTGGTGTAGGACCAAAAAATCCACCTCAAATCGATAGCGCAGATTTCGTTCTTGGAAGATTTTCCAAGGAAGAAGAAGCTGAAATGAAAGCACTATTGAACGAAACTTCCAGCCTAATTACCGAAACAATTTTTAGTAATAATTTACCTAACGAAACAAGAAAATTTATTTGAATTAATTGGTCAGAAATGAACAAACCTCCAGAGGGGGTGGGCACCGCTGGAGGTTTGATAACACCCTTCAACCCACCACAGCAGAAGCATCGAGCGCTACAAATAATGTCGTCGTGCCGGTCATAATGACCATCTTTTGGACTCGCTGACCCACATAGGGTCCTCTGTAACCAGAGGGAAGTTAAAGGGATTAGTTTACTTTAGAGAGTTATGTTTTTTAACGAACATAGCCGATTCATCAGTGGAGGGTAACAACTTTTGTAAAGGCACTCTCTAAAGCAATCTAACAAATTGTTAGAATAGGGGTTATAAGGTACGAAGCTTTAGAAATATAAAGCTTACGAATTGCAATATTATCAAATAAGTGTTCAAATGTCAATACTTTCATACATATTTGTAGTTTTGTCAAATTGGTAATGCTAACGCATTCTAGTAAAATATAATTATGAATTCAAAATTTGTTATCTATACTTTAATATTTATATTTTCCAGCCTCTTTTTCTGGATTGGAAGCAAACTCTTCGGCGGAGGTATATTTGGACTTTGGAGTAATGTATTTGGATTTATAGGTTGTTTTATAGGTATATATGTATGGTATAAATTCATTAAGGACTTGTAATCAAAAACTTGCATTTCTTGAATTCCTAAAGTAACCTTACATTCTATATATACAAATTAACCATAAGCTAAAGAGATTTAATGAAGCAACAGCTAGTAATAGTAGAGAGTCCAGCAAAAGCTAAAACAATAGAAAAGTTCCTTGGGAAAGATTTCAAAGTTCTCAGTAGTTTTGGACACGTTAGAGATCTTCCTAAAAAAGGTCTTAATATAGATGTGGCGGATAATTTTAAACCGACTTATGCCGTATCTCCGGACAAAACTAAAGTCATCAGAGAATTAAAATCTGCTGTAGCAAATTCTTCTGATGTTTGGCTCGCAAGTGATGAAGACCGTGAAGGTGAGGCAATAGCCTGGCATTTAGCAAACGCACTCAAATTAGACATTAATAAGACAAAACGTATAGTTTTCCACGAAATTACAAAAACTGCCCTAGAAAAGGCTCTACAGCACCCCAGAACTATAGATATTAACTTAGTTAATGCTCAACAGGCTAGGCGAATTCTTGATCGATTAGTTGGTTATGAATTAAGTCCAGTACTTTGGAAGAAAATTAGAACTGGTCTTAGTGCCGGAAGAGTTCAGTCTGTATCAGTAAGACTTATAGTTGAAAGAGAAAGAGAAATAAAAGATTTCGAATCTGCTAGCTATTACAAAGTGAGCGCATCTTTCAAAGGCGAAAATGGTGAAGTTCTTGCTAATCTAGATAAAAATATTGACTCACTTGAAGATGCCAAGAAATTTCTAGAAAGCTTAAATGATTCAACTTTTATAGTTTCGAGCGTAAGCAAAAAACCCGGTAAGAGAAACTCAAGTCCTCCATTTACTACAAGTACATTACAACAAGAGGCTTCTAGAAAATTCGGATATAGTCCTAGACAAACTATGAGTTTAGCGCAAAGACTCTACGAATCAGGTCACATTACTTATATGCGTACCGACAGCACAACATTATCTAGCTTAGCTCTGGATATGGCCAACAACTACATTGTTAGCAATTTCGGAAAAGAGTACTCAAATCAGACTCAATATAAGACTAAGAATGATTCTGCTCAGGAAGCTCACGAGGCTATAAGACCAACAGATTTTAATATTGAATCTATTTCTGGTGAAGAGCAGCAGAAAAAGCTATATAAGCTTATTTGGGAACGAGCACTTGCAAGTCAGATGGCGCCCGCACAGGTTGAGAGAACAGAACTAAAGATTGGTATATCAAATTCAAAAAATTATTTTCTAGCAAAAGGTGAAGTTTTAATTTTCCCCGGATTCTATAAAGTATATGGAAACATTAAAGATGACACGATACTGCCTCCAATTAAAGAAGGAGAAAAATTAGATCTACTGGAAAGTACTGCGAATGAAGCATTTTCAAAACCACCAGCTAGATACTCCGAAGCAAGTTTAGTCAAAAAGCTTGAAGAACTTGGAATAGGTAGACCGAGTACATATGCTCCTACGGTATCTACAATTCAGACAAGGGGCTATGTAGAGAAAGTAGATGTTGAAGGAAAGCCAAAAATCCTAAAAGTACTAAAGCTATCGAATAAAAAAGTCTCCGAAGAAGAAGAGCAAGTTATAACTGGTGCGGATAAAAATAAACTAGTTCCAACCTCTGTCGCAGATGTGACTACGGACTTTCTAACCAAATACTTTGCAGATGTATTAGATTATAAATTTACTGCAAAAGTTGAAGATAGCTTCGATAAAATCGCTGACGGCAAAGAAGATTGGGTTAAAATGCTTGATAAATTCTATTCCGGATTCCATCCTTTAGTAGAAAAATCCGGGGCAGCAACAAGAGAAGAAGTCTCAAAGGCTAAACACCTCGGCGATGATCCAAAATCTGGAAAACCCATCATTGCACGTTTTGGAAGATATGGACTTATGTTACAAAGAGGAGAGACAGAAAGCGAAGAAAAACCAGACTTCGCACCATTCCCAGAAGGCTATACATTAGACAATATAGATCTAGACGCGGCGCTAATTATGTTTAGTCTACCAAGAGTAGTTGGAAAGACTAAAGATGGTGAAGAAATTACTGCCAATATTGGAAGATTTGGCCCTTACATAAAGGTTAAATCCACGTTTGTGTCTATTAAAGACAATGATCCATTTAAAATCACTCTAGAAGAAGCAAGATCACTTTACGACGAAAAGTTAGAGCAAATAGCAAATAAGTACATAGCTGAATTTAAGAGTGGTATTAAGATTGCTAATGGACCTTATGGGCCCTATATTACCGATGGCAAGAAGAACGCTAGGATAAACAAAGATACCGATCCTAAGTCAATTACAGAGAAGGAAGCTGCTGCAATCTTAAAGAACGCTCCAGCAAAAAAGAAGTTCAAAAGGAAGAAGAAAAAATAACCATCTTTTCCACAACTTGCAAGGAGTGCAAGTTATTATAAGCAGATATTTCTACAACATGTAATATGCTATTTCGTCCATTTCGTGATAATATATGTATAGTAAATACTATATTTGACTTATAGTAGTTTAGATTATATAATTGTATAAGAGAACTGAAGAGAATATGGCAAGTACAAAATCTAAAATTGACTCCGAAAATCTAGATATCAAGAGCTTTGTTAATGATGTCCTTAGCACTATCGATCAAGAACGAGAAAAAGAAATTATCTCAAGAAGATTTGGCCTATTCGATCGAAAAGAAACACTAGAACAAATAGGTGAATTACTTGGTATAACCAGGGAAAGAGTTAGGCAATTAGAAAAATCAATTATTGCTAAACTTAGATCTAAAGCAGAGCAGGAAAAAATTCCTAACCTCGGTGAGTTCGAAGAATTAGTGATAGAGAAACTAAGCGGAGTAGGGGAGTTATCAAGAGTAACTTCGCTATCTTTAGCTCTCAATAAAGAAGCTACTAAAATTGATCAATCGAGAGTTGCTTTTCTTGCTGAGCTGTCTCAAAAATTAATAGTTTTAGAAGAGAGTGATTTTATTTATTTGTCAGTAGGGAATTCAACTATTTTTGATGAAAAATCTATTAAAGAGAGTATCTCGAAGATAATTAAAGCTGTTACTAAACTTGGTGAACCAACTGACATCGAAAAGTTGTCTCATGAAGCCAAAATAGCCGATTCTAAGCGTGCAGAAGCAATATCTAGTATATCTAAGCAGTTAGCTTCATTAAACGGCAAATGGGGCCTTGTAAAATGGCCAATGGTCAATCCTAAAAACATTCGAGACAAGATATATGTAATTTTAAAAGAAAATAATAAGCACATGCATTTCAATGAAATTGCCGAAGCTATTCAGAAGTCTGATTTCAAAAGAAAAAATGTAACAACTCAAGCTATTCATAACGAACTTATTAAAGATAAGAGATTCGTTCTGATTGGTAGAGGCATATATGCACTTAAGGAATGGGGATATAAGAAAGGTACTGTTGCAGATATTATCTCAGAAGTTCTTAGAAAAGAAGGAAAAGCGCTACATAGAGATGAAATCGTTAAAAAAGTACTTGAAAGTCGTTACGTCAAAGAAACTACCATTCTACTTAACCTACAAGGCAAAAATCAGTTCAAAAGAGTAGCCAAGGCTACTTACGAGCTAGACGAATCAAATCTTGCATTAGCAGAATAAACTGAACATTTTACGAACAAAGACAATAATCAAAAATATTTGATAAAAAAGAGAAAATGCCACAAAAAGGCATTTTTTAATTTATAACCGGAAGAGTAGAGCATGATCAAAAATAATTTTAAAATTTTTTGAAAAAATCCGGGGATGCGGGGGGATACAACATAGAACAAAGCAATATAGACATCATGTCGCACAATGTATATTTTGCGACTCTTATATGGTATATATAGTTGATTATTGATACGTCCCTAATAGGGTAGTGTTCTGTAAATTATCTTAAAGTAGTTATTATTTATGTTTTTATTTTGTACGTATAACAGATTAGAAGTGACTATTTAGGTACGATTGTATTGTCTTTATATAATGAATCATCATTTGACTTATCCACAGTTATGTCGTGAAGTATTTGCTTTTTGGTGATTTCCATTACCTTGTATCGTTTTTTTTACAATCCCCTTATTTCCGCCCCTCTCCCCTATTTTTGACTTTTTTAAATTTTTTTATTGTAATATGTTTTTTTAATAAATTAACATATTATTTACATGTGAACATTTTGCGAACATGAGAGTAGTGGAGTGGGGTATCCGTTACTTATAGTAAGCTCGACCTATCACTCTCACGTCTATATATTGTGCTGGATTAATCTTATTAGTGTTTAGATACTTTTTAAGAGCCAAGTAGCTACCTACCTGCTCCTTTGAACTATTCTCAAGATTGAACTTAACTAGGTAGCTATCAGCTGCTAATTTGACGTCCAACTCTCTAGAATTAGGAACTAAATTATATGTAACTGTCTTAATTGAATGCGCATTCAATTCCTTATATGTATAAGTTATAAAGGAAAGATCCTGCACTGACAGTATTTGGTGATTAATCTGAATGTCTTTGTAGGGACTAATAATATATGGAATTTTCGATGTATAGTTAGACATTTCAGTACTGCTTGCATCGCAAATAACTACACCATTGCTTTTGACTAAATAAACCTTATTGTTGGATGCTGCAACAATAGCTACTGGCACTGACTGAGAAATATTGAGAGTTAGTCCGTGCCCAATAAAAGGAACAGTCACAGAAACTCTATTTAGCTCAGGGAAATTGTTTTCCATATAATTTTCCAATCCGGTATTATTCACAGTAATTTTAGAAATATTCGCAATAGAATGAGAAAGATATGCCGAGGCAGATTTGTTATAGACTGAAGTCGGTTTTAACAAATCCGTACCTGAACTTTTATCCACGTTTAAATTTATTCCCGTACTTAAATAAAGTACATAACCAGAAATAACTACAAACAATATAAGGGCAAGGGCAGCAAAAAATCTATTACCCCCCTGCTCTTTCGTTTTTGATGTTAAATTTCTGGCATCGCCTTGAACTGCTAAATCAGCTTGTTTGTTGTAATAGTTATAATTCTTAGATCTTTCGCCAGGATTAACCCTACTAATTCTAGATTGTGTATTTTTTTTCTTAAAGAACATTAGCTTCCCTACCCTTAAATTTCATCAATAATCAGTTTTGCAAGATCCTTAGAAGCACTTACTTTAGCTATTTTATGCAGATTGTTGCTCAACTCTTCCCTCTTAAATTGCGATCCTAAAAGTTCAATAATTTTATCTAGTAGTATGTTTGGATTATTTTGCAATTCAACTTCTCCAATAACTTCTATAGCCTTAATCTTTTCCAAAGATTCGGCATTTTTTATTTGATGACCACCCACCAAATAAGGGCTTGGAACGATAATACAGGGCTTTGCTTGAGCAGCAAACTCTGCCACGTTAGTTGCTCCGGCTCGGGAAATTATCAAATCTGCAGCTCCGCTATATTTATGAAGATCGGTCACAAATCCTTTTATGGTAATCCTACTAATTTCATCTTCGCTTAATCTATCCTTTAGAGATTTTTGTACTTGTTCAGAATTTTCATTACCTGCTACATTTACAAGATGGATTTTAGAATCGGAAGACAATAACTTCTCAGCAACTGCTATTAAAGAGTCATTCAAAACTTTTGAACCCAAGCCACCACCCGTGAAAAGAACTACTTTATCAGAATCTTTAAAGCCCAACTGCTTCTTATAATTGTTCTGAGATTTTTCATCTACCCTAGAATATTCTGCTGAAATTGGCACGCCAACATATGTAGTTTTTTCTTTGGGATAGTCATAGAACTCGGACGGCATTCCAGTTGCATGCATAAGAGCCCACTTTGCAATAATTCTATTGGCTAATCCCGGCATAGTATCAGAATCATGGGTTATATATTTGATTTTGCGGATTGCAGCAGCAAGACCAACTGGAACTCCTATATAACCACCTTTTATGAAGATAATATCTGGTTTAATTTTTCCCAAAACTGAATAAGCCTGAATTAAACCAATTATAAATTTGAAGAAATCTACAAAATTTTTAATTATGGTCGGTAAGTCCAATAACTGCTTCCAGCCTTCACTATGATATCTTCTAAATTTACCTGCGCTAATAAAAATAGACTCATCAATAAGCTGAGAACCCTCGAGTCTCAAACCAAAAGGATCACCTTTCTGTCCGATAAAAACAATATTGGCAGTCTTATCTATTTTTCTAATTTCTTCAGCGACGGCTAGCAACGGGGTTACGTGACCCCCCGAGCCTGCGCCCGTTATGACTATTCTCATAATGATTCCTTTCTGCAATATTACTTGGAACAGTGTAGTTGGTATACCTAGATATATGGAAAACAATACCTACGGCTGCCGTAACAAATATTATACTTGTTCCTCCGTAGCTAATAAATGGTAGTGTAATACCCTTTAAAGGTATTAAGCCAATCATTGCACCAATGTTAATGAATGACTGGACTGCAAACCATACCAATATTCCCGTGGCGAGCAATCTACTAAAATTATTAGGTGCTCTCTCAATAATGTTTTTTATTCTCGAAAACAATATCGCAAATAAACCAATTAAAACGGTAGTTCCAATAAATCCGAACTTCTCTGCATAGATTGCAAAAATAGAATCATTAGCCGCTTCAGGTAAATATCCGTAGGCTTGGACACTATTACCCAAACCAAGACCAATCATTCCTCCAGATCCAACTGCAATTAATGCCTGACAAGTCTGATATCCCGTGGTCTGACAATTACTCGATGGATGCAAATAAGTTAAAATTCTTTGTTGCCTATAGCTACTCGTCGCCACCGCCAGAATAACTGCAATTGATACTACCCCGAAAAAAATCAAAATCTTTTTTAACGGCAAAGAAGCCACAACGGCCATAGCAGCCATCATGCACATAATGACGCTAGTTGTACCGAAATCACTTTCAATTCCCGCCACAACAAAGCCTACGACCGCTAAAACAACAATCAATGGCAGTAAAGTCTTTTTAAAATCTCCCATCTCATTGGACTTGATCCTATCTGCGAGAAAACCTGCTAGCCAAATAAGTAAAGCAAATTTAATGAGTTCATCAGCTTGAAATGAAAGTCCACCAATTTGAATCCATCTCCACGCACCATTAACCTCTTGACCGAATACCCGCACTGCAATTGCCGCAATTACAGCACCGATGATCAGTGGTTTTTCAAAGCTACGCCATTTTCTTAGTGGCATGAATGCGGCAACTAGAAATCCAAGAATACCCATGAAAACTGAAATCATTTGTCTATTAATATAGTAATTGCTGCTAACCTTACTGTTTACGCTGAGTCCAGGGCCTATTGAATAAATAACTATTAGCCCAATAGCTAATAATAATATTGCGATAATGAGAAGTACATAGTCGGGCTTATGTCTTCTGGGTAGTCCACTGGAGCTAATGACTGAAGGGCTTCGTCTTTCTCTAGGCAGCGAACTTGGCCTCATAGGTATTTACCGAGTAAAAAGATTATTAATCCTAGTACTGCAGCAACCTGTCCCAGCACCCAAAATCTCATAGTTATCTTTGTTTCTGGCCAACCAACCGCTTCAAAATGATGGTGTATTGGCGCTATACGAAATATCTTTTTTCCATTACGCAGTTTCTTAGAAGCTACCTGTAGAATCGTAGAGCCAGCCTCAACAACGAACATTAGTCCAATTACTGGCAATAATAAGACAGTATTAGTTAGCATCGCAACGACACCGAGAGCTGTTCCTAAAGCAAATGATCCGACATCACCCATAAAGAATCTGGCTGGGTAAATATTGAACCATGTATAGCTAAGCAATGAGCCTACTATTGCTAAGCAAAATCCTGCGACGCCATATCTACCTTCTAGCAATGCGATAATTGAATAAACCAAAAATGCTGTCGATGCTAATCCACCGGCCAAACCATCTAAGCCATCGGAAATATTCACCGCATTGGCCGTAGCTACAACTACAAGAACAAATAATGGAACAATTAGCCAGCCTATATGAAGTTGGCCGTATACACCTGGAATGTGAATACTACTAACATCTAGTTTGAAATAAAAGAAAAGACCGCCAACCAAAGCAACGATAGTAACCAGTAGAAACTTCAGCTTTGATGGTAGTCCGGCTACGCCTAATCCAGACCCATTAATATTTATAATGTCATCAACCAATCCAATAAGTGCTGCTCCTGTAAAAGCTGCAAGTGGTAGCCCTGTTTCACTTCTACTCAGGTTAAATAATAAAGTCACTACACATACAGAAAGTACAAAAATAATCCCGGCCATCGTAGGAATGTGTCTTTTATGTTTTGCAGCATGTAACTGATTAAAAACTTTTGCTGTCTCTCCGGTAACTGCAGTCTCTCTAGGCTTCTTCCACCACTGCCATCTATAGGACAGTGTCGTATAGATTGGGGTTATTATCATTGAAAGTACAAAACCAAGAAACCCAAGGCTTAGTATTCGAATGAGTGTGTTAGTCTCTACGGAAAAATTTATAATTTGAAGCATTTTTTATCCTCTACATATTATACATACTATGAGCCTTTTGGACTCACAAATGATTCGTTAATTAACATATGGGCTATGCTTCCAAAAATTGGTTGAGCGCCATAAGATCCTGCATATCCGTTTACCGTTGGAGTGGTTACAAATATTGCTATTGCATATTGAGGCTTATCACCACCGACAAATCCTAGATAGGTACCGTTATATTCATTCTCCAAATAACCACCTTTTGGATTCGCAACCTGTGCAGTTCCTGTCTTTCCACCAACTATGTAATTTGATGGAAAATTAAGGTAAGAAAATCCTGACTGATAGTGCTTGGTAACCACTTGCTGAAGTAGCGAAACCATAGAACTCGATGTCTTAGAGGACACGACATTAGAATCAATTAATTTTGGCTTATTGTACGTAACGTTACCTTGGGCATCAATAACACCATCCGCGAGATAAGGCTTGTAATATTTACCGCCGTTGACTATGGAAGACATTGCGCTTGCCATCTGAACAGCAGTGACAGTTAGGCCTTGACCGAAGGAAGTGTTAGCGTAAGTTAAGTCTTGCTGATCGCCGGACTGATCGGGAATATTTGGTTTAGGCACGATACCTGGTGAGTCGTACCCCTGCTCTATCCCAGTTGAGCTTCCTAGCTTAAAGTGATTGGTTTCGTAATCGTACCAAGCTTGACGAGCTTTTTGATTAACCTCACCTCCCCCCATTTGCATCAGCATCCAAGTTGCGCCAGTATTTAATGAAAGATTCAGCACGTCTTCAACACTTTTGACACCTGCTCCTCCGTCTTCTTCAATATTCGTGATCTTGAAGCCATCGATTATCCAGTGGGCCGGATCGTTATATGTTGTATTGTCTTGAATAACATTTTGATCGAGCGCTGCAGCAGCTGTTAAAGTTTTCATAATAGAGCCAGGTTCAATTGCATTAGATATGGCAGCGTTATTGAATACACTTGGAGTTGTGACGTCAAAATAGTTTGATGGATTATATGTAGGATAATTAGCCATTGCTTTAACAGCCCCAGAATTAACGTCCAATACAACCGCACTCACTAATGGCGATTTTTCTTGTACGGCTGCGTTTTTTATAATATCCTCAAGCTGTTTCTGAATTGCTATATCCAATGTTAGAACTAAATTTTTTCCATCAGTTGGTGCTATTTCAATATTATTCTTACTTGCAGCTAACGGAACTCCGTTAACATCGGTTATAGCCTTTAGATAGCCAGGTGTGCCAGCAAGCTCATCGTTCAAGGCTTGCTCGATACCATAAGTCCCTTGCCCGTCATTATTAACAAAACCTAATATCTGAGATGCAAGCTCCTGCTGAGGATAAACTCTATAGTCTTGGCCAACTGTTCCGATACCAGGAATCTTCAAACTTATAATTTTATCTGATTGATCTTGCGATATTTTTTTTGCAATGACTACATATCTCGTTTTAGGAGTTTTGAGTTTTGCCAAAATATCTGCATTAGATCCCCCAATAATAGCACTTAATTTTTCAGATGTTGACTGTTGATTCTTAACCAAAAAAGGATCGGCATACAGAGTAAATAATTGCTGATTGAGAACGACTGGAATAATCTGATTACCCTGGTGGGCTTCGATAAGACCTCTTGTTGCAGGGATTTTAGATTGCTGCAATTGGTCGCTTAGAGCACTTTTCTTATAGAAGTCATATTTGATAACTTGGACATAAAAAAGACGGATTACAAAGAATCCCATAATCACAAGCATGATCCAATAAATTACATTTATATTTCGAACTGCTTTGAAATCGTAACGCTTGTCCGAATTATTCATATCTATTAATTATAACTAATTATTAATAGTTGTGCTTGGAGTCGAAGGAACTAGATTTTTACTAACAGGACTATTTTGTACGTTATTGAGTGATTGAAGCTGAGCAGATGCAACCTCTAAATCATTGTACTGATTTTGCAATTTTGATTGTTGTTGCTGCAAAGAGTAGGCCTTAGAACCATAGCTGTTAGTTTTTGTTACCTGGGTTAAATATAGAAGGCCTAAAAGACAAGCCAATACAACTAATATGATTGTATTGCTTACTGGTCCTAGAACTCTTTCACGACTTCTAAAGCTAACTGCGTTTTGATTTTTTCTCGAATAGTTTTGTCTATTCATTGCTATTGAACTTGAATATGTCATATTTTTATTTTTTTCCGCATGGGTACCTTTGATGTAATCTCCAGTACCCTTGCTGCTTCGCCTACTAGGCGAGTGAAAGTATTAAATTACTTTCACTCTTACTTTGTAGGTTCGGGAGCTACTTTTTACCTGTATTGGCATCGTACTCCCCTTTCTTTTTGTTATTTATTTTTGCTGCGGCTCGTAATTTTGCACTACGCGCTCGCGGATTAAAAACTAATTCATCTTTGGTGGCTAAAATCGGCTTATTAGTGAGTTCAGTAAATTCTGAATCTAATCTGTTGCCACCAACTTCTTTCAAGGCTCTCTTAACCAAACGATCCTCAAGACTATGGAAGCTTATTATTACTATCCTTCCTCCAGGGCTTAGCATATTAAGCCATAACGGAATACTTTTCTTTATGAGACCAAGCTCGTCATTGACGGCTATTCTTATTGCCTGAAAAGTTCTCGTAGCTGGATGGGTCCTTGAATGTCCCGGCCATGCCTTAGAAACTATTTTCGCCAACTCAGTGGTCGTATTTATCGGCCTATTCGACACAATTAAATGTGCGATTTTGACATACTTTGGTTCTTCGCCATAATCCTTCAAAATCTTTGCTAATTGTTTTTCCGAATAGCTATTAACTACTTTTCTCGCTGTTAGGGTCTGATTGGTGTCCATTCTCATATCGAGTGGACCATCATTCTCTATCGAGAAACCACGGTTAGGCTCGTTAAGGTGCGGTGATGATACTCCTAGATCTGCCATAATCAAATCAAACTTATGGCCACTTTCATACAATTCTTCGCTGGCTGATAAGAAATCTTCATTAATCAGTCGTATATCTTTATTCTTAAACTTTTCATCTAAGAATGAAATTGCCGATGGATCTCTATCTACCAAACAGCTTCCTTTGTATTGTCCGGTTATATCTAAAATAACCTTTGCATGCCCACCATATCCAGCTGTTAAGTCTAAGTACTTATCACCCTTCTTTGGATTTAAATAATGCAAAGTTTCATCTATTAATACCGGTTTGTGTTTTTGATCTTGGTGCATTTTTCTTGTTTTTATTTTTGCAAGATCACCTAATTAGCAGCCAACTTTTTGTTTTTTTGTTGTTTTTGTTTTTATAGATAATCACTTACCGTACTAGACTGTAAGCAATTAAGAAAGTTTCTTTTTGAGAGACTTATGTGTGAGGTGGAGTTTTGGGAGGTGTTTTTTGATAAATGTACTAGGGTTTTTTGAATGGTGCCCTCGTTCCATTTGTTGACTGCCAATTAGCTGATCTCGAGCCTTTTTAGTTTTTATATTTTTAAAGAACTACTCAACGAATGCCCATCCTATGGTGATTGTATTCGCCAGTATTTACCTACTCTTACAGCTACGACTTCATGCTTTATTCCTGCATAATCCAGCAAATGCTGATCAATAGTTATTCGACCTTGTTTCTGGTCGATAACACTTTCCTCTTTACCCATTCGGAATTGCACATTCAGATCCGCGATTTTCTCATCAAGCATATTGCCTTCGAGCAACGGTTCTATCTGCTTATCCCAAACTACTTTCGGATAAAGATGCAGGTATTTTTTAAAGCCCCTAGTCACTACTGCGCCTGTTTTGAACTCGGCACGAACTTCAGTCGGTATGGTTAACCGCCTCTTCTCGTCGAGTTTACGCTGGAAGTAGTCTGTAGCCATATTATTTTTTTAAGTAAGTGGTTTTTGTTTTATCGTGTTACCCACGACTACCCACTGACAAGAATGATACTACCCACAACTACCCACACACAAGTCTTTTTTTATATAAAAAACATTTATACGCCCCACTTATCCACAGTTTTCCATGAAATAAAAAAAATCCACAACATCTAGTGTTGTGGATAATTCGTAAAGCGCTATTGTATATTACTCAGCTGGTAATATTTCTGATGTTCCGGCCTGAGTATATTGCCCATTAGGGTTTTGGAACATGTACTTATTGTTTTCAATTTTAGTATCTGCTAAACCAGTATATGAGTTTGCGTCATTAGACTCAGAAACTATATTTAGTAATCCTTGCTTCATTAAGTCTGTCTCATTAAACCATACGTAATTTGATGAGCCAGGTAAAACCGTACCAATCATTGTTACGTCACCTGCAGAAGTCATAGCAGTAGCTTCTACTGGATTAGTTATACGTACTATTTCACCTTTTGCTACGGCACCTATAATGTTTGTTGAACCGTCACCCTTATCTGCAATCATCTGGGGACTACTGTGCTCATTGGAACCACCGTATACATCAACTACAGATATATTTGTACCATCTACCTGAGGAAGTGAGTCACCACCAATTAATTTTTCTGCACCGAATAATGCCAATCCTGTAAATAATATTGAACCTGCCAACTTAGCCACTCTACGTGTATATTTACTGTGTTCCGGATGGCTAGGATCTAGCAATGGACGACTTGTTGTTTTTCTTGAATCTACGTGCGAATCTAATTTATTCATACGTTGTATTATAGCACTAATTACCTAAATGGTCAAGCTTATTTTCTAAGCTGTTTTATCTTGTCAGCATACCAAATTGCACTTGGCCTAATAGTTCTTTTCATGTTGTTTTTACGATCAACATGTATAAGCCCAAATTCAGGCCACCATCCATATGCCCATTCGAAATTATCTAATAAACTCCAATGCATGTAGCCCCTGACATCAACTCCTTCGCTAATAGCCTTCTCCATTGCTATTATTGTCTCCTCAATCCACCATCTTCTATACTCATCTTTTGAATCTGCCAAACCATTTTCAGTCACAATTATTGGCTTCTTAAATCTAGTCCAGGCTCTAAGAATTATTGGATAAAGTCCCTCGGGTTCCATGTACCAGCCAAGGTCATTATTCGGATATTCAGGGTTTTTCTTGATAAAGTTTCCATAATAATAGTCGGTGAAATAGTAGTTCATTCCAACGAAGTCCTGATAATTTCGAATTCTTTCGTAATACCACCAGTTCCAAAAATATCTCATCAATTTAGTGGCTATTTCATCGAAAACGTTGTGCGGTCTTTTTGCCTGTATATTACCAACCTGATTAGCAACACCTACTTGAATCTTATTATTTATTTTCTTGATAATTTTATAGGCATTCTTATGCGCTCTAACAAGATTGAACATCACCTTAACATAAGTTAGTGGATTTTTGATCTGTGGAGGCCATGTTCCGAGTAGATAGCTGTAGCTAGCATATACATTAGGTTCGTTGATTGTAATTACATATTCTAATTTATGGCCATATTCACTCATTATTTTTTCGGTGAATTTATCAAAATATTTGAGATTCGAAGTTCTGGCAAATCCACCACGGTCAGTGAACCACGTAGGCATTGTCCAATGCCACAAATTCAAAATCGGCTTTATGCCTCTATCAATCAATTCGTCTATATATTCATGGTAGTGATCTATCTCTTTCTGATTCCAAACTCCCTCTTGAGGCTCAATTCTAGACCATTCTATACCAAATCTAAATGAATTTAGATTCAATGACTCAGCTAGATCAAAATCCTCTTTGAACCTTCGGTAATGATCAATGCCTTCACCCGACACATAATTTGCAGGATTCTCAGCCTTGGATTTTATTTCATTCCAATTGCTTAGTTTTTTTAATTTTTTATCTGGATGTTTTGCTAAATGATTTGCGTTTTCGAGCTCCCAAACAGACCACTGATTTTCAGTCCT
>Ga0007854_10000476_pt1 | contig 26000 bp, 25 predicted proteins | sample CryBogCBH12Aug08_FD_60382 | JGI IMG/M metagenome (GOLD analysis project Ga0007854, IMG submission 60382) | Freshwater microbial communities from Crystal Bog, Wisconsin, USA - CBH12Aug08 | ecosystem: Environmental > Aquatic > Freshwater > Lake | place: Crystal Bog, Wisconsin, USA | collected... | reverse complement strand
TGGGCAACCATCCCTGAATAGTCAGCACCATACTTTCCAACGGTTTGCTCGACCATGCATTGTGCCAGAAATCCTGCTGCGGCAGACGAGTCATCCCGGCCAATACAACCAGCACCAGCACAATCAGTACTCCACGCAACATTCCGAAAAACATCCCCAGCAAGCCATCCATCAACCCCAGCCCCGCCCACTTCACCAGCTTGGACAATAACCACGCAACAACAGCGCCGACAATCAAAGTGATCACAAACAAGGAAACGAAAGCTGCCGCAGTCCTGGCTGATTCCACCCCCAAAATTGCAGGCATATAAGGCGCCGCTTGAGTCGCAAATGAGCGCGCCACCACTACCGCCGCCACCCATCCCAGTAACGACAATATCTCATAGACTAAACCGCGCCACCATCCCAGTAGCGCCGACAACAACACAATTGCAAAGACGGTGTAATCAAACCCCGTCATTATTGATGAGCCTCCAAGATGGCCATTAATCCAACTCAACAATATTCGAATGCAATCCTTTTTCCTCCAGCTTGTGACGCGCTTTACTGGCTGCTTCGCGAGAGGAATAAGGCCCGATGCGCACGCGTAATTTATTATCCACTTTTTCGGTGTAGGCCTTAAAACCTTGCTGGATCAAATTCCGCTGCCAAGTGTGCGCCGTATCAACATTACTAAATGCGCCGACCTGCAGCGCCAGACCGGCTTTCGGTGTCGACTGACCTTGCTCTGAATGAGTCGTATCCGTCTGCTTCGCTTGTTCCGACTTTTTTTCGGGGACGGTAGCCATTGCTTTAGCTGATTGAAGGACAGGGGAATTGCCTGATACCATTCCCGTAGCCGCTAGCGTAACAGTTACTTGCGATATAGGCTGGCTTGCCACGGCAGGTATGGAAACCACGTCCGAAGCCGAAACTGAAGACAAGGCAAGGGGTGCACTGGCAGGTGGCAAATCAATTTTAGGCACGAAAGCCCCCACTTTATCCTTGTCTGGAATGCGCAATTCAATATCTTGACCGATTGGCTTGGGCTCGTTTTCCAGCACCATAGGCAATATCACAACAATAGCAGTGGTAAGCGCCACCGCACCGATTAAACGCCGGCGCGCCTGGCGCTTTAATTTATCCTCATCATCCGTGATTTTTTTTGCCATCCTGCTTCCTCGCACCGTCTTGCGTTCCAGTAAAACTAGCTTACGCGCAGGCCGCGCACTCGCATTACTTCCGCTACCGTATAGAAAGAACCGAAGACTAAGATTCTATCATTTTCGGAAGCTTGATTACAGGCATGCTGAAAAGCATTTTCTATCGACGGGAACGCTAACACTGCTTCTGTTATCTCTTCGGCAGCCAGCACTTCAGCCATTTCAGCGGCCTTCGCACCACGGGGTGAGTCTATTCCCGCCACCAACCAAACATCAATCTGATCTTTGAGTGCCCGCACCACCACCTGCCTGTCTTTATCTTTGAGCATAGCGAATACCGCAAAAGTCTTGTATCCTGAAGGCAAATTGGCAAGATTTTTCGCTAAAGAACGCGCCGCTTGCGGGTTATGAGCTACATCGAGAATAATTTGCGGACTGCCCGGCAATACTTGAAAACGTCCCGACAACACCACTTCAACCAGCCCGCGCCGGACTGCTTCCATACTAACGGGTAACCTGTCTTTCATTGCATCAAGCGCCGCCAGTGCAGCGCTGGCATTGTGAAGCTGGAAGGCCCCCCGCAGAGCCGGATAAGGAAGTGAATTTCGCACACCTCCGGGGCCATGGAAATTCCATTGTTTCTGCTCTCCATGATGATTTATGTGAGCGTTATCCACGGTGTGTGTCTGAGAAACCAAAATGGTACGAGTTTGATTTTTATTGGCCTCTCCAACATTATCCACAGGGGGCGAGGGAACCCTATTTTCTGCAAATGAAAACTCTCGACCTATTCGCCACAGCTTGGCCCCAATATTCGCAGCATGTTCTGCCAGCGTTTGCGGCACATCCTCGTCCGCGCAAATTGCGACTTTACCCGCCCGAAAAATTCCCGCCTTTTCAAACGCAATCTTTTCCCGCGTATCTCCCAGATAATCAGTATGATCTATATCCACACCTGTCACCACAGCGCAATCATTTTCAAACACATTCACCGCATCCAGTCTGCCCCCCAAACCGACTTCAAGAATAAGCACATCCACTTTATGCGCAATGAAACATTGCACTGCGGCCAGCGTGCCAAACTCAAAATAGGTCAAGGCAATATCACCCCGAACTTTCTCAATTTTTTCGAACGAAGCACACAACTCCGCATCGCTTACTGTTTTTTTCCCAATGCGCACTCGCTCGTTATAAACCAATAAATGCGGCGAGGTATAGCAGCCGACGCGGTATCCTGCAGCATGCAAGATGCTTTCCAACATCGCGCACACCGAACCTTTTCCGTTGGTGCCGCCGACCGTGATTATGGGAAAGCAAGGTTGAAGATTGAGCCGCCGCTTGACTTCCTCTACCCGTTCCAGGCCGAGCGAGATCGTTTTGGGGTGCAGAGATTCGAGATAGGTAAGCCAATCAGGTAGGGTGGGCAAAGCTTCACCTGCCCACGCGGTGCGCAATCAAACGTGGGCACAAAAACGTGCCCACCCTACGCCGCCTCAACCTCTGTAACCGCAGCCTGCTTGGTTAGCAAGGTAATCAGAGTTGCCAGTTGTTTACGCATTTCACGACGATCCACGATCATGTCTATTGCTCCATGTTCCATCAAAAACTCGGCCCGTTGGAACCCTTCCGGTAAAGTTTCACGTACCGTTTGCTCAATCACACGGGCACCGGCAAAGCCAATCAGCGCCCCCGGTTCGGCGATCACTACATCGCCCATAAAAGCAAAGCTGGCAGAGACCCCGCCCATGGTTGGGTCGGTCAATACCGAGATAAACGGTAGTCGCTCCTGACTAAGCTGCGTCAAAGCGGCACAGGTTTTGGCCATTTGCATCAGTGACAGCAATCCTTCCTGCATGCGCGCACCACCGCTGGCAGCAAAGCAAACAAATGGCACTTTCTGTTCAGTGGCAAGGTGTACTCCGCGCACGAAACGTTCTCCGACCACCGACCCCATGGAACCGCCCATAAAGCTAAATTCGAATACTGCCACCACCAAGGGGATCGCATGCACGCTCCCCTGCATGACTACCATGGCATCGGTTTCTCCGGTTTCCAGTTGCGCCACGCTCAGCCGCTCACTGTATTTCCGGCTGTCTTTAAATTTCAAGGTGTCCAGCGGTTGAACTTCGGCACCAATCTCGAAACGTCCCTCGGTATCCAGCAACCAATCCAGCCGGGTACGTGCAGTAATACGGTGATGATGGTTGCATTTGGGGCAAACGCTGAAATTTTTTTCCAAATCAGAGTGGTATAGCACTGCCTGACAGGCCGGGCATTTATGCCACAACCCCTCAGGCACATTTTTCTTGCTCTCGTCACCCAATTCACGTCGCTTGATTTTGGGCGGTAATAATTTTTGAAACCAACTCATGGTGACTCCCCTCTATTCCCAACTTTCTACATTATTTTTAAGCCTGATCTATCGCCAGCCTTAATTCCTTGACCAATTTACTCACATTGACCACTGCATTTTGTTCGGATGAGTTTTCGATTTCTTGCACGATGCGGCTCCCCACCACGACTCCATCACAAAGCCTAGCAACTGCCAGGGCTGTTTCCGCGTCGCGAATACCGAAACCCACGCCAATCGGCAAAGTAATGTATTTTCTGAGTTGCGGAATTTTCTTTTCTATATCGCCCAAATCGAGATTTCCTGCACCGGTCACGCCTTTAAGCGAGACATAATAGACATAACCGCGAGCCTGTTTCGCCACCTTGCCAATACGCTCATCATTGGTAGTCGGAGCAAGCAGGAATATCGGATCAATGCCGTGACGCTGCAAATGTCCGAAAGCCTCATGACTTTCTTCCGGTGGAAAATCGACCGTCAGCACGCCATCCACGCCCACTTCGGCACAACGGGTTGCGAATGTCTCCCAGCCCATTGCCTCAATGGGATTGCCGTAGCCCATCAGCACAATCGGCGTCAAATTATTTAGCTTGCGAAAATCCGCTACCATACCAAGTACAGTATTCAGGCTCACTTTGTGTTTTAGTGCCCGTTCCGATGCCCGCTGAATGGTGGGGCCATCTGCCATCGGGTCGGAAAACGGTATGCCCAATTCGATTACATCCGCCCCGGCCCCCACCAGACCATGTAACAGCGGCACCGTCAGTTGCGGGTTCGGATCACCCGCAGTAATGAAAGGTATCAGCGCTTTGCGCTTGTTAAGCTTGAGGTTCTCGAATACATTCTGGATACGACTCATAGCGTGATTCCCTTCATCCGCGCCACGGTATTGATATCCTTATCACCGCGCCCGGACAGGTTGACCAGAAGCACTTTGTCCTTACCCATGGTTGGGGCAATCTTCGCGGCATGCGCTAAAGCATGGCTGGTCTCCAGCGCGGGAATGATTCCTTCGAAATGGCACAGATCATGAAAAGCCTGCATCGCCTCATCATCGGTAATCGCTACATATTCTGCCCGACCGGTATCTTTCAACCAGCAGTGTTCCGGGCCAACTCCGGGATAATCCAATCCTGCAGAAATTGAATGCGTTTCGATAATCTGGCCATTTTCGTCCTGCATCAGATACACCCGATTGCCGTGAAGTACCCCCACCTTGCTGTTGGAAGTCAGCGGTGCGGCATGCTGGCCGGATGCCACCCCATGCCCACCCGCCTCCACTCCGATTAGCCTGACACCTTCAACGCCGATATAAGGATGAAACAGGCCAATCGCATTGGAACCTCCACCCACGCAGGCAATCACTGCATCCGGTTGACGGCCAATCATTTCAGGCATTTGCACCTTCGCCTCATCGCCGATAACACATTGAAAATCACGTACCATCATCGGATAAGGGTGGGGACCGGCTGCTGTGCCAAAGATGTAAAAAGTGGTCTCAACATTGGCCACCCAGTCGCGTATTGCCTCATTGCACGCATCCTTGAGTGTCTTGGAGCCACTCTCTACTGGCACCACCGTCGCACCCAACAGTTTCATTCGAAACACATTGGGCGACTGGCGCTGCACATCTTCCGCGCCCATGTACACCACGCATTCCATGCCATAACGCGCCGCGACGGTTGCCGTCGCGACACCATGCATGCCGGCTCCGGTTTCCGCGATCACGCGTTTCTTGCCCATACGTTTCGCCAGCAAAGCCTGACCAATAGCGTTATTGATCTTGTGCGCACCGGTATGATTCAGGTCTTCCCGCTTGAGATATATTTGCGCGCCGCCCAAACGATCGCTCCAATTTTTAGCATGATAGATCGGACTGGGACGTCCGACATAGTGCTTCAATTCATAGGCAAATTCGGCCTTGAATTCGGGATCATCCCTGAAACGTAAATATTCCCGGCACAACTCGTCAACGGCAGGAATCAGCGTCTCCGCCATGTAGATGCCGCCGTATGGGCCGAAGTGGCCGCTATTGTCTGGATAACTGTAAGTCAATATTTTTAACCTCGTTAATAAATGTGGAGATCCTGGTTGAATCTTTAATTCCCTTTGCAGCCTCCACACCACTGGAAACGTCCACCGCGTAAGGTCTCACCTGCCTAATTGCCGTTGCCACATTGTCCGCATGTAACCCTCCGGATAAAATTACCGGTAGCGGTAAATCATGTGGAATCAATGCCCAGTCAAACGACTCTCCGGTGCCGCCATGTGTCCCTTCAACATAAGCATCCAGAAGCAAACCCTGTGCTCCGGCATAGTCAGCCGCGTATTGTACCAAATCCACGCCCTGTCTTACCCGAATTGCCTTGAGATAGGGGCGACCAAAGCAGGCACAGAATTTTGCCGACTCTTCCCCGTGGAACTGCAAAATATCTAACGGCACACATTGCAAGACATTGCGCACCTCATCTTCAGTCGGATTAACAAACAAGCCCACCACCGAAACAAACGGTGGAATGGCATTCACCAGTTCCAGTGCCTTTTGCAGTGTGACATTACGCACACTTTTTTCATAAAGTACCAACCCTAGCGCATCTGCACCACGACTTGCCGCAAAGCGGATGTCCTCCACTTGCGTAATACCGCAAATTTTAATTCTCGTCATATTGATTTTGCTGAATTTGCAATTGAAGCATCATTGTAAAGCATCCGGATGACGGACCAAATGATTGATACCGATTTTTTCAAATACGGGTTGGCATTCTATCAAGGCCGACAAAATTTGTTTCGTTGACACTGCCCCACTGAAACAATACCATTCAGGTTTTTTCATTCAATATTTGCTGCATATACAAGTAATATGAATAACATAGATTCCCTAACTGGCTTTCTGGATCGCTTTGGTTGTCTGCAAACTGCGGAAAGAATGGCAGTCAATGCAAAATTCAAGGGTAAATCTTTTGCTGCCATATGGTTCAACATTGACCGTTTCAAGCAAATCAATGAATCGTTCGGTCATCCGGGTGGGGACGAAGTCATCAAGATACTGGCGTTGCGTTTTCGCAACCGCATCAGCGGCCGCGCTGAACTCTCCAGAATTGGCGGCGACGAATTTGTATTTCTGATTCCCGAGTGCGACCGTACACAAGCCCAGATGCTTGCCAGCGAACTGGCTAATACCGTTGAAGAACCTCTTTCTATTGGCACTTTAATCCTTCGCCCCACAGCAAGTATCGGCATAGCCATCTACGACGCAAATGAAGGTTCAGTTGATCTGCTGGAGCGTTCTGACCGTGCCATGATTGCAGCCAAGAAAAGAGGCGGGAATAACATTGTTTTTTCAGGTGACGAACCGATACCCGGACGTTTGGGTGTTCTGCTGGCTCGCGAAGAAATTTCCATTGAAGGCAGCTTGCATGTTGCTCTGGAAACAGGAGGCTTAAGCCTGCACTATCAACCCATCATTCGAGCGGATGGGAAAATCGAGGCCGTTGAAGCCCTTATGCGCTGCTCGGTCAATGGTGAAAACATTCCCCCCGGAAAATTCATTCCCGTCGCAGAAAAAACCGGCCTCGTCATTCGCTTGGGAGAGTGGTGCCTTTTGCAGGGTGCCATGCACGCGCGCTTGCTCCAAGATGCGGGATATCAAACCAAAGTAGCTGTAAACGTTTCCCGCGCCCAATTGATTTCCCCGAATTTCGCACAGGCTCTTCATACTGCCCTGATCTGCTCAAAGGTCAAACCTGAACTTCTTGAACTCGAACTGACTGAATCTTTATTCATGGACATTTCCGAAACTGTTCAAAAAAATTTGAAGAACGCCATTGCTACAGGCGTAGGTTTGGCAATTGACGACTTCGGCACAGGCTATTCGTGCCTGGCCAATCTGAAGGATATTCCGGCAAAAAAGCTTAAGCTGGATCGTGCATTTGTGACGGTATTACCCGAAGATCGCCGGGCTTTTTCCGTTGTTAAAGCAATGACACAACTTGGACACGAGTTGGGTATGATAATTGTGGCCGAAGGATGTGAACGACAAGTTGAGATCGATGCTTTGCTTGAAGCCGGAGTAGATGCTATTCAGGGATTTTTCTACGCAAAGCCCATGCCGGAAAAAAATCTACTTCCATGGTTAAAAAACAGGGATGACAAATGACCATTCAAAATCAGGATACCCTCCCGACAGAATTAGATAAATTATTTGAGCGATCCATTCTGGATCTCGGCATTCCTGCGTGTCCCGCAATTTTAAACCGCTTTATGACAGAAATCCGCAAGGATGAGCCGGACTATGCCCTTTTGGAAAGCATCATAGAATCCGATGTGAGTTTGGCAGGTGGATTGATCAAAACTGCAAACGCCCCTTTCTTCGGATTGCGTAAACGTGCCAGGTCAGCCAAAGAAGCGCTGATCATGCTCGGACTAAAAACATCCAGCCAGTCAATTGCAGGAATTATCCTGCATCATTCCTTCCCCAACGTCCCCAACCTTGATCGATTCTGGGATGCATCAGCACGAATTGCCCGTCTCTCGAGCTGGCTGGCACAGAAATTTAAAATTCAGGGCCTGAGCCAGGATGACGCCTATACTTATGGCTTGTTCCGGGATTGCGGCATTCCTGTTCTTCTTGGCCACTTTAAAAACTACCCAACTATTCTGAATTCAGCGAACCGTGAGGAGAAACGGAGTTTCACGGAAATAGAAGAAATTGAACTGCCAACCAACCATGCCATGGTGGGCTGCATACTGGCGCAAAGCTGGTGGCTACCGGAAGAAATATTTCTTGCTATCCGAAATCACCACTGCGTCGAGGCTCTTGAATCGACTGACTTGCAAATCCCCTTGTTAAGTTGCCGGCTCATCGCAACCTCTCAGCTGGCCGAACACATCATACAACAGCAACTTGATCTGAGCCTGACTCGGGAGTGGCCCAAACTGGGAGCTGCCTGCCTGAAATACCTTAATCTGGAGGAAAACCAACTCGATGGATTATACGCCGAAGCAAGTCCAATCGTGTCGGATAAGGAGCAATAAGTCAGGAGCCGAAACAATCTCAAACTCTCAATGCACTTCCTGAGTTCAGCATTACTTTAGGAAACCTTTAGCCTGTCGTCAGATACGGTTCAATTTTCAAGCCGGATAATTTGTGGTAGCTGCCATTTCGCATCATAAGTCACGCCGCACAAATAAAGCCCATCCGGCGAGAAAGTGGGAGCTGCCTCTTTTCTGTTAAGGTTTTCCAAAACCTCCTTCAGCCACTCAGGTGGATGTTTGCCCTTACCCACATACACTAAACTGCCTACTATATTTCTGACCATATGATGAAGAAAAGCGCCTGCCGTAAGATCAAAAATAATCATATCCCCCTGCCGCGTGATATCGAATTTCAGCAGGTTCTTGATGGGTGACTTTGCCTGGCATTCTGCCGCGCGGAAAGAGCTGAAATCATGTTCACCCAACAGATAACGGGCAGCCTCGCGCATCTGCTCTATATCGAGCGGAGCGTGGAACCAACCCACCTTGCCATACTGGACTGCACTTCTTACAGGGCGATTGATCAGGAGGTAGCGGTAACTGCGTGCATGAGCAGAAAAACGTGCATGAAACTCTTCTGGGACAAAGTGCGCCCAAAGTACCGCAATAGTTTTGGGCAAGAGGGCGTTTACGCCGCGCACCCAGGCAGACAGTGGCCTAGCTACATCGGTATCGAAATGTATGACCTGCTCCAAAGCATGCACACCGGTGTCGGTACGACCAGCGGCTGCAACAACGATCTGTTCATCGGCAATACTGCTCAACGCATCTTGAAGAACATCTTGCACGGTGTTCCTTTGGGCTTGGCTCTGCCAGCCAAGGAACTGGCTGCCGTCATATTCCAGCCCAAGAGCGATTCTCATAACCACACAAGTAAAACACAGACTATCAACAACCAGAATCCATCGAGCACCTTAAACGGAACAGAGTGTATTTCTACTTCATTATGTTTCATTTCTGCGGGAGCAAGCATGTGTTCAATACTGGATCGCCAATTACTGGAAGTGTCCAAAATCACTGACTCTGCATAGTGCATCGTCAGAGCTAGTCTGACTGCAATCCGGTCACGGGACAAACCAATATAGCGCAGGGGATAACCCAAGGTATACAAACCGCCGATAAACTGCTGTTGAGAAAGCAGGCCCAGCAAAATGGCCAACCCTGCCAATGCAATGGCCAGTCGACAGAGTTGCAATAGGCCGTCGATTATACCTTCGTGGGTTGGACTGAACTGTGCCAAAGATTGCCACACCGCCAAGCCCGGCGTAGCATACGCATAGATGATCAACAGTGACAGCATGATCCAGCGTGTTCTGCGAAGCAAAATTATCAGCCGTCCAGCAGAAAATGTGTAAGCAATAATTAGAAGGGGTACACCGGCGAATAGCAACTCAGTAGCTTGCAGCGATTGCATTGCTATGGTCAGACTGATCCATATTAGAATAAACACTGCGGGATGCGGCATCAACTGAAACCGAGTGCGTTGATAAGATGTTTGGCCAGCATGCTGGTGAATTTCGTTTGGCGAATTCGCTAATCTATTTTGAAAAACATCTTAACCAGACAATAATTTAACCACTAAACTGATAACTTTTCCAGCATAGCTTTGGCTGAATCACGCTGTTTGGCATCACCTTCAGTCAAAACCTCTTCAAGAATTTCACGCGCACCCGAAGAATCGCCCATTTCGTGATAGGCTCTGGCAAGATCGAGTTTTGTTGCGACATCCTGCCAATGAGTATCTTTAATTTCTTCAGAAGCATCTTCATCTTCCTCGTCTAAATTAAGATTAATTTCGCTAAAGTCAACAGTTGCTTCACTGACCAAAGGTTTGTTAAGTATTTTCGGAGGCGCAACCTTATCAACTTCTGAAGACGCTTCAGGAGGTATTTCCAACGTAAATGGCATATCCATTTCTGCTGTTTCCGCCTTATCTTTTGCAGTTTCCTTCTCTGGAGAAATCTGATCCGTGCCTGCGTGGTCAAGATTATCCAAAATATCAAAGGAAATGTCGCTCTCGTCTAAACCGGGCTTTGCGTGATCTTCTTTTAAATTCGCTTGTTCTTCTGTAATACCCAAACTTTCGGATAAGTGGTGTGTTTCCTGCAACTTTTCCGGTTCGGTATCATGAGTTGTTTCAATTGGCTCCAGTCTGAGTTCTTCCGCCAACTCAGTGGTTGCAGGAGCGATTTCTTCCACAGGTAAAATACTTCCATGTTCAAAATTCAAGCCTTCAGGAGAAGCTTGGAAAGATAATGGTTCAACCAAAACGGTGGCGTCCGGATTTTCTAATGGTATGGCAAGTGATGATTCAAATTCTTCAATAGCAATACCTTGTTCGGTACCAGCTGTTGCAGGTTTAGCTTCACCGGCATCTACCAAATCTTTTTCTCCACCTTCATACAAAGGATTACCCGGTTCCAAAGCACGACCCATTTCAGCTGCCTGTGCCCAGGCAGTCATATCCCCGGCACCTAGCACTTCACCGGCTAAAGCTTCGAAATTCCTGGTATCCTTGCGCCCCTTATAAATTGACAACAATTTAAGCCGGATATTTTGATTATTCGGCTCTTTTTTCAGTGCATCTTTAAGCACCTCTTCGGCCTGAACATCACGCCCAAAATTCAAAAACAGTTCAGCTTCCTTAATCGGATCAGTTTCCTCAACATCTACCGGCTCGGTAATGTTTTCAGTTGAAATTTGGGTAAAATCACCGGTATCAGGTGAAGGAGCAACGGGTTCAACGATATGAGTGACCGTATGAACCATGACTTCCCCGTCATTTTCAGAAGTTGCGCGACGGCGAGCCAGCACCACACCAAGGCCGCCCAATCCCAATAAAGCCCCCCCAGCCCAATAAATCGGCTTGGCAAGAATTTCGTCCAGAATAGAAGTGGCTTGCTCCTCTGCCTTCGAAGGTGCCAAGTTTTGAGGCTTTACAGCGCTTACAATAGCACTCGCTGCAGCCGGCTTAATTTCAGGAGTAACGGCGGAAACTTGAGCTTGTTCATTTTTTGCTTGTGCAGTTTTATCCGCTTGAGGAACTTTTCCTTTTAATTCAATCAGCCGATGCATGTCATTTATATTCTTTTCAAGCAAGGCAATACGCTCTTTTTCATCTTTGAGCATTTTGTTTTTAGCGATTGTTTCTTCTTCCATCGAGTTCAACTTGTCTTGCCTGGATTTGGACTTATCTCCTACTGCGGCTTTCTCTGCTACTGTTTCTCCCTTGGATAAACGAACCACTTCCTTGGCAGGCTTCTTTTCAACTGGAGCCTTGTCAGCCACTGTAGTAGTTATTTTTCCTCTCACCTTTTGAGTAGGAGCCCGGTCAGAAACCTTTCCCACAGCAGCTGCAAGTTTTTGGCGATAGTTGTTCCAATCTTCAGATTGAGCACGAATTTCGCTAACTGCATCCGCTTGAGCCATTTTATTTATTTCAGAGCCATCTGGAATACGCAAAATTTTCCCAGTCTGAATTCGGTTCATGTTATTACTGTCGAACTGGTTTTCGTTGGCACGGTAAAGCGCCACCATCATGCGCTCCAAGCTAACATCAGGGGCTTTTAGCTCACCGGCAATTTTACCCAGCGTGTCGCCACGATTAACCTTGATGGCACCGGTTGCCGTATTAAGACTTCCTGTTGTTTTGAGGCTTGCACCCAAATTATTTTTTTCGGGACTGCTGGTTGCAGTCAGTTTAGGTGCAGGTTTTATCGCAGAAGCAGCCACTGTCTTTTCATCCATAGGAGCGGCAACTCCCATGTGAATGGGCTCTTCTTTTTCGGGCTGAGTTTGTTGCTCAGTACTGCTTACTGCCGGTTGAAGGGGCTGTATTTCTTGTGGTTTTGGTTGTTCCGGCTTAAACCCGGGCGGGTCAAGCAAGAAAGTGTATTCACGCATTAACTGACCTGACGGCCAGCTTAAATCCACCAATAAACTGATGAAAGGCTCATTCACCACCTGCACGGTGGTAAGGTAGAGAAAAGTAGTACCATTGGCACGTGTCTGGATCTGAAATTTAACCGAGGGCAAGCTATCGGAATAATTCAAACCCGCGCTTTTAAATGCCTCTGGCGAAGCTAAATGAGCGGTTATTTTATTTTTCTCGTCTTTACTGGCCAAATTCAGATCGATTTCAGCTTTCAGTGGTTCCCCCAAGTAACTTGTGACATTAATGCCGCCCATGCTCAATGCACCTGCTGCGCCAGAGAGCAACAATGCGGCAATAAGTCCCAATGCTTTAAACATTAATTTCAGCATGCAGTCACCTTATTAAGCTTTGTTAACGATAGAATAACATACCATCATAGTGTGATACGAAAATTAAGCATCACCTAACGGGCATGACAAATGGCCGCCCTGAATAATGAAACTCGAGATGCCCGTATCTTGCTCCGCGACTTTCACGTTAATAATGCCGGCCAGCCTTTGAACAGCAACATTTTCGCAGTAATTTTTCTAACCACAGCTTCTCAGATTGGATATTTTTCAATCAATATTTCTGCAATCTGAATGCTATTAAGAGCAGCTCCCTTGCGCACGTTGTCGCTGACAACCCACATATCCAGACCTCGAGGATGGGATATATCTTCGCGAATGCGTCCCACCAGCGTTGCGTCGTGTCCCGCTGCTTCAATGGCGGTAGGATAACCACCAGGCTCACGCTTGTCTATAACTTGAACACCCGGAGCCTTTTCCAGCAGGGCTCGCGCTTCGTCGGCAGTGATTTTCTTGCGCGTCTCAATGTGTACTGCTTCGGAATGCCCGTAAAACACCGGAACCCTTGCTGTAGTGGGATTAACCATAATGCTTTCGTCTTCCATAATCTTCCTGGTTTCCCACACCATCTTCATTTCTTCTTTGGTATAGCCGTTCTCCATAAACACGTCAATATGAGGCAACACATTGAATGCGATACGCTTGGGATAAACTTCGACCTTGACCTCCTGATGATTGAACAAGGCACGAGTCTGATCGGACAACTCATCAATTGCTTCTTTTCCGGTACCGGACACCGCCTGATAAGTGGCGACGTTGATGCGCTCAATGCCTACTGCGTCATGAATTGGTTTCAGTGCTACCAGCATCTGAATCGTAGAGCAATTAGGATTGGCAATGATTCCGCGATTCGTATATTGCGCAATAGCATGCGGATTCACTTCCGGCACGACCAGAGGAATGTCGTCGTCATAACGGAAATGCGCAGTATTGTCGATCACCACGCAACCGGCAGCCGCAGCGATGGGTGCATATTTTGCCGACACGCTACCCCCCGCAGAAAATAAACCTATTTGAGTTTTGGAAAAATCAAAACCTTCCACATCCAGAACCGTGATTTCTTCTCCATGAAAAGTCACCTTGGCACCTGCGGAACGATTTGAAGCCAGCGGATACAGATTACTCACCGGAAAATTGCGTTGTTCCAGAATGGACAGCATCGCTTCGCCCACTGCTCCGGTCGCACCCAATATACATACGTCGTATTTCTTGCTCATTTCTATTCTCTCAAATAATTATTGTGTAGCTCAACCAACTTCCCGATGGTTTAACAACTTAAAGCTAAAGTGCTTTAACAACCGCATCGCCCATTGCTGAACAACCTACTTTTTGCATGCCGGCCTCGTAAATATCACCTGTTCGCAGGCCTAGCTGAAGCACCTTGTGAACTGCGCCTTCGATACGTTGCGCAGTCGCTTCCTGGGCAAAAGTGTAGCGCATCATCATGGCCACTGACAAAATCGTTGCCAGTGGATTGGCAATGTCTTTTCCGGCAATATCCGGTGCAGAGCCATGGCAAGGCTCATACATTCCTTTATTGTTTGAATCCAGCGAGGCCGAAGGCAACATACCAATAGAGCCGGTGAGCATGGACGCCTCATCCGACAAAATATCACCGAAAATATTTCCGGTAAGGATCACATCAAACTGCTTGGGAGCACGCACCAGTTGCATTGCGGCGTTATCAACCAGCATGTGCGTCAATTCGATCTGCGGATATTCCTTGGCAACGTCCAGCACAATTTCCCGCCAGAACATGCTGGTATCCAGCACATTGGCTTTGTCCACCGAGCAAAGCTTCTTGCTCCGCTTCAGTGCAATATTAAAACCGACATGCGCAACGCGACGGATTTCAGATTCACTGTACACCATTGTGTCAAAACCTTCCCGCTCCCCCGTGTCCGAGACACGGTTTCCGCGCGGTTGACCGAAATAAATGTCGCCTGTCAACTCCCGCAAAATCATGATATCCAGACCCGAGATCAATTCGGGTTTGAGGCTGGAAGCATTAACCAACTCCGGATACACCAATGCAGGACGCAAATTGGCAAACAATCCCAATCTCTTGCGAATACCCAACAGACCTTGCTCGGGTCGCTTCGCACGCGGCAGCGAATCGTATTGGGGTCCGCCTACTGCACCCAGCAACACCGCATCGGATTCAAGCGCCAATTTTTCCGTAGTGGCAGGCAGGGGATCTCCTTCTGCATCATAAGCAGAACCGCCAAGACGTGCATATTCCAGTTCGATTTTTAGACCATCACTACGCAACACCTCAAGAACCTTGGCTGCCTGGGCTATGATTTCGGTACCAATCCCGTCACCGGGTAATACTGCGATCTTCATGGACTTCCTTTCTTTACACTTATATTTTTACGCAAAAAGCCATGGTTGGGCAATCTGATGCGCCCCTTCATAAGCTTTTATTTCACCCACGTGTTGTAATGTCAAACCAATATCATCCAATCCATTCAGCAAGCAATGCTTACGAAAAACATCCACCTCAAATTTGATGATTGAACCATCCGGCGAAACGATACTTTGCTGCTCTAAATCTATTTTCAATCTGAAACCTTCATTCGGTTCTACCGCTTTGAACAAAGTATCCACTTTGTCAGCTTCAAGACGAATAGGCAGCAAGCCATTTTTGAAGCAGTTATTAAAGAAGATGTCCGCGAAGCTGGTTGCAATAATAACCCTGAATCCATAATCTTCGAGCGCCCAGGGAGCATGTTCACGTGACGAACCACAACCAAAATTTTCGCGCGCCAGTAAAATCTGTGCACCTTGGTAGCGCGGTTTATTCAGCACAAAATCGGCATTCAAAGGACGTCTGGAGTTATCCATACCGGGTTCGCCATGATCCAGATAGCGCCACTCGTCAAACAAATTGGGACCAAACCCGGAACGTTTGATCGACTTCAAAAACTGTTTTGGGATCAAAGCATCGGTATCCACATTGGCACGATCTAAGGGCAAGACCAAACCATCAAGCAGAGTAAATTTTTGCATTATTTTGTAGCCGCCTTTTCAATTGCAGCACCCCCTTTTTCAATATCTTTTCCCATGCCCTGAAAAGTATTGCATCCGGACAATGCAACCGCCAAAAATATAAAATATATCTTCTTCATAACACCCTCTCAAATCACACTGACATCAACAAAATGTCCTGCAATCGCCGCAGCTGCAGCCATTTCCGGACTCACCAAATGAGTACGCCCGCCAGGTCCCTGGCGCCCCTCGAAATTGCGGTTGGATGTTGAAGCACAACGCTCGCCGGGAGACAAACGGTCATCATTCATGGCCAGGCACATGGAACAACCCGGTTCACGCCACTCAAAACCGGCCGCGATAAATATTTTGTCCAAACCTTCCTTTTCGGCCTGCAATTTCACCAAACCCGAACCCGGCACCACCAACGCCAATTTTACATTCGCTGCAACATGCTTGCCACGCGCCACTTCTGCGGCAGCACGCATATCTTCAATGCGTCCATTGGTACAAGATCCGATGAACACTTTGTCGACTTTGATCTCGGTGATCGGAGTATTGGCCTGCAACCCCATATAACTCAAGGCGCGCTCAGTCCCCTCGCGCTTCACCGCGTCGCTCATGGTGGCTGGATCAGGTACATGCCCATCCACTGTGACCACCATTTCAGGTGAAGTCCCCCAAGTTACTTGCGGCTTGATCGCTGCGGCGTCAAATTTCACCACCAAGTCAAATTTTGCCCCATCGTCACTGTGCAGAGTCTTCCAATAAGCCACGGCCTTGTCCCACATGTCGCCTTGTGGTGCGAATGGACGCCCTTTGAGGTAATTGAGTGTAGTTCCATCTGCGGCAATCATGCCCGCCCGCGCGCCCGCTTCAATGGCCATATTGCACACAGTCATGCGCCCCTCCATCGACAAAGCGCGAATTGCACTCCCTGAAAATTCAATCGCATACCCTGTACCGCCTGCCGTACCAATCTTTCCGATCACCGCCAAGGCAATGTCTTTCGCCGAAACGCCCTTGCCCAGAGCTCCGTCAACCAGCACTTGCATCACTTTGGATTTTTTAATGAGCAAACATTGCGTCGCCATGACATGCTCGACCTCGGAAGTACCGATACCAAACGCCAATGCTCCAAAAGCACCGTGCGTGCTGGTATGCGAATCGCCGCACACCACGGTCATGCCCGGCAAGGTTGCCCCCTGCTCCGGCCCCATTACATGCACGACGCCCTGACGGACATCGGACATGCCAAATTCTTGCACGCCAAATTCGGCGCAATTACTGTCCAGCGTCTCTACCTGCAAACGCGAAACCGGGTCTGAAATTCCCTGCGCTCTTCCGCTGGTCGGCACATTGTGATCGGCCACCGCCAGAATAGATGAAGTGCGCCACATCTTGCGTCCGGACAGTTTAATGCCTTCAAACGCCTGCGGACTGGTCACCTCATGCACCAAATGACGGTCAATATAAATCAATGCGGTACCGTCAGCTTCCTGCCGTACCACGTGAGAATTCCAAAGTTTGTCGTAAAGGGTTTGCGCACTCATGGTTTATTTGCCTGTTAAATACTCACTTAGAACTGATTATTATGCCACAACAGAACGTGACTGGGCAGCTACACGCTACTGAAAAAGGATTTGCCACAGAGTTAAGTGGCTTCACAGCGAGGAAAAAGCGGTTGTAGCAACGCAGATTCGCTTTGGGGAAAATTCAAATAAAAGCTCGAGAATTGCACTAGCCGTTCAGTTAAAGTGCAGGTAATTTTATGGCATTACAAATTGCGTGGTTAATTTGTCCGCTTTTCTCCCTTCTCGGTCATACGGACATCAAAACAGACTACCCGATACCTGCCATTCGTAACCTGCAGCAATCGACCCTGATCTGACCAACAACTTCGCTCAACTGCTACCGTCTGGAATAAATCTTGTTTTGACTACCAAGTTATTCCGTAGGCTATGTAGCTCGAAGTATAATTTAGAGACCTTCTATGCGAGAAACTATGGTTGACAGATAACAGTAAACGATTATGCTGATCCAGATTATAAGTACTCCCTAAACCGACCCCGGTAGCCGAATCCGCCGCAAGTTGTTCTGATTCTCGGAATACTTCGCCACCGATCATTAATTTTTCAGAAACTGTCTTTTGCAATGCCCATCCAAAGTTCCAATGGTTATCGCCTTTGACAGCATTATTTTTCCAGTAACCTCCACCTCCATAAGTTTGCCAATCGCCCCACGATTTCTGAATCCAGAGGGGTAGAAATATCTGAGACCCACCGTTACCAAGCCCCTTGCTGGCATCTCCGTTAGCGGTGACGATAGAAGGATATATAGCTATCATCGGATGAGAGTCGGTTTCCTGCAAAAAGCGGTATTTTGCACCCAGCGTTAAATCGCCTAACCCATGTTGACTCGGTTTTCCGGGGGGGCTGTCGAGAATATAGGGAACAGTAATACTTAACTGCAAATCAGGAAGCACACCGTAATTGTATTCAACCAAAGGTGTAACAGAATTGTCCTTTTTGGAATGCACTTGTTCAGAGGCAATATACATTTCGCTATGCAGGTATTCCACCGGCTCTGGATCGTCGGTCACAAACGGAGGACCGGACCATGCAGGTATTGTTGTAAATAGCATTCCGTTTGCTACGATAACCATCAATTTATGTTTTGGCATTTGAAGTAACATGAAAAGTTGCTAATACTATATAATTTGCCATTATATAGTATTAACTAGAAATCAATTATGTGCGCGACTGATAGTAGGCTAATGTAGACTGGCGATATTTAACCATAGGTTAAAACTGGCTATATTTCGAAATTGATACATTCAGTAATTGGCATAAACCTGCATTTGATGATCTCAAATTTATTGGATAAAAGCAGCGATTCAGGCTTTTTTTCTCACGCCGAATGTTTCGGATGCCAAGAACCGGCAGTCGGTGAAATAGCGGTTTCGACCCAAGCCGGAAATGGTTAGGTTGTAATGCCACTCAGAATTGTGCCCTAAGTTTTGTGTCTATTAGTAATAGTAAAATTGCTCCGACAGTTGGATATGAGCTTCTTGGCCGAAGCGCTCAGAAGTTGGCTTTTGATTACCCAATACGTCTAGTGTTCTAACTCGGGCAAGACTGATCTTGTTTATAGTTTGTCGATTAAGTAGCAGACGGGCGAAATTCTGAATATCGTTGAGCATATTTAACACTGCTACATCATCGTATTCTCCCTGAGGTTCAATTTGTAAGTTACCGCTTGATGTCCAACCCCACTTTGAGTTCAACTTTGCATCAAATAATGTTTTAAAGACAGCTTTTCCCCAGAGAAAATCCCAATCTGACTGAAATGAAATTTGTGCAGGCTCTATCCCATGTCCGTCACAGCAATAACTAGTGGCAACTCGTGCTAGTGGGAATACCTTTACGAGCAATGCCACACCTAAATCAATTGCATCATTGACCGAATGTCTATCCTGCTGGTCGAGTAACGCCCTTAAGCTACTAGAGAAAAATAAAGGCGTGGTTAGCGGAATTACCAAGTTTCTCTCCCACGAGCATGTTGTACCAATAAAAGTTATATTGGACATATTGTTTCGTAATAAACCTTCCACGCCACAACGTATTTTTGAGAGTCAAATAATTAAGTATTCAATAGTTGCGATAATTACTCGGGAAGAAGACTCCATTTTTCGAAAAAATAAGCTGCACAATTGCATGCCGAATGACTGGACTCAAAAAGCAGACGTTTGGGCGCGTTATAAACAGGTAGGTTTGTATGAGCAAATTTGTTTTATTTAACCGCTATTGGCACTTTGCTGAAATCCAAGTCTCCAAATAGCTCGCCGGAAAGCGGCCATTGCGAATGATCCAAATTGCTTTTCTGGTGTAGCCGGCTGAAGCACTTCAGAAGCGGTCAAAGAAAATTCTATGCTGCTTCCAACTCCAAATGTACACGTCGGCCTATTGCTGTGGCGACATTTACCAACGCATCGAGCGAAAAACGAGACACGCGGCCTCGTAATAAATCGTTTATGCGTGGTTGAGTAACCCCGCAATTCTTTGCAGCTTCAACCTGTGTCCAGCCGTTCTCTGCAACTATTGCCGCAATTTTTTGCATAAGCTCTGCACGTGCACGCAGATTAGCTGCTTCTGCTGGCGTCTCGGCAAGGGCATCCCATACGCTTTCGTAGCTTTCTTTTTTTGGCTTGCTCATTTTATGCCTCTCATTAATTCGGTATATCTTTCCTTTGCAATATCGATATCGGATTTAGATGTCGTTTGTGATTTCTTCTGAAAAACATGTAAAACATAAATCGCATCAGTCAAACGGGCTGTGTAAATGGTGCGGTAAATGCCAGTCTCATCGCGCACCCTGATTTCTTCAACTCCCTTGCCTATCGAAGGCATTGGCTTAAAATCGCCAAGCTGCTAACCCTTTTGAACTTTGTCCAGTTGATAGCCGGTATCTTGCTTCGCAAATTCAGGAAATTCTCGCAAGCGTTTTAAAGAGTCACCAAGAAATTGAACGGGTTTCATGTGCTCATATTATACTGATATGGATATAATTGCAACTGCTACACGCCACTGAAAAAGGATTTGCCGAAGAGATGTAATTATTTCAATCCCAGCACATCCTGCATGTCGTACATTCCGGCACGGTTGTTTTGTAGAAAACGTGCGGCACGCAATGCACCTAATGCAAAAGTGGCGCGACTGCTGGCCTTGTGGGTGATTTCGATACGCTCGCCGACTCCCGCAAACAATACGGTATGATCGCCCACGATGTCACCGCCGCGAACGGTGGCAAAGCCTATCGTTGAAGGATCGCGTTCACCCGTCACGCCTTCTCGCCCGTACACGGCACATTGTGACAGGTCGCGTCCCAGGGTTTTTGCAATCACCTCGCCCATACCCAGAGCCGTTCCGGAGGGAGCATCTACTTTGTGTCGATGATGAGCTTCGATAATTTCGATGTCATAACCATGGCTCAAAACCTTGGATGCCATTTCAAGCAATTTGAAGGTCAGGTTCACCCCCACGCTCATATTGGGGGCAAAAACAATCCCGAGGTGCTGCGCGGCTGAGCCCAATTGCGCTTTCTGCTGAGGAGTAAAACCCGTCGTACCAACCACCATATTGACCCCGAGTTGCCGACAAATTTCAAGATGATGAAGCGTCCCTTCAGGACGAGTGAAGTCAATCAGCACATCAGCCCCTTGCAGTGCTGTTGCCACATCCGAGGTAATCTTGACGCCGCAGGCTCCACCGATCAACTCTCCGGTATCTTTGCCAAGTTGCGGATTGGACGCATGCTCCAACGCGGCATGCAAAACCAGATCCTCAGACTGAGCAATCCCTTCCAGCAAAGCCCGTCCCATCCGTCCGCCTGATCCGGCGATTGCGACCTTTATCTTATGCATAGCGCGTTCCTACTTTTTGTTGGTTGCCGTAGTTGTTGTTGGCAGGGCGGGCATATTACTGTCATCAATTTTCGTCAAATGCTCATCTTCAATATACAAGGTCAGCCGCTGTTTATCGACCTGTTTGCCTTCCTGCTCCAGACAATACACGTAATCCCAGCGCTTGGCATGAAATGGATCGGTGATTAATGGCGTACCCAGAATTGAGCGCACCATCGCAGCCGACATCCCCAGCTTGACCTTTTCACGCATTTCCGGGGTAATCAAATTACCCTGTTGAATTTCAATTTTATGGGGTTTAAGCTGGGCAAGCCTGGGCATGGAATAACTGCTGCAGGAAGCCAGCAGGAAGGAAATAACAATAATTTTGATACGCATTAATTAAGCCTTTTACAAAATTGTAATTCTAACGGGCATGGCAAATGTGCAGCCCTGAATAACGAAACTGGTGGTGCCCGCCCCCCTCCCCAGCCCTCTGGATGAAACAACTAGCCATTCGACTAAGCTGCAAAAGACCGCAGCCAAGCCGCTGGTTACCCCGCAAGCGGTAGAGGGGGACAGGGTCTCGCTACGCGAGTTTCACGTTACATAGGCGCATGATACCTCATCTGCCCAGCATTTCGGCAGCATGCCTGCGCGTTGTTTCAGTGATGGTTACTCCGCCAAGCATGCGCGCAATTTCTTCAATACGCTCAGCGGGCTTCAGTGCCGCAATCATGCTTAATGTCTTGCCCCCACTGGTGGATTTACTGACTTGCCATTGAGCATCGGCCATTGCCGCCACTTGCGGCAAATGCGTCACGCACATCACCTGATGGCGTTGCCCCAACTGCTTGAGCAAGGCACCGACAATTTCGGCCACCCGCCCGCCTATGCCGCTGTCAACCTCATCGAATATCAAAGTGGGCACGGTGGCCACCTGACTTGCGGCCACTTGTATCGCCAAACTGATGCGCGATAACTCGCCACCGGAAGCCACCTTCGCCAACCCGCGCAACGGCGTGCCGAGATTGGCGGCAACCTGAAACTCCACCGCTTCCAAACCGTGCGCATTTCCTTCGTCCAAAGGAATCAAAACCACTTCAAAGCGACCGCCCTGCATCGCCAAAGTCTGCATCGCGGTGGTAATTTCCCTGGATAATTTTTGTGCGGCTTGGTTGCGTGCCAAGCCCAATTTTTTTGCAGCAGCAAGGTATTTTTCGCGTACCGAGGATTCCTGTATTGCCAGCTCATTCAAATCCGCATCGCCTCCCAGCTCTGTTAATCTTGCCGTGATGCGCTGCATGGCTTCGGGCAATTGTTCCGGTGCAACACGATACTTTCTCGCAGCATCCACAATATCCGCCATGCGCTGTTCTTGTTCGCGCAACAACGCCGGATCTGAATCCAATTTTTGCTGGTAATGGCGTAGCGCGTAAACCGCCTCCTGCAATTCGTTCTGCGCGCTTTCAAGCATGGTTAAAGTGTCTTGCAAAGCACCGTCGAATTCCAGTCCGCTTCGCACTCGCGCCACCAGCATATTCAGCTGCGCCAGACAGGCGCTGTCCGCTTCGCTCAATATCTCCACGCCAAACTGGGCTGTTTCGAGCAAGCTTGCGGCATGTGAAAGACGCGCGTAATCGGCTTGCAACTCCGTCCATTCCAGTGCGTTGAAATTCAGCGTTTCCAATTCGCGCCGCTGAAACAGCAACAACTCGCGCTCGGCAAGCACGGCTTCGGCATTTTGCTCAAGTTGTACCCGGCGGCGATACAAAATTTGCCACTCGCGAAACAACAGGGCCAAAGCTTCCGCTTCGCGCTCCAATCCGGCAAATCCGTCCAGCAGCTCGCGTTGCGCATCGGGACGCAACAGAGATTGGTGCGCATGCTGCCCATGAATATCGAGCAAATGCCCGCCCGCCTCCCGCATCTGCTGAAGCGTGGCGCTGCGCCCGTTAATAAAGCCGCGAGTACGTCCATTGGCATCCTGCACCCGGCGTAACAGGCAAACATCCGCATCGCCTTCCAATTCCTGTTCGCGCAACCAGTTTTGCAAATTGGGCAAATGGGACGTATCGAATTCCGCGCTGATTTCAGCACGCTCGCAGCCGTTGCGCACCATGCCCGCATCGCCGCGCTCACCCAGCGCCAACGATAAGGCATCGATCAAAATAGATTTGCCCGCGCCTGTTTCACCGGTCAACGCAGTGAAGCCGGAAGCGAAATCCAGCTCAAGCGAATCGACAATCACAAAGTCACGAATACTGAGGAACTTTAGCATTACAAGGTCTTATTCCACAGTAACTTTTCGCGCAGAGTATGGTAGTAACTATGCCCCACCGGATGCAGCAAGCAGATCGGTGCCGGATAGCGGGTCACTTCGAGTTTGTCATTACCCAGCAATTCGAAATAGCCGTGACTATCGAAACGAACCAGCACATTGGAAGTGCGGTGCATCAATATTTCTATGACCGATTCGCTTTTCACCACGATGGGACGATTGCTCAAAGTATGGGGACACACCGGCACCAGTTCGATCACATCCAAACCGGGGTGTAAAATGGGCCCGCCGGATGACATGGCATACGCGGTTGAACCGGTAGGAGTCGCCACCAACAAACCATCGGCGCGCTGGTTATAGAGATACTCGCCGTCTATCCGCACCTCGAACTCAATCATGTTGCCTGCATTATCGCGGTGTACGGCCACCTCATTGAGCGCCAGCGAATAAAATATTTCCTTGTCTCCTCGCAGTACGCGCGTAGCCAGCAACATTCTCTGTTCCGTAACGAAATTTCCGTCCAGCATCGCTTCAATAGTCTGCTGCATGGTATCAAGCGAAATATCTGTGAGAAAACCCAGCCGCCCCTGATTCACCCCCACCATTGGAATACCGAAAGGAGCCAGCGTACGCGCAATGTTCAGCATCGTGCCATCCCCCCCCAGTACAATAGCCAGATCAATCACCCCTTCCATCTTCCCCAGAGGCACCACGCGATATGGATTTTCTCTGATATTCTCGTCTGTCAATGCATCCACCACCACGGAAATGCCTTTCCCGGAAAGAAAATCAGCCAGCCTCAATAAGGAGTCTGTAATCTCACGGGATTTGTATTTGCCGACCAAGGCAATCGTTTTGAATGGAAATTTCATGGGCGCGATTAAACCATATTGCTCATTGATTGACAAAGGAACTGAATCCAAATGATAGAATAACCCCCACCATGCTCAACGACCGTGCACAAATTCTGCTCAAAACTCTGGTTGATCGCTATATCAGCGACGGACAACCGGTGGGTTCGCGTGCGCTGCAGCAGTTTTCGGGACTGGATGTCAGTTCGGCTACCATCCGCAATGTGATGGCAGACCTGGAAGAAATGGGTCTGGTCAGCAGCCCCCACACCTCGGCTGGACGCGTGCCGACTGCGCTGGGCTATCGTTTATTTATTGACACCCTGATGGTGGTACAACCGCTGGACAGTCTTCATGTACAACACCTTGAACTGCAATTGCAACCGGATTATCCATCGCGTCTGCTGACCCAGGCGTCCAACTTATTGTCTGAGCTCACCCATTTTGCCGGTGTGGTAGCCACCCCCAAGCGTAGCGCTTTCACGGTACGTCAAATCGAATTCTTGCGTTTGTCGGAAAAACGCGTCCTGTTGATTATAGTCATGCCGGATGGCGAAGTGGAAAACCGCGTTATGGTAACGCACAAGGACTATAACCAATCTCAGCTCACTGAAGCAGGCAACTTTCTGAGCCAGCATTACGCCGATTGTCCGTTTCAGGATATACACCAGCGCGTTCAAGCTGAATTACACCAATTGCAACATGACATGACAGCATTACTGAGTGCAGCTATGGCGGCAAGCGATGCGGCCATTGCACGCAAACAGGAAGATTACGTGATTAGCGGGGAACGTAATTTGTTGCATATCAATGACCTGTCCTCGAACATGACTCAGCTGCGCGGTCTGTTCAATGTTTTCGAACAAAAAACCGAACTGCTGCAATTGCTTGATGCCAGCCGCCACGCACCCGGCGTGCATATTTTTGTCGGAAGTGAATCAGGCTTGGCCGGACTGGACGAGTGTAGTGTCGTCAGCGCCCCCTATACGACCGATGGTCAAATTGTCGGCACTCTGGCCGTAGTGGGGCCCAAACGCATGAACTACGAGAAAGTTATCCCGATTGTGGATATCACCGCCAAACTGGTCAGCAATGCGCTGTCACAGCACTAGATTCCTGAAAATCAGTGATCTACTTGCTCAACCCCAAATCTTTTATAAATAACCGGTCTCCAAATGTCTTATCAATCCGAACCCGCTTACTCGCATGGCACCGCTGAAAAAACTGCCGTATTACTTGTCAATCTGGGCACACCGGCAGCCCCGACCGCAGAAGCCCTGCGCCCCTATCTTAAACAATTTCTCAGTGATCCGCGTGTCATAGAAATTCCCAAACCCATCTGGTGGCTAATCCTCAATGGCATTATTCTCAACACGCGCCCAAAAAAATCGGCAGAAAAATATGCGCGCATCTGGATGCAGGAAGGCTCCCCCCTCAGAGTGCATACTGAGCGTCAAGCCACCTTACTACAGGGATATCTGGGCGAAAAAACCAGCGGCATTGTGGTGGATTACGCGATGAGTTATGGCAATCCGTCCATACCCAGTGTACTGGCAAAATTAAAAGCGCAAAACTGCCAGCGAATTCTGCTTCTCCCGATGTATCCCCAATATGCAGCCAGCACGGTCGCCTCGGTGTGCGATGCGGTATTCAGCACATTACAAACCAT